>Ga0163150_10004671_pt1 | contig 18152 bp, 14 predicted proteins | sample OliLakLV19P2IB_FD_148628 | JGI IMG/M metagenome (GOLD analysis project Ga0163150, IMG submission 148628) | Freshwater microbial mat bacterial communities from Lake Vanda, McMurdo Dry Valleys, Antarctica - Oligotrophic Lake LV.19.P2.IB | ecosystem: Environmental > Aquatic > Freshwater > Lake >...
CAGAATGCACAGGCCGTTCAAAGAAAGAAAAAAGAAGCAAAAAAGAAAGAAAGGCTGCTACTACTATCTCCATATCTTTCTTCGAGTCCTTGGGGACTCGAATACTATAAGGGGAGTCGTCAACTTCGCATCCGTCGTGGCGCCGCATGGCGGCATGACGGACTCCCGACAGTGAATTTGGCAAAGCATGCTGCCTTTCAAGCGCATCAGGCTCGTGGATGCATCATTCGGAATTGATGCGCCGCCAGAGAACGTCGCACGCCTCTTCAATGGGCTGCGGGGCGTTGCTAGCCTTTGCACGAGGTGCGTTCCACAACAATCTTCATGAATTTGAATCCTTCCAAACCTGAACGGATCGAGAACTATAGCCAGGAACAGATTCTGGCGCTCATGGCGGAGATCAGCCGCGAAATCAACGGCATTCATTCATTGGATGAGTTGCTGGAAAAGATCGCGGAACTCTGCCGCCAGTTTATCGATTACCAGATCTTCGCCATCCTTCTCGTAGACGATTCCAAACAGGATTTGTATTGGCGGTTTACGATTGGTTATCCCGAAGTGATTCATGGAAAACACATCCAGTTTGGCGAGGGGCTGGTAGGTACGGCGGCTCAGCGACGCGAGCCCGTGCTGGTGCCCGACGTCACCAAAGATCCACGTTACATCGATCTCGTTGCGGGTGTGCGTTCCGAACTTGCCATTCCGCTGATCTCACGCAATCGGCTCGTTGGTGTGCTGGACATCGAAAGTCCGCACGCAAACTATTTTCAGGCATCCCACCAAAAGGTGCTGACGCTCCTGGCTGCACAGCTGGCTGTCGCCATCGACAATGCGAATCTGTACGAGAATCTGGTTGCCAAGAGCGAGATGCTCGAGACATTGAATGAGATTGGGCGCGAGCTGTCCTCCATTCTCGATCTGGAGCCGCTGTTGAAGAAAGTAGCGGAGCTATTGCAGCGAGTGTTCCGATACCACGTATTCTCGATCATGCTGGTGGATGAAGAAGAGCAGGTGCTCCGTTCGCGGCTGGCCGTCAAGTTCAACCGGGACGCAGTCGAGCAATCGAAGATCCCTTTGGGCAAGGGCTTGGTGGGTTCGGCCGTAACGAAAAAGAAGTCTCTGCGCATCAACGACGTTTCCAAAGATCCTCGTTACATCGGCGTTCTTCCAGAAACTCGCTCGGAACTGGTGGTGCCGCTCATCTACAAGGGCAAGGCCATTGGAGTGTTTGATCTTCAGAGCCCGTTTCTCAATTACTTCACTCAGGCACACGAAGAGACCCTGTCAGCGCTCGCCAGCCATGTGGCAGTCGCGATTGAGAACGCGCGCCTCTATGAACGCGTCGTGGCGGCCGAAGCACGGCTAGACCGTGAATTGAAGTTTGCCCGCGAAATCCAGTCGTCGCTGATGCCAGACAAATTTCCAGAAGTTCCAGGCACTTCGTTTTGGGCGGAGTTTCGGCCGGCGCGTACGCTGGGCGGCGACCTTTATGATTTCTTTCCCTACGACGAAGACAAAGTGGCGATCGCCATCGGCGACGTCTCTGGCAAAGGAGCGCCAGCGGCGCTTTATGCCGCGCTCGCTAGCGGCATCTTGCGCACGCGTGCTGGAAGGAAATACCCGCCGGCAGAGATGCTCAGGCTCGTCAATATCTCACTCCGTCAGCGGACTATCGAGGGGCGCTTCATGAGTCTGTGTTACGCCGTCTACGATGCCCGCACCCGTGTGCTGCGATTTGCCAATTCCGGAGCCCCGCCTCCGATTGTCTGCAAAAACGGGAAGACGGAAGTACTATCCATCGCTGGGTTTCCGCTAGGGATGTTCGATAAGGCTGAGTATCAGGAACTGGAGGTAAGGCTGGAACCGGGCGACTTGGTGGTTTTCTATACGGATGGGCTGTCAGAGGCTCGGGACCTGCGAGGAGAAGAGTTTGGGATGGAGCGACTTCAGGAGGTCATCGAAAAGAACTTCAACCTGCCGGTGAAAAAACTAGTGGAGAAAACTTTCAGTCAAATCGAAAAATTCACTGTAGATACCCGAAGGTATGATGATCAAACTGCCGTGGCGCTAAAAGTAACCGCGGATTGATCCAATAACGTTACTCCTTGTCGCCGCGCTTCATGGCACCCTTGAAATTCTTGATGCCCTCGCCGATGCCTTTGCCAATTTCAGGCAAGCGCTTGGCGCCAAAGAGAAAGAAAACAATTGCCAGGAGTATCAAAAGCTCCGGAAGTCCGATCTTGCCACCCAACATACAACCTCCCAGATCCGAGAATACAGCGCCCCATCCAGCTTGCGAATGACGTCAAAGTGTATTGAATTCCCATGTGAAGAGCAATGAATTAATCCTGGGAGCGCGGACGTCTCGTCCGCATCTGCGGCCGGACAACAGGCCGAGCGGACGAGCGCCCCCAGGATTTGTTGCGCGGGCTATCGTGGCTGTTTGACGCAGAACTCGTCAAACGCCTGGGTCAGTGATTTGGCGATGTCCATTGCATCCCGATTCTCAATTTGGTGGCGATGCAACATGAATACGGGCTTGCCGTCGCGGAACAATGCAACGGAGGGAGATGACGGGGGATAGTCTTTCAAGTGATCCCGTACTCTGGCGGTTGCCTCGATGTCTCCACCAGCAAAAACCGTGGCCACCTTATCCGGCAAGATGGAATGCTTCAGAGATAGTGCGATTCCAGGACGTGCCCGTCCAGCAGCACAACCACACATGGAGTTCACCACCATCATCACCGTGCCACTGTCCGGTCCCAGTGTCGCGTCCACATCCTGGGGTGTCCGTGTCTCCTTAACTCCCAGGCGGGTTAGCTCCTGACGCATGGGTCCTATAAATTCTTCTGGGTATCTCATCGCCGAACAATTCCTCCTTATTAGTGATGCAAGTGTTGGATCTTGATGCTCGCGGGCAGAAACAACAAAATATGCTTGAACGACTAGCATTCTAACAGCCGAAACCAGATTTGCCAAACCCCGGTTTGTGAAATGCCTGTTCGGGTGGCCCTTCTGCTCTTGATTCCACTCATGATTCTCATAGCTGTCGACGATTTGCTGTTTGTGGATCGCCTTCAAGAAGCCACCAATAGAATATAGCCAACACCCAATAGCAAATCGGCAGCACCTCTCTGTTTCCGCCGCCCTGCTTCCATTTCCCACCCTGGCACGACCTCTTTGCGCCCGTGCTATACTCGCCCCGCTTTGTCACGACGGAGATTGGAAACAACCTGATGAGCATCTCGAAACCTCGCCGCCGATTCCTCCGACAATCCTTAACAGGCACTGCCTTGGCTGGGACCGCTGGTGCGTCGTTGTTTGGCGCCGATCCACCTCAGAAATCCAAGAAAGGGCCCCGGTTTGAAATTTCTCTGGCGGAATGGTCGCTGCACAAGGCAATTCAGGGGAATCTTATCAAGACACTCGATTTCCCACGCATTGCACGCCGGACGTTTGGGATCGGGGTGATTGAGTTAGTCAATACGCTGCTCGAAGTTCCCACTTCGGAATACATCACCCGCCTCAAAAAGAACGCAACGGACGAAGGAGTTCGCATCCTGCTGATCATGTGCGATGCCGAGGGTGCGCTGGCTCACAAGGACAAAGCGCAGCGTATGAAGTCCGTGCAGAACCATACGAAGTGGGTCGATATGGCGGCCGAATTGGGATGCCATTCCATTCGGGTGAACATGCGTGGCGAGGAAAGAGGAACTGCAGCCAACGCGGCTGCGATTGACGATTTTGTCACCCGATCCGTGGACGCTTTTTCGGCACTGTGTCAGATCGCCGAAAAGAGTCAGATTGGCATCATCATCGAAAATCATGGCGGTCTGTCATCCAATGCAGAAGTGCTGGCGCGACTGATGAAATCAGTCAATTTTTCCAACCTCGGCACATTGCCTGATTTCGGAAACTTCGATCGCGGCATGGATCGTTACGAAGGAGTTCGAAAGCTGATGCCGTTCGCCAAAGGGGTCAGTGCCAAGTCTCACGACTTTGATGCTCAAGGCAATGAGACCGAGATCGACTATGGCCGAATGATGAAGATCGTTTTGGACGAGGCGCGCTTTAGCGGTTACGTCGGCATTGAATTCGAGGGCGACAAGCTCGGGGAGTATGAAGGGATCTGGGCAACCAAGCGGCTACTGGAGAGATTCCAGTAGGGACGAGCTCTCACAGTAGAGAACGGACGGGACGAACCCCTCGAGCGTCGAATCCAACAAAACCCATCCATGACAAAGCTGGAACAACTGAAAGAAAGTCTGGCTGTCGTTAGCGACCTGAACGGCGCTGCCTCGGTTCTCGGCTGGGATCAGCAAACCTACATGCCGCCGGGCGGAGCCGCGGCGCGCGCCGAGCAACTGGCAACGCTGGGAAGGATGGCACACGAAGCTTTCATCTCGGATGAGATTGGCGAGCTCTTGGAAGGCGCTTTGGCGGAATCCACCGGCAGCCCCAGCGATTCTGACGAGAGCTGCTTGCTGTGCGTGGTGCGCCGTGACTACGAGAAAGCCCGCAAGGTCCCGCCGGTTTTGGTGGCCGGGATTGCGCGGGCTGCGTCGCTCGGAATGGAGGTCTGGGTTCAGGCGAGAAAGGATTCAAACTTTCCATTGTTCCAGCCCGCATTCCAGACGATTCTGGATTTGCAGCGGGACCTGGCGCAGTGCCTTGGATTTGAAGAAAGCCCCTATGACGCACTGCTCGACCAGTACGAGCCGGGCATGAAGAAGTCCGGGCTGGTGCAGATCTTTTCCGAACTGAAGGCAGGGCTTGTTCCCCTGGTCCAGTCGATTTCGGAGCGACTGGACCGCGTGGACGACGGCGTGTTGCACCGAACCTATCCGGAGGCAGACCAGTGGGCGTTTGGTCTGGAGGCGGCACGGCGCCTGGGATACGACTTTCAGCGCGGGCGGCAGGACAAGTCCGTGCATCCCTTCACCACGTCGTTTTCAGTCAACGACGTCCGCATCACGACGCGAGTTGATGAACAGTTTCTGCCGACAGCTTTGTTCGGAACGCTGCATGAGTGCGGCCACGCTCTCTACGAGCAGGGCATCAGCCAGAAACTGGAGCGGTCACCGTTGGCTGGCGGCGCATCTCTTGGCGTTCATGAGTCTCAATCTCGGCTCTGGGAGAATCTGGTTGGCAGAAGCCGCAGCTTTTGGAAGTTCTTCTTTCCTCACGTGCAGCGGGCGTTTCCACAGAATCTTCAGGATGCGTCTCTGGATTGCTTCTATCGCTCGATCAACCGTGTGGAGCCGTCTCTGATTCGAGTTGAGGCCGACGAGGTCACCTACAATTTGCATATTCTGTTGCGCTTCGAACTCGAGAGCGACCTTGTCGAAGGCCGGCTCGCCTTGGCCGACCTGCCAGAGGCTTGGAATGCTGGCATGAAGGCGTCTCTCGGTGTCGTCCCTCCAAACGACGCGCAGGGAGTGCTCCAGGACGTGCATTGGTCCAATGGTTTGATTGGCTACTTTCCAACCTACGCGCTGGGAAACCTGCTCTCCGTCCAGCTCTTCGAGAAGGCCCAGTCCGCTATTCCCTTGCTTACGGCTGAGATTGAACGCGGCGATTTCCAATCGTTGCTGGACTGGCTCAGGAGAAACATCCATGAGCATGGACGCAAGTTTCTTCCTTCCCAATTGATTCAGCGCGCCACCGGCGAACCTCTGCGAGCCGTTCCCTACCTCCGTTACCTGCGCGAGAAGTACTCGGAGATTTATCGCTGAGATTATTCGCGTCCTCGGCACGGCCGGCTTCTGCTGAGCAGGATAAGGTTGCCCCAAAATTGGAGGCGGTCTCTTGCCGCTAGACAAGCGCGCTGGAAGCCGCTTCCACATTCGATGGCTGGCGTGCCACAGATCACAAACTGTCAGACACCGCCGGGTTCCGGCGAGTTTTCTCCAGCAATACCGCACCCCAAAAGCATTTGTTATTTGCAACCGCTGTGGCTATACTTACGCGCTGTTGCCGCTTCTGTCCTGCAATTCCCGCCCAGTGCCGCAGGCCGGACTGCCGTGCCAAGATCTTCTTTGGGGAACTGAAACGCTCATGAACATCAAGGAAATCAAGGAACTGATTGAAGTGGTCTCGCAGCATGGAATCACCGATCTTGAGGTGGAGCGTTCTGGGGTAAAGGTTAGAATCAGGAAGGAAGGCCCACCGGTGGTTGTCGGCTCCGTGCCGGCCCATTCGGCCTATGCCTTTCCGACGGGGTATCCACCCGCGGCAGCACCCGCCTTGGAATCCGCCAGTGCCGGTACTCCTGCAGTTCCCATGGCGTCGAATGAAGACGAGGGCCTGCTGAACGTGAGGTCTCCAATTGTCGGAACTTTCTACCGCTCGCCGAATCCGGAGTCTGAGCCATTTGTCAAGGCAGGTGACTCGGTTGAGCCGGGCCGCGTGCTGTGCATCATTGAGGCGATGAAGTTGATGAATGAAATCGAAGCCGAAGTCACCGGCGAGGTCGTCAAGATCTACGTAGAGAACGGAGAACCCGTCGAGTTTGGCCAGGCTTTGTTTGGCGTTCGACTCTCCAAGAAGGCCTGAGCCGAAGGGCTATTCCCGAATCTCAGGATCCCAGCATCCCAGTTCTGCATATCGGATCGCTCGTCACACGGTTAGCCTCCACTCATGTTCAAAAAAATTCTCGTAGCCAATCGCGGCGAGATCGCCCTGCGCGTCATCTGTGCTTGCAAAGAGCTAGGCATCAAGACAGTTGCCGTCTTTTCGGAAGCCGACCGCAATTCACTGCATGTTCGCTTTGCCGACGAAGCGGTTTGCATCGGCCCGGCCAGGAGTTCTGAAAGCTACTTGAAGGTTCCGAGCGTCATCAGCGCGGCGGAAATCACCAATGCCGATGCCATTCACCCGGGTTATGGATTTCTTTCCGAGAATGCCTATTTTGCGGAGGTCTGCGAAGCCTGCCACATCAAGTTCATTGGCCCATCTCCCAATGTGATCCGATTGATGGGCGACAAGGCGCGCGCGCTGGCCGCCATGTCGAAGGCAGGGCTGCCCATCCTTCCAGGCAGCAATGGCATCGTGCCTTCGGTTGAAGCAGCCTCCGACATTGCTCAGGGCATCGGTTATCCGGTGATCATCAAAGCCTCGGCGGGCGGTGGGGGGCGCGGAATGCGGATTGTCCGCAGCCGCGAGACTCTCGCAACAGCCTTCGCCACGGCTCAGCACGAGGCCGGGATGGCCTTCACTGTTCCGGATGTTTACATCGAGCGCTACGTCGAGCGCCCTCGCCACATTGAGTTTCAGGTGATGGGAGACAACTTCGGGAAAGTCATCCACTTCGGTGAGCGCGAGTGCAGCATTCAACGGCGCCATCAGAAGCTGCTGGAAGAATCTCCCTCAGTGGCTCTCAATAGCGCCATCAGAAAAGAGATGGGGGCCAAGGTGGAAGCAGCTTTGTCCAGTATTGGCTATTCCAATGCGGGCACCGTCGAGTTCCTGATGGATGACGCGATGAATTTCTATTTCATGGAAATGAATACGCGCATCCAGGTGGAGCATCCTGTGACAGAGCTAGTGACGGGCGTGGATCTGGTCAAGCTCCAAATCCTGCTTGCAGGAGGGTCGAAGCTTCATTTCGAAGATCACCTCAAACCGCGCGGCCATGCCATTGAATGCCGGATCAACGCAGAGGATCCGTTTACCCACGTTCCGTCTCCCGGCAAAATCACTTCGTTTAATGTGCCCGGTGGCATAGGGGTTCGGGTGGACACGGCAGCCCACACCGAATGCACCATCTCCCCGCACTACGATTCGCTGATTGCCAAGTTGATCGTCCACGCGAACTCGCGGGCAGAAGCCATACGCAAGATGGAGCGATCACTCGAGATGTTTGTCATTGAGGGTGTTAAGACCACCATTCCTCTCCACCAGCGCATCATGCGCGACGCAGATTTCGCCGCCGGCCGTTTCGACACGAAGTTTATGGAGCGGTACTCCGAGTAATCGTTGTCTGTTGTCAGTTGTTGGTTAGTTAACGATCAACACTCAACGGACAACGATCAACTACCCCATGCAACTTCCTCGCCTCTATCCCATCATCGACCTTGAGATCAGTCTGCATCCTTTGGAATATCTGATCGGAGAGTTTGCTGCTGCAGGGCTGCCGTGGGTTCAATTGCGCGACAAGAAGGCCAATTCAAGGCAGCTGTTTGCCAATGCGCAACGGGGTGTCGAACTTGCGCGGCGCCATGGCGTGACCGTAATCGTGAACGACCGCGCGGACATCGCCTGGCTGAGCGGCGCCGATGGAGTGCATGTCGGCCAGGAAGACCTGCCGGTGGAACATGCCAGAAGGATCGTGGGCCCTGAGAAGATTGTCGGGTACTCAACGCACAATTTGGCGCAGGCTTTGGAAGCGGAACAGAGCAGCGCTGACTACATCGCCATTGGCCCCGTGTTCGCGACAACCAGCAAGGCGAATCCGGATCCGATCGTTGCGTGGGAAGAATTGCGGGAGATTCGAAAGCGCGTCAAAACGCCGATGGTCGCGATCGGCGGCATCACATCCCAAAATGCTGCACAGTTGTTTGATATCGGCTTGGACTCCGTGGCGGTGATTCGTGATCTCGTCAGCGATCCGGACATTCGATCCAAGATCCGCCAGTTCCTGACAGCCGCGGGCGCCTGATTGCCACTCCTGGTATCCAACAAAGATTGCGTTTCCTGCCACATGCCTGTAGAAACATTGATCAAGCACTCGGAATTTTCCGGCCACTGGATTTGCCAGGTGCGCATCAGGAAATCGAATTGACGTAGCCACCGAAACTGCAGGCAGCCTTGTGACACCGCCTCGCCGCCACGGGCGAGGACAGCGCAGCCAGTCCGCTGATTCCCAATGGAGAGAACTTATGACGAAACGAACTGCAAACTGCATCGCTGACGTTTCACACTCACTCGGAGCGACCCGGTCACGGACGATCCCATGGATATTAGCGGTTGTGATGACAGCGCTGGTGCAGGCCGCTCCTCTCACAGCTCAAGTACCGGCCAGCGGTGATAGACTTCGCATCATCGCGTTTGGCGCGCATCCGGACGACTGTGAACTTCAGGCTTCCGGAACCGGAGCGCTGTGGGCTGCCAAAGGCCATCACGTCAAATTTGTTTCGGTGACCAATGGTGACATCGGCCACTGGCGCGAGGCGGGCGGGCCGCTGGCTCTGCGACGCAAACAGGAAGTGGAGAAAGCCAACGGGACGCTTGGAATCACTGTCGAGATCTTGGACATCCACGACGGCGAACTGCTGCCGACGTTGGAAAACCGGCAAAAGTTGATTCGTCTCATTCGCCAGTGGAACGCCGACCTGGTGATCGGCCCCCGGCCGAACGACTACCACCCCGATCACCGCTATACCGGCATCCTCGTGCAGGACGCAGCCTACATGGTGACGGTCCCATTCATTTGCCCCGACGTTCCGCCACTCCAGAAGAACCCGGTGTTCATGGTCTACACTGACCGGTTTCAGAAACCCAACCCATCTCAAGCTGACATTGCCATTTCAATTGACTCTGTCGTCGAGAAAAAACTCGATGCACTGGCAATGATGGAATCGCAGTTCCTAGAAGGCGGTGCCAACGGCCATGCCGGTCTCATTCCGAAAACTCCGGCAGAGCGAGTGAAGCGAGTGAAGGAAGTGCGAGATCAGCAGGCTGCCCGATTCCGGGGATTAGCGGATCGGTTCCGCACTCAATTGAAAGATTGGTATGGGCCAGAGCAGGGTGCAAAGGTGCGCCACGCCGAGGCCTTCGAAATCTGCGAGTATGGCGAGCAGCCGGACAAAGAGGAACTAAAGAGACTCTTCCCATTCTTCGGGAAGTGACGTCGTTCTCGAGTATTTCAGCGCTACCTGCAGAAGAACCCAGCAGGTCCATTTCCTCTGACAAGGCTCGGAACCGCTAGTCGATGATGCTCGCGATGGGTTGGCGGGAGGGTTGGGGGAGTGAGCAATGACTGCTCGGCAGGCCGATCGACCTCCGGGTCAGCCGCCGGCGACAACCCGGCGGTAATCACGTCAGCATTCACGAATATCGGGCAGTCCGCTTCGTTCGGTAAGGCCTCGCGAGCAACGGTTTGCCTGCTCCATTCGGTCCGGCGATGATAACGATCTTTTTCTTGCTGCTCATCAGGGTCTTTGGTAACGCACCTCAAGCCGCAGGCAGCGGACCGCCGGCCACAAGCTTTTTCTGGCGCGCATCCACGCGGAGATTCAACCCTTCCAGAGTTCGGGCGCCGAGAAGTTGCAGGTCGCCTTTCTGCGCAAAGACAACTTCGTCGACAGTGAAGTATTCGTCCACGCGAATGATGACGAATCCGACGCTGCGTGTGATCTGGGTGCCGTTGGCCATAATCAGCGTCAGATCCTTCTTTTCACGGACAACACCGATCTTCGCTAGAGTTGCTTCCCACACCCAGGTGTACTCGCTGCCAGAATCCACGAGGACCTTGGGCAGCCGCGCAAACCGGGAGCGGTCTGTATGATTCTCAATTCTGCAACCCACGTAGAACGTTCCCATGGCGGGTCACAATTCTCCCTTCTTCATTTGTTCCACCGCATAGTTAGCCGCACGCGCGGTGAAGGCCATGTACGTGATCGACGGGTTCTGGCAGCCGGAAGAAACCATAAACGATCCGTCGGTCACAAATAGATTCTTGATGTCGTGTGTCTGATTCCATTTGTTCAAAACCGACGTCTTCGGGTCATTCCCCATGCGTGCCGTTCCCATTTCGTGGATGCCTTTACCCGGCGGCGCCGGTTTTGATTCACCAAAGGTTCGCACATTCTTGCAACCCGAAGCTTCCAGCATCTCGGCACCAACGTCGCGGATCTCGTCATACATGGTCTGGTCGTTCTCATACCAGTCGGCGGTGATGTGCATTGCCGGGATGCCCCATTTGTCGGTCATGGTCTTGTTGATTTCGACTTTGTTGCGTTGGTCGGGCAGGCATTCGCCAAAACCGGACAGCGACATGGACCATCCTCCAGGCTCCTTCATCGCTTCTTTCAGACTGGCGCCAAACCCAGGCGGGAGCGAGCTTCCCAGGCTGGGCAGTTGGAATCCACCCAGATAGCCAGCGCGGTGGCTGCCACCCTGGAAGCCATAGCCGCGCAGATATTTCGCGTCTTTGCCCTTCAAATTCTGGAACCGTGGGATGTAGATGCCGTTCGGACGACGACCCAAGTCCGGATATTCTTCCAGTCCCGGAAATTCGCCTGAAGCGCCCGAACCGTATAGGTGATCCATCAAGTAGTGTCCCAACACGCCGCTCGAGTTGGCCAAACCGTTTGCGTAACGCGGATTGGCAGAGTTCAGCAGAATTCGTGCGGATTCCAGCGTTGAGGCACAGAGGAAAACGATCTTTCCTTTTACTTCCAATTCCTGCTTGCTGACGCCATCCACCACATAAGCGCCGCTGACGCGGTTGCTATCCTTGTCATAAATCAAACCGCGCACTACGCTGTGCGGTCGCAGGGTCAAGCGGCCAGTAGCTTGGGCGGCAGGCAGCGTCGAGTTCAAAGTGCTGAAGTAGGAACGGGTGATGCATCCCTGTTCACAGGGTCCGCAGTAGTGACAGGCAGCGCGCCCCTTGTGATCCTCGGTCAGAATGGCGGTTCGTCCAATCGTGACCACCCGCTGGCCGCGCCATTTTTCCCCGATCTTCTGCCGCATGATCCGCTCGCCGCAGCTCATGGCCATCGGCTTCAGGAACTTGCCGTCGGGCAGTTGCGGCAAGCCCTCCTTCATTCCGCTAATGCCGACGAAGGTCTCCACATAGTCATACCAAGGCTCGATGTCCTTGTAGGTGACGGGCCAGGGAATCGCGATGCCATCCTTTTCATTGGCAAGAAAGTCGAGATCGCTCCAGCGATACACCTGGCGGCCCCACATGATCGAGCGCCCGCCAACGTGGCGTCCGCGGAGAAAGAGATAGGGCTTGTCGGCCGGCGTGGTGTACGGGTTCTCCTTATCGTTTACAAACAGGTGATGGTTGTATTCCCGACAGGCGTAACATTGGCGCTGGACGGGATAATTCTCCTCCATGAACTTCACATCCGTCAGCCCTCGATACTTCACGTCGTAGGGCATCTTGTGCTCGGAATAGTCCTTGTTTGGGTCTATGTTCTTTCCGGCTTCCAGGAGCAGAACGTCCAGACCTTTCTCGGTGAGCTCCTTGGCCGCCCAGCCGCCCGTGATTCCGGAACCGATAACGATTGCGTCATACGTTTTTGTAGCCATGCTCCTCCTAACTTCAATCGACAAACGAACCGCGAAGACGCGAAGAGCGCTAAGGCACTATTGGCCGAGAGCGAGGCCAGTTGCATGACAGCCTTCGTGCTTCACGGGTTTGGTTGGATTCAATTCTCAGACCTTCTTCTGCAGTGTTTCCTTGGCGACCTTTGCGGCTTCTCGGTTGAAGTCTCTTTAGCCCTGGTGTTCCGGATGCGTACATCCCTGGTACTGAACCCAACCTTCAAACTTCAGTTCTTCCTCAATGCCCACTTTCGAAGTGTAGTACCCAAACACGGTCAGACTCTTAATGAGTTTGAAGAAGTTCTGTCCACTGGTCGTCTCCGTTGAATTGGTCACGCTCAGCCGGGTCAGTAACTCGGTTTGCTGCTGGGGTGTCGCTTTCAGAAATTGAGTCTGAAAAAGCTGCTGGCTTCTCATGTCGATCCATTGCAATCCTTCCAGAAATTCCTGCCGCTTGGAGGGATTCGCGGAACTCAAGAAAATGTCGATAAATTCGTTAACCCTGGCTGCTTTGGCTCCACGGGTTGTCGTTTGAGGAATAATCAGTTCGCTCAACACCGTAACGGTCTCATTCTGATACGCATTGAACACTTTCAAGGTGGCTGGCCCGGCTGTTTGTTTCGGAGGCAAGTGCTTGTGGATCGATTTGCCCTCGGCAAAGACTGACTCAGCGGAAAGACCAGACAACGCTGGGACAGTACCTAAGACAAGCGACATATTCATCAGGGCCTTGCGTCGGTTCATGGTTTCTGGAGCAGGTTGATCTGCCATAAGACAAACCTCCGATGATGTTGCATTACCCAGTCTGTCAGCGAACCCATGGCAATTGTCCAGCGCAGAATTGACAAAGACTCAGGCAGGTGAGAAGCAAAACCTGGCGCCGAATGGGAGTTGTGGAGGAAAATCAGGCATTCGGAACATGTTCTTGATTCGGAAGAAAGATTAGCAGATGTCCGGTAAAATACAAAAATTTTTGAATGGACGAAGGCTCTCGAAGTGTGGCTCTTGCCACCGTTGCTACCGGTCCCGGCTACTGCCGGTTCAGAACGCCGCAGGTTCCAGTGGTTGACAAAAAACGGAATCCTACGGGATACTCCGAGTCTGATGATGATGTGCGTTCCTAACCCACCGCAGCCTTCCACCCACTTTCAGCAGTCCTTCTTTCTGCGCTGGTTCCGTTGCTGGGTTCTTCTCGTGCTTGCCGGGTTTGGTTCAACCTTGGGGTTTGCTGCCGGGCGGGCTAAATCGTTCCAAGAGCAGCAAGCTCTTGTGAGGACCGAGGAGAAAGCTCAGGAAGACAAGGCTAAAGACGCATCCTCTGCTAGTGACGAAAGCAATCCCGTGCAAAAGGAATTAGAGAAGGCTTTGCAGGAATTCCGAGTCCAGGCTGAAAGGGTTACGTCGACTGCGATCGGTACCGGGAACGGCAATGGCTCACGTCCCAAGACACGCGACTACCGCGGCAATCTCTATGAGTACCTCCGCAATGAAGCACTGGACGCGCTTCCCCACCAGGTGCGGCAGGCCAGCGGCTCGAAGTCGGTGCTGCGGCGCAATCAGTTTGGATTCAATCTTACCGGCCCGGTGCGCATTCCATGGCTCTACAACAATCGCGACAACACGTTTTTTTCAGCGACCTATGAAGGAACGAGAGAAAAGATTGCGCGCCCCTATCTGGCAAACATTCCCACCGTCCAACAGCGGGCCGGCGACTTCTCCGACTTGGTAGACAATGCAGGAGAACCCATTGTCATTTACGATCCGTTGACTACCCGGGCGAACCCAGATTTCAACCCAGCTCAACCGGTGTCGACTTCGAATCTGCAGTACCTGCGCGACGCGTTCCCTGGTAATCGAATCCCACTTGAACGCATGGATCCGGTTGCCCTGCGCGCGATCGGTTACTACCCGAGTCCGAACGCCAGCGTAGGACCGTTTCTGCGCAACAATTTCTTTGTTAACGCGGCGGAGACCAACACACCCAACGGAAGTGTCTGGAAACTGGACCACAATTTCGGCTCGCGGCACAAGCTTACCCTCAATGGTCGTTTGTCGAGCGGCTTGGACGGCGCTGCCCCGATTTTTGAGAATGTCGCCAATCCGGGTGCACCCCGCCGAGAGGTCCGCTCACGCAGCGGCAGCTTCAGCGAAACGTTCAACATTTCCCCGGCACTGGTCAATCAATTCAACCTTTCGGCCAGCTACAGCGCCCTCGCCGCGGATACGTCGGTTGCCAATTCCAGCGCCGACTATGCCCGCGCCCTGGGTCTCAGCGGCCTGCAGCCGGGTGCATTTCCTCGTTTTGAGCTTGGACAATACGTGGACATCGGCAGCCAGCCGGGCTCGCTGGTTCGCTACCAGATCGCCAGCTACGCGATTTCCGACGGCCTCAGCGTCCGCTTTCGCAAGAACAACGTGAAGCTGAATTTCTATGCCAGCCGGGGACAGGTGAACAGCTTCCGCCCGCGCAATCCGTCCGGGCTGTTTACCTTCAACGGCAAGCTGACCAGCCTGCCTGGGATTAACAACACCGGCGATCCGTTTGCACAGTTCCTGCTCGGACTCTCCAATCGTGCTGAACAATCCATCGTCGTTCATCCCTCTTATTTCCGTTCCGAACAGTATCAACTGACCGCCAGTGACGAGTATCAGATGACGACGAATTTCAATGCGACCGTGAGTCTTGGGCTGCAGATTGACACGCCGCGACGGGACAAGTACGACCGCCAGTCGTCGCTGGACCTGGGTTTGATCAACCCAGCCAACAGCCGCCCTGGCGCGTTGGCTTTTGCCGGACAAGACGGACGCCCCAGGGCTTTTTCGCCCACGCAGGCGAATTGGGAGCCTTCCATCGGCTGGGCTTGGAATCCTTGGGGAAGCCGCCGCACGGTGATTCGTGGCGGATTCTCTTTGTCGTATTCCACCTTCCCGCTTTACCCGACCGAGTTTGGCACGCTGGGCTTCAACGCTTCTCCACTGCTGGTCTCTGAAAACGATCAGTTGGTTCCGATATTGGCGTTGCAGAATGGATTTCCGGCGAGCTTCGTGCCACCGCCCGATCTGCGCCCAACCGCAGCGAACGACCTGCGAGCCGAATACTTCGAACCCGAGGGCATTCTGCCCTACGACCAGAATTGGCGCTTGGAAATCGAGAGAGACTTGCCGGCGGATTTCGTCGTGCGCGTCTCCTACCTGGGGGAAAAGGGAGTTCATCAATACACCGGCGAAGGTGTTGATCTAAATCCACTGGACCCGTCCGTCCTTGTTTTTCGCGACCGGCTGAACGATCTGGCCTTCAATCAATCGCTCCGTCGTTACCCGCAGTTTCGTTCGATCACGCCCGGCTACGGCTATCCAATCGGATCCAATTCATTGCAGCGCGGCCAGCTGCGCCTGGAGAAGAAGTTCTCCTACGGTCTGAACTTCACCGGCTCCTATTTCTTCTCCAAGCTGATCGACGATGTGCTCGGTGGAAACAACCCTCAGAATAATCTGGATTTGAAATCGGAAAAGTCCATCTCTCCAAATGATGTGACCCACCAATTTTCCGTCAACTATCTTTACGAGTTGCCGTTTGGAGAAGGCCGCGCGTTCTTGAATCAGAGCAACTGGTTGGAGCGAATGATCGGGGGCTGGAGCCTGAGCGGCGTGACCAGCGTGCGAACCGGCACGCCAATCATGCTGCGAGCCTTGTTCAACAACACGGGTGGTTTTACCCAGGATTTGCGGGTGAACCTCGTTCCTGGTGTCAACCCTCATGTCGAGAACCCGACGGCTTCTCAGTGGTTCAATGCTGCCGCATTTGTCCAGCCTCTTGACTTTACTCTGGGCGATGGCCCGCGCACTCATCCCAGCTTGCGCAATCCTGGCTTCCAGAATTTCGACATGTCTTTGACCAAAAGGGTGCCGGTGACGGATCAGTGGACGCTCGAGCTGATTATGGAAGCCTTTAACGCCCTCAACTATGGCAATCTCAATCTCCCGGACCGGATGATTGGTTCTTTGGCCAATCCTAACCTCAACGCTGGAAGGATCGTAGGAACAACTGGTGGCCGGGTGGTTCAGTTGGGGCTGCGGCTTAGTTTCTGATACAGCTGCCATGCATCTCCCCTCTGCCCGGGTCGTGTGGCGTAGACCTCCTGCCTCTCAGGGAGGTCTGCGGCTTTGGGCCAATTCGGAGGCGAAAAACCGCAGACCGCAGAAAAGCGTGGTCTGCGCTACATGAGTTCCATCAATCGTGTTGCCATCGAGGCGGCACGGAATGTTCCCAGACCATTGAAATCCAACTTCCAGACTTTACTTACATGCCGAGAAGCAGCAGAACAGCTGCCCAGGTTGTCGTCTTGCGGCTTGACGGCCCCGCGTGAGGTTTTACGCGAAACCCCGCTTCGAGAACTCATGAGGGTCTCGGCGCGCTGCTTGAGGGTTTCCGGCAGGGTTCTCCTGGCTGCACTCCTGATCCTGGCCTCTTACCAGCCGGCTCTTTGCGGCAAGGTCAAGCCGCCGAACAAGACGAGAACGGTGCAGTTCAAACTGCCGATTTGGCTGGGCGCGCCAAGCGAGAGAGCTGAAGGAAGCCTGTCTGCGTCAGGTCTGAAAATCACGGTCGGCAAGGTGCCTGTCACGGTTTCGGCTTTGAAAGGGCCTGAGAGCCCCGCACTGCTGTTTGTGGCTTTGGACACCGTGGGCGATATCGCGAACATCAATCAGGCACGCCAGACCGTTATCGAAGAAGTCCAGGCCCTGGGCACTCAGTTCTGGGCTGGCTTGATCTCCGCCCAGGAACAGACGCAGGTATTGCAGGAACCGACAGCCGACCGGGCCCTGCTGCAGCAGAAGATTGAAGAGCTAACGCAGATAGGCAAAGCGGGCCTGCTCGAATCCATCCAGCCGATTGCCGAACTGGCCACGGGCGTCCTTCTCAACAGTGAAGTGCGGGTGGCAATCATCTTCATCACTGACAGTGACATTGGGAACTATCGGGCCGACTATCTCAACCCCCCCGTCAATGCCAGCGACAGCCGTGACTTGAGCCGCCGCTTCGCCGGGCGGGCCCTCCAGGAGAAGATTTCGCGAATGGCCGGGTTGATGGCACGCACTCAAGCTCCGGTGTTTATCGTCCACATTGACGCTGGACTTGATCCGCTGAACCGGTCTTACCACAATGGTTTGAAACAACTCGCCGAGGCCACCGGAGGACAGTGTCTTCTGTCGAAGACTTCCGGAGACATCTCGCTTAACATCCATGAAGCCTTTCAGTGGGCCAAGAGCTTCTATCTGGCCGAGTTCAGCCTGCAGAGTGAGAAGAGCGGGTACACGCGCATTCAGATTGCACCCGTAGTCACTGAGGATGGAAAAACTCTGGTACCCCGTTTGATTCATCCTGCCAGAGTCTTTGTTCCGTAGAGGAGTCCCCCTTAACAAAGGGGGCAAAGGCCGCAGGCCTTTTGGGGGTTGTCTCGGCGCACCCACGCAGTGTGGGTATGCCACAAGGTCTGCGCAGTTTCTGCGAGGCCGTGGCGTGTATTTCTCCAGGGAACTTAAGAAAACTGACTGCTTCCGCCCGCTTGGACAACATGCCAAACTTGGAAGGCTTTATCCAATCTGGGTTTTGGCTTAGACTCTCTGAGGCTAGAATGTCATTTTGTTGCGGTGGGTGATGATGAACTGGTTATTAGACGGAATCTGGCGACTACAGATGCACTCCTTCTGGCAAATTCCATCCCGACGGCGCGGCAATACAACCACTGAGAAGCTTTCATTCTCGTTCTCAGCCTCGTTCTCGTCGTCGTACTCGGTTTTTAGTCGACGACGAGGCCGCTCCCCGATTCCCCTCCCAGGAGGGGCAAGGGCCATCAGGCCCTGGGGTGGGT
>Ga0163150_10004672_pt1 | contig 18149 bp, 20 predicted proteins | sample OliLakLV19P2IB_FD_148628 | JGI IMG/M metagenome (GOLD analysis project Ga0163150, IMG submission 148628) | Freshwater microbial mat bacterial communities from Lake Vanda, McMurdo Dry Valleys, Antarctica - Oligotrophic Lake LV.19.P2.IB | ecosystem: Environmental > Aquatic > Freshwater > Lake >...
CCAGCCGCGCCGCGTTATCCGCTTCACGGCTTCGAGCACGGGTACGATCGAAACCGCCAGTGCCATTGTCAACGCCCAGTCGGACGGCGTCAGGCTGAACGTCCCGAACGACCGCTGGAAAAAGGGCACGTACATGACGACGCCAAGCATGACCATCTCCCAGGCGAATCGGACCGGCAGTTGTAGGCGTTGAAGAACTGAATCAGCACAAGCGTCACGAACGTCATCGCCATCACCTGCTCGAGCGGCCGGCCCGCTCGCAGGAGCCACGCGAACAGGCTCATGTTCACCAGCCCGGACCACAATCCTCCGGCGAGCATCATCGTCACGACCGGCCGGGTGAAGATGCCGACCCGCGGATTCCTCGGCTTCCGCCGCATCAAGTCCGGCTCCGGGGGATCGACGGCCAGCGCCAGCGCCGGCAGCCCGTCCGTCGCAAGGTTCACGTGGAGAATCTGGACGGCGCTGAGCGGCAATGGAAAACCCGCCAGCACATCAGATACTTCTTGATGTTTCCGAAAACGATGCGCCCCTCCTCGACCGCCGCGACGGCGGAAGGTGAAGACAATGTGGAGGTACGGGCCCACGACCATTACCGGCGCGCGGTGCAGGCCCTGCGGGACGCCGACTGGACGCGCTTCGGCGAAGAGTTCCGAAAACTAGGCGATTTGCTGGGCCAGAAGGCGCGTCCCCAATAGCGCCAGCGATGCCGCCGCGCGCTGTGGGCGCGTCACGATCACCGCCGGTGAGCCGATCATCCGGCCTCAGGCGGGCGCGTAACGCCGGCTCCTTGACGGCGACGTGGAGTGAGAGACGGTGACGGTCGAACGCGCCGAACGCGATCGCGACCGTCGTGGCCACGCGCTCGCTGTCGCCACGAGTCGCGCTGGTCATGGCGTCGAGGTGCAACGTTCTTGGGGTGTTGTCTCGTACGGCCGTCGCCACCGCGATCGCCACCGGCCACCGACCCAAGTGTCGTGAACCTCACCACACCGAAGCGTTGTTGATCGTGGTGATCATGGCACTCGCGTCGACCCGTCCCGTCATTGGCTTCGCCGAAGCGGCGTTGCGGCGCGTGGCGAATGCCGGCGGTGGTACACCCGCCGCATGGTGGGTCACGATCCTAATGATCGGTCCAGTCCTCGGCTCGTTCGTCACGGAAGCAGCGGCGATGACGATCTGCGCCCTGCTCCTCGCGCGGCAGTTCTACGATCTGCGGCCGACCACACGTTTGAAGTACGCGACACTGGGCGTCCTCTTCGTGAACGTGTCGATTGGAGGCACGCTCACGCACTTTGCGGCGCCTCCTGTCCTAATGGTCGCGCGGCCGTGGGGATGGGACACGTTCTTCATGTTGAGTCACTTTGGGTGGCGTGCCGTGGTGGCCATCGGCGCATCTACCGGCGCCTACTTCCTGCTCGTCAGACGGGAGCTGCGTGAATTGGCCGCACGGCCGCCGGTTGTCGACGTTGAACAGCCTGAAGAGGGAGCGGAGAGTTCAAGACTCTTGCCGGTTGCGGCCTGGTTAACGGGGGCGCACCTGGCATTCATGGTGTGGACGGTCTTCAACGCCCACTACCCGGCGCTATTTCTCGGCGGGTTTCTGTTCTTCTTGGGATTCTCCCGGGCCACCGCGGCATACCAGAGTCGAATCGAGCTCAAAACACCGCTCCTGGTCGGTTTCTTCTTGGCAGGCCTGGTGATCCATGGGGGCCTCCATGGGTGGTGGATTCCACCTGTGCTCGGGAGTTTGTCGGCGACGCCCTTGTTTCTGGCCTCGGGCGCGCTCACGGCGTTCAATGACAACGCGCTCATCACCTACCTCGCCACGCTGATACCAAATCTTGCCGATCCGCTGAAGCTGGCGGTGGTTCAAGGTGCAGTGGTCGGCGGCGGCCTCACCGTGATTGCGAACGCGCCTAACCCGGCAGGGCAGGCGCTGTTAAGTCGCTACTTCGGCGGAGCCGTCTCGCCGCTAGGGCTGGCGGCTGGAGCGCTTCTACCCACAGTCGTCGCGGCTGTAGTCTTTGGGTCTATCGACGCGCCTGCCTCAACGATTCTCTCGCAATGAAGCGCAGCACCCTCCCTCGACGAACCATGGACCGTGTCGTCGAGTCGTTTGCCCCGTGGCCCGAGCGCCGCACGCGTCTCAGGGTCATCGCTGCGTCGGTGGGACACACGGGTCAGGTGATCGTCCCAAAGCAGATGAGGCCCATCGTCGCCGGGCGACAGCGAATCCAGTTCATCTACCAAGCGCCCGACGCCGGATTCGCCAAGGTGGCCGGCATCGAGCTCATGCTCCTAGATGCGGTCCGGTACTTCCACCAGGCGGCCGGCCTCAACGGCGCCGCCCAGATCGTTCATGACCTCGGCGGCAAAGCCGACCCGCGCGAACTGACGAAGGCGGCGGCCCTCTACGAGAATTCGACTGTGCGACGCCTCGGATACCTGCTCGAACACTTCGGCCACCGCCGTCAGGCGAGTGCGTTGCGCCCCTTTACCCGCGCGGCCAAATCCATGAAGCTCCTCGATCCATCAGTGAAGCGCATCGCGGCGCTCGGGGCCGCCGCTAATGCGGCGACCGAGGCGCCAAGCTGGAAGTTGATCATCAACGCGCCTGTCGAGATCGACGCGTGATTCCCAGCGCCTTTGTCCAGGAGTGGAGCGGGACGACGCCGTGGCCCGATCCACGGCAGGTAGAACAAGATCTGATCATCTGCCGCGCGCTGTGCGACATCTTCAATGACCCGTGGCTCTCCGAGCGTATGGCGTTCCGCGGTGGGACGGCCATCAACAAGCTCCTCTTTGCGCATCCGCTCCGGTATTCCGAGGACATCGATCTGGTGCAGGTGCGCCCGGAACCCATTGGTCCCACGGTTGACGCGATTCGTCGAGTTCTCTCCTGGCTCGGCCCGTGTCGTCGCAAAGCCGCGCCTCACTCGATGCACCTGATATTTGCGTTCGCCCCCGACGCTTACAGGAGGTGCTCTATGACGTAGATGGAGGGACAGACATGCGAAGCGACATGGCGAAGGTGGTCACCGAGGCACCGCGGCGGGGGCACGCGAATTCGAGCAAGAAATGGGGTCGACGGCTGAGCAGGGACGAGTACGAGCTGGACGACCACGGTCCGGCGCGTGCGGCCACAGCGCGGCGCCGTCAGTACAGCGACCCGAAGGAATTTTCGGATTTGCTGGGGCCGTTGCGAAGATATCTGCGCAAGCAGGTTGGACGTCCGTGGGACAAGGTCTGGTCGGAGATCACTCAGACCCTGGATAGCCGCTCGCTGACCGGGCAGCACAGCTGGAGCGGCGGTCTCGGTTCCGCGGAGGGCTGTTTCGTGCGGCGGGTGATCAGTCGGAGTGACGGCCGCGAGGTGCCCATTTACAGCACGCCGCACCGAGAGCGCGTCGCCACGAAGCAGGGTTGTCGCGCCGGTCGCGCGCATCGGTTGAATCTCAGTATCCCTGAAGTCGGGTCACTCCAGAGCCGATAGCAGGTAAGTACATGTGCGTCTTGTAGGTTCAGTTGTCTGGCCTCGTCGCTTGTTGATCAGGTGGACAGACGTCGGCTGCCGTAGACGCACGCCGAAAGACGCTCGCGTGTGACGCCTGTCAGGACTTTTGTGTGCGGGTGTAGACCTGAGAAGGGAAGACATGATCGCGCATGCCCGATTCGCCCAGATCTCGCCGCTTCGCTTTCTCGCTCTGCTGTTGGCGCTCACGTTCGCCGCAGAAGTCGGCATCATGGTACTTCTGCCGGTCATTCTCCCGGCGCACACCAGTGAATGGACCGAAGCGTGCATCGACGCGCTCCTGCTGGTCCTCCTCCTGGCACCGACGCTCTGGTGGCTGACCATCCAGCCCCTGCAGGACGTCAACGTCAGCGGACAGGGGGAACTGCTCAGACTCAGAAAAGCCGTCGAGGCTTCTGGCGAAGTCGTCTTCCTGACCGATTCCGATGGAACCATCCGGTTCGTCAACCCCGCGTTTACGAAGCTGTACGGTTATGACGCCGAGGAGGTGGTCGGCCTCACGACCCCTCGAATCCTCGAAAGCGGCAAAATGCCGTCGGCATTCTATGAGGGTTTTTGGAAGGCACTCCTCGCGAAAGAGTCCGTCACGAAAGAGTTTATCAACAGGACGAAGGATGGCCGGCTGATCCCTGTCAGCGCGTCGGCGAATGCTATTGTCGATGACAAGGGTGAGATTGTCGGGTTTCTGGCCATCCAGCGGGATATCACGACCGAAAAGCAGGCCGCGAAAGAGCTGTCGGAAGCGGAGGCGAGGTACCGGGCTGTGGTCGAGCAATCGCTAGCCGGTGTGGGCGTCTTCCTTGGGGACAGGCTCGTGTACGCCAATCCCAGGCTTGGCGAGATGCTCGATCGCTCTCCGTCCGATGCGTCCGAGCTTTTGTCTGCGTTGGAGTTCGTTGTCGAGGACGATCGCAAACGCGTCGCTCAAGTTCTCAAAGAGACTTTGCTCACGACGTCCGAGACATGTGTTGATTTTCGCGTGAAGCGCCGAGATGGGCGAGTCTCCGAGTTGGTCGCCCGTGCCAAGCACGCGGTCTTCGAAGGACAGCCGGCGATCTTTGCGGTTGTGCTGGATCTGACCGAGCAGCATCAGATCGAAGCTCAGTTTCGGCAGGCGCAAAAGATGGAAATTGTCGGCCAGCTGGCCGGCGGCATCGCGCACGATTTCAACAACCTGCTGACCGCCATCCTCGGTTACTCAGAGCTCATTCTGGGCGACCTGCCGACGGACAGCAACCTCCGCCCAGACCTCGCCGAGGTCCATCTGGCGGCAGAGCGTGCGGCGCTGCTCACGAAGCGGTTGCTCGCCTTCAGCCGAAAGCAGAGGCTGCGCCCGGCCGTCCTGGATCTTAATGAGGTTGTCGGGGGAATCGAGGGAATGCTGCGCCCGCTGATTAGCGAAAATGTGCGGTTGGTGATCCGACTGGCGCCACACCTCAACTTGGTGAAGGTGGACGGCGGCCAAGTCGAGCAGGTCATCACGAATCTGGTGGCGAACGCGAGGGACGCCATGCCGGAGGGCGGGACCATCACCATCGAGACCTCCGACGTGCTGGTCAGCGAGGCGTTCCAAGGGGCGCGGCGCGACGTGGTACCGGGCGAATACGTCCAGCTCGCCATCACGGACACGGGCACGGGCATGACCACCGAAACACTCGACCATCTATTCGAGCCATTTTTCACCACGAAGGAGATCGGAAAAGGTACGGGCTTGGGTCTGGCAAGTGTGTATGGGATCGTTGAGCAGAGCGGTGGGCATGTGCTCGTCGAGAGCCAGCTCGGCCACGGCTCGACGTTCAAGGTGCTGTTCCCCCAGACAGGCGAGAGGCTCGAATCGTCAGGCGTGCCGGAAGAGGGGGGGATCCCAGCAGGCGGGTCCGAGACGATCCTACTCGTCGAAGACGAGGCAGGAGTCCGACACCTTGCCCGCGACGTGTTGACCAAGTATGGCTATACCGTCCTTGAAGCCGCAGACGGAGAAGACGCGATCATGCAATCCGACGGCTTCCCAGGGGCCATCGACCTTCTGATTACGGACGTCGTGATGCCCAAACTAAGCGGACCCACGACAGCGGCACGGTTGCGCGAGTGTCGGCCAACCATCAGAGTGCTGTTCATGTCCGGGTATGCGGCCAGTAAAATCACCATGGAGGCCGACACGCCGTTCTTGAGCAAGCCATTCAGACCAGGCGACCTTGCGCGCTCGGTGCGAACGGTCCTCGACGCGCGCAACGAGACAACCTATGCGACGGCGTGATCAAAGCCCGGCGACTTCACAGTTGAAAACGGGTTCACTATGGCCTTAGTTCTGGTTGTTGACGACGAACACAGCGTGCGACAGGTGCTGGCGCGTTGGATCCAGAGAGCCGGACACGAGATCCGGGAAGCCGAATCGGCCGACGCCGCGCTCGACGTGATGGAGAAGCAGCCCGCCGCCGTCGTGTTCAGCGATATCCAGATGCCGAGGCACGACGGCTTGTGGTTGACCGCCGAGCTACGTAAACGCTATCCGAATACCGCCGTCGTGCTTGCAACGCAGGTCAGTACGGTCGCTCCTCACATCAGCATGCAGGCAGGAGTGCTGGCCTACCTTGTCAAGCCGTTCCGTCAAGAATCTGTCATCCACGCACTTGACGCCGCTCTCGCGTGGCACACGGGCACCGTCGCCACTGGACCGCGCCCGGAAGACACCCTCGAGCGGCTCCAGGCATGGCTTGATTCGCTGGAATAAAAACCGGCCTTCAGTGCCGGAGGCGACGTACGCACGCGGACAATGGGTATGCGTCGCGTGAAAGAGGGTACATAACGGGGCGGGCCATTGTCGGGATGATGTTCTCAGGCACTGCCGCGTCAGCCATCATTGTCGCGGCGGTCCGGCGAAGGTCATGAGCCGTGAAGCCGAAGCCGGAACGCTTTCGAAGCCGTTGCACAGCGGCAGAAGACATGGTGCGATGTGCCAAGCGTGTTCGTAATCCACGTACCCGCGGCTGTAGCGACTAGCGGCTTCGGAGGCCACTTCGTTGATCGCTGCCAACGTCCGGCGAACGGTCCGAGGGTGGGAGAGCAACTCCGAGAGCCATGCCTTCGCAATCACTGCCCGATCCGGATTGGCGAGGCCCGTACGAACGATTGAGGCCGCCAGACCCGGATCTGTGCTGGCTCGCCCCGACGACCGATCCATCGTCAGCGTGCGAGCGCCGGAGTCGATTCCTGAGGAAAACGTCAGCAACCTGGCGCGCTTGTTTTTCGATCGTCACGCTTCAGCAGACAACTCGCTGTGCGCCCGCGCGCGTTCACGGTCGATCTGCTCCGGCGTCGCTCCAAGACTGTCAAGGATGTCCTCGATGAAGGCAAGGGCAACCTCTCCTTCCCCCGAGTAGACCCGGTTCGCGCCGGCCTCCTTTAATGACGCGACATCGCGCAGGTACGATGCCCGTGCAAGGACCTGAATATGAGGGTTCAATCCGCGAGCCGTGCGAATGACTTCGGTACTATTTGCCATGCCGGCGGAGCCGAGAATGAGGCTGCCGGCCTTCGCCACACCCGCCGCTTCGAGCGTTTCAGGACGCGTGGCATCGCCATAGATCGCGTCGATGCCGTCTTGGCGCAGTGCGCGCACCGCATCCATGTTCAGGTCAATCACCGTCGGCGCGATGCCGTTGTCACGGAGCAATCGCACCACGGTCCGGCCTGTCGGGCCAAATCCGATGACGACGGACCGGTGGTTCGGATCGGCCGTGCGGTCCGCGCTAGATGCCTTGAGGTCGGACGGAATCGAGGAAGCCCTATTCAGCAACGCCCGCAGTCGTGGCCTTTCGGCAACCCACCGCTCAATCGGTCGGATCGTCCGGTACGCCACCGGATTCAGCACGATCGACGCGATCGAGGTGGCGACGAGCACATTGGTCGCCTCGGTTGTGAGGACGCCAAGCTCCCGTCCCATGGTCGCGAGAATGAACGAGAACTCGCCGATCTGGGCGAGCGCAATCCCGGCCGTCAATGCCGCTCTGAACGGATACTTCATCAACCAGACGAACAGGAGAGCGACCAACGGCTTGCCGACGAGGACGACCCCCAATGCACCGATCACAAGACCAGGAGAGGACATCAGCGCGCCGGGGTCTAACAGCATGCCGACGGAGACAAAGAACAGCACCGCAAAGGCATCCCGCATGGGCAAGGCTTCTGACGCCGCCCGCAAGCTGTACTCGGACCGCCCGACCACCATCCCTGCGAGGAACGCCCCAAGCGCCATCGAGACGCTGAAGATCAGGGACGATCCGACGGCGATCCCCAAGGCAATCACCAGGACGGTCAACGTGAACAACTCACGCGATCGCGTGTGAGCGACGTAGTCGAGCACGAGGGGAATCACGCGAGTCCCAACGATGGCCGTGAAAGCCACGAGCGCCGTGACCTTCACGGCCGTGATCCCGAGCGCCAACCAGAGCGGGGTGTCGGTTGTGGCTGGGCCAAAGAGGGCCGGAAGCAGCACCAATGCGACGACGGTGAACAGATCCTCGACGACCAGCCAACCCACCGCGATGTGGCCCGCCTGTGTGTGCAGGTCGTTGTTGTCAGCCAGGACACGCACCAGAACCACCGTGCTGGCCACAGCCAGCGCCATGCCGAAGATCAAGCCGGCCGACCAGTCCCATCCGAATGCCCGCGCAAGAAGGGTGCCCAGGACCGTGGCGACCGCACTCTGCGCGACGGCGCCCGGGACCGCAACGTGGCGTACTGCGAGCAGCTCTTCGATGTGGAACTGGAGTCCGACGCCGAACATCAGCAGAATGACACCGATCTCCGCGAGTTGCTCCGCCAGAGATGCGTCGGCGACGAAGCCCGGCGTATAGGGACCCACCAGCGTGCCCGCGAGCAAATAACCGACGATTGGCGAGAGGCCGAGGCGCTGCGTAACGTAGCCCAGTACCAACGCGGCGCTAAGGCCTCCCGTGAGCGTCAAGATGAGATCGTAGGCATGCATTGTCGTCGCGTCCTAGTGAGTTGCCAGAGGTATCCGTTGCTGTGTGCAGCGGACGCCGGAGTGCGCCGACCGGCGTCGCCAGGAGCGCCTCGCATTCCCTTGCGCCAGCGCGAACGGCTGGCAGTACATCAAACAGCGTAACCGCGTCCGTCTCCCACCTCCTATCGTTTCCGCTGGCGCTCCTTGCGCGACGGTGCAGTCGGCGTGTTCCGCCCTTGCGTGCGTCGCTCGCGGTCGTAGGCAGACTGCTCCTGGCCCACCGGCTGGTCCAGAAGCGTGACGTTCTCGAACGACGCGCCCCCAGGCGTGAACACATCCGCTGCGAGCAAAATGGACCGTGCTGCCTCGCCGATAAGGAATCGGATTGGTGAACGTCCGGGGGAAACGCGTAAGGATCTTCTCGTCGGGCACATCATGCCCACCGGCTTCGACCCGCTCCATCACGCGCCCACGCGACAGGTCGGCATTGTCGAGGCCGATGAAGATCAGCGTCACGAAGTAGCCCTGCGACTGACACTCCTTCAGAAAGCCGAGCTTGGCTCCATGGGGATCGGAGAAGACAGTCTCCATGCAGAACGAAACACCTCGAGCCGCGAGATCACGGCGCCACGTGTCTGCCAAACGGGCAGCCTCGTCGCCGATGGCCTCCGGGGCTTCCGGTGACAACCCCCTCGCCACTTCGTCCGGATTGACCACGAGAATGCGAGCGTATCCCTATTCCTTTCGGTGACCAGCCTCTCCAACACCGCCTGTACGGCCCGTCGCGCAGGGACGGTTAGCGTGGCGTCCGCTGGCGACCGTTTTAGTGCCTGGACGTCCTTGTGGCGAAGCACCGTTTCGAGTGATCGCCCGATCTTGGCCCAATGCTCAATCTGGCCGGTGATCGAGCGGCCCGCACTGGCCGCAGTTCGTTCTTGCGGCCGTTCGTGTGGACGTCCCATAGATAGTTGAACTGCAGCTTCGACTGATGCTCGTGAAACAACACGCTGACGCCCGACGTGAACAGTCGAAGCTCGTCCGCACGACTCCGGTCACTCCGGTCGATGTGCTCGTATCGGAACACGGGCTGCACGTGCGTCGCCACGCGCGCTCGGTGGCGAAGGCCCAGTAGGCCGCCGTGTAAAACGCTGAACTTCGTACGTCCCCGTCGCTGGCCCGATAGAACTCGGCCTGCAGGCCGGACAGGTTGGACCCGAGCTTTGCTTCCACGTTGTAGCGATCCCGATCACGGCTCTCTGTGCCAGCCTTCCCCTGCATCGATGCGAGCCCGAGCGACAGCCACGGCTGTGGCGCCCAGACGAGCCTGCCTGTGACAGCCTTGTTCCGGTTGTCGTCCGCCAGTAGACGACGCCCCCCGGTTGGTAAGTGACAGCTGCCACATCCACCGGTTCCAGCGGCTCTCAACGTGGATGCCCAACTCTTCCGCAGCGGAAAACCGGTCGCTGACGTCCGACCGGTCGACAAATGGAATCTGTTCCGATCGGCGCCTTCTCGAGCCCCAGCTTGATATGCACGCGGTTGTGCGGCATCAGCCGGAGATAGGTTCGCCGACCCAGGTGGCGTCCTCGTTGAGTTGGCGGGTGTTCCGGTAGGTGAGACCCGCGATGAGGAGCAGCAACGCCACCAGTAGGCCGACGCCGATTATCACCGGGTTGTCAAGGGTCCGTCTCACGGCCGTACCTCCTGCGCTGCCAAGGTCGGTCGGTCGGTGGCATCGCGCATGCCAATCCTCTGGGCGGAAGATTGGGGATGTGGACCGCCGTTGAAACTCAGCGGCGACTCGGATGAGAGTCTACGCTCAGTTGCCACTGATTCAGAAATACCGAGGCATTGCTCGCTGGCACGGACTCACGATCACCCCCGCGGGCCCGCACCTGCTCGACGACGCGACGATTCAGCGGATGGGTGTGTGCCAACCGCGCGTTCTCGCCGGGACGGCCTCCTACGAGTCCGAAGAACTCTTCGGCATGAAACTCCGCGCTCTTCTCCAGCGGCGCAAGAATCGCGACCTCTTCGATCTCAATGAAGGTCTGGTTCAGCTCTCCATGAATGCCGAGAAGGTCGTCGCCACCTTTGGCCACTACCTGAGGCACGAAGGCCACCAGATTACGCGAGCGAACGCTGACGAGCGGATGCTCGCCAAGCTAACGCGCAGCCTGAGCGACGATATCGCGCCGTTGCTGGCGGCCTTCGTTGTCTATGGGGCTTCAGGATGCGATTTACAGCATCCTTGCCAGGCCATGGGAGTCGCGCAGCGGCCGTGAAGATGTAATCGTCATCTGGATCCTCTGCCATCATCAAGAGCGCCCCGCGGATGGCAGGAAAGGTCACTAGAAAATGATTCGTAATCAGCAGGTCGTCCGTTCAATCCGGATCGCCGGCTCCATTTTTCCTCAGAAAAAGAACCGATTCTCGGTTGCGCCCATCGCCTCAAGGCGATCTGGGTAACACATGGGTAACACGGCGCAGTCGGGCTCCGGCATCACTTTTTTTTATGCGTTTCGCGCCTCTCAGCGCCACCAGAACGTGCTGCACCAACTGGGTAGCCTACGAAGATCGCTTCCCACCTATCGCGACCGTGGCGCCAAGCTGACGACATGGATTTTTGAAATCGCGCACAACTGTGCCCTTGATCACCACCGCGCCGCTACACGACGAGCGACTCAGCATACCGAGTTCTGCATCGAGTACGCTCGCGGCAACGAGCATCTCGCTGGCTCTGGCCGCATGCGGATTACTGCAAGTGCGGAGGCGCTCACTACAGCCTTGGTCGCCCTCAGTGCCACTGATCAAGACATTCTGCGCATGCGGGAAGTTATGGAGTACGCCGAAATCGCGCGAGCGGAGAAGGCGACTGAACAGTCTGTGCGCGTCCGGCACAAACGCGCACTCGACCGACTAAAGCAAAAGCTCGCACTAGGGAGTCCCCATGTCTGACCACGACCCCAAGCCTTCAGGATCTCTCTGGATGCTTCAAGGCGCCTCTGAACCTCTGTCCGATGCCGTTGTCGACGCATTCCTCAACGGCGTCATCGAATCGGATGATGCACGCACTGAACGAATCCGCCGCGTGTTCGTTCGCCGCCTGCTTTCGCAGTTGCATCCTGAACCTGTCCGAGACATCGAACGTCCAGGGTCGTTCGGTCGCTGGATCGAAGCGATTCGGCACAGCGTTGGTTTGACCCGAGCCGATGTTGCCGCTGCGATCAGTGATGATGCGGATTTCGTCGAGCGCGTTGAGCGCACAGACGTCGCGCCGTGGACACTTAAGACGAGTGCCGTCGCAGATCTCATATGCCTCTTTCGACTCCATATCTCCGCGGTCGAAGTGCTGTTCGTTAGATCCGGAGCGGTGATTCGTGGACACCACACGACCGCAGCTTCGGCGCGTAGCGTAACGACCGATCTCACTGCCCGAGGGGACTCTGCACGGAAGGCGCTCGACTTATACCTTGCAACGAAAGCTACGCCCGCAACTTCCGATCCTCTGCCACAAGGAGTCATGGACCGCCTGCGGCGTGAGCTCGAACACCGAGAGGCATTCGATCTTATTGGGACGGCGAGATGAACGAGAGCGGACCTCGCACGTCTTACGTGAGACGCGTGGCGAAGCAACTTCTGCGTGATTCGAACGTCCGCCAGCCGCCGGTCGATCTGCGTCACGTAGCAAATCATTGTGGGCTCAAATATGAAGAGGTCGATTATTGTCCGGACGATGTTGATGCACTGATTGTTACTGGCGAGAATGGTCCCGTCGCGGTAGTGAAGAAGAATCAGTCGAACAATCGCAGGCGCTTTTCGCTGGCCCACGAGTTGGGACATTTCGTTCTTCATCGTGACGGATCTGTGCTCGAAGCTCCCACAACCGGTGGCAGCCGAGCGACGTTTTCCTGGTGTCTAAAAGTTGATGGGACAGGGTAGGATTCGCCCCCGTCGCAAGTGTCGCCGCGCGTCAGGCGCGGGCTTCTTGAACGACCCGAATGCGACCGCGCTGGCGTCGTCGCGGCTTCGACCTGACGACGATCTCTACGTCCTGCCCGAGCCTGGTCAAGAGACGCATCAGCCGTTCGCTCGAGAAGTTTGTCAGTCGGCCACTTAGCAAGGCCGACACCTTAGGTTGATCGATGCCCATCACAGTAGCGGCAGCGACCTGCGTGAGGCGGCTGCTGCGAACGATTTCACGAATTCGGCTGGCGAGCTGTGCTTTCGCCAACTCCTCTTCGGGCTCGGGGACGCCGATATCGGCGAACACGTTGCCGGAACTGGGTGTCACTGGAATCAGCGGCTTTTTAGCCATGCTTCATAATCCTCTTTGGCGCGCGAGAGCCGTGCTCCGATGAGATCCAGTTCGCCCTTCGGCGTGGCAATCGCACGCCGGGACTTCTTCTGAAACGCATGAAGGACGTAGACAGCTTTGGAGAACCGCACGGTATAGACCGTCCGAAACGTGTTCCCGTCGAAGTCCGCCACCACCTCGAGCACTCCGGCGTCACCGAACCCTTTCAAGGCCTTTGCCGCCGCCGACTTGAGGCCGATCTGGGCATCCCAGAGCGCCCCTCCGACACGAGTCTTGACGTCATTCGGAAATGCGCTCAGGTCCTCCTTGCTCGAGGCGACCCAGCGGACAGGCTTCGGAGCCGATTCCGGCGCCGTCTTCGGCGGCATCCTCATTCTATGCCACTACAGGCATACCCGGCAAATGCGCGTCACCCGCGTGCCACAAATGCCAACACCTTGCTTCGCTTGCCGCTGACGATCTGGTCCACCCGCTTACCCCAGAAGTCGAGGGCCGCGCGTTTCTCCAGATCGTCGCCATGTCGGTCGTACACGGCCGTGACGCCCGTCTCGACATGGTTGAGAATCTTCGAGACCACGAGCCGCGGCACGCCAGCGCCGACCATCAAGCTGGCCGCGGTGCGACGCAAGTCGTGCCCTCGGAACTGAACGCCTGACGCCCGGACGATCCGCTCGATCGCTTTCTGCGCATGCGCGATGTGCGGTCCCTTCTGGCGACTGCTCGGAAAGACCCAGGGCGAATCGCCGACCGTCTGGCGCCAGGGCTTGAGAATGCGAAGGGCCTGGGGTGACAGCGGCACGCGATGCGCGAGCCCGTTCTTGCTACGCTCAGCGGGAATCGTCCACCATCCAGTGGCCAGGTCGAACTCCGACCATGCCGCCCCGTGAACTTCGCCACCTCGCTGGGCAGTCAACAGCCGAATCCGGAACAGCGCCGCGATCAACGGGCTCTGGTCATCCAGCGCCTTCCAAACCAGTCGGATTTCATCTTCGCTGAGAACCCGCTCCCGCTGCTTTTCTTCACCCGGCCGTTTGATCATGTGGCACGGATTCGCCTCCAGGCAGTCGTGTTCGATCGCAAAGTTGAACATCTTGCGCACGAGTGCCAGCGTGCGGTTGGCCATGATCGGGGCACGCGCCGCGACTTCGTCCAGCAGCTCGCGGACGTCCCGTCGCTTGATGTCCTTGATCCGACGATTGCCCCACCGCGTGACGAGCGGCACGTGGGGTATCTTGCCCGTCTTCTTTTTGTGCGGCGAACCGTTCAGCAGCCGAACGTCCTCGCGTCCACTGCGTTTCTTACTCGCGTGGCGCTCGATGTACTCGCGAGCGAGATCCGAGAACGTCTCCGCGCTCCGTTCCTCGATCTTCCGCCTGCCGGGATCCTGGCCCTTGGCGGCATCGCGGAGCGCGTCCGTCGCCTTCTCACGAGCCGCCGCCAAGCCCAGCGTCGGAAATCGGCCGAGCGTCAGGCGGTGCAGCGTCTTGCCCATCCGATACATCAGGATCCAAGTGCGACGACCTTCGGCCGAGATGCGAAGACCAAAGCCGGGATTATCCTCGTCCCACACGTCGAGCCTACCGGCGGCGGGCGGCTTGAGCGCACGCACGGTCCGATCGGTCAGCGCGATGCGACCGAGCGATGCGGAGCGCTGGGATCCGGAATCAGTAGGACTGGCCATGGAGCCCTCCTGGGTAACACATGGGTAACAACGAGACGGTACTTGATGCCATCTCGTCCGAAGCCAGTGAAACACACAAAGGCCACAATCATCAATAAAATTGGGGATTTCGTCGTTCAGGCCGTTTCAGCGGATGGCAGGAAAGGTCACTAGAAAATGATTCGTAATCAGCAGGTCGTCCGTTCAATCCGGATCGCCAACGCCTCAGCCCCGGTCGTTGCTAGGTAAATCGGCACACGCGCGGCATCGGCGATCAGTCCAACGGCGGTTGCGGCGGCCACGAACGTCTGCCTTGGCAGCTCCGCTCCGAGCGACGCCGCTGAACGAATTCCTCCTTGAGTGCCGACCAGTCCGCCGAGGAGCCCTAACGTTGGCGTGAGCAGACTGCCGATGCCAAACCCGGTCACCGACGCAATGGCGCCTGCGACCATTCGAACGGTTGCCGACGGACTCCCTGGCGTTGACAGACGTTGAACGCCTACACTAGGCTTCGATCTTCGCTATCGTAATCAGACATCGATATTCGATGCTAGACCGAAATCTATATACGGGCCTCATTCGCCTTCACATCCTGCATCACGCCGTAGAAGGACCGATCTTTGGCCAGGCCATGATCGACGAATTGAGCCGGCACGGCTACCGGCTCAGTGCCGGCACGCTCTATCCGATCCTCCACGGCATGGAGCGTCAGGGATACCTCCGATCGCGCCTGACCTTGAAAGAGGGACGGAACCGGCGCGTGTACCGCGCGACACCGTCGGGTCGCAAGGCGCTCGTGACAGCACGGCAACGTGTACAGGAACTGTTCGGTGAGATGTTCGAGCACGATTGACCCACGTGTACGAGGGCTGATGATCCGACTTCGTCTTTCGACCATCGCGGTATTGAGTGTCCTGGTCGCGCCAAGGGAGGCGCCGGCGCAGGCGGTAACTCCGCAAACGGCGGCGCCACGCGTGTTCACGTTGGACGAGGCCCTTGAGTACGCGGTCGATCACTACCCGACCGTGAAAGCCGCGATTGAGCAGGCGAACGCTTCGAGCGCGGGTGTCAGCGTCACGCGAGCAGCGTATCTGCCGCGCCTTGACTCCCTCTGGCAGTCCAACCGGGGTACGGCGAATAACATCTTTGGGCAGGTGCTGCCCCAGTCGGTCATCCCCGCGATATCCGGACCGGTGCTCCCGTCCGCGTCCGGTGACAGCGTCTGGGGAAGCGCCGTCGGCGCCCTCTTGTCGTGGGAACCGTTCGATTTCGGGCTCCGCGACGCCGCGGTGCGCGGCGCGGAGGCGGCGGTCGTGCGCGCGCGCGCCGACGAAACGCTGACGCGTCTCGACGTGCAGAGCGCCGTCGGCGCCGCATTCCTTGCCGCGGCGGCCGCTGACCGCGCGGTCGCTGCGACCCAAGCCGACGTGGCGCGACGCGATGTGCTCGCCCGCGCCGCGCACACGCTCGCCGACAATCAGCTGCGGCCGGGCGCCGAGGCCTCGCGAGCCGACGCGGAACGGGCCACGGCGCAGACACGGTTCCTCCAGGCGCGTCAAACGCTTGCCCTGGCGCAGATCACGATGGCGCGCGTGCTGGGCCTGACCGCCGGCCAGGTGTCCGTGAATGCCGCCAGTGTGCTCGCCACTCTGCCGGCGGCCACGCCGCCGCGTGAGGTCGCGAGTACCCATCCGCTTGCCAGGGTACGGGAGGCGGCCGTCGATGTGGCGCGTGCGCAGGAAGACGTGCTGGCGCGCACGTTCCGCCCGCGCTTCTATCTGCAATCCAGCGTATTCGCGCGCGGCAGTGGTGCCAATCCGGACGGCCGCCTTGATGGAGGGTTAGAGGGCTTGAGGCTCGATCGGGCGAACTGGGCCGCCGGCGTGCAGGTTATCTTCCCGAACGTCTTCGATTTCGCGATCCTCCGCGCGCGGAGAGCCGCCGCAGCCGCATCGACTCGCGCCGAGTCCGCGCGACACGACGAAGCGCTCCTCATGGTGACGAGCCAGCAACAGGCGGCCGCCGCGATGGTGGTTGCGGCCCGGGCCGTGGCCGCGAACACCCCAGTGCAGCTCGCCGCCGCGCAACAGAGCGAGGCGCAGGCGCGTGCGCGGTACGAGGCCGGATTGGGCAGCATCGTCGAGGTCGCCGATACACAGAGCCTGCTGGCGCAGGCAGAGTACCAGGATCAGATCGCGCGGCTGGAAGTATGGCAAGCGCTCCTGGCTGAGGCAATCGCACGTGGCAGCCTGACCTCGTTCGTGAATCTCGTGCGTTCTCCTGAAGGAGTTCGATAGGCCATGTGGTTGATTCGTGCCGCGCTTCGGCGTCCGATCACGATCCTTGTCGCGGTGATCGCCGTCGCGTTGACGGCGGCGTTTGCGGTCAGCCGGATGCGCGCCGACATCTTTCCCGATCTGGATCTCCCCGTCATCTACGTGGCCCAGCCCTACGGCGGCATGAGCCCGGCACAGATGGAGGGGTACATCACGTACTACTATGAGTACCACTTCCTTTACGTCAACGGGATCGAGAGCGTCGAGTCGAAATCCATTCAGAACACGTCCCTGCTGAAGCTCACCTTTCACCCGGGCACCGACATGTCCGAAGCGCTGGCGCAGACGATCGGGTACGTCAATCGCGCCCGCGCCTTCATGCCGCCGGGCACCGTCGGACCGTTCATCATGCGGTTCGACGCGGGCACGGTACCGGTCGGCTATCTGGTGTTCAAGAGCGACACCCGCAGCCTGGGCGAGATCCAGGATCTCGCGCTCAACCGCGTCCGGCCGCAGTTTGCGACGCTGCCGGGACTGACCTCGCCGCCGCCCTTCGGCGGCAGCCAGCGCACGATCGTCATCCGCGTCGATCCCGATCGCCTGCGGTCATACGGCATGGCGCCCGACGAGGTGATTCGCGCGGTCTCCACCGGCAACGTCATCATGCCGTCGGGGAGCGTCAATATCGGCGACGAAACCCGCATCTCGCCGATGAACTCGGTAGTCGGCACCATCAACGATCTCCTCGATCTGCCGATCCGCACGGGGTCGGGAACGCCGGTGTCGATCCGGGATGTCGGCTCGGTCAGCGACAGCACCGATATCCCCACCGCCTATGCGCTGGTTGACGGCCGGCGCGCGGTCTACATTCCCGTGACCAAGCGGCCGAACGCTTCGACGTTGAGTGTGGTCCGCGAGGTCAAGGCGAACCTGGGCCGCTTCCAGGCGCTCGTGCCCGACGACATCACGGTGTCGTACGAGCTCGATCAGTCCACCAATGTGTCGGCCGCGCTTCAAGCCGTGCTGCAGGAAGCCATGCTCGGCGCACTGCTTACCGGCCTGATGGTGCTGCTCTTTCTGCGCGACTGGCGCAGTTCCGCGATTGTCGTTGTCACCATTCCGTTTGCTCTGCTGGCGGCGGTGATCGCCCTATGGGGCGCCGGGCAGACGATCAACATCATGACGCTCGGGGGACTGGCGCTTGCCGTGGGCATTCTGGTTGACGAAGCGACAGTGGCGATCGAGAACATCCACACCCACCTGGCACGCGGCGCACCGGTCGCGCGCGCCGTGCTCGACGCCAGCCGCGAGGTCGTGGTACCGCGGATGCTGGCGATGCTCTCGGTCGTCGCGGTCTTCGTGCCGTCCTTCTTCATGACCGGCGTGTCGCGGTC
>Ga0163150_10004673_pt1 | contig 18149 bp, 14 predicted proteins | sample OliLakLV19P2IB_FD_148628 | JGI IMG/M metagenome (GOLD analysis project Ga0163150, IMG submission 148628) | Freshwater microbial mat bacterial communities from Lake Vanda, McMurdo Dry Valleys, Antarctica - Oligotrophic Lake LV.19.P2.IB | ecosystem: Environmental > Aquatic > Freshwater > Lake >...
ATTCCGGCTGATGTTGTTGCTCCGCTGGGGTATCCGCAGCGGATCACGACGGCTCGCGGGATTGGGGGGAATGTGGTGGGGTATGCCGGGCCGTGGCGCACTTCGGGCGACTGGTGGCGTGCTGATGCCTGGGCTCGGGATGAGTGGGATATTGCGTTGCAGTCGGGAGCGCTGTATCGAATCAGCCGCGAAATTTACAGCGGTCCGGGGACGTTGCGCGGATCGGATTCACCACCACCGCCGCCGGCTGCTGCGCCCGAGCCGGTGTTTGCGGCGCCGGAGCGATCGAACATGGCGATGCGGTGGTTCGTGAATGGGAATTATGATTAACCAATGGTTCGCGATTTTCAGCACGCGGTGCGGTGGCTGCGCCAGAATCCTCTGTTCGGCATTAGCGCCATCCTGATTCTTGCTCTGGGGATTGGCGCGACTACGGCGGTGTTCAGCATCGTCGACGCGGTGCTGCTGCGGCCACTTCCGTATGAGGCTGCGGAACGGCTGGTGCGGGTGGACGAAAGCGCGTCGAAGCGTCCGATATCGGGAGTACCGGCGGCAGACTACATGCGCTGGCGCGACCGCACCGACTTGTTTGAAAAGACTGTCCCGTATCTGCGAGATACCGTCACCCTGACCGGCAGCGGTGAGCCTGAGCAGGTCGCCGCACTGCGCGCTTCCGGTGCCTTGTTCCCACTGCTGGGCGTTCATGCTCATATTGGGCGGGCGCTGATGGAGTCCGATGACGAACCGGGCTCGGCGAAAGTGGCCGTGATTAGTGACCGGCTGTGGAGGAAGCGGTTTCAGGCCGACCCGGGCGTTGTAGGCAGAGCGGTGACCATTTCCGACGAGGTGTTCACCATCGCCGGTGTCATGCCGCGCGAGTTCGCGTTCCCTCAGTCGAATGTCGACGTATGGGCGCCGTTTCGGGTGACTCCGACTTTCAATATGTGGTTCCAGGTGGTGGCTCGGTTAAAGCCGGGCGTCACTTTGCCGCAGGCGGGCAGTGCTTTGGAAGTGGTTGCGCGGCAAATGGAGCAGGAGAGCCCGAAGGACAACGAAGGGCTGCGGATCGCGGTGACGCCGTGGAGCGAGCGCGCCGATACGAAGTATGAATCGACGATTATTTTTGTGCTGGCTGCGGTGGGCCTGGTGCTGCTGATTGCCTGCGCCGATGTCGGCAGTCTCTTACTGAGCCGCGCGGTGCAGCGCCAGCGGGAAATCGCGATTCGCTCATCGCTCGGCGCGGGGTTCTGGCGCGTGACGCGTCAGCTGTTGACCGAGAGCTTTGTGCTGGTGGTGATGGGAAGTGCTGCCGGTGTTGCTGTCGCGTATTTTTTGCTGCAGTTTCTTGCCCGTCAACTGGCCGCGCTGCCCATCGTGTTGCCCCACCTGCAGCATGTCGCACTGAATGCGCGAGTGCTGCTGTTCAGCGCGGGGCTTTGCATGCTGCTGGTGGTTCTCTGCAGTCTGGCTCCGGTTCTGATGGCATTTCGGACCGATATTCAGAGTGTGTTGCGGGGCGTGCGCACGGGAACCGGCCCAAAGAGCTCGACGCGGCTGTTCTCTTTTCTGATTGCTTCCGAGGCTGCGTTTGCGTGTCTGCTGCTGGTGGGATCTGGGCTGATGGTGCGTAGTCTGTTGCGTCTGCAGCAGGAAGACCATGGCTTCCGCGCCGATCATGTGCTCACGTTGCGCGTACCGGTGGGGATGCGCACCTCACTGCGACCGCCGGGAAAGTACGACACACGGCCCAGACAGATGGCATATTACAACGAAATTCTGGAGCGTGTGGAGAGAATTCCCGGTATTTCCGCCGCCGCTGTGGTGAATAATCTGCCGCTTTCCGGCGTGAGCAGCACTATGTCGACTCGCTTCCCCGATGGTAAGGCGGTGCTGAACTCCACGCGGACCGTCAGCCCGCAATACTTCGCAGCCATGGGCATCCCTGTGATCTCCGGGCGAACCTTCACAGACCGTGACCACGCCGAGGCGCCCGGAGTGGCGATTATCAACGAGTATCTGGCGCGGCAGCTTTTTCCGAATACAAACCCGGTGGGTTTGGTCCTGCCTTCCACCGAGTCGAGTGCGCCTCCTGTGACGGTGGTGGGCGTCGTCAAAGACACCACTCAGGTGAGTTACGATCAGCCCGTAAAAGGTGAGATCTATCGCCCCATCCGACAATTTATTTTTGCCGCCTTTATGTCTACCATCGTGGTGCGGACACCCGGTGATCCCCGGTCGATTGCAGTGGCTGTCCAGAAAGAAGTATGGGCCGTGAACCCGGATCAGCCTGTTGTGAAGGTGGAAACGATGGAGGATGTAGTCGCCAATTCCATCTGGCGTCCGCGTTTTTCGGCGTGGATTTTCTCTGCTCTCGGTACGCTCGCGCTATTACTAACCGCCGCTGGAATCTACGGAGTTGTGGCCTATACCAGTTCTCTGCGGGCGCACGAGACGGGAATCCGCATCGCGCTTGGAGCGACTCCCAGGCACATTGTGGCCAACACCCTGCGCACGTCGATTGTGCCTGTTGGTCTCGGTCTGGCCGCGGGACTGCTCGGGGCTGTGTTCCTGTCGCGTGTGCTGGAGAGCGTGCTGTATGAGGTCCAGGGCACCGACCCGCTCACCTACCTGGGGGCAGTCGTGTTGCTGCTGGGAATCGGGATTGCGGCGAGCATTCCGCCCGCCTGGCGGTCCGCGCTGGCCAACCCGGTGAAGGCACTCCGAGCCGAATAAACGTCAGATCTGAATTACGATCTTGGCCGCGCCGCCATCGCCGGTCTCCAGCATGTCGAACGCCGCATTCAGATCGTCGACGCCCATGCGGTGCGTGATGAGCTGCGCGAACAGCTTCGGGTTTGCTTTGAGCAAATCGACCGCGGCCGGAGTTTCGTGGTTTGACCGGCGCACGTTATATATTACGGTTTCTTTACGGCGAAGCACGTGGAAATTGATGGGAATTACCGGCTCGGACGGAATACCGGTAATGACGCATCGACCGGCGCTGCGAGTGGCGTCGAACGTCTGCTGAATGGTTCCGGGTTTGGTAGCGCAATCGAAGCCACAATCGACGCCGCGCTTTCCCGTCTCGGCCATGATTTGCTTTACGGGGTCGACCTGAGTGGGATCGATCACTACGTCGGCACCCATTTTCAGGGCGAGTTCACGCCGGTTTTTGCGGGGCTCAACACACCAAATTCGACCTGCACCAGAGATGCGCAATGACGCGATAGTCAGCAGCCCAATGGGGCCGGCGCCAAAGACAACAGCCGTTTCGCCGAGCTGAATCTTAGCCATACCCAGCGAGTGCACGACGACGGCGAGCGGCTCAAACAAAGTGGCGGTGTCGCTGTCCACAGCGTCGGGAATGGGCAGCACATTGTGAGCCGGAAGGTTCACGAATTCCCGGAAAAATCCAGGATCGGGCGGCGAACTGAGAAAGCGAATATTGCTGCAGACGTTGTGATGACCGCTGTGACAATGCTCGCAGTGATAGCAATAGAGCGCTGGTTCCAGCAGCGCCCGCGCTCCGGTAGTGACACCGGTAACGCCGGGACCCGCCTCCACGATCTCGCCCGTGGGCTCATGTCCGAGCACGACGGGGTAATTGATGATTACGTCGCCGATGGATCCTTCGGCGTAGTAATGCAAATCAGAGCCGCAGATTCCCACGTGGCGCACGCGCACCTGGATTTCACCAGGGCCGGGGGGCACACGCTCAGCATCAAGGACGCGGAAACGTCGAGGTTCGTAGAGTTCGGAAACGAGCACGTTGTTTATTTCTTAAAGAGATTGTCGAATGCGGCGCGGGCGTCGCTGGAGTTGCGCACCGCGGAGGGTACAACTACGGGAGGGGCAACGGTGGGCGCGGAACCATCCCGCATTACCGTTACTCTGGCGCTGAACAACTCGCACTCATTGCCTTTGTCCTTATATGGAAGGCGGGCGGGAATTGGCTTGAGACATTGAAATCGTGTGGACGATTCGAAATGCGCACACTGCTTACAGCAATGCAGTTCGACGTTGCATTTCGGGCAATTTCCACGGAAATCGGTTCCTGGGGGGAGTATCGTCGCGCAACTGAAACAACGCGACGCGGTAACGGACTGCACAAGACGGGGAAGGCGGGGGCCGTTGGGGTCCTGGAGAGTTCTGGGGCCTTGTGGGCCGCGTGGCTTTTGGGAACCACCGCCATTGTCACGGCGCTCGCCGCCGCGGTCACGGTCGAGATCCTGATAACCGTGCTGCCTGTACTTACGATCCTGATCCATAGCTATTCGAAATAGCTCCTTGATGTAATGCGGGGGGACAGAGAAAACCGGCTTAAACGGAATAGTTTAGCAGCAAGTTATTCCACCACCATTGTAGTCGAGAAACTCACGGCGTGGGGGACGCCGTTTTTACCCTCGACGGTTCTCCCTGCGACTTCAACTGGTTCAGCCTCACCAGCGTGAGACTTGAACCAGTTGAAACACACCATAGCGGTTTTGTTTCGGCTCCGCCACGATGCGTTGCAGGAAACCAGTAGACGCAGTCCGCAGGGCAAATCGTTGCACAGTTTTTTTCAAACAATTTCCACTGCTATTCGGTTCCCCACTTCAGGAGCGAGTTGCACGGGCGGGTAAGTGGGTTGTCGGAGTAGTTCGATCCCACACGGAGACCGTAGCCGATCATGCCGGTCCGGTGCGGAGTGAACTCGCGGCCGAACACCCAGGCGGATCCTGCCTGCTCGATCGGCGGCAGCGTAAGGACCTCGGCGTTCTCCAGTTGTCCGGTTGGGCCGACACGCCCCACCACTGCCTCCACACGCACATCTTCCGGCTTCAGCCCGGCGAGATCGATAGTGGCGCGAAGGGGAATCGCCGAGCCGCTCAACACCGACGCCGTGGGCGCGGGTCCCAGATCCACGAACCGAACATTGTTCCAGACGCTTTGAATGTTCCAGTTCCAGCGGGAGCGTTCACGGGCCAGGTCGAAGTTGCTGGACCGGATCTCAGACCAGTGTTTGTGGGCGGGTTCGTACAGCTTCTCCAGATACTCGCCGACCATGCGCTGGCAGTTGAAGGAGGTGCTGATGTTCGTCAGGCACGTCTTCATTCGCTTCACCCATTCGTCCGGGACACCGTCATCGCCGCCGGAATAATACATGGGAACGATTTCGTTCTCCAGCATGGAGTAGAGCGCGCTTGCGTGATACTCGTCCTGATCCTCAGAGTAGGGGACGCGGTCGCCGATGGCCCAGCCGCCGGATTCTTCGTAGGCTTCATCGAACCAGCCGTCGAGGATGCTGCAGTTCAGCACGCCGTTCATGCTGGCCTTCATCCCCGAGGTACCGCAGGCTTCTTCGCCGCGGCGCGGTGTATTCAGCCAGAGGTCGACACTCTGCACCATCTCGCGGGCCACTTCGATGCCGTAATCCTCAAGGAATACGATGCGACGGGCCAGTGCCGGGTCCTTCGACATCTGGTAGATCTCGCGGATGAACGTCTTGCCCGGATGGTCCTTGGGGTGCGCCTTACCCGCGATGACGATCTGCACGGGCATATCGGGATTGGTGAGCAGCTTCTTCAGGCGTACCGGGTCGCGGAACAGCAGCGTGGCGCGTTTGTAAGTAGCAAAGCGGCGCGCGAAGCCGATGGTGAAGGCTCCCGCATCAAGGACTTCGCCAAGCCGGCGCACTTCCGTACTCGACGCCTTGCGCTCCTGCGCGAAGCGGACCATGCGCTCGCGGACGAAGGCAATGAGGCGGCGCTTGCGGCGCTTGTGGGCCTCCCACAACTCCTGATCCGGGATGTCCCTGATCAGGTCCCAGGTGCGCGGATCGGGATAGCGCTCCCGCCAGTCGGGCTGCAGGTACTGGTCATAGAGCAGCGCGAAATCGCCGTTGAGGTAGCTGGGAAGATGGACGCCGTTGGTGACGGAGGTGATCGGAATTTCGCGCGTCGGCAGGTTGGGCCAGAGATCCTGCCACATTTCCTGCGACACATCGCGGTGCAGCACGCTGACCGCGTTGCGCCAGGCGGCAGTACGGAAGGCGAGCAGCGCCATGGAGAACCGTTCGTTGTTATCGCCCGGAGACTTGCGGCCCAGCGACATGAGCTGATCGAAGCCGATGCCCGCGCTCTGGCAGTATTCGCTGAAGTACTCGTACATCAAACCGGTATCGAAGATGTCGATGCCGGCGGGCACGGAGGTGTGTGTGGTGAAGACGTTGTTGTGGCGGCTCGCCTCGAGCGATTCCTCGAAGGTGAGGCTGTTTTCCTGCATCAGCAGGCGGATGCGTTCCACAGCGAGGAAGGCCGAGTGGCCCTCGTTCATATGGAACACCGTGGGGGCGAGGCCGAGCGCCTTCAGCGCGCGCAGGCCGCCGATGCCGAGCACGATTTCCTGACGCATGCGCGTGTGGATGTCGCCGCCGTACAGCGAGTCGGTAATGTCACGCTCGAAGTCGCGCTGGTTCTCGGGAATATTGGTATCGAGCAGGAACAGGCGGATGCGGCCGACGTGGATCACCCACACCTTCACGACTACAGGACCGGTGGGCAGCTTTACCGTGACTTTGAGTTCCGCGCCGCCGTCAGCCAGCACGGGCTCTACGGGAAGGGTGTAGAAGTCGTTGATGGGGTAGCGTTCCTGCTGCCAGCCATCGGGGTTGAGGTACTGATGCAGGTAGCCCTTCTGATAGAGAAGACCGACACCGACCAGCGGCAGGTCGGCATCGCTCGACGCCTTCATGTGGTCACCGGAGAGCAGGCCAAGACCTCCGGAGTAGATTGGCAGACACTCTGTCAGGCCGTACTCCATGGAGAAGTAGGCGATGAGTCGGTCCGACTCCGCGGCTTCCGACATCTGAATATAGCTGTCGTAGCGTTCACAGGCGCGCCTGTACAGCGTAAGGATGCGAGGGTCTCCTGCCGCGTGTTCCAGCGCCGACTGGGAGATGCGGCCCAGCATCAAAACCGGATTGTTGCCGCATTCTTTCCACAGGACTGGGTCGAACCTGCGAAACATAGTTCGCAGATTGTGATCCCACGTCCAGAGCAGGTTATGTGCAAGCTCCGACATGCGGGACAACTGCGGCGGCAACGCCGGGCGAACCAGGAATTCTTTGAGAGGTTTAATTTGAAAGGCCATGCGTCAAACGGATTCTGCGGAGATATGAACTCCCACTGTACCATCGGTACGCTGGCGGTGGCTGGCGGACGCTTACAGTGAGATCCCTGAACAGGAAGTCCGCGGCGCCGCTTCGTGGCATCTTAGAAGGAATGACGGTGTCAGGCAGCGATCAGGCAGTACTGCATCGCGCAAGGACTGTGGTGGACAACGTGTTCGCACTTCTGCGCGGCGACAGCATTTATGAGCGTCCGATTTCGGAGCGCCACAGAACTATATTCTACGTGGGACACGTGGAGGCTTTCGATCAGAATCTACTGCGGGAAACCGGGAGGCTGCCGGAGTTCAACCCGGCCCTCGACCGGCTTTTCGCCTTTGGCATCGACCCCGATTCCAGTTCACTGCCCAGCGACGCGCCGTCGGACTGGCCGGATCGTGGCGCGGTCGGCGACTACTGTGCGCAGGTTCGGGAGAATGTGGACGCCTGCTGGAATCAGGCTCCCGAGCAGCTCCGGTGCGTCGCACTGGAGCACCGTCTGATGCATGCCGAAACGCTCGCTTACATGCTTCACAACTTCCCCCACGACCGGCTGGTGCGTCCGGGTGCGGCGGAGAGTTCGGAATCGAACGGGCCGGTTCGGCGCAGTGGTGTGGGCCTGGAAGTTCCCCTCGGAGTGGCGACGCTGGGCCGGCATTGCAACGAAGGGTTCGGGTGGGACAACGAGTTTCCGCGCACCGATGTGGAGGTCGACCGCTTCGTCATCGAGCAACGCAAAGTCAGCAACGGAGAGTATCTTGACTTTGTGCGCGCCGGCGGATCGACGCCGCACTTCTGGGTGGAGCGCGGTGGCACGTGGTTTCTGAGGCGCATGTTCGATGAGATTCCCCTGCCGCTCGACTGGCCGGCGTGGGTGACGCACAATCAGGCTGCGTCCTATGCCGGATGGCGTGGGGGGCGGTTGCCGTCCGAGGCCGAATGGCACCGCGCGTCCGAAGGCGCCGACTTTGCGGCGGGCAACTTCGATGCACGCCGCTTCGATCCCGAGCCTGTGGATGCGAACCGGACATCGGTGAGCCGGTGGGGCGTTGAGGATCTGTGCGGCAATGGCTGGGAGTGGACGTCGTCCCCCTTTCGTCCTTTCCCGGGATTCGAACCGTTTTCGTTTTACCCTGGTTACTCGGCCAACTTCTTCGATGAGGAACACTTTGTGTTAAAAGGCGCTTCACCCCGTACCGACGCTGTGTTCACGCGCCATTCCTTCCGCAACTGGTTCCGGAGGGACTACCCTTATGTGTTCGCGGGTTTTCGATGCATACACAAGTCGTAACGGAGTTTGGGGAGCAGGTTCGGCTCGGTTTGACGCGGTCCGGTCAGAAGACGCTGCCGACGAAGTATCTGTATGACGACGTGGGCAGCGCGTTGTTCGACGCGATCACCGCGCTGGAGGAATACGGGCTGACGCGCGCGGATCTGCGGCTGCTTCGACGCCATGCGCGGGATATCGCGGGCCTGTCGAACGGCACCACGCAGATCGCCGAGCTGGGAAGTGGAAACGGATCGAAGACGCGGGCTCTGCTGGAGGCTTTTCCGCAGGGCGTGAAGTACCGGCCTGTCGACCTGTCTCGCGCCGCTCTGGAGGCGTGCCGCAAGGAACTGGCGGCCTGGCCCGTGGAGCCCGTGGAGGCTGACTTCCTGCACGGACTGGAGCACGTAGCGTCGACTCGTCAGAGTGGGTCGATGCTGGTGCTCTTTCTGGGAAGCAACATCGGGAACTTTGAGCGCGATGCGATCCCCGGGTTCCTGCATGAGATTCGAACGCGGCTGCGAGTCGGCGACGGAATGCTGCTGGGCGCGGATTTGCTGAAGCCCGTACGACAGCTGGTAGAGGCGTATGACGATCCGGCCGGTGTGACGGCTGCGTTCAACCGAAATCTGCTGGCGCGCGTCAACCGACAAATGGGTGCGAATTTTGAGCTTCGCCGCTACGGTCACGAGGCGCGCTGGAATGAATCGAAGCGGCGGATCGAAATGCATCTGTGTGCGCGAACTGAGCAGCGCGTCCGTCTGGAGGAGCTCGGCCTTGAGGTCTTGATCCGTGCCGGGGAGACGATTCATACTGAGTCGTCCCACAAGTTCGAAATCGACGAGCTCCGCGGATTTTCGCAACTTGCCGGATTCTCCGTCATCGAAACATGGCAAGACGCGGAGTGGCCGTTCGCGGAGATGTTGCTAAGGGCAGTGTAAGGAGAAAAACAAATGAAGCAATGTACGCATCTGGATCAGATCCAGGACGTGAAGCCTTCCGTCAGTGGCTGCGAGGACTGCATGAAGATCGGCGCCCGCTGGCTTCACCTCCGCCTGTGTCTGACGTGCGGCCACATGGGCTGTTGCGATTCCTCGCCCAATAAACACGCCACGCAGCATTTTCACGATACGGGGCATCCGCTGATCGCGTCGGCCGAACCGGGTGAGAACTGGGCCTGGTGCAGCATCGACAAAGTGTATCTGGAGCCCTCTTGATCCGGCCCGTTCTGTTGACGGTGGATGACGATCCGCAAGTGCTGCGCGCGATTGAACGCGATCTGCGCCGGCAGTATGCGGAGCACTACCGTGTGATCCGGGCCCAGTCGGGGGCCGAAGGGCTCGATGTACTGAAGCAACTGCAGCTGCGAAACGAACCCGTGGCGCTGATGCTGGTGGATCAACGCATGCCGGAGATGACGGGCGTCGAGTTTCTCCGCAAGGCGATGCCGCTGTTTCCTCAGGCACGGCGCGCGCTGTTGACGGCGTATGCGGACACGGAAGCCGCTATCCACGCGATCAACGAAGTTCACGTCAACAACTATTTGCTGAAGCCGTGGGATCCACCTGAGGAGCGGTTGTATCCCGTCATCACGGATTTGCTGGAAGACTGGCTGAGCGAGTTTCGTCCGCCATTCACCGGGGTTCGCGTTCTGGGTACGCGATGGTCGCCACATTCGCACAGCACGCGAGATTTCCTGTCGCGCAACCGGATTCCGTTCCAGTGGCTCGACATCGAAAAATGGGACTCGGACGAAGAGGTTCGGCGCGTGGCGGAAGCCGCGGGTGTCGAGCGTGCGTGCGATCTGCCCGTGGTGATTTTCGAAGACGGTTCCGTGCTGGTGCGCCCTGAGCCTGTGCAGATCGCGACAAAGCTGGGGCTCGGCACGAAGCCTGCCGCCGACTTCTACGATCTGCTGATTGTGGGTGGCGGCCCCGGCGGTCTGGCAGCGGCCGTGTATGGCGCGTCGGAGGGTCTGAAGACCGTAATGGTGGAGCGTGAAGCTCCGGGCGGGCAGGCGGGACAGAGCTCGCGCATCGAGAACTATCTCGGGTTTCCGGAAGGGCTCAGTGGAAGTCAGCTGGCCGACCGCGCGGTGAAGCAGGCGCGGCGTTTTGGCGTCGAAATCATTACGCCGCAGGAAGCGAAGAGTCTGCGCGTCGACAATCAGTATCGCGTTGTGCAACTGCTGGACGGCGTGGAGATCGCGTGTCATGCTCTGCTGATCGCGACGGGTGTGCAGTACAAACATCTGGATGTGCCCGGCATGGCCCGGCTGCAGGGTGCGGGCATCTACTATGGCGCTGCGATCACAGAAGCGCTGGCGTGCAAGGATGAGACGGTGTTTGTGGTCGGCGGAGCAAACTCGGCAGGGCAGGCCGCGATGCATTTCGCAAAGTACGCGCGGGAAGTTGTCATGCTGGTGCGCGGCGAAGGACTGTCGGCGACGATGTCCGATTATCTGATTCGTCAGATCGAGTCGACTCCGAACATTCGCGTGGAAACGCATTCGCAGGTGTTGGAGGTGTTCGGCACGGATCACCTGGAAGAGATCGCGATTGCGTGCGGTCACTCGGGAACCGTGGATCGGGTTGCGGCGAGGTCGCTGTTCATCTTCATTGGAGCTGAGCCTCGCACGGACTGGCTGGACGGCTCAGTGGAGCGCGACGTCCGCGGGTTTGTGCCGACAGGCCGGGATTTGATTCGCGACGGCAAACGGCCTAAGGGCTGGACTGCGGACCGTGATCCGTACCTGCTGGAAACAAGTGTTCCGGGCGTGTTTGCGGTTGGCGACGTACGGTCGGGGTCAGTGAAGCGCGTGGCCACTTCGGTTGGCGAAGGGTCGATGGCAGTGCAGTTTGTGCATCAGTATCTCGCGAGTCTCGGACGGTAGTATGCCAGTAACCTTTGAAGATCTGCGGCGTGCTCCGTTGCTGGTAGATCTCGCCGACGAAGAACTGCAGTGGCTCATCGATAACGGCGAGGAACGCCTCTTTGAGGCGGGCGCGATCACGGTGGAGGAAGCCTCCCGTGCCGACCGCATGTACATCCTGCTGGAAGGCGAGATCGAGGGTCGCATTGACGGCCGTCTCGCGTTCCAGGCGCACGCCGGCGACATTACCGGAAAACTCCCGCATTCGAGGATGGTGTCGTATCCCGTCGGTGTGCGTGCGGTCAGCAACGTGCGGCTGCTTCAGATCGACGAAGCGAATTTTGGGGCGATGCTGGAGCGCATTCCGAGGCTGGAAATCCGGCTCATCCGCCTGATGGCGGACCGCATCCGCGAGTTCACTTCATCAGAAGTGCAGCAGAGCAAGCTGGCCGCGCTGGGCAAGCTTGCCGCAGGGCTCGCACATGAGCTGAATAACCCGGCTGCCGCGGCGGGGCGCGCTGCGTCGAACCTTCGCGAGAATCTCGGCTCCATGCGCGACCTCGACTGTCGGATCGCGTCGTCGGACCTCACCTCCCAGCAGCGCTCTGCCCTTGTTACGGCGGAAGGCAAGGCAATTGAACACGCACGAAGCTGCACTCCCATCGACGCGCTGTCACGGAGTGACCGCGAGGATGAGCTTGGCGTCATGCTGCAGAAAGCGGGGATCGCCGAAGCATGGGATCTGGCACCGCAGTTGGTGGATGCGGGGTTCGACCGCGAGTCCCTGAAAGGCTTCGCCGAGCAAACAGGCCCTGTGTTTCGGGAAGCGCTCGCGCGCACGGCGCTGTTGATCGCTACAGATCGCCTGGCCGATGAGATTCAGGAAAGCATGGGCCGTATCTCCGATCTGGTGAAGTCGATCAAAGAGTATTCCTACATGGACACCGCGGCGGAACGCGACGTGGATGTGCACAAAGACATTGAGAACACGCTTCGCATACTGAACAGCAAAATCAACAAATCTGGTGTTACGGTGGAGCGCGACTACGATCGCGGTCTGCCCACCATTCGCGCCAACGGCAGTGAGTTGAACCAGGTGTGGACCAACCTGATCGACAATGCCATTGATGCGATGGCGGAGATGAAAACGGGCGAGAAGGTGCTGCGCATTCGCACGGAACGCAGGCTGGAGCGCATCGTGGTGGAGGTGCTCGACACAGGGCCGGGCGTGCCCGAGGAACTGCGCCAGCGGATCTTTGAGCCGTTCTTCACGACGAAGAAGCAGGGGCAGGGAACGGGCCTCGGCCTTGATGTGGTGCAGCGCATTGTGCGGCGGCATCACGGCGATCTGCGAATGGAATCGAGACCGTGGCGCACCTGCTTTCAGGTTTATTTGCCGATTCTGCGGAAGTAGGTCTGCGCGCGTCCCACGTCACGGAGGATCTGGCCCTTCAACGCTTCCGGGCTCTCGAACTTACGCTCATCGCGCACGCGGCGGAGTAAGTCGACGCGTATGTGCGTGGGCGAGTCGCCGTCGAGCTTTGCCAGAAGGAAGGTCTCAATGGTCTGGGCGCCACCGTCGAATGTCGGGCGAGTGCCGATGTTCGTGATTGACGGCCACTGCCGGGCCGTGCGGTCGAGGTCGTGCGTGCGCGTGATGTAGACGCCGCGCGCGGGCAGGACCTCCGCGGCGGTCTCAAGGTTCAGCGTCGGCACGGTCTGTCGAGAACCGATGCCGAAGCCGCTGACCACTTGTCCATCAAGCGCATACGAACGGCCGAGCAGACGGCATGCTTTCGACACGTCACCGACAGTGACCAACTCGCGGACAGCGGTGCTGGATGCGACTCGTCCTCGCACGATGTAGCTCGGAACGATCTCGACATGAAATCCGTGCTGTTCGCCGAGCTTCCGCAGCAGTGTGGTCTCGCCTGCCTGCTTCGCTCCGAAGCGGAAGTTTTCGCCTACCAGGACGGCCTTTGCGCGGATGCGCTCCACCACTACGCGTCGAATGAACTGTTCGGGACTGAGCTGAGAGAAGGTGCGGTCAAACGGCAGCACGAAGACTTGCTGAATGCCCTGTTGCCCGATCAGCGCAATGCGCTCGTCTATCGTGGTGAGCAGTTTCGGGGCTCGCCGCGGCGCGACAACGTGGGTCGGGTGCGGGTCAAACGTGAGCACCGACGGGACCAGGCCGAGCGCTGCGCAGATTTCCAGGTTTCGCTGGAACAACTGCCTGTGGCCTTCGTGCACGCCGTCGAAGTTGCCGATGCTGACCGCGCAACCCTGGGCGCCTGGAGGCACCGATTCGAGCGAGCGGAAGACTCGCATGATCAGGCCTGCTCCTCCACGTGAATCTTTAGTCCGTCGTAGGCCAGCCGGATGTGCGCCGGGAGCGTGCTCTCTGTGTACTGATGCGGCAAATCGTGACTGAGGTGAGTGAAGAACGCGCGCTTCGGTTTCAGTTGCTCCACTATGCGAATCGCCTGCTGGAGCGTGGTGTGTGTGGGATGAGGCTTGTGACGGAGCGCGTCAAGGAACAGCACGTCGAGCCCGTACAGTCTCTCCATCGAAGCCGGAGGTATCTCACTGTGATCTGTGAGATAGGCGGCGTTGCCGAAGCGGTAGCCGTAGACGAAGCCGCGTCCGTGATGCAGCAGGATGGTCTCAAACCATATTCCGTGCAACTCGACAGCCTGCCCGCTCTCAACCGGATGCGCGGTTAGTTTTGGCACGGTGGATTCGGGGCTGAGACTTTCAAACACGTAGGAAAACGCGCGGTGCACAGCAGTCAGAGTTTCGGGCGACCCGTAAATGGGAATGGGCCCGCGCTGTTTGAGGTTAATGGGACGCACGTCGTCGAGGCCCATAATGTGGTCGGCATGTGCGTGCGTGTAGAGGATTGCGTCGATGCGCAGGATCTGTTCGCGGAGAGCCTGCTGGCGAAAGTCAGGCGTAGTGTCGATGAGAACTGTGCGGCCGTCGAACTGTACCATCACGGAGGGCCGCAGCCGGTTGTCGCGCGGGTCGGGCGAGGTGCAGACCTTGCAGTCGCAGCCGAGCGTCGGCACGCCCATGCTGGTGCCCGATCCGAGGACCGTTATCGTCAACGCCGGCATCAGCCGTTCGACGCCTGGACATAGCGGAAGCGCAGTTCGGTGACGGTGTTTTCGATCAGGCGTTGTTCTTCGATGGAGAGATTGCCGCGGGTCTTTTCCTGCAACATCGCCAACAGATCGATGGCGTGCCGGGCCATGCGCAGATCGGGCGCCTGGCGGTCCTTCTCTTCGCCGTAGTGGAACAGGCCCATCGACATCTCGGCCTGATACTTCAGCGACATCACGAAGAACTCAAATGTAGGGGGCGGAAGCGGGAGTTCCGTTTGGGGTTGCGGTTCGTTGGTATCCACTTCTTCAGACATCGTTAATAGTTTACGATGGCATTCGTGAAGAAGAAGGACGCGCTGACGGAGCGGCAGCAACTGGATCTGTTTATCGACCGTTACACGCCGGAGGTGGCGGCGGAGGGCCGCGCGGTGCTGGCGAGAATGCGCGAACCGCTGCCCGGCGCGACGCAGCTGGTTTACGACAATTACAATGGCCTTGTCGTTGGATTTGGGGAGCGCGAAAAACCGTCAGAGGCTGTGTTCTCCGTTGTGCTGTTTCCGCGCTGGGTGACGTTGTTCTTCCTTCAGGGCGCACGTATTCCCGATCCGGCGGGTCTGCTGCGGGGCGGCGGTAACCAGGTGCGACACGTGCGTCTGAAGCAGGCGTCGGACCTGGATGCGCCGGAACTGCGAGCGCTGATGGACATGGCGCTGGAGAGTGCGGGGTGGTCGCCGGACGCTTCGGCAAAGGGTGCTCTGGTGATCCGTTCGGTGTCGGCGAAGCAGCGTCCGCGTACACCTCCGCGCGCCTCCGGGTGATACGATCAGATCGGTTCAATGCTAATGGAACTCTCGCGCCGTTCTCTGCTGGCTACTATGCTGGCCGCGCCCGTGGGTCTTCGTGCCGCCGAAGACGAGGGCTGGATTCCGCTGTTCGACGGAAAGACGCTGAATGGGTGGAAGGCCCAGAATCCCGATTCGTGGAAAGTTGTGGACGGGGCACTTGCGGCTGACGGGCCGCGGTCGCACCTCTACTACACAGGTTCGGTGCGAGACTCGAAGTTTCGCAATTTCGAGTTAAAGGCGACGTATAAAACAAAATACGGCGCGAATTCCGGGATCTATATTCACACGAAGTGGCAGGATCAGGGCTGGCCAGCCGCCGGATTTGAAGTGCAGGTCAACAACTCGCACGGCGGCGAGAACCAGTACCGGGAACGCAAGAAGGGCGGGTCGCTTTATTCGGTGCGTAACGTGTACAAGTCGTTTGCGCCGGACGAGCAGTGGAATGAGATGTACATTGCGGTGCGCGGCAAGTGGATCCAGATCCGGCTCAACGGAGTTACGACCGTCAATTACGTGCAGCCGGACAATCCGCCGCAGGTCGACAAAGGATTCCAGCGTCTGATCACCGAGGGCACGTTTGCGCTGCAGTGCCACGATCCGGAATCGAAGGCGTGGTATCGAGATATTCGCGTGCGTCCACTACCGGACAACATGCGCGCCGACATGCCATTTGCCGCTCCGGTGGTCGACCAGAATTACATCGACTGGCTGACGCTCGGCAACGCCAATATGCCGCTGGTCGACTACCACACGCATGAGAAGGGCATCACGAAACAGGAGATGGTGGCGAACGCGCAGCGGCTCGGGTTCATGTACGGAATCGCGCTGAACGTGGGTAAATTTCACCCGGCGAACAATGATGGCGCGGTGCGGGAGTGGCTCGCCACCATGAAGGGACTTCCGGTGTTTACGGCGCTGCAGGGCGAAGGTCGCGAATGGGTGCAGGTGATCTCAAAGAAGGCGATGGCTGAGGCCGACTACTGCTTCACCGACTCGATGACATGGACCGACGACAGCGGGCGTCGTATGCGTCTGTGGATTAAAGAAGAAACTCAGGTGGGCGATCGCCAGAAGTTCATGGACACGTTCGTCGACCGCACGGTGAAGTTGCTGCGTGACGAGCCGATCGACATTTACGCGAACCCAACGTTTCTGCCGGACGAGATCGCGCCAATCTACGCCGAACTGTGGACGCAAAGCCGCATGAGCCAGGTGATCGAAGCCGCGGTGAAGAACGACGTCGCGATTGAGTTGAATAATCGCTACAAGATCCCCAGCCTCGATTTTGTGAAGCTGGCGAAGCAGGCGGGCGCGAAGTTTTCGTTCGGTACCAACAACAGCGACGGGAATCTCGGCCGCATGGAGTACGCGCTGCAGATGGTGAAGGGCGCGAATCTGACGTGGCGCGACATCTTCATCCCGCACGCCGGCGGGAATCGCGCGAAGCGTTGGAAGCTGTAGCTGAGTCCACCAGTCTGCGAACAGGCTCGAGGATCACGGGCACCAGTTCTTCGAGGTAACGCGGCTCGGCACACTGCCTGCGAACGGTGGTTCGACGGCGCCCGTACTGCATCAGAATCGCCGCGCAGGTTCGCTGCGTGACAAGGGGCGGAACGCGCTTGCCGTCGCCGGCCATCAACTTCGCCGGCTTACCGTCGAGCGCGTCCAGGCCGGCAGCCGCGATGTCGCGCACCATGGTGGCCAGCGGTACGATCTCAGTGAGCAGCGGGTTCGACTGCAGGATTGGGAGCACCGCCTTGTGGTTATCCCGCCACTGTTCCAGCATGCTCCGCGCGGTCAGTCGAGCACCTGCGTTGCCGCCGATCGCCTCGTTTATCAGGTTGGCAAACTGCCGGGCTGTCAGGCTTTCCGGCGGGATGGAATCGACAAGCCGGTTCATCGGCGTCGCGGTGGTGTAGGCGCGGCTGGTGCTTCGCGCGTACATCTTCACAGGCTCGAGCGCGGTGCTCAGCACTTCCAGCGGCTTCACTGAATGCTTGCCCGCGAGGCGCTGGAGCATTTTCATCCGGCTGGTTTCATGCTGTATGCCGAGTTCGGTCAACTGCGCTGAGACACCCCGCAGTCGCGTGTACATGGACTCGACATCACGCACCGATGCCGGAGACCAGAGTCGTTCGGCGATGGCGGCCATGCGGGGCCAGATGCGCATGTCGACGTTCTCCGCGGTGACGTACTCAACCCACATGCACGCTTCGCCGCCCAGGATGCGCTCTCCGTCACCGGGATCGTTTGCGTAATGGTATGCGGCCGACTTCATGTGGTCGAGGTAGAAACCGTTGGACAGGATGCTGCGGTATCCCTGGCCTGTGGCCTTCTCCATCGCTTTCACCCCCCGCCAGGACTGGACCACCGTGGTGTCCGGGAGATCGGGATGGAGGATCTCATCCCAGCCCACCATAATTCGATTCAGTTTGATGATGATGTCACTCAGGCGCTTGTTGAAGTAGGCGTGTATTCCGGCCTTTCCGCTGAGGCCGTTTTCTTTCGCGAAGGCCTGTATCTTCGGACTGCGAGCCCATCCTGAGCCGTTTACTTCATCGCCTCCCATGTGGAGATATCGGTCGGGAAACAGGGTGGTCATTTCGCCGAGGAAGCGCTCGACAAATGTGTACACTTCGTCGCGCGTTGGGTCCATGACCGGCGACAAAATGGTCCAGGTCTTCGCGATGGGGACCGGGCCCGGGGTTGCCGCGAGGCTCGGATAGGCTGCGAGAATCGCGCTGGTGTGCCCGGGCATGTCGAACTCCGGGACCACCCGGATGCCGCGATCTCGGGCATACTGCACAATTTCCCGAATCTGGGCCTGCGTGTAGAACTTGCCATCGGATCCGTGCGTCTGCAGACGCGGGTACAGCTTGCTTTCGACGCGAATGCCCTGGTCATCGGACAG
>Ga0163150_10004675_pt1 | contig 18147 bp, 16 predicted proteins | sample OliLakLV19P2IB_FD_148628 | JGI IMG/M metagenome (GOLD analysis project Ga0163150, IMG submission 148628) | Freshwater microbial mat bacterial communities from Lake Vanda, McMurdo Dry Valleys, Antarctica - Oligotrophic Lake LV.19.P2.IB | ecosystem: Environmental > Aquatic > Freshwater > Lake >...
ATCAAGCGGTGGCTTGGGCCGCACAGAAGTTTAAAGCTGCTGGCGTCGACAGCGTCCGGCTCGAATCGTTCAGTGTGCCCAACCTCTGGCTCGGCGGCGAGGCCACTGCTGAAGTCACCGCGCCTGCATCGTTTACTGTTCGACTCGCCGCCGCTCCCCAAACCCCATCCGTGAAGCTGGAGGCGCCGGTGGTAGACGGCGGTGAAGGCTCACCGCGGGAGTTCTCCAAACTCGGGGCCAAAGCGCGCGGCGCGATCGTCGTCATCCGCAGCAAGGAGATGAAGACGTTCGACGATTTATTCGCGGAATACATTCGAAACGCAAGCCTCCTTCGCGAGGCCAAGAACTCGGGCGTGGCGGCCCTGCTGCTCCAATCCACGCGCCCGCGCGGTCTCCTGTATCGCCATCCAATGTCGACGGGAGCGATGGTCGCAACTCCAACGGCGATCGTCTCTCGCGAGCACGCCGACCGTTTAGCGCGTCTCGCTGCCGCAGGTCCCGTGCGGATGAAGCTGAATCTGACGAATCGAATCGGCGGCCCCTACCAGGCGCGGAACGTCGTGGCGGAAATTCGCGGCCGTGAGAAGCCCGACGAGGTCGTGGTGTTAGGCGCGCATCTCGATTCCTGGGATCTCGGCACTGGCGCCGAGGACAACGGCATCAATTGTGCGATGGTCATCGACGTCGCTCGCGGCTTCCAACAGCTAAAAATTCGACCTCGCCGGACCATTCGCTTCGTCCTCTTCACCGGTGAAGAACAGGGCATGTGGGGTTCCGCCGGATACGTGCAGCAGCATAAGGCCGAGATGGACAAGCACGTCGCAGTCGCCATCTTCGACACCGGCTCCGGGCGGACCACTGGCTTCTTCCTCAATGGGCGCGACGAGTTGAGAGCCGCGGTAAACGCGGCACTCGCCGACGCCCCCGGCCTGGGCGCGAAAGAGCATCTGAAGGATGCGCTCGACGGCACCGACAACTTCGACTTCATGCTGTCAGGCGTACCGAATGTCGTGGCAATCCAAGATCCGACGACTTACCTGCCGGACTATCACGCCGAGTCCGACGTCTACGATCGGTCCAATGCGGCTGAACAGAAAACCACCGCGGCAGTGGCGTCGGCGCTCATCTACGGATTCGCGGAATCCCAGGAGCGTCCGGCTCGGCGGCAGTCCCGCACCGAGGTGGAGCGTTTGCTGATCGACACCAGGATCGACCAGCAGATGAAGGCCTTCGGACAATGGGACGATTGGACTCGCGGCAAGCGCGGTGTCTTCTGAGGAACTCGCGCACAACGGACTCGCTGCCGGCGGCTAAGTCCGCTGAGTTCCTGCTTCGTTTGGCGCCGCCGAAAGCGGCCTGTGCGCTTCTGAGGAACACGCGCACGACGGACGCGCTACGGCGCTATGGGACGGCGTGTTCCTCTATCGTTTGGAAACGCGCCTTCGCGGCCTGTGCGCTTCTGAGGAACTCGCGCACGACGGACGCGCTACGGCGCTATGGGACGGCGTGTTTCTCTATCGTTTGGAAACGCGCCTTCGCGGCCTGTGCGCATCCGAGGAACTCGCGCACGACGGACGCGCTACGGCGCTATGGGACGGCGTGTTTCTCTATCGTTTGGAGACGCGGCTTCGCGGCCTGTGCGCTTCCGAGGAACTCGCGCACGACGGACGCGCTACGGCGCTATGGGACGGCGTGTTTCTCTATCGTTTGGAGACGCGGCTTCGCGGCCTGTGCGCTTCTGAGATACATGATCCCACGACTCACAACTCTCGCTGGAGCCGCCGCGATTGCTGCTCTGTTCGCTACTCTGCTGGGCGCCGAGGTCAGCATCACGTACCTTGCGAATGAAGGAGTGATGCTTGAGTCCCTTCGCACTAAACTCCTCATCGACTCCTTGTTCCGCGACAGTCTCGGAGCCTATGCCCGGCACTCATCAGCCAACCAGGAAAGCATCGAGACCGGCCGCGCCCCCTTCAACGGCATCAGCCTCGCCCTCGCAACCCACTATCATCTCGACCACTGGGATGCCGGCGCGATCACTCGCTTTCTGGGCTCCAACACGACGTCGTTGTTCGCTGGCCCCGCTGCCGCTACGGCGATGATTCCTTCCTCCCAGAAGATCCGCGTGCGCGCATTCTCAATCAACCCAGGCGGCAGCGAAAGATTCGAGGTCTCGGGCATTCCCGTGGAAGCGTTCAGCCTTCAACATGGGAACACCCCGCACGTAGGTTATGCGGTTTCGATCGGCGGCGTCCGCGTGTTTCATCTCGGCGATGCCGATGCTTCGGCCGCCAACTTTGCCGAACTTACCCGCCTAGGCAGCCCCGCCGTCGCGATCGTTCCCTTCTGGTGGCTTCTCGACCGCAATGCAGTGGCATTTCTACGTGACTCGTGGAAGCCCAGGCAGTTGATCGCCGTCCATTTTGGAGCAACAGACCTCCAGTCGGAATCCGCCGTTCAATCAGCTTGGCGCGGAGTCTGGACCTGCACCAAGCAAGGCGAATCCCGGATGTATTGAGATAAACTGTATAGTTTGCCCCCCAAGCCAACCAGCGTAATCGCAATCTATCCCGGTTCATTCGATCCCATCACCAATGGGCACCTCGATTTGATTGCGAGAGGGGTGAAGTTGGTGGATCAACTGGTGGTCGCGATCCTGCGGAACGAAACCAAGCAGCCGCTGTTTAGCGTCGACGAGCGGATGGCGATGTGCCGTGACGTGCTCGGCGAATTTGAGAACGTCACGGTAGAGTGTTTCAACGGACTGCTCGTGAACTACGCCGCTGAACGTGGCGCCACCTTGATTTTGCGCGGCATCCGCGCCATCTCGGACTACGAGTATGAGTTGCAGATGGCCTTGATGAATCGGCGCCTGCGGCCGGACATTGAGACTGTGTTTCTGATGTCGGGTGAAGCGCACTCGTTCATCAGTTCCCGTCTGGTGAAGGAGATCATCCGCCTTGGCGGCAACATCGCGGGACTTGTTCCGCCCGTTGTCGAGGCGCGATTGAAAGAACGATTTCTGGGAGAGCAAAAATAGAACAATGCAATCGACACTGAGTATCGCGGAACGGGTATCTACCATCAGCGTTTCGTCCACTATGAAGGTGGCCGCCGATGCCGACAAGCTTCGCCGTGAAGGTCTGGACGTGGTGGATTTCGGCGCCGGGGAGCCTGACTTTCCGACGCCCGACAACATCAAGAAGGCGGCCATTGCGGCCATCGATGGAAACTTCACGAAGTACACGAACACCGCCGGAACGCCCGAACTCAAGCAGGCGATCTGCGATCGTCACAGCAGCGACTTCGGCACCAAATATGCGCCCAACGAATGCATGGTGAACGTGGGCGGCAAGCACGCAATTTTTAACCTGATGCAGGTTTTGGTGGATCCGGGTGACGACGTCATCGTCCCGGTGCCGTTCTGGGTTACCTACAAGGACGTCGTAAACTTCGCCGGCGCGCGCTGCGTCTTCGTCGAGACCGACGAGCAGGGCGGCTTTCAACTCACCGCCGCGATGATCGAACAGGCCATCACGCCGAAGACGAAGATGGTGATCATCAACTCGCCGTCCAACCCGAGCGGGGCCGTGCTCAGCCGCGATGAGTTCGAACGTATCTATCGAATAACTTCGCGGCGTGGCATTTGGCTGCTCACCGATGAGTGCTACTGCAAGTTTCTTTACGCCAGCGATCCGTTCTCCATCGCCTCGATGCCGGGCGCGAAGGAATCAGTGCTCGTGGCCGGCTCTCTCTCAAAGACATACGCAATGACCGGCTGGCGTATCGGGTTTACCTTAGCTCCGACAGCCGTCATCGGCGCCGCAACGAAGTTGCAGAGCCACTGCACATCCAACCCAACCTCCATCGCGCAGAAGGCCGGCGTCGAAGCCTTGCGTGGACCGCAGGACTCCGTCGGTGTGATGCTCGCCGAGTATCGAAACCGCCGCGACTACGTGGTAAACCGCCTGCGCGGCATCACGGGCGTCACCCTCGCCGAACCGCAAGGCGCGTTCTACGCCTATCCCAACGTCTCGGTGGCCTACCGCAACGGTATCGGCTCGTCACTCCAGTTCGCGGAGAAACTCCTGGCCGAACAGTACGTCGCCGTGGTGCCCGGTGAAGCCTTCGGCACCAACGATCATGTTCGCATCTCCTACGCGACCTCGATGCACGAATTGCAGCGCGGGCTCGACCGTTTGGAGACGTTCATTAAGCAGAGAAGTTGATGCTGCCCTATCGACTCGCCACCACCGCCAAGGAGAAGGTGTGGGGCAGCACCCGCCTTTCGCCGTGGTATCCCGATAGCACTGAAAACATCGGGGAGGTGTGGTTTGAAGCCACGCCTCCATTGCCGCTGCTCGTGAAGTTCATCTTCACGTCAGAAGCTTTATCCGTGCAGGTCCACCCCAGCGACGAGTATGCCCTCCAGCATCACGAGTCGCGCGGCAAGACGGAGATGTGGCACATCCTTCGCGCCGTTTCGGGAGCCCGCATCGCCGTTGGCCTCCGCGAACCGCTCACCGCGGAAAGACTGCGAGAGGTGTCGCTGTCGGGTGAGATCGAGGGGCTGCTGAACTGGATCGAAGTGAAGCCCGGCGATACGTTCCACATCCCTGCAGGCACGATTCACGCCATCGGCGGCGGGCTCGCGCTATGCGAGATTCAACAATACTCCGACATCACGTATCGTCTCTATGACTACGGGCGGCGGCGCGAACTCCATCTCGACCGCGCTGTGGAAGTGAGCAATCTCGAGCCCTGGCAGCCCGAGGCGCCCCCACCAGGGTTTCTCGCCCGCAGCGAATACTACGCCACCGATTTGGTGGTCATCGAAAGTCCAGTAACGCTCGAGCCGATGGCCGACAGGTTCCATCTGCTGATCGTCATCGAAGGCCGCGGCCTTATCGGCGCCGAATCGTTTCGCGCGGGCGAGACATGGTTTGTGCCGGCCGCCGGCGACTTCGTGAAGATCGTGCCCGATGGCCGCGTGCGTTTGCTGCGCACCTTCGTCCCGTAGGTTCAGACCTCCAGGCCAACGGCCCGCATCAGTTCCAAGGCGTTACTGCGCTCTACTACGCCCGGCCGCATCTTGTAGTCGAAACTGATGCGCCCATCCTGCATCTGATCTTCGAAGTGCACGTTCACCGCGTGGCCGGCCATCTCGGAAACGATCGCCGTAAGCGCCAAATCGTGCGTGGTCACGAATCCGATCGCGTCACGCCGCACCAGGGTCCGCACCACCGCTTCCGCCCCAACGCGCCGGTCGTGCGAGTTGGTCCCGCTCAGCAACTCATCCAGCAGAAACAGCACCGGCCGTTCAGCACCCGCCAAATCCACGATCTGCCGGATCCGCATGATCTCCGCGTAGAACTTTGACTTTCCGTCCTGCAGCGAATCCACGATCCGTATCGACGCGCCCACGGAGACTGGCGAGATCCTCAGCCGCGACGCCGCCACTGGCGATCCTGCCCATGCCAGCACTGCGTTCAACCCCACCGCCCGCAGCATCGTGCTCTTGCCCGACATGTTCGACCCGCTGACGATCGCGAGCTTGAGTCCATCGCCCACCGCCACGTCATTGGGGATGCACTGCGTCGGGTTCATCAATGGATGCCGGACCGCCGTCCCGTCGAACAGCGGACCGCCCTCCGTAAGTTCGGGAAACACCCACGCCGGCCGCTCGAACGACAGCACCGCCAATGACGACAGCGCCTCCATTTCGGCAACGGCGTCGATCCACGCTCCTACGTGCGGCCCGGTTCGCCGCCTCCATGCCTCAATCCCCATCGCCGCCTGCTGCCGCCACAACAATGGCGGACCGATCACCCTGACAAACAGGTGATCCGCCGAGTCGAGATACTCCATCCAGCGCCGCAGTCGGGCGATCCTCGCCGATGCAGGCAAGCCTTCGATATCCAGCCGCGCCCGCAGATCCCGCAGCCGCGGAGACTCGAACTTCTCACCTTCAAGGCGATGCAGCAACAGCGAGAGAATCTGGAGATCGTTCGATGGAGTCTCCACACCCGCCACCACCTGCTGCACCTGCGGCCGGATGAAGAATCCGAAGATTAGCGCCACCGCGATTCCCCCCAGCACAACGCGCCCCCCCACTAGCTGTCCCATGAAGGCCGAGAACGCCGCCACGTTGAACAGCGCGAGCAGTAGCGCCGCCCAACGCGCTCCCGCTAAGAACCCTATCGGTGGAGCCGCGCCCCAAGCCGCTAGTGACGCCGCATGCACGCCGGCTCTGATGTCATCACCGAGCAGCGCAACGTCCTCCCGCAGTTGCACGCGCCCTCGTAGATCGCCGATAGCCGACTGCCGCGACTTCACCTCCGCGGCCGGTGCGTGCTCGAGCAGCCATCCCGCCAGCCGCTGCTCACCCTCGGCCGTACGCGCCACGCACAGCAGTTCGAACAGCGAGCCCTTGCCAAAAATATCCAGGTCGCTCGCGTAGATGTGCGCCCCGTCTAGAAATCGTTCGCCGGTATTTCCCGTCCCCGCCCAACGATCGTCCAGCCGCGCCAACCCGCGTTCGTAATAGGTGATGCCGCGCTTGGCGAATTGCTGCCGAACCGCGATCCTCTCGTGGTAAACGATCAGTGCGATAAAAACAGCGAGCGGCAGCAGCAGCGTCCAGCCGCTAATCGCGCCCTGGTAGGCTAGCCATGCCATCACAGCCGCGCCCAGCACCACTGCCAGCCGAATATTGCCGATTCGTACGAACGCCTGCTGATCGCGATTGTGCGCGGCGCGCCATTGTTCCAGGCGGCGCAAGTATTCCGAGAGCGGATCGAGAGTTTCCACCAAGCCCCAGGATATCTTGACCCGGCCGCGATCCCGCTATTCGGCGTGATAGTCTGGGCAACGTGCATCGGACCATCATGTCTTTATTCGTGGCCGCGGCCGCCTTCGCCGCAGACCCGCTCATGTATGTCGGCACCTACACCGGCCAGGGTAGCGAAGGCATCTACGTCTATCGATTTAATCCCAAGACAGGCGCAGTCACGCCGATCGGCCTCGCCGCCAAATCGAACAGCCCTTCGTTCCTCGCCGTCGCTCCAGGCAACCGCGTGCTCTACGCCGTCAACGAAGTCAACACCGGCCAGAATCGCAGCGGCGGCGTCAGCGCGTTCTCGATTAACCGCAGCACCGGCATGCTCACAGCCTTGAACCAGGTCTCCTCCGGCGGCCCCGGCCCGTGCTTCGTCACCGTCGATGCGAAGAATCGCGCCGTCCTCGCGGCTAACTACGGCGGCGGGAGCATCGCGTCCTTCCGCATCGTGAACGGTGGGCGCCTCTCTGAAGCCGTCTCGTTCATCCAGCACAAAGGGTCGAGCGCCAGCCCCCGCCAGCGCGAGCCGCATGCCCACTCGATCAACGTGTCGCCTGATCAGCGGTACGCGGTGGCGGCTGACCTGGGCACCGACGAGCTCCTCGTCTACCGCTTCGACTCTCAGACCGCGAAGCTCACTGCTAACAGCCCGCCCTCAACAAAGATGGCGCCCGGCAGCGGTCCGCGCCACTTCACCTTTCATCCGAACAAGCGCTGGGCTTATGCGATCAACGAAATCCTGAGCACCGTCACCGCGCTCCAGTGGGATGCCGCCAATGGCGCCCTCGCCGCCGTCGACACGGTCTCCACTTTGCCCGAGGCCCTGAAGGTCGATAACAACTCCACTGCTGAAGTTCAGGTTCACAAGTCCGGTAAGTGGCTGTATGGCTCCAACCGCGGACATGACAGCATCGCCGTCTTCGAGATTGATCGCATCTCCGGCAAACTCAAGCTCGTGCAGAACGCCCCCACCGGCGGCAGCGCTCCCCGCAATTTCCGCATCGATCCCAGCGGGAAATGGCTCATCGCCGCCAACCACCGCGGCAACAACATGAACGTCTTCCGTATCGACCCGAAATCCGGCAAGCTCACCCAAACCGGCGACCCCGTAAAACTGGTGTCCCCCGTTTGCATCAAGTTCGTACCGTAGGCCGGCGTTGACACTATCCATCCAGCATCCGCGTCTCACGGTTATGTTACGGATGCTCTGTATTCTCACAATCGCCGCCGCTCTCGGGGGCTGCTCCAAACAAGAGGAGCTACGCGCCAAAGAGAAGGCGCGCGAAGCAGGGCGTGAGCTCAAGCAGGCCGGCCGCGAGCTAAAGCAGGAAGTGAAGGAGGCCGGCAAAGATGTAAAGGAGGGCCTTCAGAAAGCTAAGCGCAAGGTGCGGGAAGCCACCAGCGACTCCGACCGTAAAAAGCGATAAAGCGGTTATCCTCGGAGTGTGGCCCATGCGGACCAGATCGGCAAACGCATTGCAATCGCGAGTATGGCGATCGGCACCGCACTGGCGATTAGTAAGATCCTGATCGGTTATTGGGCCAACTCCGCGGCCGTCATTTCCGATGGTCTCGAATCTGCCTCCGACGTTCTCGCGTCCGGCTTCGTGTTACTCGGCCTGTCCATCGCCGCCAAGCCTGCCGACGACAATCACCCCTATGGCCACGGCCGCTTCGAAACCCTCTCCGGACTCGCCGTCGGCATCATGCTGGCCGTCACCGGCACCGGCATTTGCGTTCGAGCCTTCGGAGACCTTGGCGTTCAGCGCACACCTGCCGCCTTCGCCATCTGGCCGCTGATCGCCTCCACGATTCTCAAGAGCGGCATGAGCGTGATGAAGTTTCGCGTCGGCAAGCGCATCCGCAGCGACGCTCTTGTCGCCGACGGCTGGAACGACGGGATCGATATTCTCTCCGGCCTCACCGCGCTTGCGGCGGTCTCGCTGGCCATCATCTCGCCCGCTCGATTCGGACGAGCCGATCACTACGGAGCCATCGCCATCGGCCTGATCGTCATCTTCCTCGGCATTCGCGTCATCAATGACACTACCCTCCAACTCACCGACATCATGCCCGACCGCGCCAAGCTCGACGAGATCCGCAACGTCGCGCTCCAGGTGCCGGGCGCTCTCGGTATCGAGAAATGTTACGCCCGCAAAACCGGCCTCCAGTACCACGTCGATCTCCACCTCGAAGTGGATCCCGAACTCACGGTCCGGCGGTCCCACTACATCGCTCATGCGGTCCGCGAGCGTGTTCTTACCGAGCTCGACTGGGTAGCCGACGTTCTTGTACACGTGGAGCCGCATGCCGCCGCTACAATCGAGTCTGGACCTGAATGGAGAATCGGGAAATAGCCGCGCTGCTGGCGCAGACCGCCGACTTGATGGAGATCGCCGCCGAGGACGGCTTTCGTATTCGCAGCTACCGCAACGCCGCATCCGTGATCGAAAGCTATCCGGAACGTGTCCTCGACATCGCGATCAATCCGGAACGCAAGGTCACCGACATCCCCGGTATCGGCAAGGGAATGGCCGCCGTGCTGCAGGAAGTGGCGCGCCGCGGGTCGTTTGAAAAGCGTGACGAACTGCTCGCCAAGTATCCGCCCGGCGCCCTCGAACTACTCAAGATTCAGGGACTCGGCCCCAAGAGCATTGCAGTCCTCTGGGATCACTTCAAGCTCACCGGCATCGACGACCTCGAACGTCTCTGCCGCGAGCAGAAGCTCCGCGCTCTGCCGCGCATGGGTGCGAAACTCGAGGAGAAGGTGCTCAAGTCGATCGCCGCTTACCGGCAAAGCTCCGGCTGCTTCCTGCTGAGCTTCGGCCGCGGGACTGCCGACGAGATCATGGCCTATCTCTCAGCGGAGCCCGGCATCGATCAGATCGCTCCCGCCGGCAGCCTTCGGCGCGGACGCGAGACCATCGGCGATCTTGACCTGCTCGTTACAGGACCCGGCGCCGTCGCGGCGATGGACCGCGTTCAAGCGCATCCCAAAGTCCACGATGTCCTCGCCAAGGGCGCTAACAAGCTCAGCGTCAAGTACGGCATCGAAGGTCTCCAGGTGGACGTTCGCGCGCTGCCAAAGGAAAGCTACGGCGCCGCCATGCAGTACTTCACCGGCAGCAAGGATCATAACGTCACCCTCCGCACTCGAGCCATTAAGATGGGCCTCACGCTCAACGAATACGGGCTTTTCCGCATGGATGACAACGCGCGCGTCGCCGGCGAAACCGAGGAGCAAGTGTACGAGCATCTGGGTCTTGCCTGGATTCCGCCCGAGCTGCGCGAGAACTGCGGCGAGATCGAAGCTGCCGCTGAACGTCGCCTTCCCCGCTTAATCGAGCTCAACGACATCCGCGGTGACGTGCATATGCATACCCGTGAAACCGACGGTCGCGCCACGCTCGAGGAGATGGCTGAAGCAGCCCGCGCGCGCGGCTACGAGTACATCGCCATCACCGACCACTCGAAGGCTCTGGCCATGGCCAACGGACTCGACGAGCAGCGCGCCGTCGCCTTCGCGCGCCACGTTCGCGAACTTAACCGGCAGGACCTCGGCATCCGCATCCTCTCCGGCATCGAGTGCGACATCCTCCGCGACGGCCGGATGGATCTCTCGGGTGACGCACTCGCTGAACTCGACTTCGTGATCGGCAGCGTCCACAGCCACATGAACCTCGAGTCCGCCGAGATGACCCACCGGCTGCTCGGCGCGCTCGAGTGCCCGCATCTCCACGTGCTGGGCCACCTCACCGGCCGCATCCTCCTCCATCGCGATCCATACCCGTTCGACTTTGACGCCGTTGCGGCCAAGGCGGCACAGCGGTCAGTCGCGCTCGAGGTCAACGCCAGCCCCGAGAGGCTTGACATTCATGGCCCATTGCTGCGTGCGGCGAAAGCGAAAGGCGTGAAGTTCACTATCGCCACCGATGCGCATCACCCCAAGCATCTGCTCAACATGCCGTACGGCGTGCTGATGGCGCGGCGCGGCTGGATCGAGCCTTCCGACGTTCTCAACACATTACCGTTCGATCAATTCCGACAGGCCATTCACAAACAATGAAAATTCTATCTTCGAAAGAGCTATTGAAGACTCCCATCTTCACCGTCACCGAGGATCACGCCAAGGATCCGGACGGCTTCGAGATTCATCGAGCCATCGTGCAGCATGCCGGTTCCGCCGTTGTGATGCCGGTTGACGAGCGCCGCCGCGTTCTCCTCGTGCGGCAGTTTCGCCTACCCGCACGCCGCTTCCTGTGGGAGTTGCCCGCCGGACGCGTCGATCCTGGTGAAACGCCGCTCAAAGCCGCCAAGCGTGAACTAATTGAAGAGACTGGATTCCGCGCGCGCACGTGGACTAAGCTGGCCGCCTATTGGCCCAGCCCCGGTTTCCTCGCTGAGAAAATGAACCTCTACCTCGCTGAAGAACTCGCCGCGGGGGAGCGGACACCGATGGAGGATGAACGCATCGAGATGAAATGGTTCACGTCCAAGGAACTCGGCGACTTGATCGACAATGGCAAGATCGAGGACGGCAAAACGCTCATCGGCTTCGGCCTCTGGCGCCGCCGCAAGAAGAAGTAGCGCTACTTCTCGAGCGCCTGCTTCTGAATCTCGATCAACTCGCGAACACCCTTTCGGCCATAGTCCAGCAGCGCCGCGAGTTGAGCATCGTCAAAGGCCACCTTCTCCGCGGTGGCCTGCAATTCCACGAATCGGCCGGCGCCCGTCATTACGATGTTCATGTCCACCTCCGCCTTGGAATCTTCCTCGTAGCAGAGGTCGAGCATGATCTGGTTGCCTACCAACCCGGCGCTCGTCGCCGCCACGTAGTCCCTGACCGGCCACTGCTTCAATGCTCCAAACTTCTTCAACTGCTGGAGTGCCGACACCATCGCGACAAACGCCCCGGTGATAGCCGCCGTCCGCGTGCCGCCGTCAGCCTGTAGAACGTCGCAGTCCAGTATCACGCTCCGCTCGCCGAGCAACTGCGTGTCCACCACCGCCCTCAGCGATCGCCCAATCAGGCGTTGGATCTCGAGCGTCCGCCCCGATTGCCGGCCCTTGGCTACCTCACGCGGCGTTCGCGTGGCCGTGGCTCGCGGCAGCATCGAATACTCCGCCGTCACCCAGCCCTTGCCTGAGCCGCGCAGGAACGATGGCACAGACTCCTCCACGCTCGCCGCGCATAGCACGCGGGTGTTGCCAACCTCGATAACCGCCGACCCTTCCGCCGTCACCAGGTAACCCGTGGTGATGCGGACGGAACGCATCTCGTCGGGCTTTCGTTGATCGATTCGCATTGGATTAGAAACTCGCCTTTAGGACCGCATAGAACAGAAAGGTGAACAGGGCAATGCCCAGTACAATGACGACAACACACGGCACGGCATTCCGCGCACTGCGGTCTTGCTTCTTCTTGCCGGCCAGTTTGTATTTACCCATCTATCCCTTCAGATGCCGCATCGTCTGCGCAAAGAACTCCTCCAGCCCAGCCAGCGTGCGATCATCCAGGTTCTTCAGCGTGATCGACACCACCGCCCGGCCGCGCTGCGCGAGCGCCATCTGCGTCGCCAGAAATTGAGCGCGGTGATAGTCGGGGCGGTAGCCCGCGTCCGCAATCTCCTCACCCTCTTCAGACAGCAGCACCGTCGAGAAACAACGGCCATGCCCGATGATCATCTCATGATAGGAGTGATTCATCGCCGGACCTTCATACACATCCACCGGCGAGTGCAGGTGCGACCGGAACAGCCGTTCGGCCGCTCGATCCAGCACCTGCCTCACCGCGCGCCCCCGCGCTGAATATCGTGTATCCCCGAAGAACGTCAGCTCGCCGTACTCACACGAGCGCTCGGCGAACGCAGCCCGCAGCAGCGATGCGTAGACCGCCGGCGCACTCGGTCCGCTCGCGCCATCGGCGGCCAAACGGTCCCAGCGCAGCGTCACCACGCCCCGCCACCGCGCCTGCTGTACCGTCTCCCGAAATTGCGTCCACTCCTCGGAGTGATCGATCCCCCCGGCTTCCGTCGCCGCCGCGTGCAGCCGGTTCGTGATGCTCTTATACAACTCCACTGAAGGCTGCGTCACGAAATTCATGTTTCGCAAGTAGCCGATACCGAACACCACGTAATGCACAAACTGCATATAGGTCGAGAGAGACGCTTTCGCCGGGAACGTCACCACCGCAACCGGGTAGCCGGCCCGCCGGATCAGGTCAACCTTCTTGGCCTCCGGGTTCACCGCTCCCTTGCGCTGCACCGACAGAAACACGCGATCCTGCGCCGCGTCCTTCGGCGAGCGATAGTTCGACATTTTGAGCTTCTCGCCGATCGCCACTTTGATCCCCAGATCCTCACTCTTCCCCAGGCTCTCTTCAAAATCCTGCTTTGTCCACAGCGCTGCCCCCGACCAGTCGCGCGGCAGCGCCAGCGTCACTTTGTCCCTGCCCGCCTCGCCCTGCGTGTGCAAAAACGCCGCGAGTGTCCAGGCCGTGTGAATCTGCTCCTCATCGAGCGCCGTGCCCTCGCACCACTTCGCGAGATCGACCTTCGCGAAACCGAGCGGATAGAGCGAGCCGCGTGTCAAAGGCCCACTGTGACGTCCCGCCGTGCTGTTCTCATCATTCAACTGCAGCTCGATCCGCCGGTAGCCGCGGCCCGATGCAAACTGATCGAGCAACGATCCGGGCAGCGTCATGTAAACGAAGTTCGGCTGGGAATCAACGCCGCACTTGTCGTAAAGCGTCGCGATCTTCTCGAGGTTAACGACTGGTTCGTACGACGTCATCCCCATCGCCATCCCCACCACCAACGTTCGCTTTAGCGCCTCGCACAGCGGGAGTTTCGAGCGATGTGTGATGTCCTCGAGAATCGCCTTTAGCTTCGCGGGATCCGTCGAATCCAGCACGTACAATCGCGGGCCCCGCTTCAGCAGCCCCACCGCGCTGTACATTGCCTTGTCTTCGGCGGAACCGCCCATCCCCGCCCAAATCAGGAACTGCAGCGGTGTGTGGTGCCCGTCGCGAATCTGCTCGCGAATTTCATCCAGCTCGGTGTTTACGAGGGCCGCCCATTTCGCATGCTCCTTCGAGAGCCAGCTCAGTTCCAGCACACCGTAGCTGTTCTTCGTTACGCCGCCGTCGCCGCCCACTTCCATCCCAATCCCGATCAGTGAGTTCTTCGCGGGGTCGAGCGAAGTGACACCTTTGCTCCGGGCTCTCGCATCGAGTGCCTTCAGGCGAGCCAGAACTTCGTCGAGATGAAATCGCCGGGCAAGCCGCTCGGAGGGCGGATCGTCCCGGTAAAGGCGGAGTTGCACTAATCCTTAGGTGTAGCATAGATGCTGTTCATGACGCGCCTATTTCTACTCCTGATTGTTGTGCTTCTCGCCGCGGGTTGCAGCCCAAAAACCGCGAGTTCGTTCAGCATGCCGGCTTCGGTCGCCGAATGGGAGCGCGCGAGCGATTCCACCTCCGCCGCCCTCGCCCCAAAAGCCCTCGGCGCCTGGACAGCGCGCTACGCCGGAACGCCCGAGATCACTGTCGTCGTCAATGAAATGCCGGCGACGACGCTCGCCTTCGACAGTCTTCAGAGTTGGCGCCCCACTTCAGGAAAGCTCGCGTTCTATCGCGGCCGCTATTTCGGAATCGCGGAGTCGCGCGGCGCCGATCAGCGAACTCTCAGCCGCTTCGTCACCGCCTTCGAAAAATCGCTAGGCGACCTGAAGTAGAGCCCTGATCCGATGCACGGGCTTTCTCACCAATCTGGCGCCTAATGGTGCTATGAAGGCCGCTACCAAGACGGTTCGTCAGAGCGTCAGCCTTCCCGCCACCGTCGCTGCGCAGGTTCGCACGATGGCGAAGACCCGGCGGCTCAGTGCGAATCGGCTGCTCGTGGAATTGATCGAACACGGGATCGAGGCGGAGAAGAGGAAGCACCAGGAGTTCCTCGCCCTCGCCGAGCGCTTCCGCGCCGCAACGGTTGCCGAAGAGGCGAAGCGGCTCGGCGATCAGTTGGGACGCATGGTTTTCGGCGGCTGATGCCGAAAATTGACACTTGGGCAAATCTTCCGGCTGCCGTACGGCGGCACCTGGCATTGGGGACCTCAACCAACTCCGCCTTTGGATCGAATCTGCACCCGAAGTCCCGGGCGGCGATTGTTCAAGGACTTCAGTTCGCTCAAGATCCTACTTCGGGAGCAAGTAGCCAAGGGCGAGAGCGTAAAATAGAAGCATGCCCCCCGCCCCAGGCGCCGGCACTTCCGCGCCTGCCCGCAATATCGACCGGCTGTTCGAGTTCTGCGTCATTGGCATGGTGGCCAGCGGCTACCTGGCCGTCGCTGGTTCCGGTTATCTCGATACCGCCACCGTCCTGCTCACGGCCGCCGCGCTCCTGCTCCGCTCTTTGATGTCCTCGGGACTGCTGCGCCTTCCGCTCTCGCCCATGGTGGTGCACATCGCCACGCTGCTCTACATCGGCTTTTATCCAATCGACTATCTCTACGTCTCACGCGAGTTTCTGCCCGCAACCGTCCACCTCGTGTTCTTTCTCGCAATCACGAAAGTGCTCACCGCTTCCACCGACCGTGACTTTGCCTATCTCAAGATCGTCGCGTTCCTTGAACTGATGGCCGCCAGCATCCTGAATGGACACGCCAACTTTTTCGTCTTCCTCGCGCTGTTCCTAATATTCGCCGTCGGCACCTTCAGCAGTTCCGAAATCCGTCGATCCGCCCATCGGGAAGTGCGTGTCGTCCGTGCGGGATTTCGCGGGCTTCAGTATCGTCTCGTCGCCATCGGCCTGTGCCTCTCCCTGGGCGTCCTCACGATGACGGCTGGACTGTTCTTCTTCCTCCCCCGCACGGCCCGCGCCGCGTTCCGCCACCTCATCTCCGAGCGCTACCACCTGCCGGGTTTCTCGAGCGAGATCACGCTCGGCCAGATCGGCGAGATCAAATCGCAGGGCGCCACCGTCATGCACATCCGTTTCATCAGCCAGTGGCAGCCGCCTAATCTGAAGTGGCGCGGCGTCGCTCTCGGCAACTTTGACGGAAAGCGCTGGTATAACGAGCCTGGCCTGCCTTACGAGAACATCCAAACCGTATCGAGCGGCATGGCCCAGCTCATCGACGATGGCCGCCGTCCCCCCCTCGGCACGCGTCGCATCCTGTACGAGGTTCAGCAGAAGGATTTCGGCGCGGACACACTCTTCTTCGCCGGCATCCCGGAATTCGTCTACATAGCCTCGCCCTTCGTGCGCCGCTCACCATCCGGCGGCATACGCATGCCTCTCGGTCTGCGCGGCTCCGTCACTTATCAGGCGCACACCTTTCTCGAGGCCGACCGGCCGGAAATTGCGCCCCTGCCGCTCGTATCCATGCAGCGCAAAGAGTACCTGTCGCTCCCCCCGCTTGATCCGCGCATTCCCAGACTCGCCCGCGAAGTCTCCGCACTGGCGAAATCTCCCGAAGCCCGGGCCCGCGCCATCGAACAGCATCTGCGCCGCGAGTACGGCTACACTTTGTCGCTGCTCCGCCACGAGGTGAGCGACCCGCTCGCCCACTTTCTCTTTGAACGCCGCAAGGGTCATTGCGAATACTTCGCTTCCGCCATGGCCGTGATGCTCCGCACCATCGACATCCCCTCTCGAGTCGTCACCGGTTTCCAGAGCGGCGTCTTCAATCCCATCAGCGGCCTCCAACTCATCCGCACTTCCGACGCCCATAGCTGGGTTGAAGCCTACATCCCCAACCTCGGCTGGACCACCTTCGATCCCACTCCGCCCGACCCGGTCGCCGCTTACGAATCCGTCTGGTCGCGCTTCAGCCTGTATCTCGATGCCGCTGAAACGTTCTGGCAGGATTGGGTGCTCAACTACGACCTCGACCATCAGTTGCTGCTCGCCACCCGCGTGCAGGACTCGAGCGCCCGCGGTTCCTCCTGGACCGAAGGCATCACCTTTAGCGTCGACCGCATCAAGCGCACCGTCATCGATTTCCTCAAGCACTACGGGGCTCCGCTTGCAGCCGGTCTGATCGTCGTCGCCGTTGTCATCATCTATGGACCCGCCCTCCGCAAAGCCTGGACGCATCGCCGGCGCCTTCGCAGAGTCCAGCGCGGCCAGGTAGACGCCTCCGACGCGACCATTCTCTACACCCGTATGCTGCGCTTTCTCGAACGCCGCGGCCTCGAGAAGCCGGCCTGGATTACTCCCTCGGAGTTCGCCAGAGGCTTGCCCGCCTCTGAAATGGCGCCCCTGGTGGAGGACCTCACCGACGCGTACCAGCAACTGCGATACGGGGGCCGCCGTGAAGCGGGCCCCCGTATGCTCAGGCTCCTCGAACAACTCGAACGCTCATGACGCCGGTGTGATCATCTTCACCTCCGCCAGCGCCGCGATCGCCTTCAACTTCTCGGCCGCCACCTTCACGATCACGACTCTTCCCGATTTCGGCCGCGCCAGCACTTCCACTCCCAGCGCCTTCAGCTTCGCGATCACCGCATCGCTCGCGTCCGTCATCCACAACTGCACCATCACGGGACCCGTTTTGCCGTTGAGTTTTGGCGAGATCTTCGACGCCGGCGTGGGCGGCGGCGTTGGCATGCGCGCATCCTCGCGCCGTTCCATCATCGGCGGCGCCGGGTTCGCGCGTCCAACAAAACCGCCCATAGGTGCAGCAGGCATCGCGAATGAATTCCGCGCCGCCATCATCTGCCGTGGCGAATCGCTCTCTCGTCCGTAGATTCCCTCGTAGCTCACGCCCTGCGGCATCTCCACCGGCACTTCAATCCGCCGAGGCTTGCCGCCCTCAATCACCGTCGTCTCTTCCACCGCGACAAACGATGTAAACTGCGTCATCAAACGGTAATCCATCCCGAGTTGCTGGATGCTCTCGCGCAGATCGGGCCGCGGTGTCCCGCGTTGCAATCCGAACCAGTCCTGCGCCATCAGGTCTTCCACTTTGGTCCGCGCCCACATCGTCGCCAGCACATCGTTCTGTAGTTCGGACGCAGGCAGATTCACGGCGATCACGCGCTCAAACTCCCGGCCCGCCACCTTCCCGCGCAGCTTGATGTTCCCCTTGCCGCTGCCGTGGAACCGCCCCGTTACCACCACCGGCTTCGCGCTGAACAGATCCGGAACCCGCTTCGGATATACTTCGCTAACGGCCAGTCCGCCCCAGTCAATCGAAATATCGGTGAGCACGGGAGTGTGCACACGCTCGTGAAAACGCCGTGCCGCCGCGCTGCCGTCGTCATTCAAGCCCACGTACTCCACTTCGCCGCGGCCCGATCTGCGCGAGAG
>Ga0163150_10004676_pt1 | contig 18146 bp, 16 predicted proteins | sample OliLakLV19P2IB_FD_148628 | JGI IMG/M metagenome (GOLD analysis project Ga0163150, IMG submission 148628) | Freshwater microbial mat bacterial communities from Lake Vanda, McMurdo Dry Valleys, Antarctica - Oligotrophic Lake LV.19.P2.IB | ecosystem: Environmental > Aquatic > Freshwater > Lake >...
GTCCCATCGGCTGACGAACAGCGACGCGACGGAGGCGACGTCGGCCGCGAGCCCCGCCGTGATGCGGCGCTCGATGCCGCGCAGGTAGGCGTCCGCCGCCGCGAGGTAGTGCTCCCGCGAGAAGAGCAGCGTCACGTTCACCGGGACGCCGGCGAAGATCGTCTCCTCGATGGCCGGGAGGCCCTCGCGGGTGCCCGGGATCTTGATCATCAGGTTCGGCCGTCCCGCCTTCGCGTGCAGCGCCCGGGCGGCGTCGATCGTGGCGCGCGTGTCGTACGCGAGCAGCGGCGACACCTCGAGGGACACGTAGCCGTCCACCCCCGCCGTGCGCACGTGCACCGGGCGGAACACGTCGGCGGCGCGCGCCAGGTCCTCGATCGCGAGCTCGAAGAACAGCTCCTCGCCCCGCTGGCCCTGGCGGACGCGCTTCGCGATCGATGCGTCGTACGCGCGGCTGTTCTTGAGCGCCTGGTCGAAGATCGTCGGGTTCGACGTCAGGCCCGTCACGGACCACTCGTCGACGTAGCGGCGCAGCGCCCCGTCGTCGAGCAGGTCGCGGGTGATGTTGTCGAGCCAGAGGCTCTGTCCGAGGTCGTGCAGCGCGCGTGTGGGCTTCATGGGGGCCTCGTCGGGGACGGGGAACGGCCGGCCGCCGATCCCGGGACTCTACCCGTGACGCCCGGACCGCCCTCGCGGCGAACGGGCGACTCCGGTGCCCCCCCGGGGCCTCCATGGGCCCTGGAGCGACGAACCGGCGCGGACCCCGCGCTCCCGGACGGCCGCGGGGCATCCTCCCGAAAGAGGGCGAGCGCCTCGGACCCTCGCTCGGCTACGCCCGCGCCGAGCCTGGTACGCCGCGGAGCCACGCCCGCGACGCGGGAGAGTCTTCTGGGGGCGGCGGGGGTCGGCCGAGGGGCTTCGGTCCCACCAGGCTGCAGGCTCGCGAATCGCTCCAGGAACACGCGGGGCGCCGGCGTCGCCGCCGTACCCATCCCGGCGCAGGGGGACCGACGGGCACCGGCTTTCGCATCCGGCCGGATCCGACGGCTTCCCCGTTCGCCGGCGTCCGTGCGCGGGATCCGCGCCCGCCGCACGCGCGGAGGCGGGCGGCGGGAGACGAAGGCGTCCCCCGCCGCCCCCGTGATCTACTTCGCGGTCGAGGCCTCGGCCGCCGCCGCGTCGAACTCCGCCTGCGTGAGCACCTCGCGGGTGCCGGGCAGCGGCTGGACCTGCGCGGTGGGGACGCCGAGGGCGACGGTCACTCGCCGCGCCGGGCTGACGACGACGCGCTCGGAGACGACGTCGGTGCGGGCCGGCTGCAGCACGCGCTCCTCGGTCGTGTAGCCCGTGCAGCGCCGCTCGGTCCGGACGCCGGTCTGGACCACTTCGCTCCGGTTGCCGACGAAGACCTGCTCGGTGCGCGTGCCGGACGCGTAGCACTCGTCGCGGGTCCCGCACTGGACCTGCTCTCGGTCGTAGCCGGCGAGCCGCTGGCGCGACTCGGTGCCGTCCTGGTAGCACTCCCGCCGGGTCCCGCACTGGACCTGTTCGCTGTCGTAGCCGACGAGGCGCCGCTCGGTCTGCGTGCCGTCCTGGTACGTCTCGGTGCGATGCCCACAAACCTCGATGCGGGTCTCGCCGGTGCACGGATCGCAGACCGGCCGGGTCACGGGCACGGAGCGCGTGGCGAAGCAGGGGACCGCGACGTCTTCGTAGCGCGGGACGGAGCGCGCCGCGTACCTGGGCACCTCGCGCGTGCGGTAGACGGGCACCTCGTAGCTCTCGTAGCGCGGGGCGCAGCGCTCCTCGTAGACCGGGACCGCGCGCGTCTCGTAGACCGCGACCTCGACCGAGCGGTACTCGGGCGTGCACTGGGTCTCGTACACGGGGCAGGAGATCTCCTCGAACTTCGGCACCTGCACCTGACACGTCACCGCGGGGCACTCGACGGTGCGCGTACGCACCTCGATCTTCGCCGGGATGGTCTGGCACACGCACGGCGGCGGCAGGGGAGCCGCGCACACCGGCGCGGGCGCGCACGGCGCGGGGCAGCAGCGCGTGGGGCAGGGGCAGCCGTCGTCCCTCTCCCACGGCCACCGCAGGCCGCCGGCCCCGGCCGGAGCCGCGAACGCCAGGAGGCCGGTACACAGGAAGAGCGAGATGAGCATGGCGCGTTGCATGGAAGATCCTCGGAGAAGGTCACCCGCCCCGGGTGCGCCGGCGGGCGACGCGCGGCTCCCGGTTCGACTGGCGAGGGGTATGCGGTTTGGATGCCGCGGAAGGTCGCGCGGTCCCGCGGCGCTCGCGGTTCCGTCGCTTCCCCGGCACCTGCTGCCTTCCCTCCGGGCGGTCGGGCGCCGGCGGTCCGAGTCGAAGCCGACCCGAGGAGAGGACGGGCGGGGACGGGGCGACCCGACCCCGCGGTCAGGGCCTCTGGATCGCCCAGCAGCTCTTCAGCCGCCTCACGATCCGCCGCTACCCGACGCCGAGGCGCTTCGTAGGGCGGGGGCGCACGGCCCCTACCATGGGGAGGCGCGCCGCGCGGAGCGTGCACCGCGCGGCGATCTCCGCGCGGACGGTCCCGGGCGCGACGGCGCCACCGACAGGAGCGGCGTGACGTGAGCGACGCGGCGGCACCACCCGACGGGATCGTGATCTCGGAGTCGGCGCGGAAGCGGCTGGAGGAGTTCCGCGCCGCCCACGAGACGCGCGTCCTCACCATCTTCTTCAGCGATCTCGTCGGCTCGACACGCCTTCAGAGCGACCTCGGCAACCTGCGCGCGACCGAGATCGTCGGGAGGCACCAGAGCGTCGTCCGCCAGCTCCTCCTAGGCTTCGACGGACGCGAGGTGGACACGCAGGGCGACTCGTTCCTCCTCGTGTTCGCGGCCCCTTCCGAGGGCGTGCGCTTCGCGCTCCGCCTCGTCGCCGCGATGCGCGCCGCGCGCGCGGAGGAGCCCGCGCTGCCCGAGGTCCGCGTCGGCCTCCATCAGGGGCAGGTCGTCGTCGACCAGGCGGGCCAGGGCTCCAAGGCCTACGACGTGTACGGCCTGCAGGTCTCGACCGCGGCGCGGATCATGGACCTCGCGGCGGGCGGCCAGATCCTGTGCTCGCGCGCCGTCTTCGACGATGCGCGGGCCATCCTCACGAAGGCCGACTTCGAGGGCCTCGGGCCGGTCGCGTGGCGCAACCACGACTCCTATCAATTCAAGGGCGTCGCCGACGCCCACCAGGTCTGCGAAGTGGGCGAGGAGGGGGCGGCGCCGCTCCGCGCGCCGCCCGCCGGGGCCAAGGGGTGGCCCGTCTCCGCCGGCGACGAGGAGCTCGGGTGGCGTCCGGCCGCGGGGGTCGTCGTCCCGGGGACGAGCTGGGTCCTCGAGTCAAAGCTCGGCGAGGGCGGGTTCGGCGAGGTCTGGAAGGCCGTCAATCGCGCCGACCGCTCCACCGAGGTCTTCAAGTTCTGCTTCCGCCGCGACCGGCTGCCCGCGCTCAAGCGCGAGGCGCGGCTCCTCAAGCGCCTGCGGCTCCACGCGCACCCGAGCCTCGTGCAGGTCTACGACGTCACCGAGGGCGACGTCCCTCCGTACTTCCTGGAGATGGAGTACGTCGACGGCCCGCCCGTCCGGGCGTGGCTCGAGGGTGTCCCTCCGCTCTCGGACCGGCTGGAGGTCGTCGCGCAGATCGCCGACGCGCTCGACGTCGTGCACGCGGCGGGGATCACGCATCGGGACGTGAAGCCGTCGAACCTCCTGCTGACGCGCCGTGGGGACGGCGCGCTCCTCGCGAAGCTCGCCGACTTCGGGCTCGGCGCCGCCGAGGACGAAGATCTCCTGAGGAGCGTGTCGGGGTCGCGCTCGGACGGCCTCGTCGGCACGTCGGACTACCTGGCGCCGGAGCGCCGCGCGGGCGCGCCCGCGACCCCGCAGAGCGACCTCTACGCCCTCGGCCTGACGCTCTACCAGGTCGTCGTCGGCGACGTCGCGCGCGCCTTGCCGGTCGACTGGGAGCAGCGCGTTCCCGACGAGGTCGTTCGTGACGACGTGCGGCGGTCGATCGCCACCGATCCCGCCGACCGCTGGCGCCGGGCGGGCGACCTCGCAAAGGCGCTCCGCTCTCACGACGGCCGACTCGCGCAGCGCGCGCTCGAGCGGTCGCACGCCGCCGCCGTCGCGAGGGCCGCGCGTTTGCGCCGGCTCGTCGCGGGCGTGGGTCTCGGCGCGGCCGCGCTGCTCGGGCTGGGCGGCGTCGCCGTGTGGAAGTGGGTCGAGGCCGACCGGCACCGCTCGGAGGCCGAGCGGCAGCGAGACCTGGCCCGCGTGCAGAAGAAGCTGGCGCTCGAGGCCATCGCGCGGCTCACGCACGACGTGCCGCAACGGCTGCGCGACGTCCCGGGAGCCCTGCCCGTCGTGCGGGACGTCGTCGCGGGCAACCTCGCGATGCTCGACCGCGTCCTCGCGCTCGAGCCGGACTCTCCGGTCGCCCGTCGCGAGAAGTTCTCGAACCACGTCGCCGCCGGCGACGCGTGGCGGCTGCTGGGAGACACGGCGAAGGCCGCAGAGGCGTTCGAGGCCGCGACCGCCCTCGCCTCCCGCCTCGCGGCCGAGGCGCCGAGCGATCGCGAAGCCGTGTGGAACCACACGCTCGCCCTCGAACGGCTCGGCGACGTGCGCGCCCGGCAGGGCCGCGGCGAGGACTCGCTGCGCGCCTACGAGCGGAGCCTCACGCTCACGCGCACGGTGCTTTCCGTCGACTTGGAGGCGCCCGGCGCGCGCGCCGACCTCGCGGGCGCGCTCGGCAAGGTCGCGGGGGCGTACGTCGCGCTGGGGCGGACGGCGGAGGCCGAGACGGCGCTGCGCGAGGCGACGGCGCTCGAGGAGGCTCGTTCGAAGGCGGCGCCCGACGACGCCGACGCGATGCGCTCGCTCGGCGTCGCGTACGAGCGGGAGGGGGATCTCGACATGTCGCTCGCGCGACCCGCCGACGCGCTGCGCCGCTACGAGGCGAGCCAGCAGATCGGCGAGCGGCTCGTCGCGAAGTGGCCCGATCGCCCCCTGTTGCGCCGGGACCTGAGCGTCGGCCTCGACAAGGTCGGCCGCGCCCTCCAAGCCCTCGGCCGCGCCGTCGAGGCGCTGCCCCGCTACGAAGAGTCGTTGCGCATCGTCGAGCGCCTCGCGGCCGCCGATCCCGGGAACGTCGAGCTCGAGCGCGACGTCGGCGTGGGCCACGATCGCCTCGGCGACCTCCTCTTCGCCGCGGGGAAGACCGAGCTGGCCCGTGACGCGTACCAGAAGGGCATGGCCATCGGCGAGCGCCTCGCGGCGGCCGATCCGACGAACGCGCGCGCCCAGCTCGACCTCGCGACGGGCTGGCTCAATCTCGGTGCGATCGAGCTCGGGGCGCAGCGACCCGTGGCGGCCCGCGCGGCCTACCTCCGCGCGCTCGCGATCGCCGAGTCGGCTTCCGCCCGCGACCCCGGCAACGCCGAGGCGCTGCGCCACGTCGGCGTCTCCGCGAGCAAGGTCGGCAACTCGTGGATCGCCGAGGGCCGCGCCGAGGACGCCCTGCCGCTGTACGAACGGGCCGCGGTGGTCGCGCGCCGCCAGGTCGAGGCCGACCCGCGGAACCTGCTGGCCCGGCGCGACGTCGGCGTGGCGCGCTACTACGCGATGGTGACCCTGGCGGCGCTCGGTCGCCTCGCGCCCTGGCGCGACGCCTCCGCCGAGTCGCTCGAGGCCTTCCGCGCGATCCACGCCGCGTCGGCCGACGACCTCGCCGCAGCCACCGACCTCGCGCTGGCGCTCGAGACCGCCGCGGCCGACGCCCTCCAGCTCGAGGGCCTCGAGCCCGCCGACGTCGCGCTGGCCCTCGCCCGCGCGCGCGAACGCGTCGCCATGTCGGGCCGCGAGACCCCGAATGCGTACGTCGTGCTGTCCGACGTCGCCCGGCGCGCCGACGCGCCCGGCGAAGCCGAGGACGCGCTGCACAAGGCGCTGGTCCTCCTCGACGCACCTCCCGACGGCGAGGCGAAGGCGAAGAAGCGCGCCGCGATCGCGGCGAAGCTCGACGAGCTCAGGTCATCGCGCGCGCGGTGAGGGCGTGGGCTCGCGCGCCGACGCGAGCCCCGTCAGCGAGTGGAGGTGGTGGCCGCCGGCTCGACGCGGCGGAGGCAGCGCCCGAGGTTCACCCACACCGAGTTCGAGCCGAAGGCGCGTCTCTCTCGCTCGGCGTCGGCGTGCGACCAGCCGTCGACGGCCACGCGGTAGGAGGCGACGGCGAGGCCCGTGCGGTCGCGGCCCGCGGCGCAGTGGACCAGGACCGGGCGCATCGCGGGATCGGTGGCGACCTTCAGGAAGGCGGCGACGTCGTCGTCGTCCATCGACCACTGGTGGCAGGGGATCTCGACGTAGCGAAGGCCCGTGCCGGCGAGGAGGGGGCTGTCGGTGTGGGCGGACCGGAGATTGACGACCGTGCGGACGCCCAGACGTTCGGCCGCGGCGAATCCCCCGGCGGTCGGCTGGCCGGAGCGGTAGAGGCCGTCGTCAACCTTCGCGAAGTGCGGGAGGCCTGCCGGCGCGTGGGCGTCGATGACCCCGGGATTCGGGGCGGGTTTCAGCGTGGAGCAGGCGGACAGCGTCGCGAGCAGCGCGGAGCAGCCGAGCGCACGGAGGATGGACGTCATCGCTCGGGAGAGCGTACCTCGGGCGCAGGGAGGAGCACGGGACTCCGTACTCCGTTGGTGGGCTCACCGCGGACCGCGCTCCCCGTCGACGGGAGCCGCGGAGCGCGGGAGGCTGCGGTCGAGGAAGGCTTCGAGGGCGGCGAGATCGGCGGAGTCGGCCTCGATGCGCGGTCCGGGATGGATCCACCGCACCACGCCCGCGGCGTCGACGAGCACGCTGATGCTCGTGGCACGGTCGAGCCCGCCGCGGTCGCGCAGCTCGATGTACTTCGCCCATCGGTCGTCGAAAGCGAGGGCGCCCGTGAAGCCGAGGCCGCGCGCGTAGTCTCGCGCACCCGCGTCGTCGAGTGCCGCGCCCTTCGGGTGGTAGACGCCCACCAAACGGAGACCGCGCGCGCGGTAGCGTTCCTCGAGCCGCGCGAGCGTCGGCACGCTGCCCGTGCAGTGGGGGCACCCGTTCGTCCACCATCGGAACAGCGTCAGACGTTGCGCCGCGAGGGAGAGGGGGGCGCCCTCCGGCGTGAGCCAACGCAACGCAGCGATCGAGCCGAACGGCTGGCCGACCAACGGGTTCACGGCGCCTCCTTCCGCCAGGGTCGCTGGCTTCGACTCGTCCTGTGGGTGGGCGACGAGGAACTCGAGGATCACGCGCGAGATCGGGCCCGCGGGGCCGCCGGACCACGTGTGGCCTTCCCCCAGGACGAGCAGCAGTTGAGCGTCGGAGCGCGGTGTCGGACCTTGGTAGGCCGTGCGTCGCACGTCGAGCGTGCCCGTGCCGGGCAGCTTGTCCGCGGTGGGGGTGGCGGTCGCGCCGTTCCACTCCGCCCACGTCCGGACGAAGCTGGGGCCGGGGGTGCCCGGGCTCCCCGGCGACGGGACACGCCCGTCCTCTCCGCCGTGGACGTGCAGCAGAGGGATCGGGACGGCTCCGGCCCCGCGGTGTAGCCTCGGGAGATACCCGGCCACGGGTGCGATCGCGGCGATCACCCGAGGGCGTTCGGTGGCGAGCCGATAGCAGAATGCGGCCCCGTTCGAGAAGCCCGTGGCCCAGATGCGACGGGCGTCGATCGGGAACCGCGCGCGCAGTCGCTCGAGGAGCGCGTCGACGAGGCGCACGTCGGCGGAGTCGCGTCCGGCCGGCGGGTCGACCTCGTAGCGCAGCATCGGCGACCGGGCCCGCGGGTAGACGACGATCATGTTCGTCCCCGCGGCCATGCCATCGAACCCGGTCGCGCGCACCATGCTCTCGGCGTCGCTCCCGGCGCCGTGGAAGACGAACAGCACGGGAATCGGGCGGACGCGATCCCAGGTTCCCGGCACGTGGATCACGTACGAGCGCGTCGCGCCGTCGACGACGATCTCGCGCTCCGCGGACTCCGCCGCGGCGGGCGTGCCGGTGATCGCCCCGAGGAACGTCGTCAGGGCCGCGATCATGACGAGGTTGCGCATGACGACAGCGTACCGGGGGACGCAGGCGAGGTTCACGCAGGTGGGGACGGGGACCCCCAGGGCACTGGCCCATGGGAGGGGCGTGCGGGTCGGGTAATGTCGCGCCGGTCTGACCGAGGAGGAACGACACATGGGCGACTTCAACATCCCTGCTGCGCTGGTGGCGGGTTTCCTGGGCTTCTTCGTGGGCGGCGCGTGGTACTTGAGACGCGCCTTCGGCGCCGCGTGGGGCAAGGCCAACGGGTACTTCGACGCCTCGGGCAATCTGCGGCCCGAGGTGTCGGCGAAGGCGGGCGCGAAGCACCCTGCTCGGGCGTTCGCCATCGCGATCCCCTTCTCGCTCGTCGCGGCCCTGGTGTTCGCGTGGGTGCTCGGTCCGAGCCCCGACCTCGCGTTCGCCCTGAAGCGGGCGCTCCTGTTCTCGGGCGGGTTCGTTGCTTCCTGCTTCGGGATCAACTACCAGTTCTGCCTCGACCGCAACATGGTCTCCTGGGCGGTGGACGCGGGCTACCACGTCTCGCAGTTCCTGATCTTTGCCCTCGTGCTCGGCCTCTGGCACTAGAGGGCACGGAGTCAGGCGACTCCCATCCCGGGTGGCACGAGTGGGACTCGCCCTGCCGTCGGGTCGCGGATGCTGGGGGCGGCGGGGGCTGGCCCACCGCCGTCGCGGACGGGGCGGACGAGCTCCAGCAGCGTCGCGTGAGCCTCACGTGACGCCGTACGACCAGCCCGGCAACGCGGCGGCCTGCTTCACCCAGCTCGCCAGCTGCGCCTCGTCGAGCGCGTCCCCCTCGTGAATGTCGATCCAGCGCGCGTCCTTGCTCTTCGGCGTGCCCCCCGGGGGAACGGGTCGCAGCGACGTCCCACAGAAGAAGGTCACCTTCACGTAGCGGGTGAGGACGTGGAACGACAGGAACCAACCCTGGCCTCGATGCCGTACAGCGGGGAGTTCCACTTCACGGCCTTGTGCACGGTGGGCGCGTTCCGCACGATGAGAGCGTCGAGACGCCGTCCAAGCTCGCGCTTCCAGGCCGGCATCGCGGAGATGTACGCCTGTACCGGGGCGTCGCCGTCCGCCTTCGCGATCTGCGGGTTGCCGCCCGAGAGCAGGACGACGGGTCCGCCGTCGCGCACATGGCTCGGCTTGGCCTTCCGCGCATCGGGCTTCGCGTTCGCGCCTGCCTTCGCCGGCGGGCCATTCAGGGCCACCGCGGCCCTCACGAGCGCCTGAAACTCGCCCGCATCGACCCGCGCTCCTTCATGGAGGTCGATCGCCCTGCGCGTGTTGCCTTCCAAGCTGGAGTTGAAGAGGCGCGACGGGTCGGGGACCCTGGCCCCGCGGGCGAACGTGAGCTTCACCACCTTCGTGTACGTCTCCCCCGTGCAGACGATCCCGTGGTGGGACCAGACCGGAGTGCCCCGCCACTTCCACTCCTCCATCATCTCGGGGTCGGCCTTCAGGATCAGCGCTCGCATGCGGGCCAGGGTCTCCCCGCGCCATCCCCCGAGGTCGCGGATCCGCCGGTCGATGAGCCGGGAGGCCGCGGCGCCGGTGGCCTGCTCGCGGCTTCTCCTGCCCGCCACGACCTTCCCCTCGATCCGCGCGGACTTGGGCTGGGTCGCCGACGTGCGCGGACCGCCTGCGCGCGACCTGCCCGTGGCCTTCGGCCGGGACTTGCCCGCAGGAGTCGAGCCCATGCCCCGGTCTGCCATCGATGTCGCTCCTTCACCGCGCCGGCCGCATGGTGCGATCCGTCGCGCGGGCTCTTCGGCCGCAGGGATCCATCCCAGCGCGTCCGGACCTTACGATACCCGGCTCGCGACCCGATCCGAAGTCGGTGATGATCGCGAGCCGGCGGAGCGTGAGGCCCCAGGTCGACGAATCACCCGCGGCGCTTGAAGAGCTGGACCGCACGCTCCTGCTTCACGGCCGCTGCCCGCGCGCGATAGGTGCCCAGGTTTCGGCGCTTGCCCGTCCGCGGGTCCCGCTTGCGGGAGTAGATCCGGTAGCGGCCGTCGACAAGTCGTCGGATCACGGAGTTTCGATGCCGTGGCCGCCGGTCCGAAACGTCTCCGGGCGCGAGCACCCGTGCGTCGGAGTTCCCGGAACCCGCGCCTCGGACGGGCGGGTACCGTCAGCGACGGGAGGCATGAATCGTGTCAACGCACTCCAATCCGTTCTCCGAGCGCTCGCAGGACTACGCCGCCTTTCGCCCGGCCTATCCGGAGGGCTTGTTCCGGTGGATCGTCTCCCAGTGCGAGCGACACGACGCAGCGTGGGACTGCGGGACCGGAACCGGGCAGGCCGCCGCCGCCGTGGCTCCCCTCTTCCGCGAGGTGTTCGCGACCGACGTGAGTGCGGAGCAGATTGCGCAGGCCGTGCCGATCGCCAACGTTCGGTACTCCGTCCAGCCGGCCGAGTCGACGAATCTGCCGCCCGCCTCCATCGACTTGATCGTCGTGGCGCAGGCTCTCCATTGGTTCCGGTTCGCGGAGTTCTGGTCTGAGGTCCGCCGCGTCTCTCGAGATGGCGCCTTCTTCTGCGCCTGGGGATACGACTGGTTCCGGACGGACGACTTCCTCGAGCGACAGCTCGTGATCCCCTTCCGCGCGATCGTCGAGCCGTTCTGGGCCAAGAACAACCGCATCCTGTGGGCGGGCTATCGCAGCGAGGACGTGGAGATGCCGTTCGAGCGGGTCCTGGTTCCGCCGTTCTCGATCCATCTCCCGTGGACGGCCGGCCGGCTGCTGGCGTACATGATGACGTGGTCCGCCTACCAGCGTAGCCAAGCCGACGCTGTCGCTGCGCATCGGATGGCCGAGCTGATCGCGTCGGTGAGAGACGTGCTCGCCTCCACGGAGGTCTTTGGAGCCGAGACGCAGCTCCGCACCCTCGCTGCGCGCGTCCATGCCGCGCGCGCAGCCGGCCGAGCTTCCCGCTGAGCCGAGTGGCGGAGCCTGACGTCGGCCGAGACCGACCCGACGATCTCCGACATCGTCGACGACGCGGTCCGTGTCGCCCTGGCCGAGGACGCCGACGATCTCGCCACGCTCGAAGACCGTGCCTCCGAGCCGACGCGCCCGTTCGAGTCCTTCGTGAAGGTCCTGCGGCGCCGTAGGCGGCTATCGCGTCGTCATCCGGCGTTCGGCGGAGAAGGAGTTCGGCGGAGAAGGAGATGGAACGGCCGCCGGGGTGAGCCTCCGGGCAGCCCCCAGGTTCCCCCTCCCCCGGTAAGCCCTGCGCCGCGGCGGTCGGCATCGAAGGAGGCGTCGGTCCCGTCCGCCTTTCGGCTCGACGAGCGGATCGCGCCAGTTCCTCCCCAGCGAGACCCCATGTCGAACTCAAACGCCTCCGAAGACCCCGTGAAGAACATCAACCAGATCAACAAGAGCGGGTCGCCGTCGATGCCCTCGTCGAGCTCCGGCTCGAGCTCGTCCTCGAGCAGCGGCCCGCGCGCCACGCCCCCCGCCTCCACGGCCTCCGGTAGTTCGTCGAAGGACGCGCACGGCCACGTGCCCGCGTCGAAGGGCTCCCACGACCGCCCCTACACCGCACCCATCGGCGCGGCCTCGGGCAAGGCGACGGACAAGCACTCCGACGAGTCGTCGTCCGACTCCAGGCCCGACTCCGCGGCGGCGCTGAATTGCCTTGCGAACTGCCTCGAACAGTTGATCCGCGAGCTTCCCCGCGGCTCGGCGGCCCAGCTGAGCGGCGCGACCGACGAGCTGGCGAAGGCCCGCCGGATGATTCCGAAGCCGCGCGACTCGCAGTCGAACGGACGTACGCGGCCGGACGTCTCGGCCTCCGCGTCGTCGAACAAGCCGCACATGAACCCGTCGAACGACTCGAAGCCGGGCGCCGACGGCGCGCCGCGCCTGTAGGCTTCCCGAGGGGGGCGTCGGACCGCCGGACCCACGGGTCCGGTGACCGACGCCTCCTGCGGTTCGCGGACGAGTCGCGCTCCCCCTACGCGGGTGCGGCCGCCGGGATGGGGGTCGTGTTCGGGAGGGTCGGAAACTTCGCCCGACCTCGTACTCCCGGCATCCAAGAACCGGCCACGGTCGCGAGGCGTGACCCCTTCGCAGCAAGACCCTCTCGAACTGTCGTCGCGCTGCCCGTCCGATCCTGAATGGATTGACATAGGGACCGACGAGACGCCGCGCGCGAAGCGGAAGAATCACGGCGGACCCGTTCGCCGTGCCTAACGACCGGCGCGCCTACTCGTGGCGATCCTCATGCGGAGGGTGGCGCCTGACGTGAGCTGGGTCTACCGGTTCTGACGACGCCCCAAGGAGGCAGTTTCACCATGGCGACCCTGATGCCGCCGGCTCTGATCGGCTACCGCATCGACGCCCACGATGTCATCGACGAGGTGTCCGACTCGTTCGCGGAGTTCGCCCGACAGAACGGCGCCGCCGGTCTCGAGGAGAAGGTCCTGGGGTCGTCCTTGTGGGACCACGTCTTGGGCGCCGAGGTGCAGGCGGTCTACCGAGACCTGTTGGCGCACGCGCGCCGGACGGGCCGCCCCGTCGTGTTCCCGTACCGCTGCGACGCGCCGGACTGTCGCCGCTTCCTCGAGATGCGCATGCGCCGATCGGAGGCTGGCTCCATCTCCTTCGAGTCGCGCGTCCTCCGCGAGGAGGCGCGTGCGCCCGTCGATCTCCTCGAGGTGGCGCGCCAGACCGAGCCGGGACTTCTTGTGATGTGCGCCTGGTGCCGCAAGATCGAAGCCGACGGCTGGGTCGAGATCGAAGAGGGGATCCGTCGCCTCGGCCTCTTCAACCAAACCAGCTTCCCATGCGTCACTCACGGGATGTGCTTGCCATGCAAGGACGTGGCCATGGCCGAACTCAACTCATTGCGGCCCCTGCTCAAGCAGTAGGCACGGACCGCGCGGCTTCAGACCGCCTTCACCCGTTGTTGGCGGCGGCCGGTTGCCGCGCAGTTCCGGCGGTCGCCCGGTAGCACGCCTCGCGAGCGGGCAGGCGCCACGCGCCATCAGCGGGGCTCTCCGAGCGCGCTTGGCCCTCGCGGAGCGCGAGAAGCCTACTCCGAGTGGGGTTGGCGGAGAGGGGGGGATTCGAATCCCCGATACCCTTGCGAGTCTGCCGGCTCAGCAAGCCGGAGTCCGTGGGCGCCCGCGAGGCGGTCGGTGGGTCACCTTGCGCCACTCGCACCAAAGTGTACACTTTGTACGAAAGGTACGTAGTCCATGACCCGCATCCCAGTGACCCGCGCTCGCAAGACCCTCTCGGACGTCTTGAGCCACGTGGCCTTTGGCGGCGAGCGCGTCGTTCTGTCGAGGAACGGGAAGGACCTCGCGGCGATCGTCTCCATGGAGGTCTATCGCCGGATCGAGGCGGCCGAGGACCGGGCCGATCTCGCCGACCTGCGAAAGGCGAAGCGGGCCTTCGTGGAGAGCGGCGAGAAGGCCATCCCCCACGAGGTCGCGCGCCGGCGGCTGGGGCTGGAGCCCCGCAAGACCACCCTGAAGCACAAGGGCGGCCGGCGGCGGTAGGGAGTGCCCTTCTACCGCGTCGAGTTCGTTCCTCGCGTGTTGCGGGAGCTCCGTCGGATCGATGTCGGGCCGCGTCGTCGAATCGACGCCGCGATCTCCGCGCTTGCGGGCAACCCGCGCCCGCCTGGATGTCGAAAGTTGTCCGGGTCCGAGGAGTACCGCATTCGGGTCGGCGACTACCGAGTCCTCTACGAGATCGAGGACGCGGTTCTTCGGGTGCTCGTCGTCGAGGTCGGGCACCGGCGCGACGTCTACGAGTGAGAGGCTGTGAAGGAATCGAAGATTCCTTCACGGCCGCGAAGCGCGGGCCCGTAGGGTCCGCGCGCCGAGCGGGTTTCCGTGGGCCTGGCCCACCGGAAGGAGACGTGCTCGAAGTAGGGCGAGAGCGTATCCCACCCCGTCGAGGGCCCGAGCACGAAGAGAAGCCCGAGCATGCGAGCCACGTCGTCGCTGTCGGCGGGTCGCGCCGGCCGTCCACGCGACCGTGTCACGAGGCGGTTCTCGCGCCACCCCGCCACCCAGTGGCGCAGCGTGCGGGCGCTGAGATGGAGCCGCCCTCCTTTCTCCGCGTACGAAGCGCCCGGCACGGCGCGTGACCACGCCACGGCCGCGCATCGCACCTCGCGCTCGGCTTGTCGGCGCAGCACGGGCGAGAGCCGCGCGTCCGGCGAGGTCAGCTCGCGAATGCGGGTCACGTGCGCGGCCTCCCGCCGAGTTTGTGCGCAGAGCCCCTTTTTGCCCCCCGCGGGGGGCCACCACGAGGTGCGGAGGTGTAGTGTGAGCGAGAGATCAGCGAGCGGGTCGGGTTCTGATCGCGTCGAGGCCGGCAGCCCCATCGAGGTGGCCGCGGCCAACCGGCGCGAATCTCTTTCCAGGCTCGTCCTCGGGACGGGCGCGAGTTTCGCCGTGGTGTTCGGATTGCCGCGACAGGTTTGGGCGGGCGATCCGGGCTGCCGCGGGTTCGTGAACGGAAACTACGTGTCCGACGGGAGTTGCGGGAACAACAACATCGTCGGAGACTCGGGCTGCGGGGTATGGATGGGTGCCTCCGGCTACGACGACGACGGCCTGTGCGGCAAGCAGCGCACCATGAGCACGACATGGAACGACGGCGGATGCGGGCACAACAACCAGCAGACCGGTCAGTTCGACGAGGACGGGAACTGCGCCAAGGCGCAGCAACTTCCGGGCGGCGGTACGGTGTACGTCGCTGACATCGCCGGAGGGAACCGGTACCCGCTCGTCGGCGGAGGATTCGCCGTCGATCCGGACCAGAGTTGCGGGATGGTCGTCTCGGAGGCAGGCGCGACGGACTCCGACGGAGACTGCAGGGCGCCGATCGGCCTCACGGGCGCCGTGATGGAGGACAGCTCGTGCCACCTTCCCGCGGTGGGAGGGGGAATCTACGCCGACCTCGACTGCGGGGGGCCGAAGCCCGACGGCCACACCTGGGGTGACGGGGTCTGACCCTTCAACCAAGCGAGGGTTCCCGTGCCCGTCCGGCCCTGCGCGGGCGGGCCGGGTCATCGAGGTTCGGTTCCCCCGGGTCCGACGGGCCCCGTGATCGGAGGCTTGGAGCAGGCGGTCTGATACGGACGTCGTCCAAAGGGGCGTCGGAGGTAAGTCCATGCACGCGAAGCGAACCGCTTTCTCGTTGGTTTGCGCTCTGCTTCTCATCGGGACTTGGTTCGCGTTGCGATCGAGGACTCCGCCGATCCTCGACACCGAGAGCCGAGGCGGGACGTCATCCGACGGCGAACTCGCGGGCCGGCATCCTCCCCCGCCCCTGGCCTCGCCTGGACGGCTGGATCGGACGGCGCGGCCGCCGGACGGGGGCGGGGCGACGGAGGGAACGTCCCCTTCCGAGCCCGTCGCCGGAATGGGTGACTCCACCGGCGGTCAACCGCCTGACTCGACCGGCGCCCGGAGCGATGCGAGCGGCAACGGGTCGGTCGAGATGACCGAATCCGCGCGGAAGGCGCTCGCCGGATGGGCCGAGCCCGCTTCGGCGTTCCGAGTCTTCGCGGACGCGCGTGCGCGAGGTCTTCCCCGCCGCATTCGGCGCGCGGCCGACGGGGCGTACATGGTGCTCCTTCCCGCCGGAGAGTTCACCATGGGCGGGGGACTCGCTCAGGCGTCGCTGAAAGTCGACGCCGACGCGGTTCCCGACGTGCGCGTCAGCCTCACGCGTGCCTTTTACATGGATGAAGTCGAGGTGACGAACTCGCAATGGGCAAAGTACCGGGCTACCGTGCCGGTCGTCGGCACGACGACGAACGTCCAGGGGCTTGAGCCGGATGCGCCCGTGGTGGGCGTCACGTTCGAGGACGCGACGCAGTTCGCGCAGTGGGCGCAAGTGAAGTTGCCGACCGAGGCGCAGTGGGAGCGGGCAGCACGGGGCTACAACGCGACGACCCTCGTCGTGTACCCGCATGGCTTCGAGCCCGAGACCGACTCGACGCACCCCGAGCGGCTCGGCACGCGCCACTGGACGGGCGATCGTGCCGGCGGCCCCACGCTCGTCGGGTCATTCGCGCCCAACGACTGCGGGCTGTTCGACCTCGCGGGGAATGCCAGTGAACTCTGCCGCGATGTCTATCGCTCGGACTACTACCGGCGGTCTCTCGGCGTTCCGAGGGTCGATTCTCTCTGCGACGACGAAGGAGCGTCGCCCGCGGCGCACGTCGTGCGCGGCGGCTCGTGGTTCGGCCCGCGGACCGACATGCGCGTGTTCACCCGCTGCGATACGTCGCGCGCCGATCCTCGCGGGATCGGCTTCCGCTGCGTCAGAGAACTCGAGTGGGACCTCTGCCTGCCGGTCATCCCCACGGCCGAAGAGCGTCCGCGTCGCCGATCGCAATAGCGACGGCGCTGGCGTCGCATGACCGTGCTCGAGGGCTCCCCGGTCACTCGACGGCCCCGGCCCGGTCGGCGTGGATCGCGGAGATCGCCGAGCGGCGATCATCATCGGGCGGGTACGCCTCGCGCGCCCGGAGCCCGACTTCGTCCCGTGGGTCGGTCCAAGGTCTCCCGCCTCTCGCGAAGCGCTGGTCGAACCGCTGGATGAGCGACCCAATGGTAAGAGCCCGGCGAACCGCATGATCCGGGCGGCGCTTCCCTTGGCGCCGGCGACACGACGACGCTCTCAGCGCACGACGGTGCGCGCGGCCGGGTTCTGCGACATGACTGTCCGGCTCTCGGAGAAGCCGAACCGGACGATCCTCGAAGCGGGGACGGCCAGCGGCTGGATGGCGTTCGAGGGGATCGACATCTCGAAGGCGTTCAGCGAGGCGCGGGTTTTGAAGAAGGCCGCGCGGATGATCAAGGACGTCGAGGACTTCCGAAACTGCCTGCTCACGAAGCCCGAGGACGGCATCGGCGGCGTGCAGAAGGGCCCGGTGGACGCGTGCGACGTCAACATCATCAACGAGCAGGTGCGCCGCGTCGTCTCGGTCGAGAAGGACGACGCCGACAAGGTGATGAACATCACCCACCAGGCGATGCGCACGTGGCTCGACGAAAGGCTCTCGATCGGGCCTCACGCCGACAACCCCGGGTCCAACATCGCCGTCCCGGGGCGCGACGGGCTCGACGCGCGCCAGGCGATCGACGGGCCGGTGCTGCGCTCGCACGCGGACCCCGACATCCCGTTCCAGGGACCGGCGGTCGGGAACAACGGCGATCGCGGGCGCTACGGCGGGCAGATCGTGACGGACGCGGCGCTCGATGGGCGCCCGCCCCGCGAGCTCTACCGGCGGTGGGGCTTCGCCTTCCGAAAGCGCGAGGACGGGGCCGCAAACCCGGCGGGCGGCCCGGGCGTCGAGTTCTCCCCGGTCGGCCCCGACGGGGCGCCCACGGGGGCGTGGCAGCCGTTCGTGTCGGCCCGCAGCCTGCCCAACCATCGCGCGCCGCTCTCGATGCTGGCCCACGGCTCGACCCAGCACCAGCTGTTGGAGACGGGCCGCGAGTTGGCCCGGGCGCTCGGCCGCGTCGAGGACGAGGTCACGCGGGCGCTGCTGGCTCCCGGGAACGTCGGCGCTGGGCACCCCGACGGCGCGCCCGCGGATCTGGCGACCATGCTGCGCGTGGCGGGCGTCGCGAACCCGTGACTCCGGCCCGTGCCCGGTTCGTTCGGCGATCCCGGGGGGCTCGTCTTCCAGGGGCCGGTCAACGACATGGGGGCCGACGCCGGCCTTCTCTGGCGCGTCCGCACGCCCGAACTGCTGCTGATGCGGGTCTCCGAGGTCGGCCCCGGCGCGGGGACCAACGGCGGCCGCTACGCCTGGGACACGACGGGCCCGGGGGGGACGACCGAGTTCCTCGCGAGCGCCTCGGTAGTCCACAAGCAGATGGACCCCGTCGCCCTCTCCCGCGACCTGCGCCTCCCGGGGAGCACCTCGCCGGTCGCGGCCGCGAACCCCTTCGGCTTCGTCAACGAGGGGATGCTCCTCAACTCCACCGGGGCGGGGGCGGTCTCGGGCGCGGGGGGCTGCTCCCGA
>Ga0163150_10004677_pt1 | contig 18143 bp, 16 predicted proteins | sample OliLakLV19P2IB_FD_148628 | JGI IMG/M metagenome (GOLD analysis project Ga0163150, IMG submission 148628) | Freshwater microbial mat bacterial communities from Lake Vanda, McMurdo Dry Valleys, Antarctica - Oligotrophic Lake LV.19.P2.IB | ecosystem: Environmental > Aquatic > Freshwater > Lake >...
CATCGATGCTCCGCGCGGTCACCCCTCAAAGTTCACCAACACTTCATCCGCGCTCCGCTCAATGCTATCGCTGTTTCGTTAGGCGCGGCGATAATAGAAAATCTGAACATACGGCTTGAAAAGTAAATCAACCAATCGTGAAAACGTGGGTGATGCCCGAGGGTCACGCTCACAAGTGACCAAGACACCCAAAGGATTGCCTCCAAGCAGTTTCGGAACTTTGTCGAACTTAAAAACTTCGCAGAACTCCGATCCTTCGATCCGCGCCCGTGCACCTCTGTGATCTCCGGGCCTCTGCGCTAAAAACATCTTCTTTTTGGAAAAGTAAAATGGTTCACGCGGAGGCGCGGAGCTCGCGGAGAACGAGAACCAAGGATGGAGCATGTTATTCTCGATCAGAGTTCGGGAGCCTTTGGTGAAAAATATTTCCCATCCGGTGAGGTGAGAAAAGGGCGATCAAAAGCAATCCGCAGTTCCCTTCCAGATCCGGGCTCGTTCAACGCCCAATAGCATCGAGGCTCCGCGCGGTCACACATCAAAGTTCACCAACACTTCATCCGCGCTCCGCTCAATGCTATCGCTGTTTCGTTAGCGTTGCGGTCATTCTCGGTAAACGTCCTTCCGGTGCCTCACTCGCTGAACCTCGACAACGTGTGGATCGCCGAACACCTCGTAAATGATGCGATAATCTCCTACACGGATGCGATAGGTGCGCTCCGCTCCAGAAAGCTTCTGGGAGGCCATGCGGGAGAGGATCATTTGCGAGCTGACTGACAGCCTCAACGATGCGCGCAACCTCTTGGCTCGGCAGACTGCGGATGTCTTTCTTGGTAGAGTTGCGCCACTGAATGCTAAAACGTTCCATCGCGTTTGAGGTCGGCGAGGAATGCGTCGTGGGAAATGACGGGTTCGTCGCGACGTTCGGCGACGACTGCAAGATCGTCCAAATCCTCAAGGAGCTTCTCGTAGTCGCTAATCGGAAGAACGACGGCCGTGCGGCCGCCATGCTCGTCAGTGAGATATTGCAAGGACTGGTTCATGGCGCTGAGGCTACGCTCTGCCTGCTTCGGTGTCGAGGACGCGCAACGATTCCAAGCTGAGGCGCGCCGGGCCAGAACGTCTGGCCCGCGAAGCGGAACAAACCGCGTTGCCCGGCGTTGCCTGGAGCGCATGGTTGGCCAAGTGGTGATTGCGAAACTCTCCGCGTCACAAGAACCAGGTCTTCATTAACGTGCTCCAGACGTATCGCACCGCACTGAACGGTCTCAATCGACACGCCGCCGTAATCGTCCCACTCTGGGCTGTCCGGTTGTAGAACTCCACTGACAACACCATCCAACGCTCCGAGCTTCACCACGTCGCCTGCGAAAACTGGTTCTCCGGTCATGTAACTGAGCGGCTTCATGTGGCCTAACGATGCCAAGCTGAGCCGCCGCCGAACTGCGGCATCAGCCAACCCGACCCCTCCTGGGCAAAAAACATCGCGCTGGCGGCGGTTGGATCGAGCGCTTTGTTGAACTGAGCCGCTCGCGCGGCAGGCTGGCGCATGGATTGAGATCCTTTCAAAATCTCCGGTTTGGGATTGGAATTGTGGTCCATGAAAACTCCTATTTCTATCGAACAATTCAAGGCCTTTGTCGAACTTAAAGATTACAGGCGGCTCCTGACAACTCTCGGGCTCCACGGGGCGCTGTTCAGTTTTTTAACGAGTAGCCAACTGCGAGGCAACCGTGGTCTTTGCAACATGCAAGCCCTCAAAAGGCCAAGCATTGGTGCGTGCCAAAGCGGTGTCGCGCTTTGCTTGCCACAGCACTCCAAATTCGTCGATCGGCAAAGACGCGCGGATGACTTTGAACCGTAACCGCACCCGCAACCTTTTTGGACTGCGGTGTGTTGCCGTGTTGCCGTCCCAGTCCTTTGGGCGGGCACTAGAGTTTGGACATTTTTTTAAGGAAAATCCCAACGGGATTTCGTCCCAAAGCCCTGGGTTGCGACGGAGTCGCTACCCAGGGAGAGGATGAATTCAAGTTTTTCAACCCCAACGTGGGTTGCGTCTCAATCCCAAAGGGACTTGGGCATGGATTTGGGTTTTCGATATTCGCAACCCACGTTGGGGTTGTTTGTCTGGGGGTTTATTTACCCAGGGTGGCTCGTTCCTCGCGACCCTGGGCTTTGGGTCGAAATCCCTGTGGGATTTGCGGCAAAGGTCTTCGTCATGTCTGAATAAGGTCCAAACCCCAGACGGTGGCGGAGCCGCCACACTGTTCCAAGTGTGACCGCCCCATGATCCTGTGTCATTGGTGAAGCGATCAATCGAGAAACCACGCCGAAAAGGTGGTTGGGTCGAAGGTGAGAACTGCAACGATGAGGAGCCAACCAAGAGCGCAAGTGACGAGCTGGAAAAGGACGGTGCGCGGCCATGCTGGACGGAGAGAACGGATAAGCAGGCACACGAGCCAGAGTGGCCCTGCAACACTGCTGTTGGACTATAGCCGCTGAACTCGCGGTGTCGTTACTGGGGGAAGTAAAACCGTGCCAGTTCCAAAAGGGTGTTTTTCTGAAATCCCTGCTTGAGAACGCAAGTATGTCCGGCTGATTCATGCAACCCAAAATGCTCCGGTTGCCCTCGCGGCACAAGAAAAAGAGTCTTTCTTGGCAGACATTTGCGCCGCCAGACAAAGCTCCGCCACCGCGGCGCAGCCGCGTTTTCAAGAGGATCGATGCCGGGAAATCTCTGCCGGTATTTCTTCATGAGGAGTCCAATGGTTTTGCCGGATGGGAGTCCGTTCGGACGCCATCTCGCGCACGAAGATCAGTGTTGGCTTCTGACAAAAAGGGCAGCGGAGCGGCTCGATCTTGGAATCGTTTTTCTTGGGCTTCTCTTTCGCATCTGTTTTTTCCACTGTGGCCAGGAACTGGCGCGCTTGTTTCAGGCGTTCTTCCCGGTTGCGATTGCCCAGTAATCCATAATGCCGGATTTTCACAAACCGTTCCGGGAGGATGTGGACGGCGGTCTGTGACCGCCGTCTGGAGTTTGGACATTTTCTATTATCGGAAACGTGCTTTCAATGGCGATGCCCGCGAATCCCAAAGGGATTCCGTCCCAAAGCCCATGGTTGCGAGGGACGAGCTACCATGGGGCAAGGTTTAGCAATGGGTACAACCCCAACGTGGGTTGCGTCATAATTCATTGGCATCGTGGCAATTTCTAAAAAATGGAATTGATTGGCGCATCTATTCGCCAGGTCGAACGGAGTTGAAAATAGGTTTTGGATTGAGGAACAGACGCAACCCGCCTTGGAGTTGTGTGCGATAACCACACGTTCCCAGGGTAGCTTTCATGAGAGGTTTTTTAGCGATGGGCGCTTGGCGAAGACAAAGCGCATGGCAGCGGCGCGGTGATTCTCTGCCATGAGCGTTTGGAAAGTGGTGGTGGTGACGTTTTCAGGACGAGGTTGGTGATTGCTCCACTCGACGAACAAGCTGTTGGCCAGGCGGCGAAACATGCCAAGGATCAAAATGCCCTGATCACTTTGGACCCGGCACCGATCGTCGTTGTAGGAGACGTCCAACCGTTGGTGCAGACCGCTTTCAATGCCCCAGGACCGCCGGTTCAGGAGCAGCCAAAGCTTGGCTGGCAGCAGCGCCGCCGGGGCGCTGGTAATTAAAGCCACCTCTTCATCGTCGCGTCCTGTGGTCTGGCGCAACAGCCGCGCGGCCTGGCAGGCAAACGGAAAACCGACGTCCTCGGCGGTGACCGGAGCGGTGCGAATAACCCGGCTTTCCCGGCATCCTTTGTTGGTTTCCAGTGTGCGGGCTTGAGTGGCCGTGGGCTCTTGAGGGGGAAAAATCCGCTGCGGGAGCGGCGACTTTCTTTTCGATGTTGGCCCGGAGCGTGGGCTGATTGTTTTTGACGGTCAGGGTGTAATGTCCGCCCGCCTCCAACACGATCGTGCGGGCCGTTTCATCCTGGGTGTGCAAGGCGTCCAGGCTCACGAAACGGCCTGCCAAATCCAGAGTGGGCAACAATTTCTTTTGGGCCACCGGAATTTCATTGGTCTTTTCCGACACTAACGCGCAGCCCAGATAATGCTGGCTGGGCACGGTGATGGCGGTCAGCACCGAGACGCCGCTGCCATGGTTGGGTTCTTTGCCATCCAGGACGACGAGTTCGTTTTTGGGGGCGGGACCCCGCACGCGCGCTTGAATTTGCAGCAACTGCTCGTTGAGTTTGTCCCGGTTCAGGCCCCCGAGGAAGCGACTGAAAGTCGATTGCGAGGGTGCCGGATAGCGTCCCGCAGGGTTGCGCCGAATGCCCAGGGACCGGCGCTGGCCCTGGTTGAACCCGCGGGCGAATTTTTCCAGGTCGGTTTGGCCGCGGGGCGCTTCACACAACATCGCCAGGAAAACCAGTGTGGCCAGACTGAACAGGGGATAGGATTCCACCCGCTCACGATATTCGGGCAGCGCTTTGAAATACGCTACAATCTATGCGACGAAAATGTTTTTTGCCTCGAATTTCCGTGGGCTAAAGCACCACGGCTACCGTCACGCCATCGCTACGCGATTACGACAGATTGCTTTCGGACGGCTTTCAGCGGGTGCGCGACCAACTTGCGCACATTGTCTGCCAGTGGCGGTTTTCAACACGGACAACATAATGGTGTTCAAGACTGGACAAGTTGGCGATGAGCCAGGTCGTGAAACAGTCCTTTCTCCTGCATCAATTGTTCGTAGGAGCCGGATTCCACGATCTTCCCGCCGTCCATCACGACAATCCGGTCGGCTTTGATGATGGTGCTTAAGCGGTGGGCGATTACCAATCTTGTGGCCTGAAGACGGTTCAAGCTCTCGCTGACCAGCGCCTGGGTCCGGTTGTCCAGCGCGCTGGTGGCTTCGTCGAAAAACAAAATCCGTGGTTTGGAGGCGATGGCGCGGGCAATCATCAGGCGCTGTTGCTGTCCACCAGAAAAAACGGAGCCGCTGGCGCCGATGACGGTATGCATTCCCATGGGCATTTGCTGAATGTCATCTTCCAAACCGGCTTGGCGCGCTGCTTCCCAGGCATCCACTTCAGTGAGAGGCAGAGAGCCAATAATATTAAAGAGAATGTCGCCCGGCATCAGTTTGCTGCCTTGCAGAACGATTCCGATCTGGCGGCGCAGTGAGGTGATATCCAACTCTTCCAAGTCTTGGCCATCGTAAAGAATGGCTCCTGTCTCCGGTTTGTCGAAACCGAGCAGCAGCCGGAGAAGAGTCGATTTTCCGGAACCGGAAGGCCCCACAATGGCCACGAATTCTCCGGGAAGAATTTCGAGGGAAATCTCATTCAGGACCAATGCGGACGATGGTGAATAGCGGTAGCACAGTTCCGTGAGCTCTATCCGTCCGGTTACCTCACTGAGGGCCAGCTTGTTCTCTGCGGCCTCAGGGTGGGCGTCAAGAATCGGTTTCACGCGTGCCAGAAGCGGCACTATATTCAAAGCGGGAATCACTGCTGAAATCATGGCCAGCATTGATGCCGAAAAGGTGGTAAATGCCGCCAGGAACCCCAGGAAATCGCCGGTGGACAAGGGCTTTTCTCCGGTTGACCAGGCCATCACGGAAAACAAAACCGCCAAAGCCACTATCGGAAAAACTTCATTCATGGTGGTCACCAAATAACCAACCTTCCGCGAGGCAAACGCAGTCTTCTTTTGTTCGGCGAAACCTCGCGACCAGGCGGCAAACGCCAAAAGTTCCGCGCCCGCGACGCGCAATTTTGAAATGCCGGTCAGCAACTGAACCACCAGACTGCTCAAACGGCCCTGTGAGTCGGCAATCAAATGCTGGTAACGGACCTGAATGATGGCGGCTCCCAAAGTGGGCAGGATGACAAGGATAATTAATCCGAGGGCCACCATCGCCAGTTTCACATCATAATAAAAGAGCAACGCAAAATTCAGCAGCGCCATGGTGGCGGTCACCACCGCCGTCGCCACCGTGTTGGAGAGAGTTTCCCTGATATGTTGGATGCCGTTGGTTCGTTCCGAAAGATCGCCGGAGGAGAATTGCCGGAAAAAGGGAATCGGAAGTTTAAAAATCCGATCCATCAGCGCCGTTTGGATGTCGTGATCCATCCGCCCTTGGATGCGCAGCATTGAAATGCTCCGAGCGAAGCCGATGGCCCCACCCACCAGGGCGAGCACAATTAAGCCGGCACTGATTTGCACCAAACGCCCGAAATGCCCGTCGGGAATGACGGAGTCCACCAATAAAGTAACCGCCAGTGGAGGAAGGACACCAAGTGTGGCCCCCACTCCGACCAGGAAAAGCATGGAACAAAAATCCCGGCCCGAGCGCCGGGTTCCAAATTTCAAGAGTCGCCAAAAATTTACCGCTTCATCAGGAAACGAGCGGTAAAAGGTATAACCATGCCACTCCAGCCCTGCGGCGGCCGAAGCTTCCATGGGAACAACTGTATTTTTGCCTGGGCAATGCATCATGTAGCCCCCCCGGGGCATTGGGAGCAGTGCCACCGGCTCGCGCGATCCGGATAGAAACCCAAGCAAGGGCCCGGCGTCCTGCCGCCACCATTCGCCTTTTAAGCTCACTTTTCGAGTTCTCACTTTGGAGTGCCGAGCAATCGCGTTAAGAGGATCTTTCCCCGCTTTTCCAGCGGCCAAATCCGGAGGAGGCTTGACGGTAATTCCCTGGAATTTTGCCACGAGCTGGCAGGCAAGAAATAAAGCATCATTGACCTTCGCGGCCGGCGGGGGTTCCACATCCTCAAGGACCGCTGCCAGAGAAGTAAGAGCTCTTGAAGCAGCATTCTGCGAGCTGGTCACCCTGTCTTTAAGCCGGTTGTATTCGTCGACCTCGGCAAGGCGTTTATTGAGGGCTTCGCATTTAAAAACGATCCGATAAAAGATTTCCAGATTCCGCCAGAATCCGGGTGTTTCCAGGATCGAAACTGTTGCCAACGATTTGACGGAAGTTTCGGCCATGGCTTCCAGCCAGGAATCCTGTGTCACCGGAAATACCGATCCACCCGGATCCGGGGCCACTTCTTCCATCCCAACGAAAAGCAAGTCTCCCCGGGTATGGGTCACCCAAACCACTCCTTCTTTTGAGCGGAATAACTTCCCGCTGGCCACATCCAGGTTTTGACCCGGCTCCAGCAGCAGATCTGTGGTGGGGTGAATCAGGTTCGAAACGCCCGCTGAGACCGCCGTCACCCATTTGTCGATAAGCTCGGCGACCACGGAGGTGTAGCGCGGGTTGCTGGCCAGTTCACTCAGAAGTGTATGATCGAATCGGCACAGGTGGGTATTGACCATGCCGACTGCCAGCAAACCACGGCCATGGCCATAAGAACCAAGATCCATTCCGAATAAGAGATCTCCGGGCATCGCCGTAAAAAAATGGAAACGCGTTCCGGCAGCTTTCCCCGCTTCCACGCGAACCGAAAAGACTTCGACTTTTCCGGAGGTGATGAGCCATACCTCACCAGCGCTTTCGAGAAGAAAAGGACGATTCCCGCCGACCACCACCTCGTGGCCGCGCTGTTGGAAAATTTCCCTGAGTTCGTGGTGCATCCCGTTCTAATCCTTGATGAGTTCAGAGTAAAGTCCCGGCTGTTTCGCGAGCTCGTCGTGAGTGCCGCGTTGCACCACCTTGCCTTTGTCCAGGACAATGATTTCGTCGCAGTCTCGGATGGTGCTCAAGCGATGGGCGATAATCAGGCAGGTGCAACCGCGCCGGCGAAGATTTTCGTCGATCACTTTTTCGGTCTTGGAATCCAAAGCGCTGGTGGCTTCGTCCAGCACCAGGACGGTCGGGTCGTTAACCAGGGCTCGGGCGATTTCGAGACGTTGTCGCTGGCCACCGCTAAAATTGCGGCCGGCTTCTTCAACCATGTTCTCGTAACCGCCGGGCCGGGCGGCGATGTCGTGGTGAATATGCGCATCTTTGGAAGCTTGAATGAGGCGGCTGTCGGGCGCGGTGGAGTCCCAAAGGGTCAAATTCTCGCGGATGGTTGCTTCAAAGAGAAAGATGTCCTGATCTACCACGGCCAGAGAGTTGGCAAGGATTCCCGGGGGAATTTGAGCGCGTGGCTTGCCGTCCAGCAGCACTTCCCCTTCCCATGGATCGTAAAGCCCGCAGACAAGCTTCGAGATCGTCGATTTCCCGCAACCGGTGGGACCGACCAGGGCCACCCTTTCCCCAGGATGGAGCACGAGGGAGAAGTTTTGAACCAGGGGCGGTTCCAGGCGGCTGTATCCAAAAGAAATATTGCGCAACTCCAGTTTGCCGGAAAGTTTGAAGACAGGGCGTTCTGCGGACTTGGACTCCGAGCTGGCTCCAACCCTTGAGTCCACCGGATAATTCAAGACGTCATCGAGGCGTTTCAGATTGCCCTGGACACTCTGCAAAACTCCACCCAGGCCGACCAGCCTGTTAACCGGTTCAATAAAACTGGACATGAGACTTTGGAAAGCCACCAGCATTCCCAAACTGATGCTGCCATTCATGACCAGGGCACCGCCAAAACCAAGGACGGCTGCGTTGTTCATGGCGGTCAGGACCGGCGGCGTCAGTGACAGGAATTGAGTGGAAAGTCCAAGCTGTTGCTGGGCATTCAGGGTCTTGGCTTTGTAGCCGGCCCAACGAGCAAAGAAGTCGGACTCGCCTCCGGTGGCTTTCAGGGTTTCGATCATCTGGAAACCGACCAGCGCTGTGCCGGTAAGTTTGCCTTGTTCCTGCAGGAGACGCTGATTGGCGTCCGTGCGATACCGGGAAATCTTTTTCAGCAGCACCAGATTGATGGCGGCTATCCCCATGCTCAGGAAGCTCAGGAATAGGCTGTATTGGAACATGATGACGAGGTAGAAAATCATCATCAACATACTCAGAAGGTTGACCGCGACCTGACCGGACAGGATCTGGGCTACTGCATCGTTCATCTGAACGCGGGCGGCAATTTCGCCAGTCTGGCGCTGGGTAAAAAATACAATTGGCAATCGGAGCACGTGCCAGAAAAACCGGGCTGAGGCCGCGAGCGCCAGTTTGGTTTCAAAACGGAGAAGATAATGTTGCTGGAGCAAGGTGATTGCGCCTCTGATCAAAGCCGTAATCGCCATCCCCAGGATGAGCGGCCGAAGCAGGCTCGAATTGTCCTGGACCAGGATTTCATCCACGAAAATTCTGGAGAAAACCGGAACCACCAAACCTGGCAGGACAAGAGCGAGGCTGGTTAAAACGACAAAATGAAGGGCATGAACATTGCCTCCCAAACGACGTTTTAGACCCTGAATTACCCCGATTTTGGCCCCGCCTTTTTTAAACTCAGGCCCTGGTTTGAACGCCAGGGCCACGCCAGTAAAGGCGGAATTCAATTCCTCGAGGCTGACCAATCTGGGGCCTTTGCGTGGATCATTTAAGAAGGCTCCCTTCTTTCCGAAACCTTCCAGCACAACGAAGTGATTGAAGTTCCAGAATAAAATCAGCGGCAATGTCATCTCTTCCAGTTGCTGGATTTCCTTCCGAAATCCTTTGGCTTCCAGACCATAAGTTCGAGCTGCCTTCAGAACGTTGCTGGCCTTGCTCCCGTCGCGAGAAACGCCGCAAGCCACGCGCAATTCTTCCAGGGGAACGTGTTTCCCGTGGTATGCCAGAATGATTCCCAGAGAGGCGGCCCCACACTCCACCGCTTCCAATTGCAGGACCGTGGGAGTTCGAACGCGCTTGGATCGCTTTCCGGGCCGCGGCCGTGCCGAGTTCTCCGTCTGGTCGTCAGGAGGCTTGGTTGGTGACACTTCGGGAGGCATGAAAATCAGAAACCAAAGAATTTGCGCAGGGCGGGAATGACCAGGGCAATCGGACGTTGTTCGCTGACAACGATGCTGGCCGAGCAAAACGTGCCCGGATAGATTGGCGACGGTGGCCCTGAGGACGACGACCACTTGAAGCCACTTGGCGTGCCCGCAGGAACTAAATCCGCATACATGGCAACCGGAGCGGACCTTTTGGAAATCTTTTCCACCAGTTGTTCATCCTCTAAAACGGGCATCAGGGCGGAACGGCTGGAGGGCAAATTGGAAACTGTCCGAATCTTTCCGAATATGTAGCCATACTCCACTTTGCGGAAGGTGGTGGCGATGATCTGAGCGTTCATGCCAGGCTTGATTTTGTAAGCTTGGGAGGCATCCACAAAAATCAGTGCCTTCAACCCGTTCGTTGCCGACTCGGGACTCGGCAAGGATTCTGCTGGTTTCTTTGGGTCTCCCGGGATGGCGTCGATTTTGAGAGGTTCACCGTAAATCAACAGGCCTTCGCCATGAACAGTGGAAGGCATTCGATCGAGGATAGCCCAGAAGAATCCTGCCAACAAAAGTACTCCGATTCCCGCAAGGGCCAGCCAGGCGCGCGGCGTGGTGATCTGCATCAGTTCATCCAACTCTTCTGGTGAAGATAACCGGTCCAGTGCTGCTTTTCGGAATATGGGCCTTTGTTCAAACATGGGGTTTTTTACAACAGCAAGGGCTCGCACAGTTTTCTCAAACAATTCAATCGTATCAAGATCAATCGTAAATCGCGGCGGCTCTGGAGCTGACAAAGTCTTGTCAGGCGGCGGTGTCTTGACCAAGCTCTGCGGCTGTCAGGTCAAAGCCATATTGGAACGGGCGAAACCTGATGTCGACGCTACCACGGCAACTTCATGGAAAGACCAGAAAACTTAGAACACCTCCGCCGCGTATGTGACTATTACGAAGAAACTACCAGCCTTTATCTGGATCATGTCGGGTCAACTTTCCAGGCTGGTTTATTGAAAGTCGGACGGGGAAAAAATCGGGCCCGAGAAAGCACTCTTCTTTTGGCCTCGCGAGCTGGGTTGCGAGACGGAGATCGCGTGCTGGACGCTGGATGCGGAGTTTGTGGTCCAGCAATGGACCTGGCCAGCGAATATCCTGGTGTGGATATCACTGGACTGACCCTATCACCCACCCAGGCCACACTTGGCAACCAAATGATTCGTGAACGCAATCTGCATCATCGCGTTCGCGCCATGGTGGGCGACTTTCATCACCTCCCTTTTCAGGATGGCGAGTTTGGCCAGGTGTTCTTTTTTGAGAGCCTTGGTTATGCCCATGATCCTGGCGTCCCGCTAAAAGAGGCACATCGCGTTCTTAAACCAGGCGGGCGTGTTTACATCAAGGACCTCTATATCCCGGACGGGCGGTTATCTCCTGAAATAGACGCGGAACGAGAGAGCTTCAATCAGCTCTATCACTACAACCTGGCAACTTTCGAGAATACTCTCGCGGCCACCCGCAACGCCGGTTTTCAAAAGGTGAAGGGCTCAACCATCAGTGATTTGATCACCGTCGATCACTTTGTTCACTGCATGTATGACTGGCGGTTGGGCGTGCCTTTGCTAAACCCATTTGGTAAACGGCATCACCTTGAACTTTCCCATCTCCAAACGGTTTGGGGAGATATTGTTGGGGAAAAAGTTTAAATTTTGCGAAGGGTGGATGTGTCCTCAGGAAAAGAGCAGCACGGGAGGAACCTGTTCAGGCGCGGACAACCGCAAAAGAACGTAACCAATGCCGGAAGTTCCCGTGAAAAATCCTGGATTATGCACACATTTGGGAAGCAAAGGATGCAATGCAAACTTCGCTTCGGGTCCCGCTCTGGCGACGATGCGAGCTCCCATGAGCCTGGCCCTATCGAGCAACTCGGGTCGTCCCAGCATCTCCGATCCCACGATCATGGTCTCCATCCGCCCGCTGTTCCCGCAACAAAGATAATCCAGTTGCGGAATCCTCCCGGAATCCGAACAGGAACCGAGCGCCGTTTCGATTTCCTCGCGGATCGAATGATTGTCCAGAACTTCAAGGCCGCCGAGTCGGGCGAGGCCGATTCCCGCTCTTCCGCGACACCAATGGGCAACAAGATTTGCTTCAGGAGGCAAAGGATGCTTTTCAACTTCCGCAATAAAAAAATGGCGTTCGAACTCAATCGCTTCGACGGCAGCTTCGTGAAAGCGGTTCTCTCCCGTGAATTGGCTCAAGCGCAGGAGAGAATAAGCAATTCCCGCAGCTCCATGAGCATAACCGATTAACAGTGGGCCACCTTTCCGGCCCCAGGAACGGAATCTTCCTGAGCCGACCCTCCTGTTTTGCAACAGATGATTTCCACAAGAAATGGCAATGTCTAAAAGAGAGGAATCGCGGCTGCTTTCATAGAGACTCACAAGGCTTAAAATTGCTCCCGCCGAACCCGTGAGAACGTCAAACTTTTGATCGGCTGCGATCTGGCTTGGCGTGATCAGGAGGGCGGACTGCCGCGCTTCTTCAGAAATTTCTGGCCGTTGCAGAAATCCAGAACTCTTCTGCATGGCATACAAAACTCCACCAAACCCCTGCCCGACGCCCAGTCCACATTGCCCAATGAATCGATCCATCTGAGGTTTTTCTGCCATCATTCGCCTCGGCGTCTCCAGGGCTTCAAGCGCGGTTTGCTTCAACGCGTTGTCTCCCGTGACCGAACCGGCCGCCGCAAGGAACAAAATCAGCCCTGGAAGACCGTCGAAAAATCCCAGGTCCAATCGCTGCAATTGGTAGCGTTGTGCTTCCGCCATGGCCTGCGGGGCAATCCAGGTGACGGTTGCATCTGGTCCCCGGATTTTTGTGGCTTGCAATTCCTCAGCCAGCTTCAAGGCCGCCTCCAGAATTTTTCCTTTTTGAAAGGGAACCGGGGACAATACATCCGTGCCGGTCTCATTTGGCAACGCGGCATGGGTTGCTTTCTGGATAAAAAAGGAACCTTCCATCCACGAGATTTGCCGCCTGAGAAGTGACTGATCGAGAGAGCGCAAACGGGCTGACACTTTGGCAAAGCTTGCCTGGGCTGCGGTGGAAGCGCATTGACCTGCACCAAAAAAAATCCCGGTTTCGCGCGCGCTGCTCCCAAAAAAGGGAATATCCTGCTGTTCCAGACTCTTGAGCTCCGAAGCCCAAAGTTCCCAGTGCGGAGGAGATTTTTCTTCGGGTTTATTGGCATTTCTTTCCGGACCATCACGAGGAATCCAAGCTCTGACTAGTTTTTCCAGACGGAGGCTCCGATGAAGACCCGAACGAAGGTGATTTGGATGCAGCAGTTCGCGCAGGACAATGCTGTAAACCCGGGTCGGGCGATAAACAAAACGAATCTCCTGGTCGGCAAGTTGATGCAGCGCACTTCCTTCGCGCAATAACTCTCCGCGCGTTCGCCGAAGCGCCTGGTGCATGTTTCTGAACCCTTCAACAAGATGCGACTGGTGATCGCTGATGCTTTGGCTCTTGCCCTGGAAAATAGGAAGGTTGGATTCGATGGCAATTTGATCTGTGGCGTACTCCAGCGTCATCTGGTCCGTGTTGATATGCGACCAGCGAGGGAAACGATACGGAAGAGCTTGCGGACCTTCGGCGCCAAGACCGCTGAAATTAAATGGAGTTTCCGCATCCTTCCCAACCATCCATTGGGGCAGCATTCCGGTTCGAAGGACCGAATCCCACAAGAGTTGCCAGGCGGCAGCGTGAGCTCCCACCCCATCGGACTGCGGAGCCAGACAGAGGTGAAAAAGAGTTTCCACATCGATAAGCACCGGATGAGGTCCATGCGCTATCATGTTTCCGAAGTGGCAATCAGTTCCATCCAGCAGGAAAACCAAATAAAGCTGCATTCCAGCTCTGAAATAAAATTGTTGCAACTCTTCAACGCTGGCGCAGGGGGCTTGCTCCACAAACTCGACCCAACCGTAAGACCCTTTGTTGACAGTTCGAAACGTTTTGAACTTGGTTTCGCCTATGTGGTCATTGAGCCAGCCCAGAAAGTTCCAGAACGCCTGTTCGATTCCGACGCTCCGCGGCTTGTAGACCAGCTTTTGACCCGAGGCGAACGAGAGACTGACAACCACGCGGCCTCCGTGATGCGGATCGGACAGCCCGAAGGAGGTGCCTACGATCAAGCCAGGATCCACGGGCCATCCAAAATCGTTTTTGATTTCATCAAGATCAAGCGAGAGTCGCTCTAGCAATTCCGCCTGGCTGTCCACCCAGAAACCGGACACTGTCGCCATCAAGCGAGCCAAGACCGGGTAGAGTTGAAAAAAACCGATCAATCCTTCGCCGCTGTACTGCCGGACAAATTGGTCGTAGAGCCGCCGCTCACCCTTATTTTCCAGATTCGCCAGGAAACTTTCGAAGTTTGAGCGGTGGTCTTGGCAAAACAAGGTGAACTCGCGCTGAAATGAGAGGGAAGCAAGCAAACACAAGCGGGCTAGCAACGTTCGTGCGAGCATGCTCTCCGCAGCCTCAGAGAGGCGTTGGCGATAGTCTCCAGTTTTCTTTCTAAATTCTTGCAAGGCCGTTTGGACAAACGGAACAAGCAAATCTTCGAAGGGAAAGGGGTGGTGCGCCAGAATCCATTGGGCCACGGGAGAGCGGATTGTGGAGCCGTGCTGGGTTTGTATGACTTTTTCGAAAAATAGCAGCCAATCGGGAAACGGGGAATTAGGCCCAATCAATGGATGTCCCAATCGGTCTGCCAGAGCACCGATTTCCAAATGATCCCAAGAGAGGCGTTGTATGAAGGCGGTCGAATCGCCACGGGCGGCGTTTTGGGTCCATTCCTCGAAAAGATTTTCGAGCTCAGCGAATTTCCCCTTGGTTCTCGGGCTGTTCTGCGACCACGCCAGACGATCCTGGAGGGAAGCAGCGTGGCTTGCTATTTCAAGAAGCTTGGGAAGCAAAGCCTAAATTCAGCAAAGAACCAGGGTCATTGCAAATGAGCAGTCAAAAACCCGGCGGACTAACAGATTTCCCCTTGAGTGGCAGCAGCACAAGTTGCTCCGTTGCAGGTGGGGCTCGGGTAACCTCCGGCGGCCATGTCCAGCTCTTCATCCATCAACTCGTCAGGTTGATAGGTGGAAGCCCGTGGGTTGAGAACCAAATAAATGGTGTCCTTGCTTTGTTCCACGACCTTGATGTTGAGACGGTCGGGCAGCTTGGTAATTTGGGGAAAAAGTTTGGATAATTCCCGTGCCAAAACCTCTTTCGGTTTGGCCATCAGCTCGTCCCGAAATACGTCATCCCGGGAGGCTCTGCTAACAATAGTTGCTTCGAAGACTTTAAGGTCCGGCTGTTCAGTAGGCATAAGAATTATAATTTTGAAATTGAGGAGCTTGCTTAGGACGGGTGGATACTAGCTTTTGAAAAACTCCAGGGCAAGAATTACTGGACGACTTTTTTCTTTCCTCCAGACTTGGACCATGTCGATTGTGGGTTCGAGTCTCCTGGACTTCCTTCAACTCGTTTTGATGCAGCCAAGGGAACCGCTTATTCCGGCAGCGGCAGCCCAAGGTTTGGCTTCGTTCGGATCGACCTTGCCGCGCTTTCCCATGTCCGGTTTTGAGTGCCGGCTTGCTCGTGGAAATTTCCCCGTTGATTTATCGATATGCATCGAGCGCCAGATGCCACTCACCTTTCTCGGTTCTTGCCACCAGGGTGTTCCGAATCTGGTGACGGAATGGAGCAAGGTGGCTTCGCCCCTTTCTGCGATGATCCAGGATATCTGGCTTGAATATGATTTTAATCAATACGAGGCCCCGGTTTTAGCGCCTGGAATCTTCGTGACAGCAGTTCGGAATCCTGGTTTGGACCCCGGGCACTTCATCGGAGAAGTGGCACGGTTTTTGGGCCAGCCGCTCTCAGATTCGTTGAAGGCGACATTGGCAAGGCTGAAGAACTTGCTGCCCGCACCCGGCAGGCTGGTTCGGGTGGGGTTCTTTTTTAACAGGAATCTCCAGTCTATTCGCCTCGAAATGGCTTTGCCATCCATGGCCGCGGGGCAATTTTTCACGGAGCTTGGATGGCCGGGACCTCTGGCCGAATTCAACGAGTGGCTCAAGCGCTTGGTCCTCCAAACTGAATCGCTCCATTTCGCTTTTGATTTGAGCGACAACATTCACCCGCGCATAGGAATGGTCTGCTCGTACAAGCAGTCACCAAAACGCGATTCCCGATGGGCTGCCTTGTTCTCCAAGCTGGTCGGCGATGGACTTTGTGATCCTGATAAGGTCGCTCCGCTCCTGGCCTGGCCGGGAGTGCATCGCCCCTCCACAGAGCCTGAACTTTGGCCGGGAGATATTATATTTGAGAATCAACTTTTTGCTCCAGAGGCTGAAAGCGCCTTGGTGCGAAAAATCAGCCACCTGAAGATCCAATGGGAGAATGGAGTCCCCCTGAATGCGAAAGCTTATCTTCTATTCCGATACCTCTGGTTCAACCGCGAGAAAGTGATGGCCGCAGCATTCAAACAATCCCAAGGTCTACCGCTACCCCGCTACCCAGAGAGAGGATGAATTCAAGTTTTTCAACCCCAACGTGGGTTGCGTCTCAATCCCAAAGCTATCGTTCATGAGCCGTGTGGCTTTAGCCCAAGGGATGGGTGCAACAGAGGGAATTTCGTCACGTCAGTGACGATTGAATTCTGGAAGCACACCTCATTTTGTCCAAGTCCAAGATGGGAGATTTCAATCGTCGCTGTGCGACGAAAATGTTTTTCGTCTCGAATTTCCGTGGGCTAAAGCACCACGGCTACCGTCACGCCATCGCTACGCGATTCCGACAGATTGCTCCCGGACGGATTTCAGGGTGCGCCATTTCGGGTGGCTGGCTCCAGCCGCCAAAGAGCTAGAGACGAGCATATCCAACCCGGATCTGTGAGGAGCGAGCAACCACGCCACAGGTCGAACGCGTTCAGGTGTCAGTCCTAGGACTGACACCTGAAACACAACCCTTCAACGCTCCAGCAACTGAATAGTTCCGGCTGAGAAAGAAGCTGGCCGATTGGCTCCGGGAGAGGTGCCAATCGGCCGTGTGTTTTTCGGATGGTTCTGAAGGTTACCCGCGTGGCGTTACTTTCTCAGGCGGTAAAACCGTGTGCCGATCGCGGAGCTGACCGTGGTCGATCCCGCACCCGCGATCGGGTTGGGTGTACCTTGAACGAGGGACCACGACGCGCCAGCCCCCACTGCCTCGCTCGATTCCAGGATGAAACCTGCGGCCGAGCCAGTCCAGGAGATGGCAAGGTTCGCGCCCTGCTGCACCGCACTCAAGCTCGGCGGAGTGGAGACCACAGGGACTACTTTCACCAGTTGCAGCCCATTGATGGGCGGGAAATAGCCAGCGTTGCCAACGGTGGTGGTCTGGGGCGTCGCCGTCAGGAGCAATGTGCCATCGGCGGCCGGTTGGACGTTTTCAAACATGACGTAGTTGCCCCGGTCGCGATTCGCCGGGTTCGTGCTGCTCATGCGTACCAGGACCGGGTTGCTGATGAATTCAATAGAGGTTTGGCCGCGCACGGTCAGAGTTGGATATGTCGTCGTGCCGACGAGCGTGAAATCCTCTTCGTAGGTGCTGTTGAAAGAAAAGCCCACGCTATAGACGATCAGATTGTACGTTCCGGAAGGCACGCCGCTCAGTCGCAGGGTCTGCGGCAGGTTGTTGTTGGCGATCGCCCCCTGCATCAGCACATGGTCAGCACTCGCGTTGCCCGTACCGATGCCGATGGTCGTCCCCGCTGGAACCACGCTGGCACCTTCCGGATCCCAGACGGCCACGGTGACCGGGGTGGCCGCGCCTTGGGCATCCACGAGAGCTTGCGTGCCGTCGATTTCTTTTCCGACGATGTTGTTGAAGAACTCCTGGAGAACGACGCCCGCGACGTCGTTGGTCGCCAGTGCGGCTCCGACCGTCGTGCCCGTGTCGCCACCACTGGCAAAGTTAATGCCCACATACGGCTGAAGCGGTGAAGGCTGCGCGGAGCCGACCGTGATGGTGGCTTCCTGGCTGGGCACATCCGTCCCGCTCACACCGACGACGCAGCGATATTTGTTGCCGCTGTCCGCCGCCGTTAGGATCGGGGTCACATAACTTGGCCGCGTCGCACCCGGGATGTCCACACGGTTCAACTGCCATTGGTAAAACAACTTTCCGCCATTTAGTGCGGTGACGGTTACGGAAAGCTTGGCACGTTCGCCCGCCGGAACGGTGGCGCTGGCGGGCTGCTGGCGGAAGTTCAGCACGTCAGCGTCCGGATTCACCAGGGTGGAGACG
>Ga0163150_10004680_pt1 | contig 18133 bp, 12 predicted proteins | sample OliLakLV19P2IB_FD_148628 | JGI IMG/M metagenome (GOLD analysis project Ga0163150, IMG submission 148628) | Freshwater microbial mat bacterial communities from Lake Vanda, McMurdo Dry Valleys, Antarctica - Oligotrophic Lake LV.19.P2.IB | ecosystem: Environmental > Aquatic > Freshwater > Lake >...
CCGCATCGATTTGCGCGGCGAAGCAAGGAGGGCAGTCGCTCCTGAACTAAAAATGACTCGCTCGGCCATGGACGTCATGCTTCATCGCGCCCGATATACTTTGCGGGAACGGGTTGGAAATCGTTGCGGTGCTGCAACCGCATGCGAACTGGACCATTGCCGATGAGAGTCTGGGCACCCATGAAAGGATCCAGTGTTCGCAACCCCGTTCAAGCTGCGCGATGAATCCGGGGGCTGAGGCGGACTCGACCACAGGTAGGCGCAGGCGGCGTTCGGGGCCGCGCGCGCCGTGGCAGATTGCCGCAGGGAACGGCGCGAGAAGCTCGGGCGACACCCTCCAAGCCTAGCAGCCGGTCTGACCGAGTTCCTTAGGCCAATGGCCCGTGATTTTTGGACTGTCATTGCGAGCAGCGAAGCGACGAAGCAATCGAGCTGGATCGCCACGGCGCGTTTCGCGCACCTCGTGATGACAATCGTCTACATTATACGGGCGATTGGACTTAGGCCATAGTCTCAATAAAGCACGGTCTGTAGGGCGATAGGCTCAATTCAACCCGAACCTGAAGTCGTATACGCTACTATAGATGCTTGGGTTGGCCTAAGTCCGACAGACTCCTCGGAGCATGTTATGGGTTGCGGAGTTGATATGTGATGCGGGCTCATCACGTTGGAGCAAATGTCATTTGAAGAATTGCGCGCTTCCGTTACAAAGGATGCCGCTCCGCCCGCCAGCCTGAGCGGTGCGTTGCGGGGGCTCTGGTACGATGCCCGCGGGGATTGGCATCGGGCACACGAGTGCGCCCAAGAGGATGCCGGGAAGGACGGCTCTTGGGTTCACGCTTATCTGCACCGCAAGGAAGGAGATCAAAGCAACGCCGGATACTGGTACGCGCGTGCCCGCCGCCCCAGGCCCGAAGCGAACGTAACGATCGAGGCCGAGTGGGCGGAGATTGCGCGAGCTCTGCTCGCGGATGCTACGACGGGCCGCCAGTGAACGCCGACGTCAGTCCCGCCCGATTGCCGTCTCACGCGCGTTAACCCCGCACCGCGCAGCGATGACCGTCACTGCTAATCCTTAAGGGTTAGCCGCTGATCTCTGACGTCACCGGCCGGCGGCTAGCAGGCTTCAGGCTCAGGCTGAGTTATGATGGGGCCCGGAAGCCTCCACAGCTCGACCCAAGTCGAACTCCAAACGCGGATTCCCTGCAACGCGCCGGGCGCGTAGCTTAGCGCGGATCGCCACCGTTCCAGCCGAAATCGCTGGTACGCATGAAGGTCTCGCGGGTCTCCCGGCGGATATACGCTCCTGCGGCGGGATCGGACTGGGCCGCGCCGCGCGCGGCCTCGTTGAGATCTGAGATATTTTGCAGGCGCTCGTCTTCTTCATACATCGCGCGCGCGCGCTGCTGGTAAGACGCCCCAAAGAGCGGCAGCGTAAACCGGTTCAGCGCTTGATCGAGGTCCGAAATATAGCGGCGAACCGCGATATCGGTGAGCCCTTTCTCGGTGTTGATGGTCCGTTCGTTTAGCACCGGGGGCTTGCGTTCACGCACGATGTAATCGGGAAGCCGCACGATCGTATTCTTGGGCTTGTCGACCTCTCGCATGTCGATCTGCGCCGACTCGGGCCGCGGTTCCTGCTTGGGTGGCGGGGGCGTGTATTTGGGCGCGGCCGCCGCGAGTGCGGCCGCTACTCCGCCCGAGATGGCGCGATTGCGGCGCGGCGTCGACGACGATGATGACGGCTCCTCGGTTTTCGGAGCGAGCACCGGCGAGGTACCCCGAGTTGAGGAGGATGGGGGAGTTGTTGCCGGAGTTCTGGATTGTCCGAAACCGGGAGGGGCCAGGAAAATCAGACCCAGCGCCAGCGGGAGAAGCGTGAGGGGAGCGTTACGGACCATAACAAGGTAACTGAAACGTGGATCGACCCGGGGTTCCGTTCGACTGGAGGTAGGCTTGGCCTTTCCGGGGGCCGCTTCAAGTTGCTACGAGCGCATCGCCCTCGATTTGCGGCTCCGACGGCTGAGAAAATACGCGATCAACCCGGCCCCAAAAAGGGCATAGGTTTCCGGTTCAGGGATGGCAAGGGGCGCCCCCGCCACGAATAACTCACCGACTTCTGCCGAGGTAAGCGCTCCGTTGTAAACTCGGACGTAGTCCACCCGGCCCCCCAAAGAGGTCAGCGGGATAGGGTTGCCGTTGCCCAACGAAAAATTAAACCCGGCCGCGATCGCGTCCGGCGAATTCTTCACATAATTGTTGATCACAAACTGCTGCACCCCGTTTACGAAGCCTGTGATGGTGTCGGTCGCGGCGTTTCGGGTGATGACAAAGTGCATGAGCTTGTCATGGAGGGCATTGAGGGGAGAGCTCGTCGCAACCGCGCTCAAGGCCAGCGGCGCCGAGATCGAATAATTTCCAATGCTCAGAGCGACCGCGCTGAAGGTTCCCGGCTGGAGGTCGCCCGTCTGCACGCGGAAGGTGAAGGAAAACTCCAGCGAGATGTTGCTGGTGACCGACGGGATGGTGCCCATCGTGAACGGATTCCCCGCGAAAACATAACCGAGCGCAGTAATGTTGCCGCCCACCGCCGAAAGAGGAGGGCCACCGCTCGCGGGGGACAAGGTACCACGCAGCGTGTAGTCATGGACTAAGACCACGGCCCGGGCCGAGGAGAGGACCAGAAGTGCCAGGGTCGCACCGATCATGAACCGACAGAGGAACATTTGGTGAAAGCTGCCAAGCGCGAGGCGAATAGCAATCCGATAGCGGCGCGGAGAAGCAGTTTAACGCGCGGAAGGAGCTGGCTCCACTGCCTCCGGATCACGTCCGACGAGTGGCTGGGTCGTGCGCAGGTACGCGAACAGATCACGCAGGTGGCGATCAGACATCCTTTGCAGAAGGCCATCGGGCATGAGCGAACGTCCCATGCCCTGCAGAGCCGAGATGCTGTTTCGCTCAATGGTGAGATTGATCCCGGCCATGTCGCGGAGGACGATTCGCTCGTTGTCCCGCGAGGCGAGAAAGCCCGTGTAGGTAGCATTCTCTTTGGTGGTGAGAATGTACGGTTCGTAGCCTTCGCGAATCTCAGCATTTGGATTCACGATGTTGAGCACGAGCGTCATGATGTCGTCGCGCTGATATGACGTGAGGTCGGGTCCGAGATCGCCACCCTTGTTGTGCAGTCGGTGGCAGGCGAGGCACAGTTGTTCGTAAAGTGTGCGACCGTTGTAGGGATTGCCACGGCCATTGTGGATCGCCGCGATGATCCGGGTGATCTCGCGCTCGGTTTCTTCGGGTTGGGAGACCACCTTTGGGCCGAACACCTGATCGACGCGCTCACTCAATGCGCCGCCCTCGACCAGACGCAGTTTATCCTGGATCTCTCTGGGGATGGCGCCGGCACTTAACGTTCCAGTGTGGACGGCCTCAAGCATGGCCTCGGCACTGGCTCGCCGGCTGGAGAGGACGGCCAATGCGATCGTCTGCTCGTTCGCAGGAAGTTGGGGGAAGGCCTTTATGATCGCCCGAGTGAGGTCAGCGCTTGGATACGCTGCGGCGGCGCCGAGCACTGCGGGCCGCAAATCGGCATTCGCTACGCCCACGAGACGTGCAAAAACGGCCGCAGCAGGAGCGTAAGGCACTTCCCCAAGAGTCGTGGCGAGTCGCACCCGATCAAGGATCGGTGCGTCGGGATCGGCGAGTTGTTTCAACGCTTCTTCCAGTGCAAGGGGATCTTTTTGACGGACGCGGAGAGCGAGGGTGCCGCCGCCCGCCTTCACCAAGGCATCGACGAGGGCGTCGGGCATCGCGGGCAAGGCGCGGCCTTCGAAGGCCTGCTCAAACCCGGTGATTAATGCACGACGACTTGCCGCGTCAGGCGCGAGGGTCAAAAGCCGTGCGCCGGCGAGCAGGTTCGACGGAGTGCCTGCTGCGGCCAGGCGGCGCATGAGACGAGCGGCAAGGTGGTTCTGCACGAGGGGACGTGCCCACAGTGACGTCTCGGAAGTCGAAGTGAAGAGGTCGACGACGGCATCATAATGCGTCGCGACCTTGTCTTCAATGGCCCACCAGATTTGAAGCGGAATATAGGGATCGGCGGCATCCTCGTCGTGCCCGATGAGCACCTCGACAAGGGAGAGGGCGGCGAGCGCCGGCAGCCGCTTGGCCGTGGCCGCGAGCTGGCTGCGAACCTCGACGTTTGATTCCTTCGTGCCCATTTCAACGAGGGCATGGGTCACGTCGGCGCTGGCGGCACGGCGATCCCCGAGCAGACGAATCGTCCAGGCGCGCACGTGCGGATCGGGGTGGACGAGCAATTCGATCGCGGTTGCGTCATTGAAGCCGCCGCTGAGATTCAGCGCCCAGAGCGATTCGAGTGAGAACTGGCCGGTGGTGCGGCCCGCCAGAATCTGGCGCAGGGGACCGATGAGCTCCCCATCCTTGCGGTCGCCGATCACCTGCTGCGCCGTCTCGCGCATCCAGCGATTCTCACTCCGGAGGAGTTGGATCAGCTCGGCAGAGGTTTGTTTGGTGAGGTCAAAAGCGGCGAATCCGGGTCTGGTGGTGGCGCCACGGATGCGGTAGATCCGGCCGTCTTCTTTCGTGATTTGGCCTTCGTGATTACGGTAGTGGTTAACCTGCAAATCATGCCAATCGGCGATATAAAGGGCCCCATCGGGTCCGTGCTTGATGTCGACCGGCCGAAAATTTTTGTCCCCCGATCGGATCACGGCGTCGACATCGTGAGTGGAAAACGTCGCGCCGCGTGGCGAGATGTTGGCCATCGGTAGATAGTTGTTCATCGGATCAATGCCGATGAGCTTGCCATGGTAACGGGCTGGCAGGGAGCCCCCCTCATAGATCACGAAATTATGGGTGAAGCGTGCGACATCAGGGTGCGCCATCGCTGGGAAGTAGCCGAAGGCGTATGGGTTGGAGAGTTCGCCGTGCTTTTCGAAGCCCTTCCGGAGATAGCCGCCCTGTACGTAGTGGAAGCCGCGGGTGTTGCCGCCGTTGTGGCCGGAGAATACCCGCCCTTTCTCATCGATCTCCACGCCGAAGGTGTTGCCACCGCCCTCGGCGAATACTTCGAAACGAGCGGATTCGGGGTGATAACGCCAGATGCCCTGTCCGGTGATGTGCACTAATGGCTCGCGGTCGATCCCCGGCCGGATGATATCGGCCGAGACCGTGGATCCAACGGCACCGTAGAGCCAGCCGTCGGGTCCCCAGCGGAGGGAGTTGGCCACGGAATGGGTGTCCTCGAGATTGAACCCGTCGACTTTCACGACCGGAGGTCCGTCCGGGATATCGTCATAGTTTGCGTCCGGATAGAACAGGAGCTGCGGCGGAGAGAGCACCCATACGCCGCCACGACCGCGAACCACGGCGGTGGTAATGTTCAATCCATCGACAAACGTCGTCTCTTGGGAGAATGAGCCATCGGACTTCACGTCCTCGAAGATGGAGATGCGATCTTTGCCGCGAAAGGCGGCCTTCTCGGGCGTGTCGTAGGGCGGCGCCGGCTTCCTCTTATCGTAAACGATGCGCCAGACGCTGTCACGTGCAACGGCGGTGAGGCCGGCCGGCTCCGGATACTGGAGGTATTGCACGACCCACATCCGACCGCGTTCATCGAAATTGAGGAAGACGGGCTGAGCAATGGTGGGTTCAGCGAGCACCAGGTCCAGCGTGAGGTCGCTCGGAGTGAAGAGATCGTTTACGCCCCGCTTCGTGCTCGTCAGTCCCGTTGCCCAGTAGATGCCGTTGCGGAGTAGCCGGGTGAAGGCGGGTTTTGCAAAATCCGAAGGCAGACCGAGTGCGACGTAGAACGTCTTCCCGCCACCGGGACGATGGTACGTCCACGCGAGCGGTTCGGCCGGCTGTCCGGGAATGGCACCCGTCAGGATGAGCTCGGTTCGCGCGCGCAGCGGGGTATTCCGATAAAGCCATGACTCGGAGTCGAAAGGTAGCTGGACGCCTTCAAGGATGGGGTGATTTGGCTGAGAAGCTGTGGCGCGGAGAATGGGTCCGTGGCCGTGGTGGTCGCTGTAGTTCCCGCCGATCACATCCGCATCCCACGTGGTCCACTGAGCGTAGCCAGCGGGAAGGGCGCGACCCTTGGCGGGAGAGAAAGGGTGGCTGGCGGTACGAATGCCGATGATCGGTTTGCCGGATTCCACGTAGCGACGGATCACGGCCAGCTGTTCTGGCGGCAGGGGGCGGCGGCGGACGCTGATAAGGAGCGCATCGGCGCTGTCCAGCTCACCGATCCGGTTGAAGGTGGTATCGTCGAGACCACCGTCGCCTTCGAGGATGACCACGTCGAAGTCCTGCATTAGGTGCTCGGAGGCGAAGGCCGGCAAGGTGCGAGCGGTCTCGTACTCATCCTCGGCGATGAGCATCACCAGCTTCTTACGGTTGGACTCCGTCTGGGCGAAGGAGGAAGCGGTGGCGCCAAACGAGAGGAGGCTGACGCAGGCCAGAATGAACGATTTCGTGAATGACGAGTGCGTCATAAGAGCGGGAGAGCGGAGAGGCGCGGATCCTGGTGATCCGCGCCTCAGCGAGGTTGCGAGACGCTGACTCAGAGCCGGAAGTTCATCCCGAGGGAAACGAGTGGGCTCATTTCTTTGATATTCCGAGGGCGGTCGTTGAACCACCTCGAACCGGAGTCCGGCTCGTCAAGGACGTTGTTGAGATCGAGGTAGGCGTCGATCTTGTCCGTGAGGCGGTACATGGTCTTCACATCGACGGTCCGGCGATGGATCGTGTACCAAAGGCGGGACTGATTCGCGTTGTAGGAGCTAAGGAACCCGGCCGTGTAGTTGTACTGCAGACGAACGGTGATCTTGCCCCGGATGTAGGAGATACCGGCATTGGCGGTCATCGGGTTAAAACCCGGGATTTCGCTGGTGGACTGGATGGTGTTGCCGGACTGATAGTCGCCTTTGCTATCCATCCGGGTGTAGGTGGCGAAGGCGCCGAAACCACTCCAAAAACCCGGTAGATTCGTGAACTGCTGATTATAGTTCAGCTCGATGCCGCGGACGCGGGCCGAGCCACCGTTGAACTGGGTTGTGAGCTGGTAACCGGCGTAATTGCCATCGAAACCATTTCCAGCGCCCTGCGGCACAATTGCGCCCCCGGCCGTGTAGATGAAGCGACTGATTTCCTTGATAAAAACGCCGACGGAGACGACACCAGCGGGTTCGAAATAGTATTCGGCACTGAAATCGAAGTTGTCAGCTTTCTGAGCCTTGAGGCTCGGGTTGCTCGTCGAGATCGTCTGGCTGTCGTCGTTCACCGTGGTGCGCGGGATGAGCTGGCCGATCGAAGGACGTCCGACGTTGGTGGCGTAGCTTAGACGAGTGATCAGATTCCGGAACGGCGTGTACTTGAAGTGCAGTCCAGGGAGCACATCGCGATTTTTGCCCGTCGCGGTCTGGCGGCGGCCGTATTCTTCAATGTTACGACGCTCGATTTCAGCATTCGTCAGCGAGCCCACCCAGGCAGCGCGACGAACTTTCTCCTCCGGAGATATATACTGGAGCGCCCCCGTGCCTTCCACCTCGGTCTCTTCGACGCGAACGCCACCCATCACCGACAGGCGGCCAAGGTCGATATTCCCCATGATATACGCGGCGGTGATGGTCTCTTCGAAGTCTTGCTTTCCGGTGAACGCGACTTGGGTGTTGCGAGCGACGTCCGGTCTAAAGTACTGCGGGTTCTGCGCAAAGATCGGGTCGATGCCCGCGCGGCCTTTGCCGGGGAAGTTCGCATACGGCAGCGCCGCATAGCGCGAGAGCTCGGTGTTCGGGACCCCAAAGCCGCGCCCGAACTGGGCGAGGTTATCGTCATTAATGCCCGTAGCGGGGTTGCGCCCCATCACTCCGTCCGGGCCGACATAGGTGCCACGGTAGGAATTGTCCGTCAGGTTGCGTTCCTGTTGGCGGATGCGACTGCCGACCTTGATCCAGGACGGAACAAGGGTGTCAAAGCGCTTGGTTGCGTTAAGCGCCACGCCGACGTAACGATCTTTGCCGTTGCGGATTGTGCTGTTGTAGAGGTTTTCGTTGTAGGTCGCGATATCGCGCAAATCCGGACCAGCGGTCTGGGTAATATAGGGGAAATAGCGGTTATCGCGCTTCTCCACCTCGAAGCCGATGCCACGCGCGATGAACTGGATCTCGCGCGTGCCGGGGTAATCGGTTTGGGCGTATGAGTTGTAGATGTCGTAGTCGAGGTCGAGCATCTCGTATTTGTGGATCCCTCCCAACTGAAGGTAGTTGGACTTGGCCACTTTGTGGAGGAACTGGGGGATGAGCGTGACGTTGCTGGCCGTCACCGGACGGATCCGGGTGAGGGTCTCTGTAAAGCCAGGGATGATCCCGCCCGTGCCGGTGAAGTTGCCATTGGCATCAATGCCCGCGACCGATTGGTTGGTCTGCCATTGCTCCCGGTACTGTTCCTTCTTTTCATTGCTCTGGTCGGCCGAGCCATTGAGATAAAATCGGACGTCGTTGTTGAGCTTGTAGTCAAGTTTGAGGTTGGCGCCACCGCGGGTGCGGGTGATGCGTGAATCTCGCCAGTCGACTTGATATAGGTACGCCGGAGCGGTCGAGCCGTTGGGCACCTGCTGATAGGATTGTTGCGACTCCGAAAGGATCGAGGGCACGACGCGGTAACCGAGGTTGATCGCCACGCCGATCTTCTCGTTAAAGACCTCCGAGTAATTGAAAGAATAGCTGCGGGGCTCAGGGTAGTCGGAATCACGCGGATCCCATGGCCGCCACATCGAACCGATTGACCCGCTAATGCGCCGCTCGGGAGAGCTGTCGAATGCGCTTTTGGTCACAAGGTTGACCGCGCCGCCAATAGAGTCGCCGTCCATGTCGGGCGTCGGAGATTTGACGACCTCCATGCGCTCGATCGCGTCGGCGTTGGTGTGCTCAAACTGGTATTCGCGACTTGAACCGGCGGACGCCGCGTTGGCCGCGCGGTTGCCGTTAACGGTGACGGTGTTGAGATTCTGGCTCATGCCGCGGATGCGGACATAACGAATGTCGCCATCCATGGACTGCCCTTCGACTCCGGGGAGGCGGATGAGGAGGTCAGCGGGATTGCCGGCGAGATTACCGAACGCATCGGCCGAAACGATGCTCTTTACGCCCGGGGACTGGCGCTGGAGGGTGATCGCCTGGGCATTGCCCTCGCGCTCACCGGCCACCCGGAATTCGCCCAAGGTATAAACATTGGACGTCATGGCCACATCGTGCCGGGCCAAGGTTCCGGCACCGACGCCGACCGTCATGGTTACCGTGTCCAGACCGGTGTAGGTCACTTCGATCATAACCTGACCGGGAGCAACGTTGGGGAAGCGGAAGATGCCCTGCTCGTCCGTGTAGACTTCGCGGTTGGGGCCTTTGAGGTACACGCGTGCTCCTTCGAGCGTGCGGCCGGTGGCGGCGTTCTTCACGGTACCTGTGAGTACACTTAGGGCACTGCTTTCAGACATTGAGGAAGCACCCTGCGCCACCAGATAGGGCGCAGGCGCGAGCACCAGGCTGATCAGGGTGATCAGCGTCGGGAGGTTTTTCTTTCGATTCATGACGCGTGGGGTTTGGGTCGATAGCGGAACGAAGCTGGGCTAAACCGAGAGGCATGCCTTCGGGATTCCTGGCCAAGAGGGAAATGGGGAGGGCGCTGCCGGCGTGCCCGGCAGTGCGGCGGACAAAGGAAGAATTGCAGATGGGGTGCAATGGCCATTTTGTGCAGTTTCATACTGTTTTTTGGTCACGGGGCTGATTGCTTCGAGCCATGAAATTGGCGCCCAAGATCGCCCTTCTGGTCGAAACCTCACGTGAGTACGGGCGCGGTATCCTCCGGGGGGTGATCCGCTATCAGCAAGAGCACGAACCCTGGTCCATTTACTTCAAGCCGCATGGGCTGGGCGAATCGCCACCCCCATGGCTAAATTCATGGCGGGGCGATGGCATCCTGGCTCGGATCAACGACCGTCGCATGGCCCGCGCGCTATCGAGTACCTCCGTTCCCATTGTGGATCTGCGCAACGCCTTGCCGGATCTCAATCTTCCGACCGTGGCGATCTCGAACCGAACGGTGGTACGGCTCGCCGTCGACCACTTCCTTGAGCAGGGATTTCGCCGTTTCGCCTTCTGCGGCACTCCCCGCGGTGAGAACCGCAATCAGGATGATCGGTGCGCGTTGTTCGAAGGACAGGTGAAGGACAAGGGCTTTCATTGTCACACTTACGAGCATCCCGAAGCGCCTTTTCGCTCGTGGGATTCAGAACAGCGCCACATTACACGGTGGTTAAAGTCACTGCCGACGCCGATTGCTATAATGACCTGTCACGATGACCGCGGCCAGCAGGTGATTGATGCCAGCCTGCGCGCCGCCCTCGCGGTTCCGGACGAAGTGGCGATCTTGGGCGTCGATAACGATCCCTTTCTCTGCAATCTGTCCACGCCGCAGCTCTCGAGTATCGACGTGTATCCGGAGCGCATCGGCTACGAGGCAGCGGCCCTACTGCATCGGCTAATGAGGGGAGGGTCGCCTCCGACCAAGCCTCTACTCTTTGATCCACGCGGTCTTGTCGTGCGCCGTTCGACCGACGTCACGGCCGTCAGCGATCCGCATGTTGCGGAAGTGGCCCGTCTCATTCGCGACAATGCCGTGAAGCCGGTGAGTATCGAGCAATTGCTCTCGGATATTCCCGTTTCGCGCAGCGCCCTTTTTCGCCGCTTTAAGGAGCACTTGGGGCGTTCACCCAAGAAGGAGTTATCGCGGGTCCGGATGGAGCGAGCCAAGGCCCTGCTCACCAACTCAAGTCTGTCGGTCGAGGAAGTTGCGCGGCAAACTTTTCAGACAGACTCGAAGCATTTCATCTCCGTATTCCGTAAGGCCACCGGGATGACGCCCCTGGTCTATCGACGCCAAAGATCTTATCACCAGCTGTCGGACAGCATTTTAAGTGCAGCCGGCATTCCCTCATGAACCCGTGACTGCACGAATCCTCAATCGGAACGCCGCGACGACGTTCCTGAAACGCGTTTAGCTTCCTGACTTCATTGCGGTCGCCGCATCGGCTGTCACCGGCTTTCGATCCCGCTCCGTCAAGAGCTGGGCCGCGATGCTCAAGGCGATCTCGTGCGGGTGATTCGTGCCGAATTCGAGTCCGACGGGACAGTGAAATCGTCCCACGGTGTCTGCGCTCAGACCGGCCGCGACCATCTCGCGTCGGAGCACCGCCGCTTTCGCCGCGCTTCCAATCACGCCGATAAACGGAAAGGCCCGCGTGTTCAACGCCCGTTCGAGAATTGGTCGATCGGTGTGGTGGCCTTGGGTCATACAGAGCACAAACGCGTCGTCGGGTAGCAGGTCGACGGCCGATGCCAGATCGGTCCGTTGCTCCACCGCCACGTTACGCGCCGCCGGCAGTTGCTCCAGCCACTCCGCGCGTGGATCAAAACACAGAATTCGGCACGGCAGCGGAATCAGCACCGGGATGAGCGCCTGAGCAATGTGGCCGGCTCCAAAAACCGCCACCGTCCATTCCGAACCCGCCAGATGCGGTTCAAAATAGAGTTTCACCGACCCGCCGCAGGTCATTCCCACATCACCTTTCAAGCTCCAGTTAACGAAGCGGGGCTGCCCGCGCAAACGGCCTTTGCCCTCGATGATCTCCCGCGCAAACGCGAGCGCCTGCGCTTCGACTCGTCCTCCGCCGATCGTTCCCACGAGGCGCCCGGCGTGGGTCACCAGCATCTTGGCGCCCGTATCTTGCGGTACACTTCCCAACGCCTCAATCAAGGTCACGACGACAAACGGCGTGCGTGCTTGCTCAAGGGCAACAATCTGTTCGTAAACGGTCGGGGAGTGGGACGGCACGGAATCCGGCATGCGCGGATCATGCGTTGGACCATCGCGGGGGCAAGCGGCCCGCGTGCATAAACGGCCTTCAGTCAACGGAACGTTTCCCGTCGGTGCTTTCGGCCGCCGTCGTCACGTCGAGCATGTCGGATGGTGGGTCTGGGAGATACTGCTTCGTGGGGCTCCGTTCAGCCGGCAATCCAAAAACAGAACAGCCTCGCCTCGCTCCATCGATCTACTTCGCGCGTTTTCGCCGTTCCTGCCAGCGTTCGCGTCCGACAAAGAGCGGCAACGATTCACCGCCCGGAACCGGTTCGTCGCGGCAGAGTTCGAAGTGCGGATCGAAGAGCGCGGCGGGCTCCGCCGCATCGAGCCCGAAGGGCGGACCCTCCTCTTTATCGCCGAAGAAATAAAAACCCGCGACCGCGCCGTCGCTCGCGAGCAATCCCGCCAACCTTTTGGTGACGGTCGGCCACATCTCCGGCGCGAGCGCGCAAAGAAAGGTGCGCTCGTAGATCAGATCGAACGAGGCCGCGGCAAACGCCGCCGTGAAAAAGTCCCCTTCAATCACGCACCCGCCCAACTTCGGCGGCAAGTGGGCGCGGGCGAGGGCGACGGCGGCCGGACTGAAGTCGATCGCTGTGACGCGATAGCCAGCCCAGGCGAACGCGGCAATCTCATGTCCCGATCCACACCCTGGAATCAGCACGCTCGGCACCGCCGTTGGTGGCTGCGATTTCGGTCGGGAAAGATAGCGCTCGAGGGCTGGCGGCACCCCGCCCTGGTCCCAAGGCGTGCGGCCGGAGCGATAACGCACATTCCAGAAATCGGGATCGGTGAACGGAGCGGTCATGGTGGAACGTTAGCGGAAATTTTGCGCCGAGTCATCACGTGACATCAGAGTCCTTTGACAGCGACGCGTTCACTCACAACGTGGGCGGCCGTGCCACTCTCATCGCCTCACGTTCGTCAGCCGACCGCGGGCTCCAAGTCGAGCCGCACCCAAGCCAATCCCTGGGTAAACTCGGGAAACTCCACCATTCATGGCCGCGGCGTGTATGCGCGCTGTGATATTCCGGATGGAACTCGTATCATCGAATATGTGGGCGAGAAAATCACCAAGGCCGAGGCCTGGCGGCGCGAGGCGCGGCGGCTGGAACGCGCCCGGCGGGGACGTGATGGCTCCGTTTATATCTTCGAGTTGAATCAACGTTACGACCTTGACGGCGGCACGCGCCGCAACATCGCCCGGCTCATCAATCACTCGTGCGCGCCCAATTGCCGCGCTGAAACCAGCCAGGGTAAAATCTGGATCCTGGCCCGACGCGACATCGCGGCAGGCGAGGAGCTGACGTTTGATTATGGATACGGCTACTCGCTTTGGGAGGATCACCCCTGTCGCTGCGGCGCGCCGCGTTGCGTTGGTTACATCGTGAACAGCGCGCAACGCTGGCGGGTCCGGAAAATTCTCCAAGTCCGCCGCCGCGCCGCCCAACTCGAGCGTCGCTCCACCACGTCGGACCAGAAGTCTTCGTCGGAAGCCTGATCTCGGACAAGGCTTCAAGATGACCGTATCCACCGGGTAGTTCAGCATGGCTGCTCGTGAAGCTGGCGTGATATTTTTTCACCACCCTTGCGTTCAGAGGGCAAACTGCCCCGAGTCAGCCGCGTGAGACTTCCTCTCTCCGTTCTGCGTTGGATGCACCGGCGCCGGCTTTCCCGTAGCCGGTTGCGTGGTACTTTCCTGCACAATTGGTTGGGCGATCGCATTCTCCACAAATCCCTGTGGCTCCCTACCCGCGAGTCCCTGGCGCGCGGTTGGCTGGTCGCTTTTCCCATTACGGTCATCCCGTTCCTGCCGGCGCAGTCGCTGTTCGCGTGCCTCGCGGCTTTGTTCGTGCGTGGGAATGTTTTCCTCTGCATCGGCCTGCAGTTTCTATCCACACCTTTGACGGCCCCGGTGCAGTTGCCCGCGTGTTATTTTGTCGGTGAGGTCGTGCTCGGCGCCAATCCTCGCCAAGTCTGGCAGGAGGTCCGGACGACGCCGAGTCACCTTCTGACCGGGCACGCGATGAAGTCGCTCTACTTGGGCGCGGCGGTCATCGGCGTCATTGGTGGAGCCGCCGGCTACGCGATTCTTCACGGAACGTGGCAGGATCGGCCGCGTCGCAGCAGTCGCACGGCCGATGGTCCCGTCAACACGGTGCTGCCGAAAGAGGGTCCACCGCTCGCCCCCGCGATCAGCGATCGACGGCGACCGAAGTCCGCGCCGACGGTGATATAAAGAGTGTCGGCGGCGCTTCCCGAGAACGTCCGTCGGTTGCGCGCGCAAAAAAAGGCGGCCCGTCTTCCGCTTGGAAGAGGCCGCTCGTTGGTCTGCTTTCCGATCCGTCGATCAGACCGTGTTGATCTTCCGCTTGGCGGAATCGTAAATCGTCTTCTTGCCGGTGTCGTAGGAGATTACCGCCATGAGGACCGCCACCGCGTGCTGATAGCCCGCGTCAATCGAAGCATGAGGCCGTTCGCCGGTCCGCATGCACTGCAGCCAGTTCAGGAAGTGATCGGGACGCTCGATCGGAGTCACGTTTTGCGTGCCCCGGATCTTGCCGTCGCGCTTCGGGCCTCCAATGGCGCTGTACGTGGGCGCATTCCAATTGCCGAGATCGAGCGTGCCTTTATCACCATAGACTTTCCGCGAGCTTCCGGCGCTGTTGCCAAAATTGTTGGAGCTCGTGACCATGAAGCCTTCCGGATACATCCAGGTGGCAATCACGTTGTCGGGTGTCGTGAATTTGTTCTCGTCCTTCCAGTAGGTGACGCCACCGATGCACATGCACGAGGACGGCAACCCGCAGTCAACGACGTAGTGCATCATGTCGAGGAAGTGCGCGCCCCACTGCGGCACGGGTCCCTGACAGAAGTCGTAGTAACCATACCAGGCCGCGTATTGTTTCGGGTCAAACGGCCTCATCTTCCGGTCGCCGAGGAACTCCTTCCAATCGACATCCGCCTCCTTCACGTCGCGATCGAGATAGCTGTACCAGTACGGCTTATCGGCATTACGTGTTTCGTCGATGCGGGAAATCTTTCCAAGGATCCCGGTCTTCACCAACTCCCGTGCTCCGGCAATTCCGGGAAGGCTGCGCAACTGGGTGCCCACTTGAATTCTGCTGCCGGCCGCTTCGGCCTTCTTGGCGGCGTCGTAGGAACGCACGAGTTTGTCCATCTCAGTCGCCAGCGGCTTCTCGACGTAGATGTGCTTGCCGGCCTTCGCCGCGGCCTCGAGATGCGTGGTGTGCTGGTGGTCGGGGCTGGCGATCATCACGGCGTCGATGCCATCTGACGCGAGCAAGTCCCGGTAGTTGGTGAACTGCTTGGCATCCCGGCCAAACCATTCCTTGACCATGCCATTCGCCTGCTCGCGATGCACGCGCCACGGATCGCACACCGCCACGACTTCAAAATTGGTTTCGGCGACACGTGCTTGTGAATGCCCGTCATGTGGGCGGTGCGGCCCCGGCTCCCGCAGCCGATAATGCCAATACGGATACGTTCGTTGGCCCCAATGGACCGCGTGCGCTCGGCGGCGGAGAGGAAGGTGGGGGTCGATGCCGCCAGGGCGGCGCCGGCAAGAGTCGCGGACGTCTTGAGGAAATCGCGACGGGGTTGGGAGGCGGGGGTATTCATAATCAAGATACGAGGATTAGATCCATTTTGGTTGAGATTCCGGAAAGCCAGTCGGCGTCAGTGAGCCCGGGCGGACGATAGAGGATTACTAATGAAGAGGAACCCAGCCGCAATTCACCCGCAAGGTGAAGGGACTGTAATTTATAATGCCTTGGTAATCTGTGCTCATCCGTGGAATCTGTGGCTTCAACTGCGGGTTCGAGGTTAAAGGAAACTCAAAGTTCCCGGATGGCAATGTCCTTGAAGGCGACCGGATCGTTGTGTCCGGCAAACCCGAAAAAGCCGCGCAGGCGGTCTTTGCCCGGATGCGGCTTCTTGCTCATCACCGCGGCGAGGTCGACTTTGCTGACGTCGGTATCCAGAATCACGGTACCGTTCAGCTCCACCTTGATGTTGGAACCGCGCACCGTGACTTCCTGAAAATTCCACTCGCCGACCGGGTGCTGATAGCCGCGGGCCGCGGCCACCATGCCGTAAACCGAACCGTGATACTGCCGCGCATCGAGGTGCTTCGCCGGCGGGAGCATTTTCACTTCGTTGTAGTTCTCATCGAGCACCTGGAGTTCAGTCACCCCATCATAGGCGGCGTCACCTTTCCCTGGATACCGAATGGCGAGCCCGTTGTTGCCGCCGGGAGGAAGCTTGAACTGCAGCCGGGACTGAAAATCGCCGAGTTCTTTATTCCAATAGAGGACGCCGCCTTTGCCCGCTTTCCAGACAATGCCGCCGTCCTTGAACTCAACGGCATCCGTGGCGCCCGCCCAGTCCTTGAGTGACTTGCCCTTGAGAATCGACTGATAGCCTTTGGCATCGCGACTCGCGAGCAGCTTGCTCGCTTCCATCGTCCCGATCTCCCGAATGGAAATGTTGCGCCAGTGCGTCGCGCCCCCGTGTGTCTGTAACTGGATCGGGCCCTGAGCGGGAACCGGCCGGCGCTCCTCGGGTTTCAATTTCTTGTTCGCCCGATCATAATAATTTTCGAGCGCGACGTGATCGACGACCAGCTTACGGTTCAACCAGACGCTGACCCGACTGCCCACCATCATCACGCGCAGGGCATTCCACTCTCCGACCGCCTTGTCGGCGAATACGAGGGGATCGCGGCCAGGGGTGTCCTTCGGATTGTTCCAGAGTCCGCCGGATCCCATGGCGTAGCCGTGACCTTTCGGGTCGGGCATCTTCGGGTCCCAGATCTGCACCTGAGGCACGCCGCGCAGGTACACGCCGGAATCGGCACCGGGAGCGAGCTTGAACTCCAGGATCAATTCGAAGTCACCGTAGTCCTTTTCTGTCGTGGCATAACCGCCGAAACCGTCGTTGACGAGGACACCGCCCTCGGCACGCCAATGCGGCTGGCCCGCTTTGAGCTCGGTGAGACTCGTGGTCCACTTGGCGATGAGCGCCTCGCGCTCCGCCGAAGGCAGGGCCTGCAACTGACGATGATCGTAGGTGGTGCCACCGCGCCAGCCGGTGAGGTCTTTGCCAGTGAAGAGGGCAGTGAAGCCGACCGGCGCCTGAGCCGCCCGGGCCAGCATGGCCAGGCTGCAACACGCGAGAAGAAGCAGGACACGACGCGATAACCGAGTAGGGGAGAACATGATTGGCGGGAAAACGGGGGAGTGACGCCGGGAAGTCACTGAATGGTTACCAAGGCGCCGCGTTGGGCAATGCCTATTTTGCGCGTTCTGCACGGGGCAGGGGAGGGGACGCTTGTGTGTGGTCTCCGGCAAAGGCGACTGCATCGATCTCAAACCGTTTTAACGCAGAGAGCGCGGACTCGATTTATACATTCTGCCGAAAGCGTCTCGGTTTGCTCCGCGTCCTCCGCTCCGGGCAGGAACCGAACACCTCAGGCTTTACCCTCACCCTCGTCGCACGAAAAAAGCAGGGTGAGGATGAAGCCTGAGGTGTTCCTTCCTCGCTGCCGACCGCCAATCGGCGATCAGTAATGGAGACGGATATATATACTATCCACAACCTGTTCATGGCGATACGCGCGACAGCTTGCCGATCACGATCAAGGTGAACCGCTGGCAATGGGGACAACGTCGATGCCAGTCCGGCGGCGGCGCCCGGAAATCGATCCACCGCTGATCGCGCGGATGAAGCGGATGCCCGAGGTTGTCGTCGGTCGACGTGCAGACGAGGCTCTGGGGTGGAGTGAATGATCCGCGTGATCGGCGTTATCCGCGGTTAAAAAAAGCTTGATGGCTCGGATCTGCCTTACCGCGGAGAGTTGCAGGAACCGAACACCTCCTATCCGCATACGCGCTAAGGGGTCAAACTTTGCACTTTGCAAGTTTTTCGACGTGTGGTGGGAACCCGGCAGGCGTGGGACAGTCCGGACGGGGTCATGTCGTGATTCGTGATAGCGTGCCGCAGCATCTACCGCGAATTGGGTAGGCCACGTGATTGCGCGTAGAACCCATTGAGTAACGGGCCACGGTTTCAACAGACCCACCTCGGCATCTCCCGCCTTTCCCCGCTCACTTCGATTGGATCAGCGAACGAGTGCCAAAGTCGACTTCGACCCTTCCCTATACGATTC
>Ga0163150_10004682_pt1 | contig 18127 bp, 15 predicted proteins | sample OliLakLV19P2IB_FD_148628 | JGI IMG/M metagenome (GOLD analysis project Ga0163150, IMG submission 148628) | Freshwater microbial mat bacterial communities from Lake Vanda, McMurdo Dry Valleys, Antarctica - Oligotrophic Lake LV.19.P2.IB | ecosystem: Environmental > Aquatic > Freshwater > Lake >...
CGGCCAGGATACCCGTCAGGAATAGGAGCACGACGACGGTCAGCGCCGCGCGCCGAACACTTCGCGCCACCACTGCGCGCTCGCGACGGCACGGGTCTCCTCGAAGTCGTCGGGGAGGAGGCCGCCGAACACGAACGACCAGCCGTACTTCTCGGCATCCTTCCGTCTGCCCAAGTGGGCGTTCGGGGTGCTCGTCGTCGTGACGTCCATCACCGTCGGCGTCGCGCCCACATCGACGTGGTTGCACTCGACGACGACGAACACCGACAAGTTCGTCGACCGGGTCGCGCCCGTCGTCGATGACCCGGCGGTCGAGGCCGCGCTAGGAGCCTGGGCCGCCGCCGAACTGCGCCAAGTGGTCGACCTCGACGGCTTCTTCGAGGAGGTGCTGCCCGACCGGGGCGAGGTGCTTGCGCCGGTGCCGGCGAACGCAGTGCAGGGGTTCCTGGCCGAAGAGGCGACGAAGGTCTTCGCGAGCGACACGTTCAACGAGGTGTGGGAGACCGCGCTGCGGCGGGCGCACGAGGCCGCGATCAAGGTCTTGCGGGGTGGGGGAGACAATGTCTCGGTCGAGAACGGCAAAGTGGTTCTGCACCTCACGCCGTTGCTGAACCAGGTGCTCGTCAACGTCGGCGACCGCATCTCCGGACTCGTCGGTCGCGACATCACCCTGCCCACGATCGACCCCGACGCGCCGCCCGGCGAAGCGCGCCAGAAGCTCGAGACCGCGCTCGGCCGCCCGCTTCCCGACGACTTCGGCGAGATCGAGGTGTTCGACTCCGACCAGCTCGGGGCGATGCAGGTCGCGCTCGAATACTTCGACAGGGGGTCATGTACCTCGCCGTCGGTTCGCGGGCGAACGCGAGGTCCTCGACCAGTTCAAAGTCGAGCAGAATCGGGAAGCGGCGAACGCGTGACCAAGGTCGGCGTGACGACCGCCGACTCGGCCGACGACGTCGCCTGGCTGCGTGAGCACGTGGGACTGTTGCGGGTCGGGGTCCTCGTCGTCGCGGGCCTGCTGGTCCTGTTCAGCACGCTCTCCTTCATCGGGCTGCTCGTCGTGGGCGTGATCGTCGGGCTCATCGAAGCGTGGCTCGGCCTGGTGAGCCGCGGCGGGACGGACGTCACCCCTCGAGCCAGTTGATGCCGACCGCGAACGCGAACCCGAGCGTGGTGATGAGTCCGACCTTGCGCCCGGCGTACTCGTAGGCCTCGGGAACCATCGACGTCGTCAGCATGGTGAGGATCGCGCCGCCGGCGAAGGCGAGCACGAACGCGATGACGTCGGGCGACGCGCCGTCGAGGAACCCGTAGCCCGCCATCGACGACACCGCCGACGCGAGCACGATCGTGCCCCACAACGCGTAGACGCGTTTGGGCTTCCAGTTGCGCTCGTGCAGACCGGTCGAGGCGGCGATCGACTCCGGGAGGTTCGACGCGAAGACGGCGACGAGCATTGCGACGCCGACCTCACCGGTGAGCAGCGTCAGCCCGATGACCGCCGACTCGGGGATGCCGTCGAGGGCGGCTCCGAGCACGATGCTCATCGGTGATGCTTCGTCCTCCGGCCCGATGGCTTGGCCGAACCGGTTGATGGCGACGTCGCCGAAGTAGAAGGTCAGTGCACCGACCGCGAGTCCGAACGTCGTGCTCCCGAGCCCATCCGCGGTGCCGAGCGCGACTTCGACGAGCTCGAACGCCACCGCCGACAGCAGCACACCCGACCCGAACCCCATGACGAGACCGAGCGCGATCTTGTGCGGCGTGTGGATGCGTGCGATGACCGCACCGATGAGCAGCGACGACGCCGCGACGGCGCCCCACATGAATGCTTCGAGCACGGCGTCAGTGTTTCAGATCGTGCCGCGCTTCTCAGGGAGTGAGCTCGACGACCTCGGTCGTGAATTGCGTGTCCTCGCGCAGCGGGCGTTCCTCCAGGCGCAGCGCGGTGACCACGTCGTCGGTGTCTCGGATGGCTTCGTAAATCGCACTCCACACCGCGACACCGATGGTCGAGCCGAGGATGCGGCACAGCAGCGCCGGGATAGTCGATCGAGTGTGGGATACGTCTGTAGGGGAGTTGCAGCGCGAGCACGACCATCACGGTCGACACGAGCGCGAGCGGCAGGTTGATGAAGAACGCCCAGCGCCGGCTCAGCTGGTCGACGAAGATGCCACCGAACTACATTGCCGTGAGATTCCACGACGGGGGAACCCCATGCAGCTGAGCGATATCGACCTGCTCGACCGCGACGTCTTCACCAAGGGCGTACCACACGAGTGGTTCACCTTCTTGCGGCGCGAGGCGCCGGTGTACAAGCACCCTGAGCCGGGCGGGCCCGGGTTCTGGGTCGTCACCAAGTACGACGACGTCGTAGCCGTCGGCCGCGACGGCGCGACCTACTCGTCGCACCAGAAGCGCGGCGGTGTGGTCGGCCTCGAAGGCACCGTCGAGCAGTACCAGGAGTTCACCGGCGACGCGAACCTGATGCTCACGATGGACGCGCCGGAGCACACCCGGTACCGCAAGCTCGTGAACCGGGGCTTCACCCCGAAGCAGATGCGCATGCTCGAGCCGCACCTGCGCGAGATGACGAACAAGATCCTCGACGAGGTCATCGAGAAGGGCGAGTGCGACTTCGTCGTCGAGGTCGCGGCCGAACTCCCGCTCCAGGTGATCGCCGAGATGATCGGTGTGCCGCAGGAGGACCGGCACAAGCTCTTCGAGTGGTCGAACCGCATGATCGGGTCGGAAGACCCCGAGTACATGGTCGCCGAGAGCGAAGTGCAGCAGGCGCAGGTCGAGATGTTCATGTACTCGAACCAGCTCGCGCAGGAACGCAAGGCGAACCCGCGCGACGACATCGTCTCTCAGCTCCTGACCGCCGAGGTCGACGGCGACCAGCTCTCCGAGATGGACTTCAACATGTTCTTCCTGCTGCTCGCGGTCGCGGGCAACGAGACGACCCGCAACTCGATCTCGCACGGCATCCAGGCGTTCTGCGACAACCCCGAGCAGTACCAGAAGCTCGTCGCCGACCCGTCGCTCGCGACGCCGGCCACCGAGGAGATCGTGCGGTGGGCGTCGCCGGTCATGTACTTCCGCCGCAACGTCACGCGCGACACCGAACTGCGCGGCCAGCAGATCAAGGAAGGCGACAAGGTCTCGATCTGGTACGTCTCCGCCAACCGCGACGAAGACATTTTCGACACCCCGTTCACGTTCGACATCACCCGCGACCCGAACGAGCACGTCGGCTTCGGTGGCGGTGGCCCGCACCACTGCCTCGGCGCCAACCTGGCCCGCATGGAGATTCGTCTCCTGCTCGAGGAGATGGCGCGCCGCATGCCCGAACTCGAAGCGACCGGTCCGTCGGAGCCGCTCCGCTCGAACTTCATCGGCGGTATCAAGCACCTGCCCGTGCGATTCCCGAAGGGGAAGCGCGAAGCATCCTGAGTGAGTGAGAGGTCAGGTACCCGGTTGGCCCGGGATCACCATTCCCGCACTGAGGCCCCCGTCGACGAGCAGATCGGCGCCGGTCACGAACGCGGCCTCGTCGGACGCGAAGTAGAGCGCGGCGTCCGCGACGTCGCGCATCGTGCCCCGCTTTCCGATCGGTGCGCGGTGCGCGTCGCCGCCTCCGCCGCTCGCGGCGCGCCCGAAGTCGAAGTCGGGCGGCAGCGCTTCCATCACCATCTCGATGTTGCCCGCGGCCGGGCACACTGCGTTGACGCGGATGTTGAACCGGCCCAGTTCGAGTGCCGCGGTCTTGGTGAGGCCGCGCACGGCAAACTTGCTCGCGGAGTAGGCGGCAGTGCCAGGTGTGACGTAGACGCCGTCGATCGACGAGATGTTCACGATCGACCCGCCGCCCCGCGCTTTCATCGGCTCGATCGACGATTTGATGCCGAGAAAGGTGCCGAGTTCGTTCACCTCGAACACGTGCCGGTACGTCTCGACCGTCGTGTCCGCGATCGCGGTGAGGTGCAGCACGCCCGCGTTGTTCACCAGGACGTCGAGGGCGTCGAGGGCGCCGACGGCTTCGGCCCAGCTCGACTCACTCGTCACGTCGAGGGTCACGTAACGGCCGCCGACCTTCTCGGCCACGGCCCGGCCCTGTTCCTCGCGGATGTCGGCGACGACCACGTGCGCGCCTTCTTCGGTGAACCGCTCCGCGATCACCGCGCCGCTGCCGCGCGCCGCGCCGGTTACCAGTGCCGTCTTGCCGTCGAGTCGTCCCATCGCGTGGAGCGTAGCCAGGCGGAGAACGGAGGCGCGGGCCTCGCCCGCGCTTGCAGTTGTGATGGAGCGCCGCAGTGCGGAGCCGCATCAGCATGAGCACGCCCGAGCCGCACATCCGGCGGGGTGGCTGGCGGCTGATGCGCGAGGTCTCGACTCGCGAGCCGCGCTGGATCGCGCTCGGCGTCGGGTGCGCGCTCGGGTGGACGTTGGCCAAGATCGCGATCCCACTCTTCGCGCTGCAGGCCATCGACGAGGGGATCGACCCGTACGACCGCGAGGCCCTGCTCGGCTGGTCGATCGCGATCGTGGCCGCGACGATCGTCGTCGGCGTGTTCACGTACTTCCGGCGCAAGTCGGCGTTCGCGATCTCGTTGCGGGCGGAGGCCGAGTTGCGGCGCCGGTTGTTCGACCATCTCCAGCGCCTGCACTTCGCCTACCACGACCGCGCCCAGATCGGTGAGCTGATGGCGCGCGTCAGCACCGACGCCAAACAGGTGCAGATGCTCGTGGTGTTCATACCGATCGCGGGCGCGAACTTCGTGATGATCGTCGGCGTGTCCGTCGTGCTGTTCGCGCTGAACGCCAAACTCGCGCTCGTCGCGATGGCATCGCTGCCGGTGCTGCTCGCGATCGCGACGAAGTTCTCGTCGATCCTCCACCCGGTCGCCATGGGGTTGCAGGAGCAACTGGCGGGCGTGTCGCACGTCGTCGAGGAGAGCCTGTCGGGCGTACGCGTCGTCAAGGGTTTCGGCGCCGAGGAAGTGCAGAACGGCCGGCTCGCGGTCGCGGCCGACGGTGTGTACGAGCGCGGCATGGCCCTGGCCAAACTGCGGGCAACGTTCAACCCGCTCCTCGAGATCCTGCCGATGCTGAGCCTCGTCGCCGTGCTCTACGTCGGTGGGCGCGAAGTGATCGAAGGGCGACTGAGCGTCGCCGAGTTGATCGCGTTCAACACGTACATCCTCATGCTCATCTTCCCGCTGCGCATGACGTCGTTCATGGTCGCCCAGGTTTCGCGGGCGTCCGCGTCGGCGCAACGGGTGTACGAGATCCTCGCGACCGCGCCCGAGATCGTCGAGCGTAAGGACGCGCAGCCGTTGCCCGAGGGGCGGGGCGAGGTGCGCTTCGAGGATGTCACGTTCGGCTACGGCGAAGGCGCGAAGATCCTGCGGGGATTCGACCTGACGATCCGCCCGGGCGAATCGGTTGCGCTGGTCGGCGCGACCGCCACCGGCAAGTCGACGGTGGCGCGCCTCGTACCGCGCTTCTACGACGTCGACGCGGGGCGGGTGACGCTCGACGGCGTCGACGTGCGCGACCTGCGCCTGTCGGATCTGCGCGACGCCGTCGGCCTGGTGTTCGAGGACACGTTCCTCTTCACGGACACCGTGCGCGCCAACATCGGGTTCGCGGAGGCGGAAGCGACCGCCGAGGACGTCGAACGGGCCGCACTGCTCGCGGGGGCGCACGACTTCATCGACAACCTCGGCGACGGGTACGACTCGATGCTCGGGGAGCACGGCTACTCCCTGTCGGGTGGGCAGCGGCAACGCGTCGCGATCGCGCGGGCGATCCTCGCCGACCCGCGGGTCCTGATCCTCGACGACGCCACGTCGTCGGTCGACCCGACGAAGGAACACGAGATCCGCGACGCGCTGGGCGAAGTCATGCGCGACCGGACGACGATCATCATTGCGCACCGCCCCGCCACCATTGCGCTCGCCGACCGTGTCGTACTGATCGACGAGGGCAAGGTCGCGGCCGAGGGGACGCACCGGGAGTTGCTCGCGACCTCGGCTGCGTACCGCACCGTGCTCGCCCAGGCCGAAGCCCACGAGGCCGCATCGTGAGGCAGATGTACGGGAGCGACGAGAAGCTCTCCGGCCAGGAAAAGGCGCTGGTGTTCCGCCGCACCGCCCAGATGCTGCGCCCGCGCCGGAAGTTGATCCTGCTCGGGTCGGTGTGCGTCGTCCTGCAGGCGGCGTCGACACTCGCCGGGCCCGCCATCGTCCGTTTCGGCATCGACAACGGTGTCGAACCCAACGATCTCGACGCACTCAACCAGGCCACGTTCGCGTTCCTCGTGGCCGTCGCCGGGGTGTACGGGTTCGGCCGGCTCACCGTGCTCCTCGTCGCGCGGGTGGGGGAAGGGTTCCTCCGCGACCTGCGCGAGAAGGTGTTCCGCCACCTGATGGACCTGCCGTTGGGGTTCTACGACCGCAACCGCACCGGTTCGCTCGTCGCCCGCATGACCGCCGATATCGACTCGCTCCAAGAGTTGGTGTCGCAGGGCTTGTCGATGTTCATCGTCAACCTCCTCGTGCTGCTCGGCGCGATTGTCGTCATGGTCTTGATGAGCTGGCAGCTCGCGCTCGGCGTGCTGTTCGTCGTGCCGGTGTTGGTGTGGGCATCGACGTGGTTCCGGCGCGAGTCGAACAAGGCGTACCTGCAATTGCGCGAGCGGGTGGGCGGCACCCTCACGTCGTTCCAGGAGGGCATGTCGGGTGTGCGGGTCGTGCAGGCGTTCAACCAGGAAGACGCGTTCCGTCGCCGCTTCGCCGAGACCAACGAGAAGCAGTACAAGACCAACCTGCACGCCGAGACGGTGACCGCGCGCTACACGACGATCATCGAACTCGCGCAGGGCAGCGCCATCGCCGTCATCCTCTTCTACGGCGGTTGGCTCACGGGCCAGGACGTGATCACGGTGGGCACGCTGGCCGCGTTCGTGCTCTACCTCCAGAACCTGTTCGAGCCGATCCAGCAGATGAGCCAGTTGTTCAACACGATCCAGGCCGCCGGCGCCGCGCTGCAGAAGCTGTACCAACTGCTCGACGAACCGGTGACGATCGACGAACGGCCGGGCGCGGTCGACCTTCCGCCGATCGGCACGCTCGACGTCGACGCGGTGTCGTTCCGGTACGGCGACGGACCGACCGTGCTCGACGACGTGTCGATTTCGGTGGCGCCGGGCCGGCGGGTCGCGCTCGTCGGGCCGACCGGCGCGGGCAAGTCGACGCTCGCCAAGCTGATGGTCCGCTTTTACGACCCGGCCGAGGGGTCGGTCAGCTACGGCGGCGTCGACCTGCGCGACGCGACCTTGCACTCGTTGCGCGAGCGCATCGTCGTCGTTCCGCAGGAGGGGTTCCTCTTCGGGGGCACGATCCGCGACAACATCCTCATCGCCAAGCCCGGCGCGAGCCCGGCCCAGGTCGACGAGGCGGTCGCGGCGTTGGGCCTGGAACCGCGGTTCGCCGCGTTTGCCAACGGGCTCGACACCGAGGTGCACGAGCGGGGTGCGAACCTGTCGGCCGGGGAGCGTCAGCTCGTCTCGATCGCACGCGCTGCGCTCGCCGACCCGACGCTCGTCGTGCTCGACGAGGCGACGTCGTCGCTCGACCCCGGTACTGAGCTCATCGTCGAGCACGCGCTCGAACAGCTCATGGAAGGCCGCACGGTGATCGTCATCGCGCACCGCCTCTCGACCGCGGCGCGCGCCGACCTCGTCGCCGTCGTCAACCACGGCCGGCTCGTCGAGGTCGGCCACCACGACGACCTCGTCGCCCGCGGCGGCGAGTACGCGGCCCTGTTCGCATCGTGGACGGGCGGCGCTCGCCTGTAGCGAGACCCCATCGTCGCTTCTGGACGCGCGTATCTGTTCCTGACAACAGATACGCGCGTCCAGAAGCAGGTGGGTTGGGTGTCGGGCGACACGGGTCGCGACTGCTACCCACGTCTTGCGCATGGTCCTGCCCTTTCGCCTTAGGCTCGCTCCATGGAGATCTCCTGCGCGTTTCCGCCTTCACCATCGGTTGTCGAGCACATCGTGCTCGCCGAAGAACTGGGTTACAAGCGGGCGTGGTTGTACGACTCGCCGGCCCTGTACGGCGACATCTACGTGGTGCTCGCGCTGGCCGCGTTACGAACCGACCGCATCGGGCTCGGCACCGCCGTGATCGTGCCCAACCTGCGCCACCCGCTGACCCAGGCAAGTGCGATCGCGACGATCGAACAGCTCGCACCGGGGCGGTTCTCGGTCGCCATCGGTACCGGGTTCACCGGTCGCATGGCGATGGGCAAGCAGGCGCTGACGTGGAAGTACACGCGCAACTACATCGCGCAACTGCGCGCGCTGTTGCGGGGCGAGAAGGTCGAGGTCGACGGCGCGCTCGTGCAGATGCTGCACGCGCCCGAGTTCGCGCCGCCGTTCCCGATCGACGTACCGATCGTGGTCGCGGCCAACGGCCCGAAGGGCATGGAGGTCGCGCAGGAGTTCGGCGACGGCGTCATGACAATCGGCGGCGGCTCCGAGTTCGACTGGACGGCGGTTCTCGCATTCGGCACCGTGCTCGACGACGGCGAGAGCCCGAGTTCGGAGCGCGCGCTGGCCGCTACCGGCCCCGCGATCGCGGTCGTCTACCACGCCATGTGGGAGGGCGGCGCGGTCGACGGTCTGCCCGGCGGACCGGAATGGCGGGCGGAGTTGGAGAAGCTCCCGGAGAACGAACGGCATCTCGCCGTGCACAAGGACCACCTCGTCGCCGTGACCGAACGCGACCGGCCCGTGATCAACGGCGAGCTTGCCCGTGCCTTTACGTGGACGGGTTCGGCCAAAGAACTGCGCGACCGGCTTGACCTGCTCGAAGACGCGGGTGCCTCGGAAATTCTTTACGCGCCTATGGGGCCGGACGTTCCCCGCGAGCTCAACGCCTTCCTCGACATGGCGCGGTGAGTGTGTTTGAAGCTCAGTGGCCGCTCAGCGGCCACTGAGCTTCAAACACAACTAGGCGGTACGCCAGAGGGCGGTCTCGCGTTGATCCCACACGTCTTCGATGAGGTCGGGGTCGAGATGCTCCTTGTGCACGTACGCCACCGCACCGCTCGACGACGCGCCGTGGGGGAGTGCTTTGGCGTCGTACGTGGAAACCAGCACGACGACGGTGTCGGGATGGGCGGCGACGATCTCGCGCGTCGCATCCACACCGCTGATGCCGGGCAGGTTGATGTCCATGACGACGAGATCGGGACGCAACGACTCGACGAGCGCGCCCGCCTCTTCGCCCGACGTGGCTTCGCCGACCACCTCGAACCGGTCGACGAGGTCGAACACGAGCTTGGCCGCTTCCCGGAACGGAAGCTGATCGTCGACGATGAGGACGCGCACGAGTTCGGTCACGGCGTGGCCTTCCCGAGGTTCCCGAGTTTCTCCTGGTCGGCGAGATAGACGAGGACGGCTTTCACGCGGCGGTGCACGGTGTGCTCTTCGCCGAGCCCGAGCTTCGCGAACACGGCGTTGATGTGTTTCTCGACGGCGCGGTCGCTGAGCGACAGTGCCTCGGCGATACCCGCGTTGTTCTTGCCCTGGGCCATCTCGGCGAGGGTCTCTCGTTCGCGGGGCGTGAGCGTGCTGACCGGAGATCGGGACGCGGCGCGCGCTTCCAGGAGGACGTCGACGACCTTCGGATCGACGACCGAGCCGCCGCGCGCCACCTCGCGAATGGCGCGTGCGAGCTGTTCGCCGTCGGCCACTCGCTCTTTGAGGAGATAGCCGCGACCTTCGGCGCCTTCGGCGAACAGGGCGAGCGCGTAGGACGGCTCGAGGTACTGGCTCAACACCACTACTCCGATGTGGGGGTGTGTTTCCCTTAGCCGGGCGGCGGCCCGCACGCCCTCGTCGGTGCCGGTCGGGGGCATCCTGATGTCGGTCAGCACGACATCGGGCCCGTGCTCGGCCACCAACGCGATCAGCGCGTCGAAATCTTCGGCGACCCCGACCAGCTCGAGATCGTCTTCGAGGTCGATCAGGGTGCGGACGCCTTCGCGCATGAGGACGTTGTCCTCCGCGAGCACGAGCCGGATTGCCACAGGGCCAGGCTACTGAGCGCCGGCCCGGCGGGTAAGTGGGCAGACCCCCCGGTGCGGGTGGGGCTGGCACCACGAAGGAAGGCGGGGCCCCAGGCTGTTGGCCCGGACCGTTCCGTTCCATACTTCGCAACGATGCAGACCAGCCCGGCGGCCGGCACCTCGGCAGACGAGGTGGTCACTCGCCGCCCGCCGAAGTTGTCGGCGCCGGTCGTGTTGACGCGGCTCCTCGTGTACGGCGCGCTCTTCGCGTTCATCGGGCTCGTGTTCGGCGCGCTGCCCGTCGTCCTCGGAAGCCTTGTGGGTTCGGGCGCGCGGACGGTGCTGTCGATTGCGGCCACGGCTGTTGTCGCCCTGGGCTTCGAGCGGGTGCGCCGCGGGGCCGAGCGCACCGCGCAGCGCCTCGTGTACGGCGAGCGGGCCACGCCGTACGAAGTGCTGGCCGAGTTGTCGGACCGCATGGCCGCCGCGTATCCGACCGCCGACGCGCTCCTTCTCATGGCCCAGATCCTCGTCCTCGGCAGTGGAGCCGCCGGCGCGCGCATCTGGTTGCGCGTCGGCGACGACCTGGTTCCCGCGACCGCATGGCCCGAAACGCCCGACATCGAACTCGGCTCGGCGCGACTCTCGGATTCGGACGACCTGCCGCCGCTCCCCGACGCGCACTACGCGCTCGGCGTTCGTCACCACGGCGAGTTGATCGGCGCGATCACGGTGATCCAGTTGCCGGGGAGTCCGCTGTCGCTCACCGACCTGCGCCTGCTCGACGACTTCGCCGCGCAGGCCGGACTCGTGCTCCGCAACGTGCGGCTCAGCGCGGAGCTGGCGACCAGTCTCGAAGCGATTTCGGCGCAGGCGACCGAGATCCGCGCGTCGCGCCGCCGCATCGTCGACGCGCAGGATGCCGAGCGTCGTCGCGTCGAACGCGACATCCACGACGGCGCCCAGCAGTATCTCGTGGCGCTGATGGTGCAGTTCCGTGTCACCCGCACCCTCGCCGGTCGGGATCCGGCCCGCGCGAGCACGATGGTCGACGAGTTGCGGCGGGTCGTGCGCGAAGCGCTCGAAGCGCTCGGCGAACTCGCACAGGGGATTCACCCGCCCGTGCTGACCACGCAGGGCCTGGCGGCGGCGCTGCGCCGTCAGGAACAGAACCCCGCGATCCATGTCGCGGTCGATGATGCCGGTATCGGCCGGTACCCGATCGGTGTCGAAGCGGCTGTCTACTTCGCGTGCCTGGAAGCGTTGAACAACGCGGCCAAGCACGCGCCGGGATCCAACGTCGTCGTACGGCTCGAGGAAGCCGACGGCCATCTCGGGTTCTCGGTACGCGACGACGGCTTCGGGTTCGACCAGCGCGAGTCGCGTCCGGGGTCGGGTCTCGGGAACATGGTCGACCGGGTGGCCGCGCTCGGCGGGGCGCTCGACATCACCTCGGCGCCGAGTCGCGGCACGATGGTTTCCGGCCGCGTGCCGCTGAGCGGCCGGCACGAGGCACTCGCGTGAAGCGGCCTCGCCTCCGGGTCGGGTCGCTGCTGTTCTGGATGTTCTTCGTGCCGTACACGATCGGCGTCGTCATTTTCCTGGCGGCCGGCCTGGCGCCGTCGGTTGTCAAGGAGTTCAGCGGCATGCACGGGTCGTTGCACGACTACGCCGACGACGCGCTGCGCGCCGACGGCGAAGTGCTCGTCGAGTTCGAGAACATCGACGTCGACGATGCGCACTCGATCGTGATCCTGGGTCGCGACGGCGGACCGGTCGTGGCTTCCGCCGGGGTTGCGCCCGGGGGGAATGTCACGAGGACGATCACGGCCCCGTCTGCCGGTGTCAACCGCGTGGTCATGCCCGGCCTCGACGTCGAAGGCGAGATCCGCTTCACCGACGACGGCCGGACCTCGGCCTCGTTCGAACTCGACCTGCGCCGCGTCGAACGGGCCGATACCGACGGCTGGTCGGGCGTGGCCCGCAAGGTCGCCGACGCGTCGCATCGGGCCGACCACGGCGGCCGGGTCACGCTCGAGACCCTGTTCAGCGCGCTCAACCTCGGCCTCGGGATCATGTTGGTCGTGCGCCGCCCGCGCGACCGGACGGCCCGTCTCCTCGCGGTCGCGATGATCGGTACCGCGATCACGTTCAACCACCAGAGCCACAGCACGGTGCGCGACTACATCATCGGTGACTGGTGGTTCCAGCACGACTTGGCCCACCTGTTGTCGGGCGTCGCGTACATGTACGCGGTGATCGTGTTCCCCGACGGACGGTTACTGCCGCTCGACACCCGCCATCGTCGCTGGTTGCGTACCGCGTATGGTTTCGCGACCCTCGTACTCGCGATGGCCGTGCTGGGCGGCACGTCGGCCGGCCACCCGGGTCAACCGTTCTTCACCGTGCTCTTCGGGCTGCTCATTCCTCTCGTCGGTGTCGCCGCCCAGACGTACCGGTTGCGCCGCGCGTCCGATCCTGTCGTGCGCCAGCAATCGCGACTGTTGCGGTGGGGTCTGCTCCCGATGCTTGTCGGCGGTGTCTCATACGTCGTACTCACGCGGGTGTTCGCCGGCGACCGGATCGAGGACATCGGACTCGCAGTGTTCCCCGCGCTGTTCGCGCTCGTGCCCCTGGCGCTGGTGATGGGAATACTGCGGTACCGGCTCTGGGACATCGACGTCTTGATCAGCCGGACCCTCCTTTCGGTCGGGCTCGCCGCGTTCATCGGCCTCGTGTACGTGACATTCGTCGTCGTGCTCGGCCACGGCATCGGTGGCGCCGGATCGGCCGGTCTGAAGATTCTCGCGACCGCGATCGCGGCGTTCGCGTTCGAGCCGGTGCGCGAACGGTTGTCGCGCTTCGCCGACCGACTCGTGTACGGCGAACGGGCGACCCCGTACGAGGTCATGGCCGAGGCGAGTGACCGGCTCGCGGGCGCGATCTCGGTCGAGGAGATCCTGCCGCGCATCGCCGAGGCGACGGTCAAGGGAGTTGGTGGCGTCGCCGGCCAGGTGACCGCGTTCCTGCCGGGCGGCGGGAGCCGCACGGTCGAGTGGCCCGCGGGCGGCCTCGTCGACTCGTTCCCGTTCGTCGTGCCGGTGATGTACGGCGGCGACGAAGTCGGCGAGATCGCGATCGCGACGGCACACGGCGAACGGCTGCGGCCCGAGGACGAAGAACTGCTGACCGCGCTCGCCGCGCAGGCCGGCCTCGCGGTGAACAACGCCCGGCTCACGATCGAACTCCAGGCCCGGCTTCAGGAGATCTCGGAGCAGGCGGCCGAGCTGCACGCCTCACGCCAGCGCATCGTGACCGCGCGCCAGGAACAACGACAGCGCGTCGTGCAACTGATCCACGACCGCGTCGAGGTGCGACTCGACCGGGTCGGGTCCATGATCGAGGAGCTCGACCCGCTGCTTCCGACCCACGTCGACGACGCTTTCGTGTGCATCGACGCGTTGCTGGAGGAGTGTGGCGCGGCGCTCGACGGCCTGCGTGACCTCGCGCGCGGCATCTTCCCCGCCATCCTCGCCGACCAGGGCGTGGTGTCCGCGCTCGACGCCTACGTGCTCCAGGCCCGGCTCCCGGTCGACGTCCGGCTCGACGGCTCGGGCGCAATGGACCGCTACGACGCGCAGTCGGAGACGACCGTGTACTTCTGCGCCATCCAGGCGCTCGCCAACGCAGGGACGTACGCGTCGGGCAGCAACGTCGTGGTCGAGGTGCGCGCCGAGTTCGGCCGACTGGCGTTCTCGGTCGTCGACGACGGTCCGGGAGTCGATCCGCACCGGCTCCTCGCCGGCGCCGACGTGCGCGACATGCACGACCGGGTGGAAGCGGTCGGTGGCGAACTCGAGACCACATCCGAGCTCGGCGTGGGCACGACCATCGTCGGCTGGGTCCCGCTCCACACGCTCGTCACCGCGTCGCGCTCATCCGGTGTGAACCAAAGTGGCCGCTCAGCAGCCACGTAGCTTCACACACGGTTCAGGTGCACGGTTGGGGCGATACGGCGTGGGTAGCGTGCGCCCATGCGCCGGTCCCTTCCTTTCCTCGCGGCCGTATTCGCCGCCGCACTCGTGCTTTCCGCCTGTGGCGGTGACGACGACGATGCGGCATCCGACCCCGTCGAGGAGTCCGACGACATCGGCGACGCGCCGACTGACGAGACCGACGCGCCCGACGAGTCCGCCGACGAGGTCGAAGAGGTAGCGGCCGACGACGCCGCAGGTTCGGCCGGCGACTGCCACCTCACGCCCGAGCAGGTGTCAGAGGTGGTCGGCCACGACATGGTCGAGGTCGACGGTCAGTGCGCGTGGGAGGCGGCCGACGCCGACAGCGGGACGGTGCTCGAGGTGTACTACTCGGGCGCGGTCGGCGAGGAGTTCGACACGCTCGACAGCGCGGTCGAAGGTGTCGGCGACGAAGCCCACCTCGATGTGAGCGACGCGCTGTGGGTGAAGTCCGGCGACACCTATTTCAACGTGCAGGTCATCAGCTTCGGCGGAGAACTCGACGCGTACACAGCGCAAGAAGCGCTCGCGCAGCTGATCCTGGCCGACATGTAGTCGTCGAACTCAGATCGCGGTCGGGTGCCGCGGCTCGTAGCCGAGGACGGCGCGGAACACGGCGCGCACGGTGTCGGGCTCGGGGGAGTACAGCAGGTTGTGGGTTCCGATGATGCCCATCGTCAGCCTCCTTGGGCGAGCAGGCACGATCAGCCGCGCGACTCCGCCCACGTCTTGCCCTGCTCGACGTCGACATCGTGGGGCAGCCCGAGCAGGCGCTCGGAGATGATGTTGCGCAGCACTTCGCTGGTGCCGCCGCCGACGGTGAGCGCCGGGCTGAACAGGAACCCGCGTTCCCACTGGGCCCACTCGGGATCGGCGTCGTGCACCATCCCGTACGCACCCATCAGTTCCTTGCCGAGTTCGAACACGCGCTTGCCGTGCGGGTCGGCGAGGGCCTTGCGCAACGACGCGTCGGGGCCGGGCTTCTTGTTCACCGCGGCCGAGATCATGCGCAGCTTGTGGTACTTCAGGATCTCGCCCTCGATGAACAAGCCGACGAGCCGTTGGCGTTGCACGGTGTCCGACAGTCCGCCGTTGGCCTTCACCTGGTCGACGAGCGTGCGCGCGCTCGGGCCGTAGCCCCACTGCGCGCCGGTGCCCGTCGAGAGCGACACCCGTTCGTTGGCGAGCGTCGTTTTGGCCATGCCCCACCCGAGGTGCTCCTCGCCGATGAGATTCTCGGCCGGCACTCGCACGTCGGTGAAGAACACTTCGTTGAAGCCTCCGCCGCCCGTCATGTTCCGGATCGGTCGGATCTCGATGCCTTCGAGGTCCATCGGGATGATGAAGTACGAAATGCCGCGGTGCTTCGACACGTCGCTGCGCGTGCGCGCGATGAGGATGCCGAACTTCGCGACCTCGGCCAGCGAGGTCCAGATCTTCTGGCCGTTCACGATATATACGTCGCCGTCGCGCCGGGCCCGGGTGGCGAGGTTCGCGAGGTCGGAACCGGCGCCCGGCTCACTGAACAGCTGGCACCACATCTCCTCGGCCGCGAGCATCGGCAGGAGGTAGCGCTGCTTCTGCTCGTCGGTGCCGAGCGCGAGCACGATCGGCCCGCAGTGCCCGATACCGATCGGGTTCGTCGGCTTGTTCACGCCCGCCCGCCGCATCTCGTCTTCGATGATGAGCTGCAGCTCCGGGTCGGCGTCGAGCCCGTACGGCGCCGGCCAGTGCGGCACGACGTACCCCGCGTCAACCAGCTCCCGTGGTTTCGGCGCGGGGTGCTCCTCGAAGAAGCGCCTGACCTCGACGCGCCGAGGATCGTCTTCCGCAGGCAGATCGAGATCCACGCACGCCTCCGTTCGGGCGAAATTGCGCCATCGGGCGACCGAAACGGTCGCCGTACGGCGCAATTTCGGGACTTAGAGCATTTGCGAGCCGACGACCCACATGGCGAAGTACTGCGCGGCACCACCGTAGGCGTGACCGAGGGCACGGCGGGCGCCGTCGATCTGGTGCGCACCGGCGAGGCCGCGGACCTGGAGCGCCGCTTCCGCGAAGCGCAGCATTCCCGACGCGCCGATCGGGTTCGACGAGAGCACGCCGCCCGAGCAGTTGACGGGGATGTCGCCCTCCATCGAGGTGGCACCCGACTCGGTGAGCTTCCAGCCTTCGCCCTCGGACGCGAATCCGAGGTTCTCCATCCACATCGGCTCGTACCAGCTGAACGGCACGTAGATCTCGGCGAGGTCGAGTTCCAGGCGCGGGTTGGTGATGCCGGCTTGTTGGTACACGTCGGCCGAGCAGTCTTGGCCGGCGCGCGGGTTGACCGGATCGCGGCCCGGGAACCAGCCCAACTCGGTGCGCACCGCGGTGCCGTGCACCCACGCCGGAGGACGAGCCGCGCGCCGGCCGCCCGCTTCGTTCGTGAGCACCATGGCGACGGCGCCGTCAGACGTGGGGCACGACTCCAACCGGTGGATCGGCGCCCACACCATCGGCGACTCCAACACCATCTCGATCGAGATGTCGGGGATCTGCAAGTGCGCGTACGGGTTCTTCAGCGCGTTCAGCCGGTCCTTCACCGCGACCATCGGCCCGACATAGTCGGGTGCGCCCGAACGCTCGATGTACGCCCGGATGTGCGGCGCGAAGTAGCCGCCCGCGCCCACACCGCCGCTGCGACCGCTCGAGAACGCGAAGTTGGTGTCGCCTTCTGACTGCTTCTCGAACGCGAGCGTGAGCACCCGCTCGTGCACACGCGACTGCACCAGGTGCGACGCGACCACAGCCGTCGAACCGCCGACGCTGCCCGCGGTGTGTACGCGCATGATCGGCTTGCCCGCCGCGCCGAGCGCGTCGGCGAGGTAGATCTCGGGCATCATCACGCCCTCGAAGATGTCGGGCGCGGTACCGATCACGACGGCGTCGATGTGCTTCCACGTCATCTCGGCGTCGTCGAGCGCGCGCTGGGCGGCCTCGCGGCACATGCCCGCCATCGACACGTCGTCGCGGCACTTCGACAACTTCGTCTGCCCGATGCCAACTACTGCACAACGTTCAGCCATTAGTTGCGTCCTTCGACAACGCATACGAGGTTCTGTTGCAGGCACGGACCCGACGATGCGTGGCCCAGTGCCTTGCTCTTGCCGTTCTTCATCACTTGGTTCGCGGCTTCGCCGATGCGGGCGAGGCCGGTGACCATCATCGGGTTGCCGACGACCGCACCGCCCGACGGGTTGATCGCGCAACCTGCTCCCAACCCGAGCGCGTCGGCGAGGACCAACTCCTCGTGCGAGCACACCGCCGCGAGTTCGGCCACTTCGACACCTGCCGCGCCTGCTTTCTCACCCGCGAGCTTCGCCGACGGCGACACCGAGAGGTCGCGCACGCCCGGGTAGTGCGGGTCGACGCGGTGGTCGAGGCCCGAGATCCACGCGGGGCGGTCGCACAGGTCACGGGCCCGGTCGCCCGCGACCATCACGATCGCGGCCGCACCGTCGACCGGTGGGCCGATGTCGTGCTCGCGCAGCACACCGGCGACCGGGTCCTTGGCGAGCAGGTCGTCGACCGTGTAGTCGCCCGAAATCGTCGCGTACGGGTTCGCCTTCGCCGCCCGCCGCCGTTCGACCACGATCTCGGCGAGGTCGCGCTCGGTCTTGCCCGTGCGTTCGAGCACGGCGTCGGCCTGGAGCGCCGCGAGCGACACGTAGTCGGCACCCAACGGCGCCAGGTAGTACGGGTCGAACTGGAACAGCAGCGTCTCGCGCAGGTCGTGACCGAGTCCGGCCCGGCCCGAGGAGAACACGAGGGCGACGTCGACGTCGCCGTGCTGGCACCGCACCCACGCTTCGAACAGCGCCCACGCGCCGTCCATCTCGACGTGCGACTCCGAGATCGGCGGCCACGCGCCCGCCGCTTCGAGCATCGACACGAAGGTGAACGTGCTACCGGTGAGGTAGTCGGCGCTGCCCGAGCAGGTGAAGCCGACATCTTTGCGGGTCAGGCCGACGTTCCCGAGTGC
>Ga0163150_10004683_pt1 | contig 18126 bp, 14 predicted proteins | sample OliLakLV19P2IB_FD_148628 | JGI IMG/M metagenome (GOLD analysis project Ga0163150, IMG submission 148628) | Freshwater microbial mat bacterial communities from Lake Vanda, McMurdo Dry Valleys, Antarctica - Oligotrophic Lake LV.19.P2.IB | ecosystem: Environmental > Aquatic > Freshwater > Lake >...
AGCAGTACACTCGACCACGGCGCTGGAGTCTGATTCTGAGCGCGGCCTTTCGGTTTTTCCTCAAAGGAAAGATCCTCGGCGACACACTCCGACTTGCTCAGGCTACCGGGTAACTGCCGTTTCTAGGATAATAGAGTGGAGCGCATTTCAAACCCCTGATTGGATTGGGCGCGCGACGTGGAGGCTTCGCGGATCGGGGCGAATGCAGGGACTGGCTCAACTCTGAGTCAGTCCCTTTGAGGATAAAAAGAGGGTAACACGGATCAGAAAACGTAACGCAAAGCCACCTGCATAACACGCGATGTGTCGTCCGCTCGCGACGCTCCCACAAAGTTCATTGGGTTGTAAGTGCTGGTAATGCGGCCAAAGTTCAAGTTCTGCAAATCGCGTGTCGGAAAAGCGAAACGCGGGCTGTTAGTCACGTTGTACATCTCCGTGCGCAATGACAGTTCATGCCCCTCCCGAATCGAGAACGTCTTCCACAGACCCAGGTCCCAGTTCAGAATGCCTGCGCCGAAGAATGTGTTGCGACCCAGCGTGTCCTTGCCGCTGCCACCGGGGTCGAACACACGGTCGCGGGTCGCCACCGTGCGATTCGGATAAAAGCCCGCGGCCGGAAGTTGCATCGTTGAGATGTACTGCCCCTGCACGTTCTGCCGGCCATTATCCACAGAGCGTCCGAACACCGAGGCGTCCAGCAGTATGGGACGGTCGTTCGCCAGCCCGTCTGCATTCACGTCATAGCCCGCGGTAGCCGTGAACGGGTTGCCCGAGGCAAGCGTGTTGTTGCCGCTGATCTTCCAGCCCCCCAGCACCTGACGCCTGAAACCACGACCCTTGTTGAACAACGGCAGCCTGTAGCTGTAGTTCAGATTCAGCCGGTGCCGCTGGTCGAAATCGCTCAGCCCGCGCGTAGTCTTTGGTCCGTCGAACTCGGTCAGCGGATTACCCGCGGTCACATCGGAGCCCGTGTCGATCGTCTTGCTGAACGCATACGCCGCGCTCCACAGCAAGCCGTTCGAATACCGCCGCCGCACCTCCACCCGCAGCGCGTTGTAGTACGACCATGCGCCGTTGTTGATGTACGTGATCCCCAGATACCGAGCATCGGGACGGCGATTGTTTGTCCGGGGCTGCGCCGCCGATATGGTCCCCGCAGGCGGATTCGTGTTCCCCAGATCCGCATCCACCTGGTTCCACGCAACCCCCGCCGCATCCGTGAACGGGAACCGCGCTCGATTCTGCAGCGCATTCTGCAGCAGCCCGATACCACGAGTGCGGTTGTAGCCGACACTCAGCACCATGTTTGAAGCGATCTGCCTCTCCAGTGTCAGGTTGTACTGATGGACCGTGGGCATCTGCAGATCCGGTGCGACACGTGCAATCGCGATGCGTCCTGGATTGGAATCGCCAGGCGTATACGTGAACCCGTTATCCGGCCTCGCGATCTCATACGCAGCGTTGTAAGTGCGATACACACCAAAAGGCGGCAGCGACCGTAAGCTTGCTCCTCCCTGCGAAAACACCGACTGGAAAATGCGGTTGTGGAAGATGCCAAAGCCTCCTCGGATCGACAGCCTGCCCGCACCGCCAGAGAGCCACGACAACGGACCCGACGACCACTGCGGAACGTAAGAAAAACCGAACCGCGGCTGTAGTCCGTTGAAGTCCCCATAGTTGTACCGAACCCGTCCGTCCACCTCACTCGGTGCCCTTACATGCTCATAGCGGATCCCCAGATTCAGTGTGAAATTCTGAGACACCTTCATGTCATCCATCGCGTACCAGTTCACTTCACCCAGCCGGTTGCGTGTATAGAAATTGCCATACCCTCGCTCATAGCCGGTGAAGAAGCCGCGGTAGAAATTCTCCCAGCCTTCAAAGCGCGTGGCGCCCGAGCCCGTCGCTCCGAACGTATACCAGCCGCGCCCGAAGTTATCCGCCAGATCGTCCAGCGCCTGCTTGCGCACATCGACACCTGTGCGAAGAACATGGCGGCCCCGCACATGAGACAGGTTGTAAACGAACTGATGGTCAGTCTGAAATCGGTTGATGGGGAACTGCCCCGCACTTCCAATCGCCGGACCCGCGAACACCGATGGATTCGAAATGCGGATCACCGGCGTGTCGTTACCGGTGGAGATGCCAACCAGCGTGGTGCGCAGACCCAGCCCATACCGAAACTCTCCAGCGGTCGCAGGGCTGAACACATGCGTCTGTGTCAGGCCGACGTTCTGTTGCTTGTTGTTCTGGAATGCCGCCGTGCCCTGCACCAGCTGCCCCGGCTGACGGATCTGACGGCTGTACTGATATCGAATGGCAACCGTATCCCGCTCCCGAATATTCCAGTCGATCTTGCCGCTGACATCGGTGTCGGGGAAGTTGTGCTTCACCTGCTGGATCAGGCACGTGGCGCAGAACACCGTGGCATTCGGCGTCGCCTTCGGGAACCGGTCGAGGATGCTTTGCAGAGCCTTCACATCGGCATCCAGATCCGGATGGTTCGCCGGGTCGACGCACAGACGGCAGTCGCCCACGGTGACCTTGTCAAATGGCATCAGAAACACGCGCGAATTCGCGAACTGCCGCAGCGTGGTTTTTTCGAACGACTGAAAAATGAAAAGCTTGTTTTTGATGATCGGCCCGCCGAACGTCTGGCCGAACTGATTGCGCCGATACGCCCCCCGTGGCGCCACCGCCGAACCATCCGCATTCCGGCCACTCGCGTTATTGAAAAAGCTGTTCGAGTTCAGCTTATCGTTCTGCAGGAACTCGTACGCATCGCCATGAAAGCGGTTTGTGCCCGATTTCGTCTGCACCAGCACCACCGCCCCGCCCGCGCGTCCAAACTCGGCCGAATAGCCATTCGTCAGAACCACGAATTCTTTAATCGAGCTCACGTTGACGTTCTGCCTGTTGATGCCTTCCGACGAATCGTCGTTGTTCACTCCGTCGATCTGGAACGTGGCCGACCGCGAACCCGTGCCGTTGAACGAGACATAGCTGCCCGACGACAGCGTCGGATTATTCACGCCGCTGTAGCCGCCGCTCGATTGAAAGCCCGCCATCTGCTCAACCAGCGAAAGAATATTGCGCGAGGGCAAAGGTCGGTCCTCAATCGTGCGTTCATCAATCGTGTTCCGCACTTCGCCGCGCGATGTCTCAATCAGCGCGGCATCGGCGACAACCGTAATCTCAGTGGCGAGGCTCGCCGGCTTCAGCCGAAAATCAGCCGATCGCACCGCCGAAAGCTCCACCGCCGCCCTGCGTTGCAGCGGACCAAACCCCTGCGCAGTCGCGTTCACCTGATACGTGCCGACTGGCAAAAATGTGATCTGGTAGAAACCTTCTTCGTTGGATATGGACCGCCGCGTCAGCCCGGTGTCGTCATTTTTGACAACAACTTCCGCGCCGGGTACCACGGCGCCCGTGGGGTCTGTAACATGGCCTTCGAGTGTTCCGGTAACCGTCTGCGCGGCGGCAGAGGCTGTCAACAGTAGAGAGATCAGAAACAGGCGCATTCCGGGTAAATTATAACCGGAAAGGCGACCGCCCGGATTTAGGAGTAACTGCCTGCGTGACGCTTCAGGATCTGCGGAAGATTGGTGGAGAATGCCGAGCGCGCCATCACCATGTCGGCCCCGGCGTCATGCGCGCGCTGCTTCAACTCGCCCTGCACGTGCGAGACAAACGCGATCACAGGAAGCCGCCGGCCGTTGCCCGACTTCAGCTTCGTGATCAGGTCAACCGGATCAACCGAGTTGGCGTTCAAGTCAACGATCACGAGCAGTGGCGGTTCCACAATCGCGGACAGCGCGTCAGCCTCGGTTTTGACAAACTGCGCCTCAAGGCCGCTGCGTTTCGCGGCGTCGGCGATCTTAACTACAAACAGGAGGTCCTCGACTACAACAAGAACCCGCTTATTCCCCTGAACTGGCATAGATTGGACCGGAATCTCAGAAAACTACTTTTGAAGCGCGGAAGTATTACGATCTTACTGATTGTGCCACGCCAGCGCAACCCACCGACAGTATGGCGATTACCCTGCTGTGCTCTCCCAGGCTAACATGGTCCATTACTTTCATGCGCTGGTTGGTACTCGTACTCACGTGCGCGGTTTCCGTAGCCGCTCAGACTCAGCCGGAGATCCCGCCGCTGTCCCGGCTCTTCACTCGCCCTTACATCTGGGGGACCAGCCCTTCCAGTCCCGCCTGGGCTAAAAAAGGTCCCGTCCTTTGCTTCCTCTGGAACGCCGAAGGCCGCCGTTTCCTCGATCTCTATTGCTACAACGCGGAATCGAAAAAACTGGCGCGCCTCACCAGCCTCGAAGCTGAGAAGGACGATCTCAATGTCAGTGAAGACGAGAAGGACGAGCGACTCAAACGTTACCAGGTCCCGAACCCCGGACTGGCCTCGTTCGAACTCGCCGAAGACGGCAGGCAAGCAGCCTTCACGTACAAGGGAGACATCTGGCTTGCCGGTACAGACGGTGCAAAGCCACCATTCCGACTGACCCGCACCAAAGCTGCGGAGAGCTTCCCGCGCTTCTCACCCGATGGCAAGCGCCTTGCTTCACTCCGGGGCGGCCAGCTCATTATTCAGAATCTGTCGAACGGCCAGCTCTGGCAGGTCACTGACATCGAGCAGGGAAACCTCAGCAACTACCAGTGGTCGCCAGACGGCAAAAACTTCGTCATACGCGTCTCAAAGGGCACACCCCGGGCCATCCCCCTGCCGAACTACTCGGGACGCTACCCCACTGCACGAACCATCCCCCGCCAGACAGCGGGCGACGAATCCGTCGACGCCACGTTGTCCCTCATCGGCGCCGAAGGCGGCAAGCCCCGCCCCATTGACCGCGGTGGCGACAAGTGGTCCAGCATCGACGCGGAGTGGTCGCCCGACGGCAAGCGCCTGTTGATCGCCCAGCTCAGCCCCGACTGGAAAAAACGCCGCATCTACACCGTCGATGCCACTACCTTGAAGGCCACGCAGGTCTTCGAGGAGACCGACCCTCGCTGGGTCGATTACGGCTTTGCCAACTGGTCTGAAGATGGCAATGAGGTCCTGTTCACCAGTGAGAAGGACGGCTTCGCGCACCTGTACCGGGTGAAGGCTACAGGCGGCGACGCGGTACAAATCACGAAGGGCAACTTCGAAATCCGCAAAGAGCCATTTACAGCCGACCCGCGGTGGGATGCCGGCTGGATCTGGTTCAGCTCCACTGAAGGCGACACTGCGCAGCGCCAGTTCTACCGCATCCGCCCCGACGGCACAGGCAAAGAAAAACTGAGCACCGGTGAAGGCCTCCACATCGGCATGGTGAGCGACGGCGCAAAGCATCGATCCATCATGCGGGCCACCGAACGCGAGCCTTTCGACCTCTGGGTCGACGGTACCCGCGTCACCACGTCGCCGAAACGAGAGTTCGCCAGCGTCCCCTGGCCCGCTGTTCGATACGTCCAGTTCCCGTCTAAGGGCGACGGCAAAAGCGTAGCAGCCAAGGTCCTGCTTCCGAAAGGCTACAACCCGGACGACAAGTCCGGCAAACAGTGGCCCGCCGTAGTCTACGTACACGGAGCGGGAATCGCCACCAGCGTGCTCCGCCAGTGGGGCTCTTACAACGAGTACCGCTACGTCTTCAACGCCTACTTGACCTCGCTCGGCTATGTGGTCATTGACCTCGACTACCGCGGCAGTACCGGCTATGGCCGCGACTGGCGCAGCGATGCCTACCTCCACATGGGCGGCAATGACCTCAACGACGTGCTCGGCGCAGTCGATTATCTGAAGGGGCTCGGCAACATCGACACCGCGAAGCTCGGTACATGGGGTGTCAGCTACGGCGGCTTCATGACCGCCACATCGCTCTTCCAGGCGCCCGGCGTGTTTCGAGCCGGAGCCGCATGGGCCGGCGTCTACGACTGGGAAAACTACAACGCGGGCTACACCGCCCAGCGCCTCAATACCCCGGCATTGAATCCCGAAGCCTATCGCCGCAGCTCACCCATCTGGTTCTCGAATAACCTCAGGGACCATCTGCTGATCGTGCACGGCATGGTCGACAACAACGTGTTGTTCCAGGACGCCGTCCAGCTCACCGAAAAATTAATCCAGGAAGGTAAGCAGTTCGACCACATCTACTACCCGGAAGAGAGTCACGGCTTCGTCCGCGATGAGACATGGATCGACGCCTTCGGCCGCACCGCCGCATGGTTTGAGCGCTGGCTGAAATGAGCCTCAGCCCGGTCTACGCCATCGTCGACGGTGATGTGCTCGCACGCCGCGGACTGGATCTGGTCACAGCAGCCGAGGCCCTGCTCGAAGGCGGCGTAACTCTGATGCAACTGCGCTGGAAAGGGCACTACAGCGCGCAGGTGTACCAGCAAGCCGTCAGGATCGCCGAACTAACCCGCGAAGCCGGAGCAACGTTCGTAGTGAACGACCGCGCCGACATCGCGGCCCTTCTCAACGCAGGCGTCCACATCGGTCAGGACGATCTCCCGCCCGCCGACGTGCGCCGCGTCGTGGGCCCCGACACGGTAATCGGCATTTCCACCCACAACGCCGGCCAGTTCGAACAAGCCATACAGGAACCGGTAAGCTATATCGCACTAGGCCCCATCTATGGGACGATCTCCAAAGAGCGTCCCGACCCCGTCGTCGGCATCACGGAACTGGCGCTCCTTCGCCAGGCCTGGCAGGGACCCCTGGTTGCCATCGGTGGCATCACCCGGGAGCGAGCCCCCGAAGTCTGGCGCTCCGGCGCCGATTCGGTCGCCATCATCGGCGACTTGTACCCTGAGCAAGCGTCGAAGTCGTCCGTCAGAGATCGCGCAGAGGAATGGATGAGGATCGCAAATGAACAAAGCCGCCGCTGATCCGGTGGACGTATCGCCACAGACCGGACTCGTCAAACGGCTCGGTCTCTTTGACTCCACAACCATCGTCATGGGCTCCATGATCGGCTCGGGAGTCTTCATCGTCGCGGCTGACATCGGGCGGCAGGTGCAGTCGCCTGGACTGCTCATGATGACCTGGGTAGTCACCGCACTGCTGACCATCGTCGCCGCCCTGGCCTATGGCGAACTCGCAGCCGCAATGCCCCAGGCCGGAGGCCAGTACGTCTATCTCCGCGAGGCCTTCGGTCCGCTGTACGGCTTCCTCTATGGCTGGACCCTCTTCCTGGTAATCCAGACCGGAACCATCGCGGCCGTCGCTGTAGCCTTCGCCAAGTTCACCGGAGTCTTCCTCCCAGGTATCTCGGCCGAAAACAAGATACTCCCGTTCCTCAGCACCCAGCAGGCCCTCGCGATCGGCATCCTCGTCTTCCTCACGTGGGTCAACACGCGAGGCGTCAGGACCGGTTCCATCGTGCAGAACGTATTCACCGTAGCCAAGACCGCCGCCCTGCTCGGACTTATCGGCTTCGGCTTCGCGTTCGGCCGGAACGAAGCGGCCATAACCCGCAACTTCGGCGACAATTTCTGGGCCGGCGCGGGCCTGAACTTCGACGTCATCCGCCTCACCGGAGTCGCCATGGTTGGGGCCCTGTTCTCCTCCGACGCCTGGAACAACGTCACGTTCACAGCTGGCGAGATCCGGAACCCGAAGCGCAATCTCCCGCTCTCATTAGTACTCGGCGTACTCGCAGTATCAGCGCTCTACCTCGCCTGCAACATGGTCTACCTCTATGCGCTGCCGCTGGAATCCATCCAGAACGCCCCGCAGGACCGCGTCGCCACCGCCGTCGCGACACAGATGTTCGGCACGTTCGGCTCCAGCGTGCTCGCCATCGCTATCATGATCTCCACGTTTGGCTGCGTCAACGGCATGGTGCTCGCCGGAGCCCGCGTCTACTACGCGATGGCCAAAGACGGCCTCTTCTTCAAACCCGCCGCGGTGGTCGACAGCAAACACCACGTGCCGGTCGTCTCGCTTTGGCTCCAGTGCCTCTGGGCCGCCGCCCTCACTATGACCGGTCGATACGGCGATCTGCTCGACTACGTGATCTTCGCCGTCCTGCTGTTCTACATCCTCACCATCGTCGGAGTCTTCGTGCTCCGCCGCACCCGGCCCGACATGGAACGCCCCTACAAGGCCTTCGGATACCCGGTTCTCCCGGCGCTGTACATTGGTGTCGCTGGACTGATTGAAATCCTGCTGTTACTATACAAACCGAATTACACCTGGCCGGGACTGATCATTGTGCTTCTGGGAATCCCCGTCTACTTTCTTTGGCGCACCCGGGACCGCTCAACGCAGACGAGGTAAATCGATGCAAGCGAATCACACCAACGGAGTTCACAAATGAGTCTGTTTGCGACCAAACCGCTGAGTCGCATCATGGCTGAATCGGAAGGCGAGCACGCACTCAAGCGAACCCTCGGCCCCGTTCAGCTGGTTGCCCTCGGCATAGGCGCCATTATCGGTGCCGGTCTTTTCTCGCTTACCGGCATCGCCGCGGCACACCACGCCGGGCCCGCCGTCACGCTGTCCTTCGTGCTCGCCGCCGTCGGCTGCGCGTTCGCAGGCTTGTGCTACAGCGAGTTTTCAACCATGATCCCCATCGCCGGCAGTGCGTACACCTACTCCTACGCAACCATGGGCGAACTGCTCGCCTGGATCATCGGCTGGGATCTGGTCCTCGAATATGCCGTCGGCGCATCTACCGTTGCCGTGAGTTGGTCAGGCTATATCAACTCCTTGTTTCGAGATTTCGGCATCGAATTGCCGCAACGCCTCATAGCTTCTCCCTGGCAATCCATCACACTCGCCGACGGAACAGTGACTACAGGCCTTGTGAACCTGCCCGCCATCTTCGTAGTCGTCGCCATATCCGCACTGCTCATGGTCGGTATTCAGGAATCGGCCACTGCCAACGCCGTGGTGGTCGTCCTGAAAGTCTTCGTCGTCATTCTGTTCATCATCTTCGGCTGGGCCTACATCAACCCGGCCAACTACGTTCCGTACATTCCCGAAAACACGGGTCCAGGACAGTTCGGATTCAGCGGGGTAGTTCGAGCAGCGGGGGTCGTCTTCTTCGCCTTCATTGGGTTCGACGCGGTCTCAACAGCCGCGCAGGAAACGAAGAATCCGCAGCGCGACATGCCCATCGGCATCATCGGCTCGCTGGTCGTCTGTACCGCCCTGTACGTGCTCTTCGCCCACGTCCTCACAGGCATCGTGAACTACAAGGAGCTGGACAACGCGGCGCCCGTAGCCACCGCCATCGACCGCACAGGTCTGGTCTGGCTGAAAACGGCCATCAAGGTCGCCATCATCGCCGGCTACACATCGGTGATCCTGGTCATGCTCCTCGGCCAGTCCCGAGTCTTCTACTCCATGTCCCGCGACGGTCTGCTCCCCAAAGTCTTCAGCGACATCCACCCGAAGTGGCGGACACCCTGGCGCAGCAACATGGTGTTCATGGTGTTCGTCGGTCTGTTCGCGGCCTTCGCGCCGATTAAGATCGTAGGAGAAATGACCAGCATCGGCACGCTGTTCGCCTTCGTGCTGGTGTGCGCCGGAATCCTGGTGATGCGCAGGACGCACCCCAATCTCCCCCGGCCGTTCAAGACGCCGCTGGTTCCCATCGTGCCGATCCTCGGCATCTTTGCCAACCTGTTCCTGATGGCCGGCCTCGGACTCGAGAACTGGCTGCGACTCTTCGTCTGGCTCGCCATTGGTCTGGTGATCTACTTCACCTACAGTCGCCACAACAGCAATCTGCGCAAAGCCTCAGGCACCAACTAAACCAAACAGAGCAGCAGGGACGGTGTCACCCGACACCGTCCCTGGGCGGCTGCCGCCGGAGCCTCCGACTCCCCAGCCACAGCAAGATCAAACCAACCGCCGCCATCCCGATTGGCTCGGGTACCTCGGCGTCAGCACTCACCAGGTTCAACCCGCCAGTCGCCGCAGCCTGCACCGGATCCAGTCGGAATGCCGTCGACTGCCCGTAATAGGTGCCTTCCCCCACGATTTGGCCCGTCGAATTGATCCCGTAAGCCGCGGTGAGCGTCCAGCCCGACCCCGCGTCCACCAGCGCATTCAAATCCACCATCACGCCGTTCAGCCACACGAAGGCCCGGCTGCGCCCCGTGCCGTCCATCGAGTACCCCACCACCTGCCCGGCCGTGTTCACGTCATACGCCGCACTCAGTGACCCGCCCAGCGTTCCCAGATCCCGCATCACTCCGTCATAGACAAAGGCGTGCAGCCGGCTTGCATTTGTCAGCGAGCTTCCGACAACCAAACCCGTATCGCTGAGCGCCTGGGCATAGCTGTTCCCGCCCCCCAGCGTCCCCAGCAGCCGCGAGCCCTGTGCACCGTCCCACACAAACGCCTGGAAACTGCCGTTCTGCTGCATCGAATAACCCGCCGCCCCGCCCGATGAGTTGATATCGTAAGCCGCACTCCAGGTCGATCCGCCGATCCCTATGTCGGTAAACGAAGAACCACTCTGGACAAACGCCTGCATCTGTGTCCCTTCCAGACGCGACCCGGCGATGTCCCCGGCCTCGTTGATTCCCAGCCCGTAGCTGTCCACCCCCAGAATCGCGTCCGCAATTCCGGCCCGCCAAACCGTCGCCCGAGGCCCGCCGCTGTCCCACGAAGTTCCCACCACAGTGCCCGCCGAGTTCACGTCAGCCGCGCTGGCATTGGCTCCCAGCGTGGTAGCCGAGCCCGTTCCCGCGCCCCCGGCGAAGGCCACCTGAGCCCCGCTGGGCGTGCTGCCCGTGCCCGCCGTCCGGCCATTCGCCGCGATTCCGTTCGCCGCGGCTGAGTTGCCGCCGTATCCTCCCAGCCCCACCACGTCATACACAGTAGCCGCCGGGAGGCAGCCTGCAACGATTAAAAACACACCAGTCCACTTCATTCTGGCCGAAGTATCGCAGTTTTCCGATTCCATTGAAATTCCCCGTTTTTGAGAATGGAATAGTCCAAAAGTACTCTCCCGGGTGGCGTCATTGTATGATTCTGCCTGGCCCTGATGCCGACAGCCGCTTCCCCTCCCGACGCAATCATCCCGGCCCCGCCACTGGCCGCGACGGCCCGGCTTGCGCGCCTGGCGGCAGTCGTAGCCGTCTACTGCGGAATCGCGCTCCTGCTGCCCAGACCCGACGCCCTCACGCCCACCGCATGGCGCCTGTTCGCCCTGTTCACCGCCACCGTCGCCGGCCTCATGCTGGAGCCCATCCCGCAGGGCGCCCTCGTCCTCATCGCCATCACCCTCACCCCCGTCCTCGGCGGCATATCGCCAGGCCAGGCCCTGTCCGGCTTCGGCGACCCCACCGTCTGGCTCGTCATGGCCGCCTTCTTCCTCTCCCGAGCCCTCATCAACACCGGACTCGCCCGCCGAATCGCCCTCTTTTTCGTGCGGCTCGTAGGCCACAACACCGTCGGCGTCTGCTACGCCCTGTCCCTCTCGGATCTGGTGCTCGCCGGAATCATCCCCTCCAACGGAGCCCGTTGCGGCGGCGTCATCCTGCCCATCGCGCGCTCCATCAGTGAGCTCTACGGCTCCCGGCCCGGAACGTCGGCCTCGCTCCTTGGCACGTACCTCTACACCGCCGTGTACCAAAGCACCTGCATCTCCGCCGCCATGTTCCTCACAGGACAGGCCAGCAACCCGCTGGCCGCGAAAATGGCAGGCAACGCCGGATTCGCCATCACGTGGATGTCCTGGTTTCTGGCCGGAATCGTCCCCGGTCTGCTGTCGCTTGCCATCATCCCGTGGATCGTCATGCGAATCAGCCCTCCGGAGATCCACCGAACCCCCGAAGCACGCGTGTTTGCCCGAACCGAACTCGCCGCAATGGGCCCACTCTCCCGCTCGGAGTGGATCATGGCCGCCGTCTTCGTCGCTGTCTGTGGCATGTGGATGACCACCTCCTCCCACGGTCTCGACACCACCCAGGTGGCCCTCCTCGGCACCGTCGCTCTCCTGCTCACCGGAGTCCTCTCCTGGGAAGACGTCCGCTCTGAGAAGGCCGCGTGGGACCTCTTCATCTGGTACGGCGGACTCGTCATGCTCGGCAAAGCGCTCAACGACGCAAAGGTGCCAGCCGAGTTCGCCCGCATGATCTCCAACCAGTTCGGCTACCTCGGCTGGCCACTCCTGTTCACCATTGCCCTCGGAATCTACTACTACGCGCACTACGCCTTCGCCAGCATCACCGCCCACCTGCTGGCGATGTACCCGGCCTTCCTCGCCATACTCCTGGCCAAAGGAGCGCCCGTCGGGCTCGTGTCCTTCGCCTTCGCCTGCTTCGTCTGCATGTCCGCCGGACTCACCCACTACGGCACCACCCCCGCGCCCATGTTCTACGGCCACGGCTACGTCTCGTTCGCTACCTGGTGGCGAGCCGGATTCATCGTCTCCCTCGCGAATGTCGCGGTCTGGGGAACCGTGGGATTCGCATGGTGGAAGGTCCTCGGAATCTGGTAGTCTCAATCCGACATGCCATCCCGTCTGCTGCTGTTCCCCGCGCTGCTGACCGCCGCCGCCTTTGCCCAGGACTTCCGCGGTAAACCCGCCGTCACCATCGCCAATGACAAAATCGAAATCACCGTTCTCCGCCAGGGAGCCGCGCTCGCCAGCATCGTCCTCCGCGACGACCCGTCCAAACTCAACCCGCTCTGGACGCCCGAGCAGCGACCCAACGGAGGCTTCGGCCACTTCATCTGCGTCGACGGCTTCGGCGGCATGTCCCCGGAAGAGTCCAAAGCCGGCCTGCAGGGTCACGGCGAGGCCCTCCGCACAGAGTTCCAGGTCATCGGCCCCATCACCCAGGATGGCGTCTCCACGGTCACCCTCACCGCCCTGCTGCCGCTCGTGCAGGAGCGCTTCACACGCTCCTACGAACTGCGCCCCGGCGAAAATGTCGTGTACGTCCGCTCCCGCCTCGAAAGCCTCGTCGCCTTCGACCGAACCATCGCCTGGGCCGAGCACGCCACCATCGGCTCCCCCTTCCTCGAACGCGCCGTCACCGCGGTCGATCAGTCCGGCACCCAGTCGCGTTCCCGACCCTACAACGCCGCCCAGAAAGGCCGTCGCAGCCTCGATTCAGGGAAGGACTTCACCTGGCCCGCCGCCCCGCTCGCCTCCGGCAGTACCGTCGACCTCCGCACCGCCCCCATCTCCGGCGCCACCATGGACCACTCCACCACCCGCCAGGACACCGCCCAGCCGAACTCCTGGGTTACCGCGGTGAATCCCAAAATGGGCCGACTAATCGGTTGGGTGTGGCGTACGTCGGATTTCCCCTGGCTCCAGAACTGGCAGAACTACCCCGAGCAGGGCGTGCTCGCCCGTGGCCTCGAGTTCTCCACTCAGCCCTGGGACGTCCCCCGCCGTGAAGCCGTCGCTCTGAATCCCATGATGGGCAACCCGACCTTCCGATGGCTGCCAGCCAAAGCGGCCATTGAAACCACGTTCGTCCTGTTCTACACGCCCGTCCCGCGGACTCTCACCCGCGTCACGTCACTCGACGCTGGCAGCGGAAAGATTCTCCTCAACGGGACACTGTCGGTGCCTGCTGCCGGGCAGCAATAACCCCCGGCGTCAGTCCCGCGCCGTCCGTCACCCGGGCCGCTTAGACCGTTCGGCGACCCCCGCCCGCTTGACTTTGCTGAGTGGATATTCTACTGTGAACATTCAACTTGGCCGTCGTGCGGCCGCTCCTCGAACCTATGGCTGAGAACCAGAATGATGCGGCTCAAGTGGTGGAAAAGCAGTTTGATTCCACACTCGACAGCGTCGACGAAGCCGAAAATCTCATTCTCAACATCGCCGGGCAAACGGGCTTCACCGAAGACGATTTGCACCGGCTCGGAATGGCCGTCCGCGAAGCGATGGTCAATGCGGTTGTCCATGGAAACCGATACAACCTCAGGAAGAAAGTGCACCTGACCGTCGCGTCGGAACCCACTGCGCTGCGAATCACCATCCTCGACGAAGGAGAAGGTTTCGAGCCACAGGAATTGCCCGACCCGCTCGCCGAGGAAAATCTCTTGCGGCAGTCCGGACGCGGACTGCTGCTAATCCAGGCCTTCGTCGACGAGTTTCAAATGCGGAAGGCCGAGCCGCCATTGGGCACCAAAGTCATGATGGCAATCCACAGGAATCCAGAGTCTGAAGCAGGAGGACCAACAGAGTGAGTGTGAAACTGACAACCCGGCAGGTGGGCGACGTCACCGTCATCGACGCGAATGGCCGGATTACGCTGGGTGAGGGATCGAGCACGTTCCGCGAAAGCATTAAGGACCTGACCGCCTTCGGAAACAAGAAAATCTTGCTGAACCTCGGCGATGTGACCTACATCGACAGCTCCGGGATCGGTGAAATGGTCTCCGCCTTCACCAGCGTCACCAACCAGGGTGGGCAGCTCAAACTGCTCAACCTCACAAAACGCGTAAAAGATCTGCTCCAGATCACCAAGCTGTACACCGTTTTTGAAGTTTTCGACGACGAAGCCGCAGCCGTTCGCAGCTTTTCTTAAGTTCTTGCCACGGGGGATGCTGCCTGTAGCTCCCCCATTTCTCACACCACAAAACTCCGCGTGAGAAATTGTCGGCCATTATCCTACTTATTCCATTGAGAACGGTCAGCGCGCTTTTGATGGCGCCCAGAGCCACACTCGATGGAATCAGAAACTTCACTCTTGATCGCCGACGAACTCGGCCTGGTACGCGACGGCATCGCTCAGATCTGCCATACCGCGGGTTGGGCCCGGCGCATCTTCACCTGCGCCGACGCCGCCAGCGCTCTCGAAATTGTCAGTGCCGAGCGGCCCAGCATGGCACTGATTGACTTCCAGCTACCCGGGGTCTTCAGCCTCGAACTGGTCCGTCAACTCCGCGAAACCGGAGCCGGCGCCCGCATCCTCATCATGTCCGCCCGCGGCGACCGCAAACTGGCTCTCGAAACTCTCCGCGCCGGAGCCAACGGCTTCTTCCTCAAATCATCCCTGGCAGCCGAGCTTATCGAAGCCCTTAACCGAGTCCACGCCGGAAGCCTTTACGTCTCGCCTGTCCTGCAGTTCGAAAAGGTATTCACCGGCACATCCCGCGACAATGACCGCGCCGACCCGGTCGACCAGCTCAGCTCCCGCGAATATCAGGTTTTCCAGCTGTTGATAGAAGGCAACCGGCCCAAAGACATCGCCACGCGCCTCAGCCTGAGCCCAAAAACCGTCGACACATACCGAGCCAGCCTGATGCGCAAGCTGGACATCTACGACCTGCCAGGCCTCGTGAAGTTCGCCATCCAGCGCGACCTGATCACCACCTGACCCAGACCAGCCAGCCCAGCCCAGCCAAACCAGCCAGGGGGGCAGCTCCCCAGAGCTGCGGCGGACGCCTACGTCCGCCTGCCGCGACACACCGGGGAACTACTTCTTCCCCAGAGCCTTTCGAATCACCGGCTCCCGCTGTTCCTTGTTCCAGGCGGCCTGCAACTCGAGCTCAGGAACACCCGCAATCCGCCCCGCCAGGATGAAACCGGGCAGGGCATGCGGCAGGTACTTCCACCGCCCCATCTCGACAACAGGCTGCAGCGCCCGCACCCGAATCTGCTCCAGCAGCGACGCGTCCCGGCCCTCCGTCAGCGTAACCAGCGCGACAGCGGCATTATTCCGATCCGTCCAGATCGTCGAGTTCAGCATCTCCACCATCCACGTCGGCGAAACCCGCATCTCCCCATCCGGGTGCTTCTGCGAATAGACCACAAAAGCAGCCAGCGCCCGCAGAGCATTCGCCCGAACCGTCGGATCCGGATCGCGAAGCGCTCGCTGCAAGTCGTCCTGCACCGACGGCTTGTCTTTCACATACCCGATTAGATAAGCGGCAATCGCCCTCTGCTCCGCGTCGGCCGATTCCCGAAGCACCTTGCGCAGTACCGCCTTGTGAGCGTCCACCATCGCAGCAAACCCCAGCTGGATATACCGAACCTTCGCGTTGTGCATCAGCGAGTGCCCGTCCGCCAGCATTTCGCCTGTGTCGCCAGCCCGCGCCGCCTCGCCCGTGGCGCTCAGAAAATCGGCATACGCTTTGCCCAGCAATGCCGGAAGCGCCACCTGTTCATTGTCTGGTTCTTCGTTGAAATTGAAGTGCACCGCGCCGCGCTCCTCAATCCCGATGTACAGAATCGTCTTGCCCTCGTCGCAACAGGCCGCAAACAAATTCGCCTGGACCACGTGCTCCAGCTTCGACAGCCGCTCCTCCACCTCGCCCTTCGATTTCGGCAAAGGCCCGCCTTCATGGGCCCCGGTGACCTTTCGAATCTCGGCCTCAGAGACCTTGCGGTTACCGTAGATCTGAACAGTCCCGATCGGTAATCCCTGGGCCAGACACACCACTGGCAGCAGCACTACAAGCAAAGTACGCACGTACCCTCGGACGTAGCGAAGCGACACGGGTTACCATAAGTGTGCGCCGAGCCATGCCTCAAGAGCGTTCCATCAATAACCGGCAGCAAGTCAGCGGCGATGACATCATCGCTGAAATCCTGCGTAATGCCGACGACGGCCAGTTCCGCATGCGGAAAACTGTGGTACTCCCGAGCGTCTTCCACGTCTATCTCCATCCCGCCGACCACGATTTGATCCGCCCCGTTCAGGCCGCCCTGCGCGCCGAAGCCCGCCTCGCCCTGCAGGAACAAACCGCCACGTGGAACCGCAAAGCTCAGCCCACCAGAATCGGCAAGCTCCTCGGCATTCAGGAACCCGGCGCCGCCGTCACCTGGCGCATCCTCGACCCGGACTACACCATCGAGTTCTTCCCCGACGTCGAAAACTCCCTCGAACGCGGTGACGTGGAGGTCCGGTCGGACCTCGCATCAGCCCCGCCACCCGATTTCGACGGAGCCATGACCCGCCAGATCACACGCAAAAACGGCACCGTCTCCTTCGCCGAATCCACCCCGGCTCCGGCAGCCACTCAGCCCGTCTCCCGGCCCACCGCCGCTCCCACGGCGGGAACGGTTATCTACGGCTGGTTGCGCTACGCCAATGAGGGTATCGACGAAGAATTTCCCATTACTAAAAACGAGATTGCCATCGGCCGCGGCGGCAAAACAGTTTGGGTTGACGTACGTCTAAATGCTCCGGCGGACGTTTCCCGCGAACATTGCCGCATCCGCCGGGATGCATCGGGACGATTCTTTATCAACGACTTAAGTCAGTTCGGAACCACCGTCGATGGCCGAAAACTCCCCTCCGCGCAAGCCGGAGGAACGGAAGTCGAACTACCCCCCAGGGCCACTATAAGCCTCGCCGGCGTCGTCGCCATCCAATGGGAAAAGGCCTGAGCGTAAGCCGTTTGATGCAGACTCTGTTCCAACTTCGGGTGCCATTTGTAGCGCTGTTTTTCGCGTTAACAGTGTGGCTGCTTTTCAGAGTTTTGATTCGAAGCGGGAAAGGCCCATGGCAGTGAGCACTCGTTTCCACCCGGCAGGCCTCTCAGACCCGGGACGCCGCCGTGAAAATAACGAAGATCGATTCCATTCCGACCAGGACCGTGGAATCTATTTCGTCATTGATGGTGTCGGAGGCCAGGCCGCTGGCGAAAAGGCCGCCGATACCGCACATGAACTGCTTCGCGCACGCCTCGAACGTCCCACCGGAACCGTTCCCGTTCGCATCCGCGAAGCAATCGCCCTCGCCAATAACGAAATCTACCGCCTCGCCCAGACCAATGACGACTGGCACGGCATGGCCTGCGTCCTCACCGTCGCCGTCATCGAAAACGACGAACTGCACATCGGCCAGGTCGGCGATTCCCGCCTCTACCTCATCCAGCCCGGCGAGATCCGCAAGCTTACCCACGATCATTCCCCCGTGGGTGAACGCGAAGACCGTGGCGAAATCGACGAAATGACCGCCATGCGCCACCCCAGGCGCAATGAGGTCTACCGCGACGTAGGCACTACCCAGCACTCGCCCGACGACCCGGATTTTATCGAGGTCGGTACCCACCCCCTCCCCACCGACGGCGTCCTGCTCCTCTGTAGTGACGGCCTCAGTGACCTCGTCACCTCGAAGCAGATTCTCTCCACCGTCGAGGCCAACGCCGGAGCCCCGGAAGAGGCCGCCCGCGAACTCATCGCCGCCGCCAACGAAG
>Ga0163150_10004686_pt1 | contig 18120 bp, 19 predicted proteins | sample OliLakLV19P2IB_FD_148628 | JGI IMG/M metagenome (GOLD analysis project Ga0163150, IMG submission 148628) | Freshwater microbial mat bacterial communities from Lake Vanda, McMurdo Dry Valleys, Antarctica - Oligotrophic Lake LV.19.P2.IB | ecosystem: Environmental > Aquatic > Freshwater > Lake >...
GAGAATAATCAATGCGAGCACGGCAACGATGGCCCACGCGAGCCATCGGCCGCACCCGGCGAAGTCTTTGTCTTCGTTCGGCGTCAATGCCGTGTGCGTTATCCAGAAATCATCGTCTTCCATTAGGTAGCCTCGGCCAGCGCTGGCGGGTCCAGTTTTACAACGTGGGGCCGGCCGTCAGTTCTGGTGACAATGTACTCGCCATCGGTCCAGGTGACGCGAGAGTTGGGCCGCACGGCGTTCTGAGTGGCAGTCTTGGCGGTCATTCCGGGTAGCGCTTTGGGTTCATACAGAGGATGCACGTTTTTATGCACGCTCTGTAGGCGATTGAGGCATTGCAGGCACACAAGGCACGGATTACACTCGGCCATAAGTGGTTTTACCCGTGTTTCTTGCGTGTTTTTCGCGAGCTACCTAGTTGCATTTGCAAGGCGGGGGTTGAGAGTTCGAGCCTCTTCGTCTCCATTTTATTCTTCCGGATTTTCCGCCACTTGTGCAAACTAGCAATGCGTGTCGACTGGGATCTGAGCGTGCATTGCTAGCAATCAGGCGAACTTGTGTGCGGAAGGCGTTTGCCGCTTGTGGTATTCGCGGGCAGGCGGGGGAAGCGTGTTTACTCCCACCATTGCAGGTCGGCTTCTGTATCGTTGAGCGGTGCGATTCGTGCCAGATTTATGCGCACGTTTGGGAAGCAGGTCAGGCGATCGCGACCAAAGCTCAGTGGATACGATGCGCATCGAGAGGCTGGCAGGTTGCAATTCGACGATGAGCGTGTCCCGCCAAGGATGGGACCGCCATGACCGATAGGGTTGTTTGCCGAATTGAACTCAAGAGTGTCGCGCCGCGCGATGCCGCGCCTATTGTTCCGGTCGCCTTCCCGTCATCGACTGATCAGAGAACGAACAGTCTGGCATTGTGTCCCTTGCATCGTGGTGCGGATGACCGTGGTTAGCCTGGGCTGAAATTCGATTGCACGATCATCACAAATCCGAAAGCCGAAGGCCTGCTTCGCGAGCTTCGGCTTAACGTTGGATTGGAAGAATTCAAGGCGCGCTTGCTGGTCAAAATCAATGTGCTTCATGCGATCGGAGCCAGACCTGATCCAAGCAAGTGAATGCTCGGCTTAGCGCCTTGATATGGTTCCGTTTCGTGCTGGTGGATTTCCAGCCGCCGTTGTGCGCTTGCAACCATTGGTCAACGTCCAGCGGCTTCAACTGACAGACTGGCATCGCCCCATAGCCGCCGTGAACTTTGTCGGCCTTGCTCGGCTTCCCCTTGCTGGTCAAATCGACCCCGCGAAATTTGGACGGCAGACCATACACGAAATCGAACAACGATTCAGCACGATCCGTGAACGTCTTATTCTCGCCTTTGGATTCCTTGGCTTTGGCGAGATAGGCTTGGCAGACTTCTAGGACCGTGGCGCACGGCTCACCGTTGACTGCGGCGGGTGTTTCTTTGGCGACTGTCAGCCAACGGGCATAGGCCAGCTTGGCGGCTTTGGCGTCGGCTTGTTCGTCCCGTAGACGCTGGCCGTTTTCATCGGCCAGCGGCACGAACGCGCCCCGCTTGTCTTTGGTAAACCAGCCGCGACCGTCCCGATAAAAGAATCCCTTATTCCGTGAGCCTTTTTTGCGTCCTGCCCGATTGGGCTTCGCCATGAAATGCCTCAGAGTTGCGAGTTAGAATTGATCCCGATAGAATCGGGCTATGGCTACTACACTTGGCAACTCGATTTGGATTTCAGATTCCCAAATTTAGTGCCAAGATTTAGTGCCAAGCCCTCTACCAGCAAACATAACTCGTTATCTGGTAAAGACAAGCGTTTAGCCGGGCGGCTAGCTCAGTTGGTTAGAGCGCCATCCTCACACGGTGGAAGTCACAGGTTCGAGTCCTGTGCCGCCCATTCCCCGCTATTTCAACTTTCCTAAACTGCCCAGCAGCGGACCGAACCCGACTGGTGAAGTTTTCTCCGACAAAAGCCAAGATTTCACGCTTTGGTGCAGGGGACGGATTCTCTCCAGTCCCTCCGAAGCGGCTGTGGACTGCACCGGCGTTGAATTGCTCATCCGTGACTTGGAGGTAAGCTTTCGGGCGAGCGCTTAGGTGTTGCCGATCCAAGCGCAGGCAGCATGGCTTGGAAACGTCTCCCAATCCTCCACTGAATTGTGCTTGCCAGTTCGCCCGAAAGCGCACAGCCACGCTATACCGGGTGTCTATTTTTTGGCCTCAATTTTTCCGCATTCTCGAGATAGTCACCATGCTGTTTTGTGCCGCGCTCGTCACGCTCATTCTTTTTCCAATGGCCCTGGCTTCAGCCGGGGAAATGCCCCTCGAAGTCGGCAGTCGAAAACAACTGTTTATCGATCAGAGGTTCATCGCCAAAAGCGAGCGCGTGACGCTGCGGACGAACCCGGCACCTTGATGCCGAGGGCAAACCGCTGATGGGGCATGTCAGCAGAGTCATCGAGGACCAGGGCAAGATTCGCCTGTACATCGGTCACGATGGCGTGGAGATCTTCGAAAGTGACGATTGCTTGCATTTCAAAACCACTGGCCGATCGATCGGTGGCGGAAGTTTCTCGACGATCTTTTTGGATCCACACGATTCCAATCCGGCTCGGCGATACAAGCTGTTTCTGCTGAAGAGCCAGCCAACTTTTGACCGCGCGACCGATGGCGTCTATGCGTTCACGTCAGCCGATGGCCTGAACTTCACCGAGGTTGGTCGCGTGCTGCCGTGCTTTACCGATAATCCAACGATCGTGCTGTGGGACCAGCGCATCAGCAAATATGTCATCTACCTGCGAGCGTTGGCCTATGACTCTCCCAATCAGCGCCGCATCGCGCGGATCGAAGTCGACGACCCGCTCAAGCCGTGGCCGTTCCGCGAGTCGAAGGATCCTCGAGCGTTCTTGAGCACCGAGAACGTGCCGGTCGTGCTGGCGGCGGATGACCAGGACGATCCGGAGTCAGACATCTATTACAACGCCGCCACGATCTATGACGGTGCGCAAGACACGTACTTGATGTTCACGACTCAGTTTCGACATTTCTCGCCCAAGCGGCATCCTTTTGTGATACCCCCGCGGCCTGGTCAGTGGGAGGACTTTGGTCCGCTGGAGGTGCAATTGGCCGTGAGCCGCGACGGCGTGCATTGGCAACGCCCCAGCCGCGAGCCATATTTTCCGATGGGTTTGGCCGATGAGTGGGACCGTTGGTATGCGGTGATGGGGCCCGGACTGGCCCGGCGCGGTAACTACCTGTATCAGTACTACAACTCGAGCGGCCGTCTGCACGACGGAGCCATTTTGCGCGCCGAGTACGAAAAGTCGGCGCCGCAACTGGGCGGTATCGGCATCGTCCGCCAGCGGTTGGACGGGTTTGTTTCGGCCGACGCGGATTACCAAGGAGGCTGGTTGCAAACTCCGCTGCTCACGTTTCGCGGCAATCGAATGCGGCTCAACATCGACACCGGAGCGATGGGCACCGCCTTCGCCGAGCTGCGCGATGCCGACGACCGGCCGATTCCCGGCTTCACGCTGGCCGATTCCGAGGAGATCGGCGGCAACTTCATCGACCAACGAGTGTGCTGGAAGGGAAGCTTCGACGTTGGATCGCTCGCTGGCCGTCCGATCCGAATCTACCTGAAACTAAAACGGGCAAAGGTGTACGCGTTTCAGTTCGTTACCGAGTGAGCGACTTCAGACGCCCCGCTGCTTCCGCCTCATCCTGGCACACTCCTGATTCTGCCGTTCCCACCCCGAAAACGACACCTTATTAGCGCTCCCAGTTCTTGGGGTCCACCTCAGAGGCCGATGGGCGAGGATCGCAACTTCGGTGATTCGATCGATTGAAAATGGCGGAGGCTAGTAGCGCCAGTGTAGAATTGCGGCGACTGGAGTAATTTCACATCGGGAGGGAATTACGTGGGCACATTTCGGGAACGGTTGCGGATCAATATGGCCTCTTGGCAAGTGACGTCGCGAAAGATCGGTTTTGTCTTGTGGCGCCTTCGCGGGTTTGCAATCGCCGGCCTCTTGTCCTGGACGGTGATCCTCGTCGTGAATTCACTGAAGTCCAGCATTGAACCGAACTATTTACCCGTTAGCGTTCGCGACGAAACGGGCCGTTTGGCGAGCCAAGATGGCTACGGCAGCGAATATCGCGTCCGGCCCAATGCAAACCCAGGGGATAGATCAACGAGTCCTGGACAAATTGGAAGGCCAATATTTGAGAGCCGGCAGCCAACTTCACAGACAACGGTTCCGACGAGCGTGTTTCTGGTCGACAAAGAAGGTCGGATGGCAATCGAACCGATCGCAACGAGCCCGGAAGCGGATACTTTAATCGAGGCAGCCGTCTTGCGTGAATTTGGCGATGGCCACAGAGATTCGGCGTTTAAGATCGTTGGCGCCATTTCAGACGAGAGGCAGCGAACCGGCGCTCTGATCAAACTGTTGGCGCAGATACGAAGCGTCGCAGCCTATCAAGACGTCGTTTCGCCGCAGGAGTATTATGCGATCGACCCACAACCAAAAAGCTGGCCGTCCGCATTGCGCTCGGCGAGGCCGCTATACTCCGCGGCTACCCCACCGGGCGATGAAGCCAAGGGGAAACTCGAGAATGACGCGGAGTCGCTCAAGCGCGCTGAGGAATCCATTATCGAAGCTGCTCGCGCTGAAGTCGCAAAAGTCTCTGCGATCGTTTCTTCATTAAAAGATGATGAGTCAAAGGCCGCTGCCTATTTTTCACTTGCCGACACCCAGCGGCGCCTGGGCAGCGCACCGGCCGCCCAAGAGAGCCTCGATCGAGGCATCGCGGCACTACAAAATACTGGAACCCCATCAGCGCTCTTTGGTTTGGGGCTAACGACCTGGCTTTTCGGCACCTGGACAGTGCTCTTTGGGATGCTCACGTTTTTCAAGGACACGATTAACAGCATGCTTCTCGGGCGAACGAGGGCAAAGAAAAAACCTGCCCGCAGCCACCGGTCGCCGTCTAGGGACGGGCAACCGGCCATGATGAATCCAGTGAGTCCGAAGTAAAGTTACATTTCGGGCCCGTTTCGCACCGATAGCCATGGCTCCGGCTACTGCCTGGGTTCTACTCAATCCAGAATCCCTTGCGACGCGGTTGCAGGGGCATTTGGAGAAGCTCGACGGAGCGGCGGATATTCCCGCAGCGGCGGCGGCGCTCTCGCGGGCTCCAGGATTTGCGAATTTCGGCAGTCAGTGTTCGTATCTCTTTAGGCGTCGGCAGGTTGCCTATGTATGCGGTTAGCTTCGCTCGGCTGCGGATTCGGGTAATGACGATCATGTTTCATTCTCTCCCATGGAATTTGCCAAATCGTTGTCCGTTCCAAACATTCACCCGCGAGCTCCGCAACTCGGCTTCCCTCTCGTCGGACTCGAAGCAAATCTCGGTTGCTTGGCTATTAGGATGAAAACCGGGGTTGAATACTCGTGAGGGCCAATATATTTGGCCACACCGGATTTCGAGTTAGCGAGCAGTTAAATTTCGATGAGCGCGCAGACGATTTTGCCCTGTGCCGGCAAAGGCTGCGTATTGCCGCCAATGGAGATAGAACAGCAGAGCCGGCGAGCGACGGTGCGATTTGTCTCGTTCGCGTCGCTCGCTGACTACCAGGTCAGCCCGGTGCCGATCGAAATACCTTGCAGCGTCATGCCGCCTAGGCCGGCTGATGCGAAGCTGTTGGTGGTGAGCTCTCCGAGCGTGCCGCCGAAGCCGGCCCCTCCGGTTGGCGGACCGGCAATGTCCCACGTTTGCAGTTCGTAGGCGACGCGGAAGAAGCAGTACGCCGGGATTTGCTGCAAGGCCCAATCGAACTCCAAGCCAAGCTGCAGCTCGAAAATGCCGAGCGTTGAGACCGCATGATTGCGAGACACGGTGGCGGCGCCCACCAGCGGCGCGCTGGGCGAGGAAGCCACCGCGCCGTCCGAGCGACCCATTGAATTGCTGTATCCAGCCAGGTTCGACCCGCGAGCGCTGCCGAAGGCATATAAATTTGTGTCGAAGATTTGGCGTCGCAGCGAGCCGCCATAGGTCACGCCGGTGCCGTCGAAGCTGCAACCGTTTTGCAGTGTGATGTTCACGAAGTTGCCGGTTGTAAACACACCGAATGCCAGCAAGTCGGAGTCGGTCGAGAAACTTGCGTGCCGTCCACCGACAAACCCATCGATTTTCCAGCCGCCCAACTGCGTGGTGCGAACGGCTTCAAAGTCCGCGGTCCACGCTTCCACGTGATCCGTCACAAAGATCGTGGCAAAGTTGGAGCCGACGGGCGTGGTGCCGGGTGTGATTTCCGGAGCATGCGTGTCCGTGCCGCTTAAGCGCCAATAACGACCGCGAACACCCCACCGATCGGTGAGCTGCGCGCCCAGCCACACGCGCGGAGCATAGGCCCAATCGTTGACACCGCTGGGATCCGTATAGGAAACCGACGCGACTCCGGGCGCCGTCGTGTCGCTAAAGCTCAGCGTAATGCGTCCGCCCGTTCGCGAGCTGACGTGAAGCGCCGTAAACTCGGTCCCTGCATACAGGTAGGAATTGCACGGCGAACCGATCAAAAAATCGTACCAGTCGTCGGGTGCGGAGCACCAACTCGAGCCCTCGCTCGATTCGGCCGGCTGGTCCGCGGCGGCGGGAGGCGACAGGGCATCGCGATATTCATCCGCTCGTCCTTGAGCGACAAGCCCCAGCGCAACGACTAAAGACACGACCAATCCTTTGGCGCGCATTTTTCAACCTTATGTGCAATAGGTTCGTGCTGATGGCGGGAAGGTCAAATTCCGTTTTGCCGCGCTGCCGCAGTGCGTCGCAGCCCGCCCTCGCATATTCCTTGTATCGGGCGCAATCTGACGATCACTAAGGTTTTCGCATTTAGGGAGCTAGACTTCGCGCAACCGCCAGCGGCGGAATAATCGATACGAAGCGCAGGCGGCGGGGAACGATCTCGGTTCGCGTATCGAGACTGGCGAACGGCAAGGCGGACGCTGCAAGTTCAAAGAGCGCCTTGGCATAAGTGGCCGGGCGGCCAAGATTACGACCTCGGCCAACGTCTCCGTTAGTAAGAAAACTTGAGCGGTGTCGTGTCCCGTCGGATGCTCACTGTGAACAACCCTCGTCCGAATGCGTCAGGTGGTTCGCTCGTGAGACAAGCCACGAATCGACCGTTTGACGAGAATCGCCGGGTGGCTCGTGCCGGATTCCGTGTTGGCATTCGATCAACGTATTAAGAGCCTGCGATCTTAGAACCGCGCGGCGTGCAGATTGGTGGGGGCCTGCGGTCCATTGGGCGATCGGCGATTCGCGGTTCTGGCATCCCCCCGCCGGCCCCGCTAGAATGTCGCCCAACTCTGAGCTATTCAGGCCGAGTGAGCCAAGGGAATGGGGTGACCGTCCGAAGTACTGATGCTGCGGGCGGTCTTGTAGCGACTCGTTCCTTTGCTTTTCTTGGTAACAGTCATATTCGGGCATATTCCGGGAGGTTTGTCATGGCCAAGGCCGACGAGGGGGCCGGGGGCGAGTGGAGCGGCGGACATGTGCTGTCTGATCCGGAGGCGAAAGTGCCGCGACGAAAACTCATTCGGCCGGCTTTCAACGCCGTGGTTCAGTTCACCAAGTTCATGGTCACGCTGCCGATCGTGCTGATCCGCGGGCGGCGCGGCAACTTGGACGAAGTCACGGTCTACTCGGCTCACCCTAGCTTTTTCTTGTGGCTGCTGATCGTCGTGGGCTTTGTTTCTGCGTGGATTGTTGCCCGCGAGCCGCAATGGGCCGGTTTTTTCGGATGGCTCTACGTCTGGGTGCTGCTCTACTTTTTCGTCACGCTGCTCTACGACTTTAGCGCCCGCAAGCTGGCCCTGTGGGCGTTGATCTTTGCATTTATCTGGCTTGCGTCGAAGTATTTCGAAACCGTCAAGAACGTCGCGATTCTCAGCAGCGTCTTCGACTATCTCGCCGTGCTGCAACCCAAGTTCGACGTGGGCACCGCCACGGTCCTCAGTTGGCTGTTGCTGCTGCCCTGGTTCGGGTCGCTGTTTCACATGGCCCTGAACGGCCGCAAAAGGTTCACCCCGAACGAAATCGGCGAGTTTCATTTCGGCGAAGGAAGCGAACTGACCGACCGCACCGGTCTGCGATTTCGCACCAAATATCGCGACGTGCTGGAGACAATTCTGACGTTTGGCGGCGGAGACCTGATCGCGGTCGACAATCACCAGAATGTCATCAAGCGTTGGGATAACATCCTCGGCCTGTTCTTTCTGTGGAACGATCTCGATCGCGTCTTGCACCAGCGCGCGGCGGTGATGGAAATGGGCGACGATGACAAAGAGAAGGCCGCCGAACGCAAGTGAAGAAGTTGCCTATTCGAAAACCGTCCGGCGTTTCACCTTCATCGTCGAGTCGTTGTGTCGTTGTGGTAAATTAAGACCGTGAAAAGAACCACAACGACACAACGGCACAATGGAGTAAACGAATCCCGAAGTTATTTTTGCGTGATCCCCCTACTGCGAGATCTTAACTTCGAGATCAATGTTACCTCATGCACGAACCTCTCCGCCCTGGCTCGGTCACATCAAGTAACCCTTGGCCGCTCGTGCTCTGCCTGGTTGGGGTCGACTACTTCAGCACACTTGCTTACTTGCCCTCGATCGCTGTCGAGGCCGCGGGCCCACTAGCTCCGGTGGCAGCGGGCAGCGTCGTGCTCGTGACGTTCTTGCTGGCGCTACCGGTCTATTGGTATCTGGTCGGCCGCTCCTCCGATGGCCGCGGCGCCACCGGCGTGCTTGAAGACCGGATACCCGGCTGGCGCGGCAAGCTGGCAGTGCTGACGTTGTTGGGATTCGCGGCGGCCGACTTCGTGATCACGCGCAGCCTGTCGCTGGCCGATGCGGCGGTCCATCTGATTCACAACCCGCACGGCAAGCGTTGGCTCGAACGGCTGCCCGAGGGCTTGTTTCTCGACGAGCACATGTTGTGGTCGCCGCTGGAATATGTGATCCGCCGCATCATCGACCCCCAAGTCGCGATCACGCTCGGGCTGTCGATCGTGTCGTTCGGCGCCTGGCAAGTACTCAAGCGGGGCGTTACGCGGCGAATTCTGGTTGTCACAGTCATCTCAGTTTGTTGCTACTTATTGCTCACGGCGCTAGTGATCGGCAGTGCGCTCGTCTACCTCGCGCAGCATGGCGACATTTGGCAAGGCTGGGTGGACACGATTTTCGCCACGGGCCCGCTCGAAGGGGACATCGCTGAGCCGTCGGACAGTGGCTGGCTGTGGGCCTGGCTGGGAGTCGCCCTGTGGTCGTTTCCACAGATGGCGTTGGGCATCAGCGGTTTCGAAATGATTATGACCGTGGCGCCGCAGGTTCGGGGCGATCACGAGCAACACGGCGGCGCGGCCTCCGATCGGGTGCGCAACACGCGCAAGCTGATGTTCACGGCTGCGTCGATCATGGCCGTGTACCTGGTGAGCGCGGTGGCAGTCACGACGTTGCTTGTGCCCCAGGAGGAGCTTGGGCGTGACGGAGCGGCCGAGCATCGAGCGCTCGCATACCTGGCCCATGGGTCGCCGCTGGCCGGCGGAGAGAGCGCGGCGGCATTGAACCCGCTGTTCGGCGACCGTTTTGGCGACTTGTTCGATCTGTCGACCGTGGTGATTCTTTGTCTGGCCGGAGCGAGCGTGACGATGGGCTTGCAAAACCTGCTGCCCCATTATCTCCACCGGCTAGGTATGGAAGTGAGCTGGGCCGGCAAAGTGGGCATCATCCTGCACGTGCTCAACGCGATCGTGCTCTTGGTCACGGTCGTGTTTCGCGCAAGTCCGTCGTCGCAGCAATGGGCCTATGCCACCAGCGTGCTCGTGCTGCTGGCCGGCGCGTCGCTGGCCGCGGCCAAGGACCTCTCCGATTGCGCCCAGCCGGGCCGCCGGCGCTCGGTGCTCATTACATTCTCGGCCCTCTCCGCTGGATTCTTTCTGGCAATGACCGGCATCACGGTATTGATCAACCAGTCGGGCCTGACGATCGCCATGACCTTTGTGGCGGCGATTCTCATCAGCTCGTTTATTTCGCGCTGGATTCGCAGCACGGAACTGCGATTCGAGGGCTTTGATTTCGCCAGCGAGATGACGCGCCGACGGTGGGACGAACTGTGTCGCTCGGGCACTAAAGTCCTCGCGCCGCACCGGCCCGGCCTGGTTTCTCTGGCCGAGAAGAGCCGCGTCCTACAGCGTGACTACCGCCTGAATCCGGCCACGCCCATCATTTTTATCGAAGCCATTCTGGGCGACCCGAGCAACTTCTATCAAAAGCCCTTGATGAAAATTGAACACGAGGGAGATTTAGAAGTCATCCGTGTCTCGCATTGCGTGAGCGTATCGCACGTGCTGGCGGCGATCTGTCTGGAGCTTTGCCGCGATGGAGGCGAACCGCCCGAGATCATTTTCGGTTGGTCGAGCGAGCCGCCGTTGGCCGCCAATTTGAACTTTCTGCTGCTCGGCGAAGGCAACATTCCCTGGATGGTCAAAGAACTGGTACGTAAGGCGATGCCCAACTCGGCTCGCCAGCCGCGAATTCTGATCGGGTAGCGAGACTGGAACAAGTAGTTCTTTTGGAGGATCACCATGCACCTGGCCAGCGTCCTCACACCGATGTCCGACGAGAACCTGACGTTGGCGGCCCAGTGTGGGGTGACGGGAATTGTCACACGCTACCCAGGGCCGGAGCTGGAGGATTTGCTCGTCGTAAAGCGCCGGATCGAGTCGTTCGGTCTGCGGTTGTCGGCGATCGAAGGCTATCTGCCGATTGAAAACATCAAGATCGGCCGCGATGACGGCTCGGAACTCGAGCAGCTTAAATCGCTGGTTCGCCACATGGGCAACGCGGGTGTGCAAATTCTGTGTTATAACTTCATGGCCGGCACCGATTGGGTGCGAACACGTCTGGATGCTCCCGAACGCGGCGGAGCGAAGGTGACCGCTTTTAGTTTGCGGGACGCCGAGCGCGCCGTTCTGCTCGGCCATGACCGCGCCGAAGCCGGTGAGCCGCAGCGGATCTCGGCCGACGCACTTTGGATGCACCTCGAGTCGCTGCTAAAGGATCTGGTGCCCGTCGCGGAGAAGGCCGGCGTCGTGTTGACCATTCATCCCGACGATCCACCGTTACCGGAATTTCTCGGCAAGGCGAGGATTATGAACAGCGTCGAAAATTTTGAGCGGCTGGTCGAGCTCGTGCCTAGTCCGAGCAACGCGATCTGTTTCTGCCAGGGAACGTTTGCCGAAATGGGCGTCGACATTCCTGCTACGATCGAGCGGCTGGGAAAGCATATTCGCTACGTCCATTTTCGCGACGTGCGGGGAACTGCGGAAGCGTTTGCCGAAACGTTTCACGACAATGGACCCACCGACATGGTTGCCGCGATGCGCGCGTATCGCGCCTGCGGATTCAACGGGCCGATTCGGCCAGATCATGTGCCGCAACTTGTCGGCGAAGACGACGGCGAACCGGGCTACACCATGAAGGGCCGATTATTTACCTTCGGCTACATGCGTGGACTGATGCAGGCGACGGAGTAGAGGGTTCGACGCTGGCCCAGAGAAGCGACTAACAAACTAGGCGGTTTTCGAATACTTGCGACGGCACGTTTAGCTGCTGTGCAAACATCCATTTTTGTCGAAGGGAAGTGTTCCATGAGAAATGTACTCCTGAAGTCCGGTTGGATGGCAGCCGCGTTGGCCGTCGTACTTTGGACCGTCGCGGACGCACGTGCCTACAACCAACCTCGTGGCAGGAACAGAGGCGGCGGCAATGACAATGGCGGCGGCGGGAACAATAATAACAACAACAATAACAAGGGCGGCGGGAACAAGCCTGGCGGAGGTGGCGGCACGATCATCAACAACGCCCCTGGAAACCTCCTTCCGGGCGGGGGCAACAACAAGGGCGGCAATAACCCAGCCAACAATAACAACAACAAAGGCAACACCAACAACCCGCGAAAACTGATTCCAGGTGCCGGGCAGAATCTCCCGGGCGGCGGCCAAAACATCCCAGGCGCCGGTGGCGGATTCAACAAGAAGGGGCCCGATAAATCGAAGTGGAACAACGTCACCAAGGACGGCTGGCACAAAGGCAACTGGAACAACAATTTCAACTCGCAACATCAGCAACATCGCCACGGTTATTGGAACAACGGAATTTGGATCGCTCCGTGGATCATTCTCAACAACCGGCCCTGGGTTTACATGCAGCCGGTGCAACCCATCGTTTCCGGTCAGAAGTGGCTCGGTGTCACGTATGAGCCGTACGATGGCGGCGGCGCGTACGTCACGGGGATCTATGAAGGGAGCCCAGCGCAGCAAATCGGCCTCGAAGTTGGTGACGTGATCGTGTCGCTCGACGGTGTCGATGCCACGCAACTCGGCAGCGCCATTCAAGGTTCGGACGGTAACGTTGTCTTGCAGGTTCTCAGCGGCCGAAATGGCGGCCTCGTGGAAATTCCGGTCAACCTGATTCGGTAGGCAGACGGTACTGATTCAGGCCACCGCCCTTTTGCATCAAGGCCCCGTCTTTCGAGACTGGGCTATGGTGGCGATCTGTATTTACCTTTTGCTGTGCAGTCTGGCGGCGGCGGCCAAGAAAGTTGTTTTGGCCCCTTGCTGCAAGTACGATTGGGGCAAGCGACTGGCAAACTTACCTTGGATAGACTTTCTGGAGGGCGCTCATGAACAAGTCACAGCTTCTTGCGGCTAGCGCCGCGGCTCTTCTTTTGTCGCTAGCCACTGAGGCCTTAGCCGTCGGGCCGACTAGCACGCTTTACGTCATGAACTATCAAGAGCTTAGTGGCAACACGGTGACGGGCCTCGACCTGATTCAAGGCCCCAGCGAAACGTCCTATCCCACCAGTTTCCAGTTGGGCATCAATATCGCCGTCTATGGCGACGTTCGCACGATGGGCTATACCGATACCAACCAAGGCGAAAAGTTCGATCTCGCCGCCAACCCTGTCGTCGGCGGGCCCTATACCAACAGCATCGCGAACTCGCAGCTTCACGACGGGACCAGTGATGGCAACTACAACTACAGCGTGAACTACACGACCGGCGACGTCCTGCGGTTTGATCGCAATTGGGCTAGCCCGACCACGATTTTCAATGCCACGGCCGATATCCCCGATGCTGGTTGGATTACGATGAACGCTAGCGATGGGAGTTTTTGGATTTCCCAGTGGGGCGGCTCAGATCTCGTGGCGCACTTCAACTCCACCGGCACGCTGCTGAGCTCGTTCAACTCGGGCGTGATCGGCAGTGCGGGCCTGGCGCTCGATCCAGTCGACGGCACGTTGTGGATGGGTGACAGCACGTTCACGCTGCACCAGTTCAGCCAGAGCGGCACGCCGCTTCAGTCGATTGGCTATAGCGTCATCGGTTCGTGGTACGGCATGGAGTTCGACACGACGCCCGTACCCGAGCCCTCGAGCCTGGTGCTAACGGCCATGGCGCTCATTGGCGTTGGCGCCTGGCGGCGCCTCCGTCGCTGATTCATGCGACATTCGTCGGCAAATACCGTATCGCGGCACTCAGCTTGACTGGCGAGCAGATTTTTTTCAGCGTGAAACTGTTCAGAACTGCGTCAGCCGATTTTGGCCGAGTAGATAGGTTTGTTCTTTGATGCTCGACAGCTCGTCGTTCAGCAGCTCGATTTGCCATTGCAGCTTGGCTTCGGACGAGGCGCCGCTCAGCGATCGCCCGTATTCCAATCGCAGTCGGGCCACTTCGACATCTGCACGGGCTCGCTCGATATCGGCAGGAGTGACCACGGAAGGCGCCTGCTGATTAGTTTCCAGGGCTTTCTTCAATTTGGTCTCGGAGTTGCGCAAAGTCATTGCGGCGCGTTGGATGGACTCTTGCAACAGGTCGATCCCTTCGGGCTTCATCACTGCTTGCAGTCGCAGTTTGCCCAGCTCCACTTCATCGGCAAGCAACTCGATCATGCCGCTGGCCAAGGTGCCCGGAACGCGCTTGTTCATGGACTGCGCCTTTTGCAGCGATAGCTCAGCGGCTCGCAGTTGGGCCCGGGCGTAGCGGACGGCGATCGATTCGGACTCTTTGGCGTCCGAGGCCTTCGCGGGCGGGGCCGCCGAACCAGACTTGTACAAGGTTGCGCCGCAGGCCGCCAACAAAACCGCCACCGCTACGAGTCGTCGAAGTTTCATCGGGTCACCTGAAAGAAAAGTTTGCGCGCCCTTGGCCGCCGGACCGGCTCCTGGCAGTCTAGTTTGGGCGCTCAACCTAGACTATAGCCCTTGATCAGTTTCGTCGATCCAAGCTGTCGGCTTGCATACCTAGGGCGAGGATTTGTTCGCGGCGGCACTTGGGGCGCCACCGAGATCGACGAATACTCCAATTGACGCGAGATTCGGCCCTATTATATTCAGCCAGAGTTCGGCCGCACTAGTCGAACCGTCGGCACACGATGGCCGGTCTTCACCCTGTGCGTTTTTGTTGCGAGTTTTCTGTCTCCAGAGCCCAGAATTGTGAACAGTCGCCCGATATCCAATCACGAGCGGCAATGGCTCAGCGGCGAGCTTGCCGCCTGGCTCGATGGCGGACTGATCGAAGAGGCGCAGGCTGAGAAAATCCTGGACTGCTATGAGTCGGCAGCCGCCACGGGGGTGCGAAAGCAGTCGAGAGCAAGCTTCGTGCTACAGGCGATCGCCGCGCTGCTGGTCGGGTTGGCCGTCATGTTGGTGATTGGCTACAACTGGGACCAGCTCCATTGGATCACGAAGCTCTGTTTGATCTTCGGCAGCGTGGCCGGCACGCATGCGATTGGGTTTTATTTATATAGCTTCACAGCCGCCCGACGCTCGTCGGAAATTGCCTTCTTCCTGGGTTGCCTGTTGTACGGAGCGGGCATTTGGCTGGTGGCGCAGGTCTTTCACCTCGATTCCCACTATCCCGACGGCGTGTGGTGGTGGGCGATTGGCGTGCTGCCGTTTGCGATCGCGCTCGACACGATCTTGTTGCACGCCCTGTTTGTCGGATTGCTGGCACTTTGGGCGGGCATGGAAGTTACGGGCTTCTCGCACCTTTCACCTTGGCTGCTTTGGCACTGGTGGCCCAACGGAGCCTATAGCTTGCCGCTGTTAGCTGTGCCGGGACTCGTCTGGGCCTATCGCCGCGAGTCGGCCGCCACGGTCGGGCTCTATGTTCCGCTACTCGCCTGGTGGGTCGTGCTCCAGGCGATCGCCTGGGACATGGAATGGCGATCGCTGTACCTGGTTGGCTCGATGGGCGCAATTTTTCTGATTATTGCCGAGAATCATCGGCACGGCAGCACCTTGGCAATTCCCTATCGTGTCTACGGCACATTGATGATCGCCGGCGCGCTCATTCCGCCGAGCTTCGCCGGCTTCCACCGCGAGGTCTATCGCTTCGTTTCACCCGACGCCGACGAACGCCAGCTGATTTCCATCATCGTCGTGGTGGTCACTTCGGCGATCGTGGCCTTTACCTTTCTGCTGCGGCCGTTGGACAAGCAAAGTCAACAACACCCGCTGGCTCGCCTGCAGGAGCTTGGCATGCGCCAATGGGTGCCGCTGGGACTGGTCGTGGTGATGGCCATGTTGGCGCTGCTGAGCTTCTCGGGCGAGGAAGGTCACTTGACGGCCACGGTGCTGGCCAACGTGGCCATGATCGGTTTTGCCATCTGGTTGATCCGCGTTGGGCTGCGAGAAGATCGCGGGCGGCTGTTCGCGTTTGGCGTGCTCTATTTTCTGCTGTGGTCCATTTTGCGCTATGCCGATCTTTTCGGCGGTGATGGAGGCATGCTCGGCGCGGCGCTGATGTTCTTCATGTGTGGCGCCGTGTTGTTTGGGCTGGCAATGTTCTGGGGCCGAAGGAAGGAAGTCCGTCATGCCTGAAGTCAAAACGCCCTATGACACATTGCATCGGTTTGCCGGGCCAGCCTGGTTCGGCCGATTGGCCGATTGGATTCGTCGCCATCGTCGCGGGTTGCTGGCCGCTGGCGTGTTTTTCCAACTCGCAATTTTGGCGGCAATGATTGTCATCCATGCCACGCCGTTCATCTTTGGCGATCGCATTTTGCTGAACGTCCTGCCCGTGGATCCTCGCGATATGTTTCGCGGGGACTATGTCGTGTTGACGTATGACTTCAGCCGGCTGCCACCGGGCGGCATCCAGGGACTGTCGATTCCCTCGCGCTGGCAATCACGCTCGCAGGATTCATGGCTGGAAGATCGCACGGTGTATGTGAGTCTCGTACCCGAGCCGGATGGCAAGCACTATCGCGGCGGCGAGGTGAGCGTGCATCGCCCTACCACAGGCCGATATCTGAAAGGCCGCTTCGCCCGGTCGTCTGACGGAAACGATTTACGATTCGGCATCGAGGCCTTCTATGTCGAAGAAGGCCAAGGTTTGGCGCTCGAACGGCTGCGCAACACCAGCCAACTTACGGCCGAGATCGCGCTGACCCCCTGGGGCCAGGCCGCCCTTTGCGGCGTCAAGTAGTTTCCGGATCGACGGCTCTTTCGATGCCGCCGAGTGTTGCCAAGAATCCGGACGCGTCCTGTTTTCCGCGCGATGTTTGCCGTACATTGGTCGCATGGAATTTCGCAGCTTGGGTTCGACTGGTTTTCGCGTTTCCGCGATCTCGTTTGGCGCTGGGCCCGTTTCGCAGTTGTTGGTCGGCCAGGACCAGCACGCTCAAAGATCAACCATCGCGAAAGCGATCCAACTGGGCATCAACTGGGTGGACACCGCCGCGACCTACGGCGATGGGCAATCGGAGGAAAACCTCGGACGCACGCTGGCAGAACTGGGGGCGACCGATCAGGTGCGCGTGGCTTCCAAAGTGCGAGTCATGCCTCACCAGTTGGCCGAGATCGGTCGCGTCGTGCGCGATTCGGTCACGGCAAGCCTCCGGCGACTCCGGCTGAAGCGGATTGCGCTGTTGCAGATCCACAATTCGATTACGCCGCAAGCGGGCGACCAGCCCACATCAATCACACCTGCCCATGTGCTGGCCGCCGGCGGCATGCTCGAAGCGATGCAGAAATTGCAGCAAGAGGGCCTGGTCGAACACTTGGGCCTGACGGGCCTGGGAGATCCGCAATCGTTGGCCGAAGTCATCGACACCGGCGCGCTGGCCACGATTCAGATTCCCTACAACTTGCTCAATGCCAGCGCCGGTCAGCATGTGCCCGCGGATTTTCCGGAAGATAACTATGGCGATGTGATCACGCTGTGCGGACAGCGTGGTATGGGCGTGTTCGCCATCCGCGTGCTGGCCGGCGGCGCCTTGGCGGGTCAGTCGCCGAGTCCGCACACGCTTAAGACCCCTTTTTTCCCCCTCGACTTGTACCGCCGCGATTGCGCCAGGGCACAGCGACTGTCGGCTGTTTTGCCTGCCGACATGTCGCTCGAAGAAGCCGCCGTGCGGTTTGCGTTAAGCCATGCATCGATCACGAGCGCCTTGGTCGGTTTCGCCACTCCCGAGCAGATTGATCAAATCACGGGCTACGCTGCACGCGGACCACTCGACGCTGGGTTGTTGGCGAGATTAAATGACAACGTCTATCCCGCGTCATCCGCTGGAAACTGAACATGCAACTGCGCGAGCCGTCGGACCAGCAATCTCCTGGTGAACACCCGAGCCAATCGGCCGCAGCTCCGGGCGTCGACAACTTGACGTCACGTCAGCGCTGGTCGGTGCTGACCGCGGCGTTTCTTGGCTGGATGTTTGCCGGGCTGGAAATCTCGTTGTTCGTGCTGATCTCGCGCCCTGCGATGCGCGACATTCTCGGGCCCTCGGTAAGCGAGGCGACGGTCGGTAGTTGGTTTGCCTGGTATCAATGCGCTTTCTTGTTGGGCGCCGCGTCGGGCGGCTGGCTGTTTGGCTGGCTGGGTGATCGCATGGGACGTACCCGATCGATGGGCTGGAGCATTCTTTGCTACTCGGTTGTCAGAGGCTATCCGAAAATGATTCGTCGGTATTTCTGGGATTTCAAGCCGCCCGGGCTCGGTAGCCGAATTTGCGATCTGCGGACGGCGCGAGTCGTCGGAGCATGAGA
>Ga0163150_10004687_pt1 | contig 18117 bp, 10 predicted proteins | sample OliLakLV19P2IB_FD_148628 | JGI IMG/M metagenome (GOLD analysis project Ga0163150, IMG submission 148628) | Freshwater microbial mat bacterial communities from Lake Vanda, McMurdo Dry Valleys, Antarctica - Oligotrophic Lake LV.19.P2.IB | ecosystem: Environmental > Aquatic > Freshwater > Lake >...
GCAATTCGTAGCCCGCTGCCGATATCGGCCAGATATGCCGGATTGTTTCACCTTCGTGTACAACTATTTGCCGATAGAGATTCAAAGTTCCGTTGGCATGATTAGGCATGATTCGCACTTGATCGCCGACGCGAAGACGGTGTCTCGGCAAGCGCACGATGGTATGTTCCTCTGCACTGCATTGCAGTACTTCGCACCCAGCCAGATCGTGGAACCGCGGTGCGCCATTCCGGTTCCCCAAACCCTTCATACCAACATCCAGCACAAACTGATCGCGCGACGCAGTGATCACAGTCACGAGCACCGTCAGCGCGATCTCGAATAGGTTGCCGGTGCGTTCCTTGAAAACCCCGTCCATCAATACATACGTGCCGAGTTGCAACTCCGTCAGACCGACTAAATCGAGCACCGCTCGAAACGTCCCGGTGCCGGTACCGGAAACAATTGGACACGGCAAACCGCTCGCTTCGATCAAACGGCGAGTCTCGACCGCCAGCTTCATGGTCTGGCGTGCGTAGGACGCACGTTCGCCGTCATCCTGAATGTGGCCGCCACCGCCGTGATAGGCCTGCAAGCCATCGAACCGCAGGCCCGACATGGTCACCACTTGTTTTGCCAATGTTAGCGCGTCCTTGCCAGGTGCGACGCCCCACCGCAGATGTCCCACCTCAATCTCGACTAACACGCCGAGCTGCACGCCCTGTTGTTGCGCTTCCGCGGCAATAGTTTCTGCGTTTTGCTGCGAGGCGACAGCTACCCGCATCGTGGCGCGTTTCGCGAGTTGGACGAGCCGTGCTACGTTGTACGGAACGACAATCTGGTTGGCGATCAAGACATCTTCGATACCGCCACCCACCAACGCCCAAGCTTCGTCCACCGTTGCGGCGGTCATCCCGACACAATTGCCTGCGGCTAGTTGCTCCCAGGCGAGCGGGACGCATTTGTGGCTCTTGAAGTGTGGGCGTAATCTAGCCCCGGTTCCCTCCACCAGTTTTGCTGCGGTGCGAATATTGCGCTGGGCCGCCGGCCAATCGAGCAACAGTGCCGGAGTGGGTAGGTCGTGAATCCGTCGCCAGGGGCTCATGTGGCCTTCGCGCGCAACGCCGCGGTGGCGGTTTTGTTCACTTCCAACGTACAGGGATCGAGGGCGACACCATACTGTTTGCGGGCGGCTTCGATTGAAACCTTGTCATTCTTGACATCCCACGCAACAGCCGCCGGTGCGCGGTCCAACGGATTGCCATGCCCACCGCCGCCGGGTTGCTTGTGATAGATCGTTTCGCGGGTTTTCATCCTCGTCGAGATCATCGTCGGCAACACTTCGTCGTGATCGACGTGACGCAAGATATTGTTGGAAGGCGTGCCGTTGCTGCCGCCTTGAAGGCCGTACGGCGGGTGGTCTCGCCGATCCGAGCGGATCGCCAGATGCGCGTCGCCGTCCAGCAACGTCCACTCGCGCTCGACTGACATTCCACCCCGAAACTTGCCGGCACCGCCGCTATCGCACACGAGGCCATACCGTTGGATGCGGATGGGGTATTCGCATTCGGCCTGTTCAACCGGGATGTTGCTGGCGATGTTGCAGATGCTGCACAGACCGTCGTTGCCATCGCGGTCGGGACGCGCACCCCATGTCCCGGTCAGTAATTCATAATAGACGTACGAGCTGCGGTCGGCGTGCTGGCCACCGATAATCACCAGTGTGTTTCCGCCTTCACTGGCCGCAAAGACACGGTCCGGCAAGAACTGCGCGAGCGCGCCAAAGACAGCATCCACAAGGCGAAAGCCGGTCACGCCACGCATCGACGATGCTGCCGGCATCACACCATTGACGACGGTTCCTGGCGGCGCGATGATGTTCAAGGGACGGAAGATACCGGCGTTGTTGGGCACACTTTCCTGCATGACCGAACGCACGCAGAGGGCGACGACGGCAAAAACAAACCCGACAGTGCAGTTCAAGGCGCCGCGCGTTTGCGGATCCGTACCAGTAAAATCCGCCGTCAGCGAATCTCCCGCGACTGTAAGCGTCACGTGTAACTTCACGGGTGGCCCGCCACAACCGTCGCTATCCATATAGTCCGTGAACGAATATTGACCCTTTGGCCACGCCGCGATCTCCGCCCGGATCAGGCGTTCCGTGTAATCAATCAAGTCCGCTGCGCACGTGCGAAACGTCTCCACATCATAGCGCTCGATCAATTCGTGAATCGCGCGCTCGCCAATGTGACAGGCAGCCAGCTGTGCGCGGACATCGCCTACCGTCATTTGCGGTACGCGAACGTTGGCGCGAAACAACGTGAAGAAGGTCTTGTTCACCTGGCCCCGGTCGTAAAGCTTCAGCCACGGAATGCGGAAGCCATCTTGAAAGATCTCCGTATTGTCGCACGCCGAACTACCCGGTAGCCGGCCGCCCAGATCGAGATGGTGCGCCGTCGCGACCGCAAACGCCACCCGTTCGCCCTTCCAGAAGATCGGTTTGACGATGAAGATGTCCGGGATGTGCATCCCGCCGTCGAACGGATCGTTCATGGCAAAGACGTCACCCTCGTGGATGTCGTCGCCAAAGGTCTTGAACAGGGCCACCATGGCGGTGGGCACTGCGCCAATGTGAAAAGGAATTGTGACGCCTTGGGCAATCATCTCGCCGCGTCCGTCGCAGAGCGAGGTCGAGTAATCAAGGCAATCGCGCACAATCGTGGAGTACGCCGTTCGGTACAGCGCCAGCGACATCTCGTCCGCCGCCGCCGCCAGCGCGTTTTGGATGATTTCGCGCGTGATGGAATCGGGTTTCGTCATCAGAAGTCCCCCAGCTTTTCACGGGCATGATGTTCGCGCGAATACTGTTGACGACTTCGGTACGGCTCGCCATGCACGATCTCCTCGGTCCCAAACTGGCGTTGCTCGGGAGTAAGACTGGTCGATCGTGCGTCGGCATGTGAAGCTCCATTGGTTTCGATCACCAGGTTGTCGTGTGGGTCTGTCCAGACTCTGACGCCGGGCGGGACAACTGTAGTCGAGTCGTACTCGTCGATCAAGAATGGGCCAATGGCCGGCTTCTCGAGTTGCCGGCGGGAGATAATCGGCGTGTCCACCATGCCCCATTTCGGGCCGAAGAAGGCGCGGCGGCTGGCTTCAGCATTCGCATCGGTACGTTCGGCGGGCCGTAACCGCGACTCACCGGCGTGAACGCCCGCCCGATCAAACGCACCGTGACGACCTCCACGGGATTGTCCGGGTCGGAACGATGGCCGTAGAGGCGTTCGTGTTCCAGCTTGAAGCCGTCCTCCAATGTGCGCAGCAGTTCCGGCGTGAACCGCATGCTCTCGACGGAGAGCTGAATCTCCGATGCTTGGCCGAGAAATCGGATGTCCATGTCGCAGGCGAAGTCGACTTGATCAGCCGGGAAGCCTTCGCTCTTGAATTGGATGACCATCGTCTCGCGCATCTCTTCCACGAGTTTCTGGAGGGCGTCGACGGTGAGGGACTGGCGTACAAGCTGACAACTGCGCGCGTCATGGTGTTCGATGCCCCCGAAGAGCAGCCCCACCGCGCTAAACAAACCGGGCAAGGGCGGAACAATCGTTTGTTTAACACGGAGTTCGTCCGCGAGATTTGCCGCGTGCACTGGGCCGTTCCCGCCGAATGCCACCAACACGAAGTCCCGCGGATCGCGTCCCCGTTCAGTTGAGACGGCACGAAGCGCGCGCATCGTGTTCGAGTTTGCGATGCGATGAATGCCTTCGGCGGCGCGTATCACAGCAATACCGAGCGGTTTGGCAATGCAATCATGAATGGTTCGTTGCGCGGCTTCGAGGTCAATAGTGATGTCCCCGTTTGCCAACTTGCCAGGACGGACGTAACCGAGCACAACGTCGGCATCGGTCAGGGTCGGTTCTTTGCCGCCGATTTGATAGCAAGCCGGACCCGGCATCGCCCCGGCACTGCGGGGCCCGACATGCAAGCCACCGGCTTTGTCGAGATACGCGACGCTGCCGCCACCGGAGCCAACCTCGGCAATGTCAATTGTCGGCGCGAGGATGCGCTCGCCGCCGCCGCCGACCAGACGGTTGCCGGCCGAAAGCGATGCGCCCACCTCGTACTCTGGGCTGTACGCAACGCGACCATCCTCAATGAGGGAGGCTTTCGCCGTCGTGCCGCCCACGTCCAGCGTGATGATGTTGGGGAGTCCAAGCCGGCGGGCAATGTATTTGGCTGCAAGGACACCGGCGGCGGGACCTGACTCCATCACGTAGACCGGTCGCACGCTGGCGTCTGCAGCCGGGGTGAGGCCGCCAGCGGATTGCATGATCAACAGCGGCGCAGTGATGCGTTGCGAGTTGAGTCCACTGCGCAGGGCGCCGATGTACCGGCCCATAATCGGGCGGACGTAGGCATTGACGACCGTCGTGGCGGTGCGTTCGTACTCCTTGCGAACACGAAGCACTTCACTCGACAAAGACACGGGCACGTTCGGCAGATGCTTCCGCAGAAACGTACCAACAATCTCCTCATGCTCTGGAAAAGCGTAGGAGTGAAGAAAACACACAGCGACTGCTTCAACCCGTTCGCGTTCGAGCCTTTCCTTGAGTTGCCATAGTTCCTGCTCGTCAATCGGCACGAGCACCTCGCCGGTTGCTGACATGCGTTCGTTGATCTCGAAACGCAGGTAACGCTCGACGAGTGACTTCGGTTTGTCCCAGAACAAGTTGTACAACTGCGGCGCACGCATACGGCGCAGTTCGAGTACGTCGCGAAAACCTTTGGTCGTGATCAGTGCCGTGCGCGCGCCACGATGTTCGAGGACTGCGTTAGCGGCTACGGTTGTGCCGTGTGCAACTTTCCCGACTGATTCTCCCGTGCGGTTGATTTTCGCCAACAGATGTCTGAGCGCATTCAACACTGCCTGCTCGAAGTTAGGCGGCGTAGAAGGAAGTTTGTGCGTCCACGCGCCTCCGTGGTCGTCCAGTGCAATCAAGTCCGTGAACGTGCCCCCAACGTCGGCAGCAACACGAATTGAATCGGGCAGTGACATCATCTCGGAATCACAGGCAGGAGCAGATGTGAGGGGTATTGGGAATTATGAAGGATGGTTTGATGGGCTGTGGCCATTTCGGTGTCGAGGCCGAGGACTTGGCCGGTATTCAGGTTCCGGTCAAACCGTGGGAAATTGCTGCTTGAGATTTCAACACGAATCCGGTGACCGGCACGGAATAGATTACTGGTTTCCCAGAGACAGATTTCGTACCGATAGACCTTCCCCGGTTCAATCAACGTAGGCTCTTCATATGAATCGCGAAATCGTGCTCTTACAATCCCTTCGCAGATATGAACCGCTTGGCCGCTCGGATGGGCATCCGTCAGTGTTGCGGTGAAGTCCGTGTCCGGGGCGCTGGAAGTCGCATAGAGCGCCAGCGAGACGTGCCCCGTGATCTCCAGATCCGTCGCTAGTGGAGCGGTGGAATAGACGAGGACGTCATCCCTGCGTTCGACTGGCCTCCGATCCTTGGGTCCCGAGTCGTCGACAAACAGGGTCTGGCCGCCCAGAGTTGGTACCGGGTTTTCGGGATTGTAAACAAAGGTGTCGAAGCGCCCTTCCCCTGGTGGATCGGGAGTCAACTGGCCGTCTCCGAAAAGAGAGTTGGCGCCTCCGTTACTGTGAAGGTAGTACTTTCGATATTGGGTCCGAGCGAGCGGCCATTCATGCTCGTCGCGCCAGACATTTTCCCCCATGACGAAGATCCGGACCGCTGGTTCCTCATCGATGCCGTTTTCGATTCCTCTCAAGCGCTGGTCGTACCAGCGCAAATGTAAGCCAGGAATATCGGCAATGGCGTTCGGACCGAAACTCACGTCCCCAGGGATAGAGCCACCAATTTGAGAATGAATCCAAGGTCCGATGAGCAGCTTGGTTTGCAGCCTGGCTTCAGGACTCCGAGCCTGGTTTTTCCAACCTGCGAAGCATTTGAACATCTCATGGACCAGATTGTCATACCAGCCCGTCACGAAATAGGCAGGCACGGACACTTCTGCATACTTGCCCTTCATGCTATAGGACTTCCAGAAGTCATCAAACGTGGAATGGCGAATAACTTCGCGATAAAAAGGTCGATCCGCAATATCATCCAAGGCTGAGATCAGCGGTAATCTGCGGTAGACCTTGGCCCAATTGATGGATTTCTTGGCGACATCTTGTTTGGTCCGATTTCCGAGCCAAATAAAGTTCATAGCGTTCTGAAGCTGCAAAACGCCGTTGCACCGCATGTGGCCATAGTTATCTTCTTGATTGGCTATGGGCACAAGGGCCTTCACATAGGGGCTTCGCAGCGGTGCAGGTAGGACTTGAGTGAATCCTGGATAGGAGATACCAAACATCCCGATATTCCCATCACACCAAGGTTGAACACCAACCCACTGCTGGGTATCGTACCCGTCATCGGTTTCATCGATATAGGGACGCCACACCCCCTCCGACTCGTAGCGCCCGCGACAGTCCTGCAGCAACACCGCATAGCCGCCCTTTGCAAAGCGATTCGCCCACTCCACGTACCGCGGGTGCTGGGTGTCGTAGATCGATCGGATGAGCAGTGTAGGGAATCTCTCACCTTTACTGGGGCGATAGAGCGCGCCATAAAGCCGAACCCCGTCACGCATGGGGATCTTCAGGTCCAGTTGAATTTCGATCTCTTGAGTCGACATGGGAGAGCGGTGGCGGGGACCCTAAAATGGTATTTCAAAACCATTACAGGAAATTAGATTGCTAAATATTGAATATAGTTTCTAAAAGATGTAAAGTCACTTGTCAAGAGTTAAATCGATGGGATCACGCGATGTAACTGGGGAATGTTTCGAGGAGAACTCAGGGAATCGTCCGCAGTAGTTTCCACACATCTTTTTCCATGTTGTTGCCTGCGACCATCCAAAGGGCATCGTCGAAGACGAAGACGCTGGCCGCGTGGCGTGGCTTCCACGGCGTGTCAGGAACCTCGTACCAGTTGACGCCGTCGGTGGAATACCACACGTCGTTGCGGTTGCCGCTCGTCTTGTTGTAGCCTGTCATAGGTGCAGCCGCCGAGTATCCAGATCCGGTCTTTGAACACGGCACTGCCGCCAATCATCCCACGCTGCGGCCAGTATGGCTCCTTCGGCGTCACCCGCCGCCAGTTAACCCCGTCTGTCGTGTTCCAGATGTCCCGATAGAACACCTCATCGGACTTGGAGGACTGCGGCATAGTCTGTCCGCCGATGACCCAAATCTTGTCTTTGAGCACGACTGTGTAATGCGTCGCGCGCGGCCCCCACGGAACAGGCTTGTACTTATTCACGTAAGCCCACGTCCGCCCGTCGGTCGAGTTCCACACGTCGAAGTGGTAATGCCCTTGGTTCACGTCGCCACCGACGATCCACATCTTGCCCTTGTAAACGACGTAACCGGCGGTGTGCCGGCCTTCCCAATCCTTCGTTCCATCGAACTTGGCGTCCAGAAAAGTGTTCGGTTTAACCAGGTTCCACGTTGCTCCGTCGGTCGAACTCCAGACCTCGTTGCTGCAGATGCGCGGGAAATGCACTTTATCCCTCGGATTCCACCCGCCGATGAGCCACATCTTGTCCTGGAAGACCAACGCCCCGGCGCCGTCACGAGGTGCATACGCGGCTTCGTTCGTTACATTAACCCAGCGATAGTGAGCGGCCTCCCCCGATGACTTCGTCGTCTGCCTGTGGAGCAAGAAAGAAAACAAGCAGAAGAAAACCAGAGAGGCAAGCCTGAACGGACACCCGGACGAAGAGGACATATTGGTCGCACCTGGTTGGTGACCCAGCCTAGATAGACGATTGGTTAGTTTGCTACTTTACGATTGACCGAACAAGAAATTCAGCACTCCCCGATCCCTCTGAAATCGCTGATCCTCAGTGAACGAGTGTTGTCGAGGCACTGAGCTTCAACTTGTGGAGGAAATCAGCCGCCGAGTCAGGCCGATCCCAGATCTCGAAAGCGAACGGTTGCAGTGAAAGCGAGAGCCACTGGGAACTCAAGAATTGTGAATCTCGTTGGAGCAGATGACTCGAACCCGTCGGGAGTTGGTGCTAGCGGCGACGCCCTTTCGGAGACACTTCGAACCCAGGCGCGCAGCCCAGTGCGGCGATTCCGATGTGGTCTGCGGCGTCGCAACCCGACTTGCCCGTTCCTTATCAGCAGGTGGAGCGCTGGCTCCCTACCGTAAACACGCTGGTTCAAGGTCGGCAATGCCACGAGCTGACGGTCGGCGCTTGCCATCGTCGCGACACCAAACAGCCCGGCGGATTTGAGGAGGAATTCGCGTCGCGAGTTTGATTGAGTCAGTGATGGTTTGGCAAGAGTGTCTCTCATAGTGAATCCCTATTCCGCCAAAAGCTTGGGCATAACGTGAAACGGCCGCGGCTGCAGCAGTCGGCAAATGTTTTGGTACCGACGTCATAAAAGCTCCGAATCGTTCTTCCCACGGTGAGCCTCCCCGCGCGGAGTTCTCGCACTGAATCAATCGCATTCGTTTGATTCTATTTCGGTACGGCGCGCCGTGGGAAGAAGAGGAGTAGAAACATCGCGTCCAAAGCCGAATGGTGCCAGACAGGGGTCAAAAAGAAAGCGGAAGAACCGATTTTAGGTTCTTCCGCCTTTTAAATCAAACTACCAAACAGCCTGAGTTGCCTCAGAAAACGAATTTCAGGGCAAACTGCATCGACCTTGCTGGAGTACTCGTTGAAAGAATTCTGGCGGTTGCGGGTTGATTGATTGTCGTACCGGGTTGGGCCAAGTTTACGTGATTGGGTGCGTTGAACATTTCCCACCGGAACTGAAGATACTTCGTCTCTCGGAAATAGAAGTTTTTGGACAGTGAAGTATCCCAGAGATGAATGCCGGGGCCATCCAAGATGGACACGCCGGAGTTGCCAAAAGTATATAACGGTGGGGCGGTGAGAGCTGAAGCATTGAACCACCGATTAGCAGTCTGATCAGATATTCTGAGGTCCGGACCCAAATTCGGACGGGTGTTTCGTCCGTTACCCAGAGTGCCCCCTGGAACGGTGAACGTAAGTGGTTCACCCGAGTTGAAACTGTAGATGGAGGAGAGTTGCCACCCTCCTAAAATCCCATTGGCTACAGGATGAAGATTGTTCAAATGCGCTCTTCCTCGGCCGATTGGAACTTCATACACTGCATTGGAGGCCAAAAGATGCGTACGATCTAATTGCGATCGTCCATAATTATAGCCCTGAGGCGAGTAGGGTTCATTGGCGTCCGTCCAAGTGGCTCCGCCCTCTTCCAGGTGTTTGGCGAAAGAATAGGAAAGCTGGTAGGAAAGCCCTTCGCTGAATCGTCTTTCAAATTTCAGTTGCAGGGCATTGTAATTGGTGAATCCCACGTTCTCGTATAGGTTGATGTCTCCCCACGCAGGAAAAGGCCTATCTGCTTGCAGGTTGGTATGTTGCCCCGGCCGCGCAACGTTATGAAACACCTGCGTCAGCAGATCGGTCGTCTTGTTCCCCACATAAGAGACGGTGAGAGCTGCTTCCGAAGGCAACGTCTTCTGAATGGAAACGTTCCACTGGTGGTTTTTTATGTTGGGCAAGTCAGGCCTGGCAGCAGTCACCGAAGGCGCAAGAAAAACCTTGGGGTCATTCGGCCAGGCGTTTTCCCAGCGCTGTAACTGCGAAGCGCTCCAAGCCTGGGTTTCGAAAGTCCAATAGGGCGGGCCAATAATGGAGGAACCAGTGATGTTGTCCCGGAAAATACTGGGGAACAATCCATACCCACCGCGTACCACCAGATCATTCGATCCTGAGGGACGCCAAGCAATACCTAAGCGGGGAGTAAATATTCCTCGAGCCTTAAAGAGACCAGGCGGCAGCCCTGCCTCAGTGGCCGAAATCCACAGACCTTGTGTTGCTGCTGCCAGAAACGGAGAAACCGCTTGCGAGGTTAAATCCACCTGGCCCTTCTTATTCTCTCCAGCTATGGACTTCCCAAGCTTCAGGTCGAAGGTCGAACCTGTGCCTCTGAGAAAGGCCTTTTCGTGCCAGTAGTCGTACCTTACCCCCAGGTTTAATGTAAGGTTGGGAGTAATCTTCCAGAAATCCTGAAAATACAATGCCGAGTAGGGCGAATTGGCCACACCCAGTCCATTCAGGGGAAAATTTCGAGAGCTGGTCTGCACCAGGCCCAGCAGGTAATCGGCAAAACCGTCACCCGTATATTGCCCGTTAAAGGTAAAGGTTCCCCTGGAGCAGCAAGAGGCATGGTAGACAGAGGTGTGGCCATCGGCAAATTGGTATCCGAAACTGAGTGAATGAGCGGCTCGAACCAGGTTCATACTCACTTTAGCGTTTTCGCCCCAAATCTTCTGTTGTCCCGGATCATTGGAAGGCGCGGCGAATCCCGTGTACCCCGCAAGAGTGACGCTCGGCAGTCCAGTAGAACTTTCTCTTCCTTTCGTTGGGAATCCGTTAATCCCGGCTTGCACGTTCAAATTGTCAATACCGGTGACATTGGAACTATAAATAACTCGGCTGCGATTATAGCCCATGCCTGCCGTTAAGAGGGTCGTAGGGTTCAAGTTCCAATTGTAGTTCAATGCCGTATTGTGTTGCAGCATTTTCCGGTCCAGGACAACGACTGGACTATACCCGGGCGGACTCACCTGCTGGCGATTGATGATCACTCGCGCGTTCAATCTATGATTGTCACTGAGCTGCTCGTCGATCCGCAAGCTGTAAATCCCCAAATCATCCGGGCTCGAGGCTACTCCCCGAAAAATTCCACTTCCGGAATTAGGCTGAAGGATGTAAGGGAAGAAGAATTTTGAAGCGGAAGAGATTCGATTATCGGGAATGATGTTGCCTGGAAAAGGTTGACCCGTGAGGGGATCACGAATCGGTTTGGATGAGAAATCTCCCTTGAACATTTCCGCGCGAGGCGTCACGGAGTTGTAAACCCTCTCTTGGCGGATTCGGGTCCCTTCGTAACTCCCAAAAAAGAATGTTTTGTTCTTGAAAATGGGCCCACCGACCGTGTATCCAAACTGGTTTTGGCGGAGTTTAGGTTTGGTGAGGGCAAAAGCGTTGCGAGCGTCCAGCTTGTCATTCCGAATAAAATCCCAGGCCGAGCCATGAAAAGCGTTGGTTCCTGTCTTGGTCACCAGGAGCACCTGCAAGGGGGCACTCCCATGTTCAGCTGAGAAATTGGCGGTCTCCACGTTAAACTCAGCAATGGTTTCCACGCTAGGAAATCCAATACCCGTCTTGTCCGAAGTCTCCGTGGCAGTTAATCCATCCAGTTGGAAATCTGTCTGATCGTTTCGTTGTCCCAGGCCTTGGACCGTACTAGAGCGGTGTATTCCGCTAATTCCCTGGTACCGCATGCCAGGAACCAGGCCAACCAGGGCAATGGGATTTCTTCCGTTGAGAGGCAGCTCGCGAATCGCCTTTTCTTCAACGACCATTTCCACAGAACCCTTATCCGTCTGAACTAATTGCGCGGTTGCTTCAACCGTGACTCTCTCCGTGATCTCGCCAACTTCCAAGACTGGCGAGACCCTCAAGCGCTGGCCCACTGTTAATTCTGTCCTCTCTACCGTCCATGTCTTGAAACCGGCAAACGAGGCGGAGACTGAATAGGGACCGCGGGGCAGTTGTAGGATCTCGAAATTTCCTCCGGCTCCTGTCTGCGCCGTCTTCTTGAGACCGGTGTTCAGGTTAGTCACTGTCACTTCGGCGCCGCCAACGACCGCCCCGGACGGGTCTGTCACGACTCCAAGAATGGAGCCCTCCGTCCCCACCTGCGCCATGAGGGCTGAATGGGGTACTAACAGGAAACACACACACACTATCGCCAGGACCCAACATAAAATCCTGTTCATGAGCTTATCCCTCCATTGAGATTGAGCCTGTCGCAAGGCATCAAGAAAACACATCGCAACAAGTCGGACAGCAGTCGGCTGGCTCTGGGCCCCGGACTTTTTAGCACTTGTGCCTAGGTGTGCGTCGTGGCGCAAAAAGATCTAAAGACTGCGTTGTCTTCGAGAAGCTTTCGTAGCTTGAAACGAATTGTTAACAAACGCTTGAGAGCTGTCAAGGCATTTTTTGTATTCAGTAGCAGATTTCAATATGTCGAAAAGCAATTTCGTCTTTTTGTGAAACACCGGCACCTGGCTGATCAGCTGACAGTAACCTTCCACTCAAAGTCCCAATGAATGAGAACTGGACCGTTCTAAGGTTCTCATCGACGAACGGTCCAGTTGTGGATGAACTCGCTGATAATCCCGGAGAAAGAACAGCCATTGAGTCCCCTCCCGCAATGAGGTAAAGAGAACAAGCCGATGATCATGGAAACTCGAACGTATCCTGTGGCTACCAGACCGGCCGTAGCCAGAGGAAGATTGCCTCCGGCGTGTTTGTGACGCAGGCCCGGATCAGTCGACGTGAGGCAGATGCCCCAACAAGCGTTTTATGTGCATTCTCCAAATGAATCCTCACGAAACCTTGGCTTTAGAATTGTAGACAAACTTTCGGTCGTCGTTTGGTGGTACCGTCAAGCCGGCGCCAATGAAAGAGGCCATGACGGGCACTGCCCGGCTGCGCCGCAAGATTGTCTCAAAAAAGAAAATGCCTGGTATCTGTTGGAACAAATACCAGGCAGGGATTTCCCGGCGAGTGCGCTTGGGTCAGAAGACGAACTTCAACCCCAGTTGCATCGAGCGTGCGGCACCAGCACTGAAGATTTTGCCGGTGGCCGCCTGCCCAAGTGTGGTCCCCGGATTGCCAAGGTTCACATGGTTAGGCATGTTAAACATCTCCCACCGGAACTGCAGATATCGCCGCTCTGAAATATAGAAGTTCTTGGATAGGCTGGTGTCCAGAACGTGGCTGCCCGGTCCGTCGAATATTCCAATACCTGAATTCCCGAACGTGAACTGCGCGGGTGCCGACAGAGCCGCCGGATTGAACCAGCCGTCGGCGCTCGGGTTGCTCACATCCAGATCTCCGGAGACGTTGGCTCGAGTATTCCAGCCGTTCCCGAGCGTTGCCCCAGGAACAACGAAGCTGAGCGGTGCTCCGGTGACAAAGTTGTAAATACCCGAAATCTGCCACCCGCCCAGAATGGCGTTGCCCACCGGATGAATGTTCGTCAGGTGCTTGCGTCCATTTCCGAAAGGCAACTCATAGACCGTGTTGACTGCCAGAATGTGGGTTCGATCGAATCCAGCCCGCCCTTTGTTGTAGCCCTCCGGTGCGAAGGGAGTCGGCGTGTCCCAAATCCCCTCTCCTCCGTTCTCATCGGTTTGCCTGGAAAGAGAGTAGGAGAGCATGTAAGAAAGGCCCTCACTAAAGCGCTTCTCCCATTTCAGTTGCAATCCGTTATACCAGGATTTCCCCAGGTTGTCGTAAAGATTGACGTCGCCAAATACAGGGTAGGGCTTGGCGGCTTGCAGATTCGTGTAAAGCCCCGGCTTAACGTTGTTGTAGTTATACTGGGCGATGCCGTCAACGAGCTTGTTGCCTATGTAGGAGACCGTCAACGCAGACGATCCCGGCGTCGACATCTGAACCGAAATATTCCACTGGTGGTACTTGTTCGAGGTCATGTCGATCACCGGCGCTGTGACGGACGGTGATACAAAGGCTGTCGGATCACTTGGCCAGGCGGTCTCCCAGCGCTGCAGCTGAGCAGCGCTCCAGCCCTGCGTTTCAAAGGTCCAGTAAGGCGGGCCGATGATAGCTGAGCCAATGGTGTTGCCGCGGATCTGACTCAGGAAAATCCCATACCCGCCGCGGACGACCAAATCGCTCCCTCCCTTCGGCCGCCAGGCAAAGCCCAACCTTGGAGAGATGTAGGCGTCGCCTTCGAAAAGTCCCCGCGGGTATCCGGCCTGAGAGGCTGGAACCCAGAAATCTTTGGTGGCTGCTGCCAGGAAGGGAGCCACGGGTTGAGCGGTGAGATCAACTTTGCCGTTCTTGTCCTCTCCTGCAATGGCTTTGCCCAGCTTGAGATCAAACGAGGAGTGATTCCCTCGAACGGCAGCGCGCTTATGCCAATAGTCGACACGAGCCCCCAAGTTTACCGTGAGGTTCGGGGAAATTTTCCAGAAGTCCTGAACGTAGATCCCGGAATAAGGCGTGTTGGCCATTCCGAAAGTCTGGATCGGATAGTTTCTCGAAGAGCTCTGGGGATAACCTAACAGGTAATCCGCGAAGCCGTCTCCCGTATACTGTCCATTGAAACCAAACGTCCCCCTCGAGTTCCCAGAGCCATGCCGGCCCATGGTCGTGCGATCCTGAAGTTCATAGCCTATGTTCAGCGAATGCGCGCCCCGAATGAGGTTGACGCTGGCCTTGCCCCCTCGAGATTCAAACCACAATCTCCCCGGTGTTCCCCAGGGAGCAGCAAACCCCTGATAGCCGGCGAAACTTACACCCGGTAATCCGATCCAATCTTCGCGACCCGCCGTAGGAAAGCCCTGAATCCCGGCCTGCTGGGTCAAGTTGTCTTTTCCTGCCACAGGTGTGACGAAGCTGTCCAAGTTTCTAAGATAATTCGCTCCGAGCGTAAACAAGGTCGTAGGAGTTATGGCGTACGAATAGTTCACTCCCAAGCTTTGTCCCCTGATATCGTCTGTTCGAGTCACTTCTGGTTTGTAATCACGGCTGAGACCCTGAAAGTCGCTTATGACATAGCGACCGTAGATCTGCTGCTTGTCCGTCAACTGCTGGTCAATTCGAAGTGTCAGCTCTCCGTTGTTCGATGGCACGGAGCCCACGGCGCGGAACTGATTAGCGCCGGAGTTCGGTAGCAGAATCTGTGGAGCGAGGAACTTCGAGGCGCTGCTGAACTGGCTTTCCGGAATGATGTTGCCGGGGTATGGCTGGTTAGTTACAGGGTTCGTCAGCTGCTTGCCGGGGAGCAACGCTGAGAAGTCTCCTCTGAGCATCTCCGGTCGAATCGTCACCGAATTATAGATGCGCTCCTGCCGGATGCGCAGCCCTTCATAGCTGGTGAAGAAGAACGTCTTGTCTTTGATGATCGGTCCGCCCGCGCTAAAGCCAAACTGATTCCGGATCAGCTTGGGCTTGGTCGATGCAAAGGTATTCCGCGCGTCCAGCTTGTTGTTGCGGTGAAATTCCCACAAGGTCCCATGGAAGCCGTTCGTGCCGGCCTTTGTGACTGCTAGGATCTGCAGCGGGTTGCGACCATGTTCAGCGCTGAAGTTCGACGTCTCCACATTGAACTCAGCGATGGTGTCGACATTGGGAATCCCGAAACCTCCCTCGTCCATGCCGGCGTTGGCGTTCAAACCGTCGAGTTGAAACTCCGCGCCATCGTCCCGGCTGCCCAGTCCCTGCACCAAGGCGGCCCTCTCGGTCCCGCCCTGCTGACCCAAAAACCGCATGCCTGGAATCAGCCGAACGAGCTCGACTGGATTTCGTCCGTTCAGAGGCAGTTCCACGATCTGCTTCTGTTCGATAGTCGATTCGACTGATCCCTTTTCTGTCTGCACCAGCTCCGTCACAGCTTCGACTGTGACACGCTGCGTGATCTCACCAACTTCCAACGCCGGCGAAAGCCGGAGGAGTTGGCCAACTCCCAGTTCGGCTCGATCGACCGTCCAAGTCTTGAATCCTGTGAACGAGGCCGTCACCGAGTAACTGCCGCGCGGCAGCGCCCGAATTTCAAAGTTTCCGCTTGAGTCGCTGGTGGCGCTGCGATTCAGGTTCGTGTCGAGGTTCGTTGCCGTCACGTCAGCGCCGGCAACCACTGCGCCCGAGGCATCCCGGACGACTCCGAGGATGACGCCCTCGGTTCCCACCTGGGCGGACAGAGTGGCTGAAAATGTTAGAAAAGCGAGCAGAAAAATTCCTGCCGTCGTTATGGAATAGTGCTGCCTTCTCATGCAAGCCTCCTCGCGCTGTGTACTTTCGAATGAGTTGAAGAGCATCGAGTGAATCTGTTGACCGACCGACCCCGGTCTCAGGGTACGGCTTGCGTCACGGAGCTTTTGCGCGCTGCTGCTTCCTGTCTGCGCTAATTTCCATTCTGAGAGTCGAACCGCTGGATCTCTTTGGATCCGAGTCTGATTGGGCTGACCAGATCTCTGACGTGGAGTCTGTTCAATGTGCCTCTTGTAAATCCTCCAGCGATCTAAGTCAAGCGCTAATTCAGTTTCGTCCAGGGCCACGTCAAAGTCCCACAACTGTAAGTAATCACAACAAGCGAATTTCATGCTGGCATTTTCAGGGGCAATTTGTTAGGCTGCGCCCGTGAGCCAGAATCCTGAATCGAAGCTGTGTTTACCCGAACCGCTGACGGTTCACCCCGTGCGGTGCCAGGAGCGGGAACGGTGGCGGCAGTTGATGGGCGAGCATCATTATCTTGGCTTCCAACGCATCGTGGGCGAGTCGCTGTGGTACGTGGCCACCTCCGGCCCGCACTGGGTGGCGCTGTTGGGCTGGGGATCGGCCGCCTTGAAATGCCAGCCCCGCGATGGTTGGATTGGCTGGGAACGATCGCTGCAGTGGCGGCGGCTGCGCTGGATTGCCAACAATGTGCGTTTTCTGGTGCTGCCCCAGTGGCGTCAGCCCAACCTGGCCTCGCGAGTCCTGGGGCTGAACTTAAAGCGGCTGAGCCGGGACTGGGAACTCTATTATGGGCACCCCCTGCTGCTGGCGGAAACCTTTGTCGATCCGGCGCGTTTCCGGGGCACCTGCTACCGAGCGGCAGGCTGGCAGCTGCTGGGGACCACGCGGGGTTTTGCCAAGCGGGGCCGTGGCTACCAGAGCCACGGGAAGCCGAAGATGGTTTGGGTGCGTGAGCTGCGACCCCAAGCCCGATTGAGTTTAACAGCTCCTTTTTCACCTCCCTTAAGGACTCAGCGAAAGGAGAATCCCTGGATGATCGATGCCAATTGTCTTCCGCTGGAAGGAAACGGCGGGCTGATGGATCTGCTCCAGACTCTGGTGGACCCGCGCAAGCCGCGCGGTGTGCGCCATCCGGTGGTCACCATTGTGGCTATTGCCACCTGTGCCGCCCTGTCAGGAGCCCGCAGTTTCAACGCCATTGCCGAGTGGGCTCAAGGGCTCAGCCGCGAGGCTTTGCGCCGGCTCGGCTCCAAGCGCTGGACACCCCCTTCGGAACCCACGATTCGCCGGGTCTTGCAGCGGCTCGATGCCGACCGGCTGGATGGGGAGATCGGCCAATGGCTGGCCCGCCGCCATCCCCTGGCCGGACGCGCGGTCGCGGTCGACGGGAAAACCTTGCGCGGCGGCCACGACCGCGGCCAGACGGCTCCCCACTTGCTCAGTGCCATCCTGCATCAGGAAGCCGTGGTCATTGGCCAGATCGCGGTGGAAGCAAAGACCAACGAGATTCCCAAGCTCCCCCAACTGCTCGATCCGCTCCCGCTGGAAGGGGCCGTGGTCACCGCCGACGCGCTGCACACCCAAAAGGACACCGCCCGTTACCTGGTGGAGACCAAAAAAGCGGATTACTTGTTCATCGTCAAAGAGAATCAACCCACCCTGCGGCAAGACATCGCCGACCTCGAACTGAACTCTTTTCCCCCCTCAGCACACCACCACCGATAAAGCGCATGGGCGGCTGGAAGTCCGCCAGATCTGGGCCAGCACCGAGCTGACCGGCTATCTCGATTTCCCCTATGGGGCCCAGGTCTTCTGCCTCCAACGCCACACCACCGAAATCGTCACCCAGAAATCCCGCAGCGAAATCGTCTACGGCATCACCAGCCTCTTACCCCGGCAAGCCAGTCCAGCTCGCCTGCTTGGTCTCAGCCGCGGCCACTGGTCGATTGAAAACCGCCTCCACTGGGTCCGCGACGTCACCTTTGATGAAGACCGCTCGCAAGTCCGTAAAGGCGCTGGCGCCCAGGTCATGGCCTCTGTGCGCAACCTGGCCATCTCGCTGCTCCGCATGGCCGGCGCCCGCTACATCGCCCCCGCTCTCCGCCATTGCGCCCGCCTCGGTCCCCAAGTCTTGCGACTCATCGGCCTTCGACTTTGACGGGGCCGTGGTGTAGTTGCTGATCTCTATCAATGAGGAATAGTCCATGAACAAATTGCAGAGAACTGCCT
>Ga0163150_10004689_pt1 | contig 18115 bp, 14 predicted proteins | sample OliLakLV19P2IB_FD_148628 | JGI IMG/M metagenome (GOLD analysis project Ga0163150, IMG submission 148628) | Freshwater microbial mat bacterial communities from Lake Vanda, McMurdo Dry Valleys, Antarctica - Oligotrophic Lake LV.19.P2.IB | ecosystem: Environmental > Aquatic > Freshwater > Lake >...
TCAACTTTGGACATCGGAGTGATGCCTCAAAAATCCAATGCGAAACGGGTGTCCGTTGAAACTTCGGTTTTCTATTCGTAACGATAAATAGTTAATTTTGCCCCACAGATTCTGCGGAAGAGCCTTTCTTATGAATAGCGGTCAAGCGAATATAGAAATTATAAAATTTGGGGTCTTCTAAACCGCCTTGCCAATGGCAGGTAAATTCGATTCCAAGTTCTGGAAAACTCAAGGCTTGACCGTTCGGGATCGAGCCGCCGGCGATCATGCTTTGCGCTAGGTATTCGAGGATCGCTTGCCTGGATGATTCATCGGCGGCATCGACATTTTCGATCGACAGATCAGGTCTGGCAAATCGGCGCATCCCCCGTGTGTAAAGATGTCGCTTTCCCGGCTGTTCTTCGATCGATTGAAAAGTGATTAATGAATTCGAGCCGGCGATCCCTCCGTCAAAGACTTTGAGTCGCCAATCGAGCGGGCCATACCAATTGCCAGTCAATACATCGACGACAGCCGTTCCGCCATGATCGAGCAAGTACATAATAAGCCCGATACAATCGCGAAGCGAATCGAGATGGTTGGCGTCGGGCAACTCGCCTCGCAGCGCCAAACAGGTCGGCGACTGCTGTAATGCATCGACGACGATCGGTGACTCCCGACAGAAATTTTCCCAACTCGCGCCATGTTGAAAATGCATTCGCAGTTCCGCCCGCTCTCCTAGCGAATGATAAAGTAGCTGGAGCCCGTTCGGCAATCCGTTGCTTTGATACTCTTGCTGCGGGATCGTCGGATACGTCTCTTCGAGCGCACCGTAGACGACGAAGAAGTAAAGTCCGCTTAATGGGAGCTGCACAAAGTGCGGACGCGGCCAACTCTCTAGTTCAGTTTCTGGCATTTGGTATTTGTAGGTGTCCAGACTAAGACATCAGCTTTGCAAATCGAGCGTATGCTTCGTCCCATGCGTTCGATTCCTTCGGGTGATATTGTTGGATATCGCAGCTCCGACGTATCCACTCGCGCGCGGCAGCAATATCCTGCAATCGTCCGTTGCCGAGACATTGTGTGACGATGTTGCCCAGCGCGGTTGCTTCAACTGGCCCGGCGATGACGGGTCGTTTGGTCGCATCGGCGGTCATTTGACAAAGCAACTCATTCTGCACCCCGCCGCCGACAATATGAATCGTCTCGATGCGGTAGCCGAGCAACTCTTCGAGCGAATCTAAGCACATCCGATATCGCATCACCAGGCTCTCAAGGGCACTTCTCGCGATCGAACCTGGACCTTCGAGGATCGGCTGCTGATGCTTTCGATAAAGCTGCTGAATCGCCGCAACCATATTCTCCGGAGCAACCAAGCTCGGATCGTTGGGGTCGAAAAAGCTTTGGAGCGGTTTGGCAACCGCCGCCATCGCCGTCAGTTGACTCCATGAATACTCTTGGTTCTGTCGCTGCCATGCTGCTCGACATTGCTGGTAGGGCCAAAGGCCGGAAATATTCTTGAGCAATCTCGTCGAGCCTTGCACGCCGCCTTCGTTGGTAAAATTGAGCTCCGAACATTTGTCGGTCAAGTTCGGACTGGCTAACTCAACACCCATCAGTGACCAGGTTCCGCTGCTGATATAGCACCAGCGCGGTTTGGCTGGCGCGAACTCAGAAGCCGGTACCGCCACGATCGCAGCCGCCGTATCGTGTGTCGCTGGAATAATCGTCTGAACGGAATGCAAGCCGGTTCGCTGAGCCACGTCCTTTTTGATAGGACCCAACATTGTCCCGCTTTGAACACAAGGCAAGAATAATTTTTCGGGGATTTCAAACGCCTTCAAGATCCGCGTCGACCATTTTCCATCTTGTGGACGGAGCAATTGAGTGGTGCTAGCGTTAGTACGTTCATTTGATTTTTCACCCGTCAGCAGCCAATGAAAAAAATCAGGTGTCATCAAAAAGTGTTCGGCAATGTCGAGCAACGGCGAACCTTCCTCACGCATCGCCAGAAGCTGATAAGCCGTGTTGATCTCCATGAACTGAAGACCTGTCTCCGAAAAAATATCGCGTCGCGACAGTCGAGCGAATGCCTTGTCAAACATACCGTTCGTTCGAGGGTCACGGTAACAAAACGCTGGCCCAACAATATCGTCATGCTTGTCCAGAAGCATATAGTCGACGCCCCAGGTATCGACACCGACCGACTGAATTCTCGAGCCATAGGTCGCCGCAGCTTTCGTAAGTCCAAGCTCGATATGCGACCACAAGGCCAACGAATCCCAATGGAGGCGTTTGCCGATATGCAAAGGGCCGTTGGAAAAGCGATGGACCTCTTCGAGCTCGATCGAACGATCATCGAGCGACGCAGCTAAGACACGACCACTCGACGCACCTAAGTCAACCGCCAATCGAACTTCACGGGAGTTAGACATGGTTGATGGCCTTCAACTAGGACTCTTCGATCGCGACCTTGGCATGCTCTACGATTTGGTCAGTCGTAATCTTGAAGTGGTCGTAAAGCTGATTGAACGGAGCGGATGCACCAAAGGTACTCATCCCGACAAAGTGGCCATCGAGTCCCAAGTAACGATCCCAGCCCAACCGGATTCCGGCTTCGCAACCAACACGAGCCGTAACCGCCTTAGGCAAAACACTTTCGCGATAGGCTGGCTCTTGATCTTCAAAAAGTTCGAAGCATGGCATGCTTACAACGCGAGCTTGAATACCTTCGGCAGCCAATTTTTGCTGCGCCTGAACAACGAGCATCAGTTCGGTACCGGTCGCCATCAGGATGACCTGCGGCGTTCCTTTGCCATCGCTCAAAACATAGCCACCTTTTTCGGCTCCGGCGGCACTATTCATCGTTGTACGATCGTAAGTCGGCACATTCTGCCGAGAGAGGACCATGGCCGATGGGTGATTATGCAACTTCATGGCCGCGATGTAGCAATGGGTAACTTCGTTGGCGTCGCCGGGGCGGAAGACGTACAGTCCCGGAATGGCGCGGCAGGCTGCCAGATGCTCGACCGGCTGATGCGTGGGTCCATCTTCTCCCAACCCAATCGAATCGTGCGTGAAGACGTAGAGTACCGGCTGATGCATGATACTGGCCAATCGCATCGACGGTCGCAAATAGTCGGTGAAGACAAAAAAGGTCGCACCGTAAGCTCGTAAACCGCATAGCACCATTCCATTGAGAGCCGATGCCATTCCATGCTCGCGAATACCGAAGTGCATATTGCGACCGGCATAATTGCCAGGTTCAAAATCAGTTTGTCCATCGAGCAGCGTCATCGTCGAGGGTGCTAAGTCAGCCGAACCGCCGATCAACGCTGGGAGATGCGGAGCGAGCATATTCAATACTTTGCCGGAGCTGACGCGAGTCGCCAAACCTTTTGGGTCAGCCGCAAATGGCTTGATGCCTGCGTCCCAACCTGCTGGCAACTTGCGATCGATGATCGATTGAAGTTCGGCTGCCTCTTTGGGGAACTTCGTCTTGTATTCTGCAAAGCGAGCCGACCAAGCTTTTTGAGCAGCCGATCCGCGTTTACCCATCGAGTTCGCAAAGTATTCGGGGACGTCTGGCGGCACCAAAAACTTTTCATTTTCTGGCCATCCGTATGCGGCTTTGGTGAGTTTGATTTCTTCTTCGCCAAGCGGTGCACCGTGCGCCCCATGCGTGTTGGCTTTGTTGGGAGAACCAAAACCGATGATACTCTTCACGACAATCAACGTCGGCTTATCGTTGGTCTTTTTGAATTCATCAAAGGCTTTTTGCAAAGCGTGCAGATCGTTCGCATCTTCAACAACGATCGTATGCCAGCCAAGTCCTCGAAATTTTTCGGGCATGTTTTCGGTAAAGGCAAGATCGGTATGCCCTTCGATCGTAATACCATTGTCGTCGTAGATCCAACAGAGGTTCGATAGTTTTAAATGGCCAGCAATCGAAGCCGCTTCGCATGCCACGCCTTCCATCAAGTCGCCATCGCTGCACATAGCATAGACGTCGTAATCAAATAAATCGAAGCCGGGCTTATTGAAGCGAGCCCCGAGATGCTTACCGGCAATCGCCATCCCGACTGCATTGCCGACGCCTTGACCCAACGGTCCGGTCGTGGTTTCAATACCTGCTGCGTAACCATATTCCGGATGCCCGGCGCATGGGCTGTGAAGCTGACGAAAGTTCTTCAAATTCTCGATTGTCAACGAGGGTTTCGAAGTTCCCTTGCCAGCCGCATCAACGGCCCGAATACCAGCGACATGAATCATCGAATAAAGCAACATCGATGCGTGGCCGCACGACAAAACAAATCGATCGCGGTTGGGCCACATCGGTTCGCTGGGATCGTAATCGAGATTCTCAGTCCAAAGCTGAAAAGTTACCGGAGCAAGGGCCATCGGAGTTCCAGGATGGCCGCTGTTGGCCGCCTGAACACCGTCCATACTGAGTGTACGAATCGTATCGATGGCTAGCCGCTGTGGACTGACGCTATTTACTTTCATATTTTGCTTCTTTCGCCCGAAATACTTATAACTTCTCGATCACGAATAGAACTCGATCTCGGTTCTTTTGATGGTAGAGAAGATACCGCCCGCAAGTTGCCTTGGCAATCGTGCCTACATCCCACCCAAACGCGGTCGAAGCTGATCCCACGAGGCGCGAAGCGATTCCAAAAGGCGGCCAACATGCCCGGCAGCCATAAAGACTCGGCAGCTAACCGCCGATTGCGGATAGAAATTCGTGATAAAATCAAAACAAAACTCGTGCGGACCGTGACCGATCATCACCGCATTCGCATACGCACCGCTTAGTAATTCGTCCTTTAACTTCAAATCGTCGTAGACTTCTTGCGGCGAAGAATGCCGAGTTGTCGACGACGAAGGAGGTGACGAACCTAGACCGGATCCATCGGATTTTGCGGTGTCCTGTGGGAGCTCCGGATTGCTCGATGCGTTCGCCTCGGAAGCACCGGCGGAACCGACACCACCTTGGGCACTCGATTCTTCCGCTGGTTTTGCCGTAGCGCTGGACGAATCGTTTGCCGACGCACCGCTCGATGCCGCGTGCTGCGCGACGGGTTTACCCTGTAAGTTACTCGTAATCGGCCCGTCGGAATTCCCAGTACCCGTTGGCGGGATGTCGCCAAACCGTTGTCGATAGAGCGAGATATTCGTAGCCAACGCATCGGCAAATTGCGGCATGACGGTATGTGGAAGTATGACTCGAGCCACGATCATGTTGGGACGCGGAAGATTGCGAACGAAGTCGAGTATGAATTCGGTCGCTCCGGTAACTACTATAACGCCAGTGCTGATCTGGCCGACCGCGACGTGTTCGGGAACTCGCGCTCGAACGGCTGGCATGCGATCGGATGGATCAGCACGATCATCGGGCGAAGGCGATTGGGCCATCAGTAGAAGGTCTTTCTTATTATCAGTAAATCGAAACTGTCATCTTATGTCGAACGACGATAAAGGAAATACCCAAAGGCAAGGATTCTCTCACAGCCCGCACTAGCACGCTATCGTATCAGCCGTTGACGCTAGCCCGGAATATCCATCAGCCGACGTGCGTTAGCACCGGTTCGCTCGAATTGCTGGGAAACCGGACGCTAATGAGAGCCGGCTGATTTTGCAGACCGCTTTTTGTTCACCCGTCGCAAATCTATACCGTTACCGTAACTACGAATCGGGAGCAAGCGGGTTGAATTCGGCTGGCGGATTGTGCGCAGGCAAATTCCCATGTCGCTCTTTGAGGACGCGTTCTGGAGCCTGAATTCGGACCAGCGTGATATCTCGAGTTAACGAGACAAGGTTGATTGCGAATACCACAATGGCCATCCACAGCAGAACGATGAACGGGCCGAACGGATCGCTGTTAATTTCATAATACGTCCAGAATATGTTGAGGGTGCTATACCATTCAAATGTCGGCTCATTCATCCCGTTCGCCAAATACGAAATCAACACCGTAAGCAGGCTGGTTCCTGACAACAAGACCACCATGATGCAAAGTGAAACAATCATTCTTGCGTTCATGTTTTGTGCAATCAACAAAACCAACAAGCGAGTTAAGCCTAAAAAGATGGTCAAGTGCATCAATAGTGTCAGACCATATCCCGCAACTTCTGGTAAACCGCCTCTCGACCACTGAACGCCCGTCGCGTTGAGAATGATCGTCATCACAACAGCGGCAAAAGATCCAAGCACAAAAAAATAACCGGGACCACTTCCCGGATTCGTCCATGTCAGAAACACACGAGCGAGCAGCGTATCTGGCAAAGTCCGTTGAGCACGAGGACTTGTCACTCCGCTCTCGCCCACAAAAAAGGTTCCGACAACCGCCCAATGTGTGGCCAATAGAAACAAAAGAGCAATAAAGGCTTCCTTGTCGACGAGGTTTGTCCCAAGTCGACTTGCGTAATAAGTAATCGAGCCAATAAAAACAATCGCGATCAGCATACTCTGAAGCAACACCCACCAACGGATTGCCGTCGCATAGTTTTCACCTGCAATTCCAATTGCCGCCGCGGCCGCCAAAATCATAAGCCAACTATAGGTAGCGATGATCGCCATTGTTAGCAGCATAAACGTCAACTGCTCAAGCGAAATCGCGAACTGCGATTCAATCAACCCCCAAAGCGACGCAAAGAGTATGATCGAGCTACCCAGTGCAACTAAAATCAGCACGATCGAAAGGAGTGTCGACAAGGCTCCGATGCGATTGACCGCCGCCAGTAAAATCCCGAGCGATGAAACAACCAACGACATCAACGCCACCCAGCCGAGGGTTAATCCAATCGTAAAAATCGGCACACCACGCAGCAGGTAAGTGAGCGCAATACAAGGTGCTAAGGCCGAAAAATAGATGAGACTCTGCACCATGGCGACGGCGAGTTTGCCGCTGACAATTTTCATCGGAGTCAGCGGTGAGATGCTCAGCACGTCGAATGTCCCTTGGTCCAATTCCGTCGCCATCGAATGGTACGCTGCGTTGGGGACAATCACGATGGTCGGAACGATCAATAGGGCCAGATAGCCGATCAAGAGCGTTTTTCCCGCTGGAAAAAAGTAGATCCCCGGCATCGACGAGATCACGGCAAAAAAAGTCCAGCAGACAATCGCCGCGATCAGCAACAAAAAAGTCCAAATAAACTGACGACTCTTCAGAGCTTGCCGCGTCTCTTTGACCAAAATCGGACTACACCAATCGCTCCATTGGATCAGACGACGATCCGCCGCATTTTCTCCATCGAGTAACCTCTGAATCGTCTGGGCATGCACCGCTTCGATCGCCTGAACCGAGTCGCCGATCGATTCACTAGCTGTCGCCGGTAAGTAGTTGGCCATTACTGCACTGCCCCCGTAGTGATTTGCATAAAGACATCTTCTAACGATCGCTCAGTCGCGCCAAAGGCTGTCACTTGAAAATCAGCCTGTACAATATTGCGAAGCAAAGCTGCTTGCTCTTCGTGTCCACCAGCCAATTGGCACGAAACCCAATCCGATTTTTGACTGACTTCGGAAACGAGAGGCTGCGACGCCAAGAACGCGACAAGCTCGGGCGTTCGATCGATCGTTTGGATCGTCACAGTCAAACTGCTTCGTGAACCGCGCTGGATCTCAGCGACGCTCCCGACGGCTAGCAGTTGACCGCGTTCGATAATTCCTACTCGATCGCACATCTCGGAAAGTTCGGTAAGGATATGCGATGAAACTAAGATCGCTTTCCCTTCCGTGGCTAGCTGGCTGATCAAAACGCGAAGCTCGATTCGGGCTCGAGGATCGAGGCCATTGGCTGGTTCGTCCAGGATGAGAACTTTGGGATCGTGGACCATGGCTCGTCCCAAGCAAAGCCGCTGTCGCATTCCCTTGGAAAGCCCGCGAATGTTCTTCGAGGCGATCTTGTCGAGCCCCGTGAAGGAAAGCGTTCGGCGAATGGCGGCGACTCGATCTTTGCCCACCAAACCATAGGCTCTCGCAAAAAAGTCGAGATACTCGACGCAGTTCATGTTCGGGTACGTTCCAAATCCATCGGGCATGAAGCCCATCCTTTGTCGAACCAGATCTGGATCGTTGATACACGAAAAGCCATCGACCAGCGCGTCACCGAAGGTCGGCAACTCGAGCGTTGCAAGAATCCGCATCGATGTTGTTTTGCCAGCTCCATTGGGACCGATGAAGCCAAACACTTGACCCGCGTGAACTTCGAAAGTAACATCCTGGACAGCCTTGGTGCGACCGAAAAAACGATGCAAACGCCGCAGCTCGATGGCTGGAAATTGTTCCGAATGAACGCCTGAAATGCTGCTCGTTACCATGTGCCCATCATCATGTGAGAAGAGTCGCTTTCGTAAACGCCCGACGTAAAAGGGCGATCCAAATGCTCGGCCCGTTCGAGCACAATCAAAAACTGACGGCCTTTCTTACCAAGATCCTGTAGAAATTCTTCGCCAGATGACTCGATATGATTTCCACCATGCTTGCCGATCGATACTCTCGATGTATTGAGTCGAGAATAATTGCCGAACCAGCCAAATAAGTTATACGAATCGGCTGACGAATAGTTGGGCGGATAGGCAGGCAATACCACGCAACCCATCACTTTGTCACGAGCATCTTCGGCCGTCGTTGCCGTCAATTCGATGCTCCCCTTCGAGCCAACTTGTTCCGCAATATAGACACGCTTCTCGCTATCGACGAAAACCGCAACGCGCCAGTTTTCAGCAAGCAGGTTTCGAACACGAGGCAGCTCACTTTGCTCACTTTGCTCGGTTTGTTCCCATTCAAATGGCTTCAGTCCGTCGACCGGGGTCGTCACCATCCATTGCTTCTGCTCTCGAGCGGTGAACAAACCAACATAACTTTGCTTGTCAGCGAACTCTCGTCGCTTCACTTCGCTATGCGGTTCATAACCTGGGTAGTTGTTGCGCGTCGCATTGGGACTGGGCACTTCCCAAACTTCGCTAGCCGAACTGAACTCGACGGACGAAGGCGGAAAACCGCTGAAATAGGTTTGCCGCGAGTAGGCGCAGCCAAGTCCGGTCGTATTATCGACCCAAGTCAACGAGCGAATGCGACTGCTCGTCCCCCAGCCATCATGCAACAACGCGAACGCAAAAATCGATGCGGTGATCAACATCGCCGAGAGCGGAAAAAGCAACAGCAGTAACACAGGCCGCTTTTGCTTGACGTTCGTCCACCACAACAAAACCGGACCCGCCAAAATCGCAAAGGCGCAAATCGATAGAAAGAAGGCGATGACCGGCGGCTGGCCAAGTTTTGGTATGGTCCAATCCATTAAGTCGACATTGAAAAGTCGATTCATGCGCGATGGGCGATGGATTGCCACGGACAACGCTTCGTTCGGAACTTTATTGTAGAGCTTACCGTCAAACAAGACAAAATGTCCGAACCCTACCGACAAGTACGATGCACACCGATTCGTTTTTGTCTCTCTCTTAATAGTCCAATTCGAGGCCTGACGAGTACCACCAAGCACAAAGGACTCGATCCATCGCTCGACTTCTTCGGGCATATCTGGCGGCGAAGGGCAATCGACGATGATAAGTTGACCACCCGCCGCTACAAACTTACAAAGTACCGTCGATTGCTCTTGAGTCGACGATAGAAGGTCATCGACTTTGATCGCAAAGCAAGGCGTTGCGGCCAGCTCTCGCCAATCACTCGGAAGATGAGAAAGCAACGCTAAATCGAGTTCGGGAAGAATCCAACCCTCGCGCGATTCGAGTAACTTCAGTTGGCTGACATGATTCTTATCGAAGCCAACTTTGAATGAACTCAGTTGGCCAAGGCGCACAATCTTAGTACCTTTTTGGGGTGTATTTTTTTGTGACCCGGAATTGAAATAGCCGCTTGAAATCGTGGTGAGTCCTCGAAGCTCACGTCCTTCGCTGAATAGCTTGCTCGAGATACTTCGCTGCTGATACGTCTGCATTTGACAAGGATAAGCTGGGGCAAGGAAGGATGATCGCGATTCGAGTGCTCCTTGACGAAGCTCGATTCCGTGGACGATCTCGGGTTCATACCCTGAAAACATTGCGAGAAACTTCATACTCAAGTGTTCGTCGCGAGGAAATGGTTTTCCGTCGACGCGGCGTAGGATGACATACCATCGCAAGTAACCGCTGCAATCATAATCGGACCGAATGTCATCGAATCGATAGACGACGCCCTCTAATCCATCGGTCCGACCAGGTATACCGCCGAAAGTAATGATGTCGTCCGTACTTGTGACTTGCGCCAAAGATTGCAATGGTTGTCGAGCAGCTCGGGGTGGCGGAGCGGAACCCGTTGACGCGTTATCGGTTTGAGCGGGCAAACTACTTATCAAACAACAGAGCCAAAGGATGAACGCACAGAATTTTGAGATGTTGGCAACGCCAAAAGTTTTGTCGCCTTTCGCGCCGCGAAAGTGCGTGTTCTTAACGTTACTTTCGCGGAGCGAAAGGCGACATCGATCTGGTTCCGAGGCTCTGCCTCGGAACCCACTGCAACGTAGGCTCTGCCTGCTGGCATGACCTAAGCTCGAGCGTGGCAACAAACTGTAGACGAGGCGGAGCCTTCGAAGCAGTGCGTTCCCAGGCGGGAGCCTGGGAACGAGGGTAAAACTCGTAAAGCGATCTTCGCAGCTATTCATTTTTTGGCTGGGTGGGTGGCAAGATCTGTGATGGCAACCGATGTGAAGCGAAAGGACTTTGGCCTTCTTCCATCTGATCGAAAAAATACTTGTTCAGTCGACCTAACGGGTAGGCGAGCAAGAACAAAAGGCCGAATGCGCCAAAAGTTATCAGGACCAACTCGACAACCATCAACAACCCCTTGATCGCTAAACTCTGGCCTGCGACCCGATAGAGGGCGGCAAAGAGCACTGAGCCCGTCAGCAATAGGAACAGCATTCTGAGAGAAAGCTTATTTCGCATAGTAGGCCCAAATATACCAATTATTTCTCGGTAGACTGCAAATAGCTTGGCAGTCGACGGACCGCCCCCGATCGATCGACACAGGCAATTTCGCTCTTCGCTGTCACGATCAATTGCTGGTCACTCGAACGGGTAACCTGATAGCGGTGCTCGATTCGAGCCCCACGCGACTTGAGAACGGTCGTCTCGATAATCAGTTCGTCATCGAATTCAGCGGGAATAACGTACTCGATCTCCATTCGGCGGACGACCAGCATCAATCCGGTCGCCTCTAAATCTTTGTAGGAATGCCCCCAATCACGCAGCATTTCAACGCGCCCGCGTTCGAAATAGTTAAGATATTGAGCATGGTGGACGCGTCCTTGCCCGTCGACCTCGTGGTATCGAACACGGATCGTCAATCGATGATCAAGCACAGTTTACAAATCCTCACGTTTTTTGATTGACCGGAAGCCTGAACCATCGTATACCATTCGACTGTCTGGCGTTTTGCCAAGTCTGTTCGTTTTCGACTAGAAAGTACAGTATATGAGTACCGGCGAGGGATCGTCGACATCCTATGAGACCATGCGAGGTCGGAATTACCCGACCATTCGACAGTTTACCGTGTTCTTAGAGAATCGAGTTGGACAGCTTCTCGAAGTCGTTCGGCGTTTTGAGAACACTGGAATTCGAATTGTCGCCCTGTCGATCAACGATTCGGCCGAGTGCGCCTTCGTCCGATTCCTCGTCTCGCAACCCGAGCGCGGTCGCGAGATCCTTGAACGTGCTGGCTTAGCGATCATCGAAAGCGATTTGATCGGCGTCGAGCTTCCGGCAGGCAATCAGCCGCTGTTGCAAATCTGCACGGCACTTTTGCAAGCCGAAATCAATATCATTCAGGCATACCCACTCATCATTCGCCCACGTGGTGAACCGGCCGTTGCGATCATGGTCGACAATACCGAAGGTGCCCTTGAAACCCTCACGCGAAAAGGACTCCGCATGCTCTCCGAAGGCGACATCTTGGACGGGGAAGAGTAAACCCTTCGTTATTCCAAAGTGAGCGGCGTTTTACGGCTCACTTCGTAATTCACTGCACCATTCGTAACAAAAATAGTTCTGAGGGTTGATGTCGAGCTTTTCAGCGTAGTTGTCGATGTCGAGTATCCCGTTTGTTCCTGGTAAGACGGTCGCCTTATGGATTTTTAAGCCATCCACCGACGGGATGGGGTAAAGCTCTTTCGGATCGCTAATTTTTAGTTGCGTCATCCAGGCCTGTTCGAGGAGATCGTGAGACTCTTTTGTCGCAGCCAGCACGGCATCCAATCCGGTATGGAGTCGAAATCTTTTCGGGATTCGCTCAGTGGCCAAAAGAAGGGTTACGTAAGGCTGCGTATAATCGGACAGACGAAGTGCATAGTTGGTCAACGGCTGCCCGGTAGCTTGAGTAACTGCCCTCGTTGTGAGTTTTGGCCAAATACTCGACGATTCGTATCGATGGATTTTTCCCGAGTACATCAGCCGTGCCGATTCGTTCGACGCGAAGAGTAAGAGTTGGTCGGTCGCCGCCGCGAATCGCTCGTTGGTTGTGTCGTCCGAGAAATCTTCGATCGCGATCATGCTCAACATGTGCAGTCGCGATTGGTAGTCGGTCTGTTCGTCTTCGATCAGTGCGAGAGCATTCGGCATAAGCGAACGAAGCTTGGATTCTACCCATTCATTTCGCTCAGAGGACGGAGTGAGAAGACGATCACCTTGCGATTGAATCCAATGGAAAAAGCCGTAGAGCATGTACTTCCTACCCACGTCTGGAAATTTTTCTATGACGTAAAAAGGCCGATCGCGGATCGACTCGAGGGCCGTATTGAAATCGACACGCGATAGATTGGCGAACATCAATTCCAATGCCTGATCAAGCTTGGTTAAACTGGGCGCGTTTTCGCGAGTGAAAGATTGCAACCGCTTCCAAAGTGGATCGCCTATTTCTTGAGGGACATCCAAAATTTTCAATGATTCTTGCACTGCGAGACAGAGTTTTTCGAGTTCCTTCGGTTCCGCCTCGACGGCCCGCGCGATGATTTTTTGAACCAATTCGCGAGGACTCGTCCATTGGGCAAACGTTTCGAAGAATCGACTATCGAGTTGATTCGCGTTTCGCATGGCCAAAACGAAAACCTCGGAACTGAGGGATCGCTTGTCCTTAGAATTCGCTTGGGCATCAATGGCGTTGAATGCTTCAAGCCATGCGAAAAACGAACGTTCGTTGAAAAGCAGAACCAGCCATTCTGAGTACCGTTTCCCTTTGTAAAGCGATTCGTTTTGCGAAGGAATGGTTGTTCTAACGATGGGCTCGGCAATATTGATATTTCTCACCGGGAGCCGCTCGTTGGCTTTCAGTAGGATCGCAACTCCAGGCGCGACGACGAGCTTGTCTCTCTCTTTTAAGATTCCTCGTTCAAGGCAGACACGGCGAATCTCTTCGCGAACCGACTCGATCGTGCGTCCCGCCACGGAGACGGGACCGACTAACGGAAGATTGATGGTTCCATCGGCGGCCACGGGAAATGGAAAGCCAAGGACCGGATGATGATCGCCCGCTTGGATCACGTTCACGGGGAGTGGCGGCTGACTAGGCGGGACGAAAGGAATGATACCTTCCAGGTGGATTGCAAGCGTATCGCCGGCGCCGATCTTATCTCGATCGCTTTCGATCGGATCGGAGGAGGATTGTCGTCGAATCCGAGCGATGATGGTTTCACCGCGTTTCACTGTGAACTGCTGATTATCGATCGACAAACTATCGCTCGGTGATTGGAGGACCAACTCGTATCGATCGGCTTGAAGACGTGTCGAGGTAGTTCCTGTTTCAACGGTAATTTCTTTCGTTAATGCTCCATCGCGAAGCAATTTGACTTGAATATCGGCTACATCGGAGTCGATGACGAGTTGCCCCTGTGTGGTCTGAAGGACGATCCAGTATCCGGCAGCGAAGAGAAATGGTAACGCTGCCGCCGCAAGCCACCCGCTCCGAAACGGAGGCCGAACGCCATTGCTCTGCTGGCCATTGCGTCGCGCCATCGAAACCGGAAGCATTCGCGGACTCGACGACGACTCCGGCAAATCGAGGTTTGCTTGCTTCGCTTGGTTGAGCAGTTTGGGTAAGGCTGCTTCGTTCGACATTTCCATGAGTTGTTCGGCGACATGATCGGCACTCGGTGGCCGGTCGGTCGGATCGGTCTTGAGAAGCTGATCGACAAGCTGAACCAAGGCGGGGGGCGCGTCGGGACGAACCGTCTTGAGACTTGGCGGACGATGGTTGGCAAGGAGCCGAAGTTTTTCGAGAGGTGATTGGTTCGGAGCAGCGGCAAGAGGGGCTCGACCACAAAGCAATCGGAAGATGGTAGCTCCAAGTGAATATAAATCAGCCCGGTAATCGACGGCACTACAGCGTTCCGCTTGTTCGGGAGCCATGTAGTCGAGTGTGCCGAGAAACTGACCAACCGTCGTCAGCTCGCTGGTCAATCCATCCCAGCGATCGAGAAGGACTAAGCCAAAGTCGAGAATTTTGACATCGCCATTCACGTCAAGCATAACATTGGAGGGTTTGATATCGCGATGGACCATCCCACTTCGATGAGCGACGGCCAGTCCGACAGCAATTTGTCGTCCGATTTCACAAACATCGTTGATCGAAATAGTTTGCACGGCCCTTGCAATGCGTCCTAGATCGAGACCATCGATATATTCCATCGCTAAGTATTGAATCCCATCCACCTGACCGGCGTCGGTCGCTAGCACAATGGCCGGATGGTTAAGCTTCCCCGCCGCTTGAATTTCTCGCTCGAAGCGTGCTTGAGCATCGGCAGTGACGAATGCGTTCGGCAGAATCTTGACCGCGACGATACGATTGAGTCGCCGATGCTTGGCGAGATAGACCATCCCCATCCCGCCTCGGCCGAGCGGCTTCATTAGCTCGTAGGGTCCGAGTTCCCGGAGGTGAAAAGACGACACCAAGAAGGACTGGTCGAGCATTGATGGTGAGTGCCCGGATCGCTTCTCTGAAAAATCGGAGGACTTTGGTGACGCTTTCACCGATGCCAGGGCTTGCGCTACAATCGGGTCGACGTCGCTTGTTAAGCTTGAATCATGGTGGCAGCGGTCGAACTCGGTATCGCGGATCGTTTCCAGGTCAGCAAGGCTCTTTTCACAGGACTGGCAATGGCTCAAATGAAATTCGAGTTCCTGCATGGCCGTCTCGTCGCTCCAGCCGGTAAGATATTGCTTGAGCCGATCTCGGCTCCAGCATGGGATCGAATTTTTATTCTGATGGATGGGCATGTTTGAATGAACCTCTGCAATTGTTTCGACAAATTAGGTTGATTTGATTTCTGACGCATTACTAAGACGAAACGCGTGTGACACCGCAGCGTTTAAAAAATTGGGCAAGAATTCTCATGGTTTGCAAAATCGGCGAGACGTCGATAACCTTGAGAGTCCCTGACCCCATTTTAGACATTGGAATAGTACGGATGAGCGAAATTGCTTCGACGAATGCAACTCGACCGAGTCTTCTTGATCGGGCAGCCAACCGCGACGAAGAGGCTTGGCGGCAGTTGGTCGATTTGTATGGACCGTTGATCGATGGCTGGTGTCGACGGTGCAACTTGGATTCACATGCAGTCGCAGATGTAATTCAGGAAGTTTTCATTACTATCTCGAAAAGTATTGGCCATTTTCGTGCGGTGCCAGGTAAGGGAGCATTTCGGAGTTGGCTTTGGATGATTACACGGAATAAGGTCATCGATCGATGTCGCAAGTACAAGGACTCTCTTCCGCCAGGAGGAAGTTCAGCGCTGCGGATCATATCGCAGCTCCCAGATCCGGAATCGATCCCGGATGACGAACCCTCCGACCCCGATTTGTTAGGAAGTTTGACGCGACGAGCGTTAGCGCAACTCGAAGCCGAGTTTCTCCCGTCAACCTGGCAGGCCTTTTGGCGCACCGTTGTCGATGGCCTTGCTACCGATGTCGTCGCAATTGAATTGGGGCTGAGCACAGCCAGTGTGCGACAAGCTCGAAGTCGCATACTTCGAAGACTTCGACTACAACTTGGCGATTGCCAAGATAAATAGTAAGTGAGGCGAAAGCGGTTAGTCTCTTTTCAGAAGAAGAAATCTGAAAAGCCAAAAGTGTCAAAAACTGACAAGATCATGGATGACTAAGGAACGAGCGTGTGGTGCATACATCTTTGTGAGCGACGACCTGGGGTCCGACGGAATAGATCATTGGTTGACTTGCGTTCCTCGATCGTATCGCCGAATGAATCGATATGGATGGTGCAAGTTGTTATTGTCATACACAAGCACATTGGGAAGTCGCTCAATCGGAAAGAACGGTCTCGAAAGCAAAACTCTCGCCTTGATCGATCATCGCGCCGCGAAGAGCTGAGGCCATTTCCGCTGCTTCGTAGGGTCCGATCCGTAATTCCGCCGCGATCACATCAGCGTTAATGAATCGCAATCCGCTGTCGGCAAAGTGAGTCGCGAAGAAGGCAGAGGATACCGGGCCGCCCATCAACAGGTTTATAGTGCGGATAAGGAAGCTGCTCCAAGTAATCATGGACACGCTTTCGCCCCACCTCCGAATCGACCTCGGCGATCAGTTCACTGAGCGGTCGCGTCGCTCCGGCTTGGCAAAGCGCCAACGCACGATCACCCCGCAACAGCGGCTCAAGCGACTTGCCAATCGAGGCCCAGTACTCGATCTGACCAGCAATACTGCGTTGCGATACTTCGGCGATGTTTCGGGCATCGCTGACAAGTTCGCCCGATAGTTTGACGGGTTGACCCATTGTGTTGTCTTTTCCCCTTTCCTCTCTTCAGGTAGCATTTTGCTACCTGAAGTCAACGTTACTTCAACTTTAGGATCATTCGCTGTGTGGCCAGAATTTACGCATCCAAAGTGCACCCAAGTAGGACGACACCCACATGTAACATTCTCGTCGGCGAGAATGGTTCGGGCAAGTCAACGATGCTCGAAGCGATTGCGATTGCCAACGGCCTGAACGCTGAGGGAGGAAGTCGCAACATGATGTTTGCGACTCGGGAAAGCCATAGCATTCATGTCGCTTGTCGAAAACCGATTCGAGTAGGGGTTGTACTTTCTCGATGAACCGGAAACAGCTCTCTCGCCGCAGCGCCGGCTTGAATTCCTGATCCTGCTCGACAGCATCGCCGGCCAAGATTCGCAGCTTGTGATCGCGACCCACTCACCGATCATTATGAGCTATCCCAACGCTAAAATCTATGCGTTTAGCGAAGCGGGAATCGTTCCCATCGCCTATCAAGATACCGAACACTACCGTGTGACTAAATCGTTCCTAGACAATTCCGAGAGGATGCTATCGCATCTGCTCGGAAACCATTCGAACGATTAACTCGGAATAGATCAACGGATTCTCGCTATTATAGAAGGTGGCGTACAGCGAATCGTTTGAAGAATTCTTTTAGAAATGTTACGTTTACTGTCACTTGCCATTTCCGCCAAGTGTATTATGGATAGCGGAAAATGGTGTTGTACTCGGGCGATGAACTAGCACTTGCAAGGTAAAGGTCGGATCATCATACGATTTTCCAAAATATGGGGTTAGCAAATGCGTCGACTAGGTGTGGTCCGGCATTCGATTCAACAATTGCGGCGTGCACGGGTTCGGCGGCTGGTCGTCGAATCGCTCGAAGACCGCCACTTGATGGCGATGATTGATCTGGCCATGCTGACGGCGGCTCACGGGACGATCATTTACGGTGCGGATGCGGGTGACTTCAGCGGTATTTCTGTGAGCAGCGCAGGAGACGTGAACGGAGACGGCTTCGACGACATGATCATCGGGGCATCGAATGCTGATGCTTATGGTAAGGCGGTGGGACGAAATAAACGTACCAGCGAACCCACTAGTTTGTGATGAAAGCTCAAGGCTTGGTGAAACCGTATTCGGATTGAATCGAAATGCGATTCAACGCGGCCAAACGGAAATCGCAACAGGTAAATCGCCATCCACTGGGCATCTACGATGACGTGACATGGAATAACGCCGATCGTCTGGACTCTTGATAAGATCTATTCGCGTGGCGTGAAGTGGACGAAAAACGCCTTCAAGGTGATTGCTGCTCGACTCCAACGCACAATTGGCCTTCAAACTTGGAGTATAA
>Ga0163150_10004690_pt1 | contig 18115 bp, 17 predicted proteins | sample OliLakLV19P2IB_FD_148628 | JGI IMG/M metagenome (GOLD analysis project Ga0163150, IMG submission 148628) | Freshwater microbial mat bacterial communities from Lake Vanda, McMurdo Dry Valleys, Antarctica - Oligotrophic Lake LV.19.P2.IB | ecosystem: Environmental > Aquatic > Freshwater > Lake >...
GGCGGATTGAATCAGGTCTGTTGCGAATAATTGCCGCACCCGCTCCAGCGAGTCCACCGTTTCTTGCACGGTCTCAGAGGGGCATCCGTACATGAGATAAGCATGAATGAGAATGCCTGCATCTTTGAAGGCCGCTGCCACAAGCGCGGTGTGATCGACGGTAATCCCTTTCTTGATCTTTTCCAGCAGACGGTCCGAGGCCGCTTCAAGTCCCGCCGTCATTGCGATGCAGCCCGACGCTGCCAGGAGCCGGCAGAGATCAGGCGTAAAGGCTTCTTCAAAACGGATATTGCCCCACCAGGAAATCGTGATGCCTTTTTCTAGTAACGCCAAGGCGAGCGATTTTAAAGCGGCGGGAGGCGCGGCCTCGTCGACAAAGTGGAATCCTCGACAGTTTGTTTCAGCGATCAGTTGCTCGATCTGCTGAATGAGCCGATCGGTCGGCGTCATTTCATAGCGGCTGATGTAGTTGAGCCCGACATCGCAGAATGTGCATTGCTTCCAATAACAGCCGTGGGCGACCGTGAGCTTGTTCCAATGGCCTTCCGACCAGAGACGATGCATCGGGTTTGTGCTGTCCAAGATCGTGAGATAGCGATCGAGGGTTAGGCCGCTATAGGTCGGACAACCGACCTCATCCATGCTGAACTCCCCCTCGGACGTATCGTTCGCGAAGACCACTCGATCCTTGTCCCGATAGAATGTCCGGCAGAGTCGTGTGTTCGGTCTCGTTCCCGCCAGATGTTCAATCAACGAAAGCAGTGGCCGTTCCCCATCGTCGAGGGTGACATAGTCGACATAGTCGAATACACGGGGGTCACAGAGGCGACGAAGTTCTGTGTTGGCATACCCGCCGCCAAGGGCAATGACAATGTCGGGCCGTCGGCTCTTAATGGAGTGGGCGATACGAAACGCGCCATAGAGGTTTCCAGGAAAGGGAACAGTCAGGCAGACAAGCGCAGGATTGACGCGTTCGAGATGTTCCCACAGGGATTCGAGCATAAACCGATCTGTCAGCATCGGAGGGGCAGCGGCCGCATCGATGATAGTCTGGAACGATGAGGCCGCGCGGGCGATGTGTTCGGCATAGCGGCTGAGGGCAAAATGGGGAGAGACGGTCGCTTGGACGAGATCGGCCAGGTCTTCGAGATACAAGGTGGCAAACCGTTTCGCGCGATCCTGATCAGATAAGATACGTGCGGATGCCGTCCGCGCTGTCTGGCCGGCAAATCGGGGGCCTTGAGGAAGAAATCCGGGCCGGGCGAGGAGCAAGGCCAATGACGAATTGCGCCCCTGAAGGAATTCAATGACTGGATCGATGGCCTGCAGATAGGCCGGCGCGACTGCCAGCATCTGTCTGGCTTCACCAGGCAATTCATCTATATGCTCGCGCACTTCTTCAAACACTGCCGTGAGCCCCGATCGACAAAAGAGACGGAGCACCATCTCGATACCGAGGTCGGCTTGGGAGGCTTCGATTGCATGGCCACGGAGAAACCCTGTGAGATACGCGGTCGATGGATAGGGCGTGTTCAGCTGAGTGAGCGGGGGGATAAGCAGTAGAACGCGGGGGCCAGCCATGGGCTGGGACATACCATATTGCCTGAGGGGAATGCTACGCGATAGGTCTTCTGTCGGCTGCCTCCTGTCGACTGGAAAGGTCGGCTATTCCTTGATATCCAGGATGCTGCCCAGCATGTCGTCCGCAGTCTTTAAGACTTGCAGGTTGGCTTCAAATCCTCGTTGCCCGATGATCTGCACGACGGTTTCTTCACCGAGATCGACGTTCGACAATTCTACCTGGGTTGGACCATAGCCGTGATCACGTAAAACTGTAGGCTCGGCGGAGTTGTCTTTTCGAACAACAGGGAGCACGCCTCCGGTTTCCACCGAGATAAGCTCCGTGTGCGATTTCTTGAATCCGTCGGTATTGACGTTGGCCACATTATTCGCTGAGACCTCAATTTGTTTCGCATAGGCCCCGAGCCCGGAAAGGACCGAATGAATAGCGGACATCATGGGGCACCTCCATGAGCGTCTGTGTCAGGCGTCGCCTCCAACGATTTGGTGGGGTAGCCTATTGCGCCCTGTCGGCATACATATCGGTCAGTTGAACGGAGAACTTGATTCCCGAATGGCGCCAAGGAGTGGAGATGAACCTGTGAGAATCGACTTCAACGAATACAATCGAAGTATGATCTCTTCTGACCGTGAAATGGAATTGTAGAATCATGGCATATCTGCCGATAGAGTAGGGCTGTTTGCACGTATTACTCATCCGGATCTGACTCGTGGCCCAACGGACGATTCCACTCACACGTCTTACTGTTGGCATGTACCTGATCGGTGTGGATCGATCATGGTTGCAGACGCCGTTTTTTCGCCATAAGTTCAAGATCAAAGATCAATCGGAAATCGAGGCCCTTCGGCGTGCCGGAATCACCGAGGTGACGATCGACGCAGGGCTTGGGCTGGATGTTGTCGACCATGAATCCTCTCCAGTTGAGTTGGTTGAGACTATTCGTAATGAGCCTCCTGCGCTCGCAGACTCTATTGCTCCTTTGGCAGCAACCCCTTCGCTGCCTTCCGCGATAATCCTTGCTGAGAACTTTTCCAAAGCAAGACAGCGTCGTGCTGAATGGGTCAAGCGTTTGGATAGCCTGTATGAGCAGACACGTAAGACGGGGCTTGTGGAGTATGATGTCGCCTGCCAGCTTATCGACGAGATCATTGGGGATATCCTTGATCGGCAAGCCGCTTGTTATGCCGTGTTAGGATTGCGACAACCCGACCCCACGATTCACGAACATGGTTTGAGCGTCTGTACCCTGTCTTTGATTCTTGGGCAGGCCTTGAACTTTCCTCGTGAACGGTTGCAGCAACTGGGGGTGGGTGGGTTGCTGCATGACATCGGACTCACTCGCTTACCCAGGAATATTGTAAAACGACCGAAAACAATGCCACCGGCTCAACAGGCTTTGTACGAGAGTCATACGACCCAAGGAGGAGCGATCCTCGAAAAGAGTGGATCATCCGACCAGGCCGTTCTTGCCATTGTGAACGGCCATCATAGTTTGACCGCGCAGATCGGACAGACAGGGGAGATGTCAGCGGCACATCAGGAATCTATCAGATTAGTGGGAATCATCGACCAGTATGATGAGCTTGTCACTGGACAGACCGGTCTTACCCCTATGTCCTCAAATCAGGCGCTGTCACAGCTCTACCAAAGATACCGAACCAATGAGGAGCTTTCGAATGGTGTGTCGTATCTGATTCGGGCTCTCGGTGTGTATCCATTGTACAGTGTGGTGGCTTTAAGTTCCGGGGAGCTCGCTGTTGTCGGGGCCATCACACCGGGAAAAGCTCACCTGCCGCTTCTGTATATCTGCAGAGACCAGTCCGGCAGGCCATGTTCCCCACCTGTTCTCTTGGATTTAGTGCATGAACCAGAGGGAGGACGGACGATTCGCGATGTGCGGGATGCCCATCGCGATGGTCTTGATGTCGAAGGTGTTCTCCGGCAGGTGGCCGCGTGAACGTGTCCGGCGGCCATATCCCTGATCCCACCCCAATGGGAAGTGTGTCATGGCTGCCTACCCGTGAAGACACGTTTCTCATTCTCGAGTCATCGGGAGAAGCGATGTTTGTGACGGATCGAGCTGGACGGATCTTGTCTCTCAACCCCGTGGCGCAGCAGCTTGTGGGTCAGCATCAGGATGTCATCGGCTCAGTGTTTCACGAGTTGGGGAAATGTCTTTTCTCAAAGGGGGAAATCCATCACGGTTGTCCATTGGAACACACCGTACGAACCGGTGAGGTGACCATGGTGTCGCCCCTTCCGTGGATACGAGCCGATGGTACCGGGAGTGAAATTGCTGTGACGTTTTGGCCCAGGTACCAAGGCATGGACCGTGTTGGGGCCATTGTTGTCTGTCGTGACCTGACGGCGGAGCGGGAGGCGGAGCGAGATGTTCAACGGGTAGCCAGGCTTGCGGAAGACGCGCCGAATCCAATTGTGGAGTTTGACGAAGTCGGCAACATGCTCTACGCCAACACCGCCATGGTGGAACTCCTGAATCACGGCACTTCCATCCAGGGGCAAGTGGAAGCCGTATTCCCTCCGAACTTGTCGGATATTCTGAATCACTGTCTTGCTTCTCAGCAATCCACCGTTCGATTGGAACATCGCGTTGAAGCGCGTGTGCTGGCCTGGTCCTTCTTCCCGTTGGGAGATTCGCGGCAGGTCCGAGCCTATGGAATCAATATTACTGCTGATGTGGAATTGCGTCGTGCGAAAGATGCTGCGGAAGAGTCGGCCCGTGCGAAGGCAATCTTCCTGGCCACGATGAGTCACGAATTGCGCACTCCGATGAACGGTGTGTTGGGGTGCACCCAACTGCTTCAGGACACCGCGCTCACCGATCCCCAACGGCAATTACTGGAAACCATGCACCGGTCGGCTGAGTCGCTCTTAGTGCTCGTGAACGATATTCTCGACTTCTCGAAGATCGAAGCGGGAAAGATGTCATTGGAAGTTGCCGACGTTGAGATCATTCCTCTCATTGCGGATGTCATGACGCTGACGTCGGAAGCGGCGAAGAAGAAAGGGTTGCTCGTTCAGGTTCAAGTGGCGCCGGACATCCCCGCGGTGTTACGAGGTGATCCGGTTCGCTTGCGGCAAATTTTGTTTAATCTGGTTGGGAATGCCGTCAAGTTTACTGAGCGGGGCGGGATTGACATAACCGTGAAGATCATGCCGTCTACTCAGGACAGTTCCGACGCCGTGGTTCTCCACTGGACGGTGAAGGACACAGGTATCGGCATCACCGCGGATCAGCAAACGCGATTGTTCGGAGCGTATGCTCAGGCAGAGGAATCAACGGCTAGAAAATACGGGGGAACCGGGCTGGGCTTGATGATCTGTTGCCAACTGGTTGAGCTCATGGGTGGAGCCATGATGGTGGAGAGTACGCCAGGAGAGGGCAGTTCCTTTACGTATTTCACACGTCTGTTGCCTGCGATTCAGCGCACGACATCTGCTCAGGCTGTGACGCCACCGATTACATCGATGGCAGACCGTGCCACACCGCTCAAGATTCTTGTCGTAGACGATAATGAGATTAATCAAGTCGTGGCGTGTAAGTTTCTGCAGAAGCTTGGATGCCATGCGGAGGTGGCACGGAACGGCCGGGAAGCGCTAGATTCCATCGCCACAGTTGTCTACGACGCCGTACTGATGGACTGCGAGATGCCGGAGATGAACGGCTATGAAGCGACACACGAGATCAGACGACAGGAGCAAAACACGACCACCCATCTGCCTATCATTGCCCTCACCGGGCACGCGTCATCGGAGGACGAACAGAAGTGCCGAGAAGCCGGAATGGATGACGTCGTGACGAAGCCAATAACGCTCCCAACCCTCCGCGTAAAAATAGAACGTCTCCTCGCACAGCCAGACTTCCGGCACAGCTAAATCATTGCCAGGATTTTCGCCAACGGTCTGTATTCTCTTGATGCATTTCCTATAGGAGAAAGTGTGATCGGCAGTTTTGATTGTGGATTTTACTCGAGCTCGTCGGTACCATATGGATGTGCACGTTAAGTGTTGCCGGAGTCCAAAGGAGAATAGACACAGTGAATGAAAAGCGTAGCATTCTGTATAGCGACTTCAACTGTCCGTTCTGTTATGCCATGCACGAACGGCTATACGAGATGAACTTGCTCACGCGCTGTGAATGGCGTGGGGTGCAGCATGCGTCACATTTGCCTCGTCCAATGAAACCGTGGCAGGGTTCGTTGGGTGCGGAACTGCGCCACGAAGTGGCGGTCGTGCAGCGGCTGGCGGCAGGCCTGCCTATTGCGCTCCCTCCTGGTAAGCCCAATACGAAGCCAGCGATTGAGCAAGCGGTGGCACTCCTCCGGCACGACCCATCGCATGCGATGACGTTTGTGCGTGAGACCTATCGGGCCTTCTGGTGTGAAGGCAAGGACATCTCTGATCCGGAGGTGCTCAGACAATTGGTCGAGCAGGCAGGAGGCTCATTAGAGAGCATGAGTACGATTGATAACGAAGATCGCCTGGTCGCTCACGAGTGGGAGGCGGCCTGGCATCAAACAGGGCAGGCCGGAGTCCCTCTCCTGGTCTCACCGGATCATTATCTTCTCGTCGGCTGCGTACCGGCAGACGATATTAATCGGTTTTTCTCCTAGCAGGATTAGGCGACGTCCAGAGTCATCACGTAGTTTTGTAATTCCCGTCGATGTTCTTCTTCCGTGTTCTTAAGGGTTTCAATTTCCTTGCGCAGTTTATCCAGCTCGGTCTCCTGCTGATCCAACTTCTTGACATAGCGAGTATAGAGATCGGAGTTCTGCTGGAGGCGCTGCATGTTCTCGCGGATGCGAGCATGCTCCGCGGTGATCTCAACAGTGCGTTGGTCTAGGCGAGTCCGTTGGGCGTGGACGTCATCCAGTCTGCTGCGCAATTGCACGACGCGTTGGAGTGCCTCTTTCACTTTTGGGCCGATTTCCTTTGCTTGCTGGTAATAGACGATCTGGTCGAGGCCGCTCTCCATTAAGAGGATCGATTCCTGAAGAGGACGCGTTTCCTTGACGCGGAGCGTCACGGTTTTGCCCGGATCGACTGCGACGCTAAATCGGTAGAGGTCGCGTGTTCGCTCTGTCGGTTCTTTTGGCTCAGCAAGTTTCCAGTCTGCACGATAGGGCTGTTCAATCAAGACGGTCTTGGCCTTGGCGTCGCGGTTCCTCACGAGATAGGTCCGGTCTTCGACCACACGGCGCGAGATGAGCATCGTGCCCTTCTTCAGCGAGATGGTCGCAAGTTCTTGCGTGCCACCGTCGAATGTAGGTTCCACCTCGGTCTTGAGATCGAGTGCATAGCTGATCAGCCGGTCTTGCCCTGGAGGAAGATCTTCGATGCGTGCATCGCCGGCATAGGTCCCGTTGTCGAAGAGTGTAATGGGGCCTTGCATCAGATGAAGAGCCGAGGTGTTTTTCAGCCGATACCCATTCAGTGGATGTTTGGCATTGACGTGCTGATTGTAGAGCGACACTTTTTGCCCCTGGAGTGATTGGCCAATGATAGGCAGCAGCGCGCTCTGATGCTTGGCGAGGGTCACAGACTGGTCGATACGATATTCGAATAGCTCGCCCTTGTCTTCAGCCATTACCATGGGTGTGACACCTTCTTCCAAGCTGCCCATCTCCATTTCCGCAATGGCGTCGGCTTCTGCCGGGGCCTTGGCTCGATTACTGGCAGCCCCTAGGGCCATCTTGCTGAGCAAGCGCTCTTTTTTCATCTCGCTATGGGCTGGAGGGGCAGACGCCATCGGTTTGAGTTGATCCATGGCATCGCCGTAGGTCTGGGGCTTAAGGTTGGCGTAGAGTTCAGGCTGTACGACTGGCCGTGGGTTGTAGAGCGGTTGATACAGATCCATGGTGAAGGAAATGGGCCGCCCCGAAACAAGTGACAGCTTCACATTGTTCCAATCCTGTGGAGTTTGATTTTCTACAATGACCCAGCCTTGCAGGTACGGAGCCTTGTCTTCATCTAAGACGAGTCGATAGCTGGTCTTCCAGACCGGGGTTTCCGTCAGGTAGGCGATACGGGCTTGGCGGTTACCGGTGCCGTCAAAGATAATCGAGACTTTCTTTTTCTGTGCATCGTGATTCGCCGCGAGTGTGGCCAGCGCCTGATGCAGTTCAGCGTTCAACGTCGGATTGGTCAACTTGATTCGCTGTATGCTTGCCAGCGAGAGCGAGCGGAATCCGTCCTCTGTCAGAAGCGTCACATATTCCTGTTCGATGAGACGGTGTTGTGAGCCTTCGCCGACGGACTCCGTTTTCTTCTCCACGCCAATCAATGTGCCGACTATAGGATTGGGTGCGGTGACTTCAACCGGCTCCCCTCGGACTTGAGTCAGGATTTGTCCTAGGGTTGGATTGCCGTTCAGGTTGATGCTGAAGCTTCCGAGTGTCTTGGTGACCGGATCGCGTGAGCCATAGGTGACGGTCGAGACCTTCCCGCCACCAAAGTCCTGTACGACCAAGCTTTTCAGCATGTCGTTGATCTGGTTCGCATGCAGGCGGAGGTCGAGCTGTGTTCGGTTGTTCACTGTGCCGTCATGCTGAAAATAGCCGACGCCGCTCGAATAGAGCACGATCTTAGAGAGAGGGAGTGCCATCCCGTCATCTGCCAGCGCAGGCCATGGGAACAGCAGGAACGCTGTGAAGATCACCCGCTTCACGATGACGTGACCGGAGCGAATCGACCGTGCGCACATAGAACCTCCATCGTAGGGTGGGGCATCAGGTCGGAATATCAACGGTGATATGACCTATCTTACTCCTATCGTCAAGGGGCGAATCCTTTCAGTAACCGGGTGTTGAAAAAGGCCTCCAGCGTCGTTCTCGCATCGTTCAGATCCTCAACGTACCCCGGAGGGTACGCCTCGGTCCTTCACTCGCTGCGGCCTTGCTGGAAGGTCTTTTTGAACACCCTACGGTCTGTTTGGTCTCTTGTCTAGAATTGTTCCGGAGTGTATCTCATGGTACTGTTCAATCCTATGGGGTTTGCGGATGAGGTTGCGATTACACGGATCCTCAAGGAGTGCCACACCATAGCCGTGGTGGGGTTGTCGTCAAATCCTGCACGGCCATCTTATCACGTGGCGGCCTTTATGCAGAGTCACGGCCATCGAATCATCCCGGTAAATCCGAACGAGACGAACGTCCTTGGCGAGACGGCGTATCCTTCGCTGGGTGCTGTGCCTGGCCCCATTGATCTCGTGAACATCTTCAGAAAATCCGAAGACGTTCTTCCGATCGTTGAGGAAGCCATTGCGCATGGCGTCAAAGCGATCTGGATGCAAGAAGGAATCAGCAACGAGCAGGCAGCCGTTCGTGCGAGAGAGTCCGGCCTGTTTGTTGTGATGGACCGCTGCTGGCTCAAAGAACAGGCTGCTCGATCACATCGTGGCTGACCAGGTCTCTCGTCTTCCGCCAGAGTCTTCATCTTCCGATTCTCAGCGAGAAGCGATGGTGGCCACGGCTGAATTCTTGGCCAAGATTCTGGATACCACCGTCAAGATTCCCGGCACGCCATTCTATGTGGGGCTCGATCCGTTGCTCGGATTGATTCCAGGAATCGGCGATATGATCGCCAATCTTATCGGGACCGTCATCCTGATCTTGGCTGCGCGGCTTCGTGTGCCGCAGATCGTCATTGCACGGATGAGCCTCAATCTCCTGATCAATGGAACCGTCGGGGCCATCCCGATCTTCGGCGATCTCTTTTCCATCTGGTTTCGCAGTCATGCGAGAAATGCCGAACTGCTGCGGCGGGCTGCGGCTCAACCCCATCGAGAGACGCAACAGGCCAGGCTGTATGTCGCAGGCATCATCGGCGGCACCGTGGTCCTCCTGTTGCTTGCTATCGCCGCAGTCCTCTGGATCGTCGTGAAGCTCTGGGCCGCAATCACCACGTAAATTGCTTGGCCGTGCTATGCCTGAGAAATTACGATAATCGTATTTCGGCCGCCTCTCCGTCGTTCGGCTCAACGGAGGGAGTGCGTGACCTGACGCGGTTGTTTTTTTGAGGTACGAAGCTTTATAGTTTCTGCCTATTGGGGTATGTGTGGGCTGGGTGTCATGAGTTTCTTCAATACAGAGCGGAGGCGGTTCATGAAAAATGCACTTGTGTTGGTGGCGTTGCTTGGGCTAGCGGTCTCCCCGGCGATGGCCGCTCCACCTGTCGAAAAGGCTGCGAAGGAATTAGTTCCAGTGCAGAAACCGAGTCAGGAGGTATCCGCAGTCGCCAAACCACCGGAGGGGGCGATGGTGGTAGTGCCGGGGGGAGAGTTCACGATGGGAAGTGCGGCGGGAGATTCAGATGAACAACCGGAGCACAAAGTCTATGTGGATACATTTTCCATGGATGTGTATGAAGTGACGGTAGGTCAATATGCGGCATTCCTCCAGGCGAAAGGGATCGAACTACCTTCAGACTGGAAGACGCTGAACCAGTCGTCGAATCAGAAGCGTCCGGTTGCCAATATCGATTCGACGGAAGCGTCCTTCTACTGCAAATGGGTCGGCAAGCGGTTGCCGACAGAGGCGGAGTGGGAGAAGGCGGCGCGGGGAACAGATGGCCGTGTCTATCCGTGGGGTAACGAGGCTCCGACGCCGCTTCATGCGAATTTCGGGAAATCGGAGTGGAACAATCACGCGGTACTGGCGCCGGTGGGCTCGTTTGAAGCAGGCAAGAGTCCCTATGGCATTTATGACATGGCCGGTAATGTCTGGGAATGGGTCAGTGATTTGTACGACTATAACTATTATAAGATCAGCCCGCCGAAGAATCCGACAGGACCATCGACGGGCGGGACCAGGGCGGTCCGTGGCGGTGCATGGAACAGTAATCCTCGGGCGATACGCTCCTCGAACCGGAGCCTCATTTCGCCGACAGATCAGGGGCTCAACGGGTTCCGGTGCGCGAAGAATTAACCGCCTCCCGCTCCTGGCTTCTTCGCTCGTACTTTTATGACCATTCGTTATTTCCAGCATCCTTTCCCATCATAAGGGAGAGGGTGCCATGCATGATGAGGCTAGGCTGGGTAATTGTGGGACCTTCCCCGGTTGTTTTTCTGAGGTGCGAGGCTTTATAGTTCCCGCCCATTGGACTATGAGTGAGGAGGGAGTCATGGTGTTTTCAGCAGATAGCGGAGGCGGTTCATGAGACGGATGCTTGTACTGGTTGCCTTGCTAGGGCTCGTGGCGAATACGGCGCTGTCTGCGCCACCCGACGCGAGGGGGGCGAATGAGTTGATTACACAGCAGAAACAGAGCCAGGAGAATCCGATAGTCCCCAAACCACCGTTGGGATCAATGGTGTCGATACCGGCGGGAGAGTTTATGATGGGAAGTCAGGATGGTGATGCAGACGAACGACCGGCGCACAAGGTTACGGTCGATGGCTTTTCCATCGATGTCTATGAAGTGACGGTGGGAGAGTATGGAGATTTTCTACGGTCAGGGGGAGGCCATGTACCTCCGGACTGGAACAAGATGAACCAAATGAAATACCACAAGCGTCCGGTCATGGGGGTAGATTGGGCGGACGCGGCTGCCTATTGTAAATCTGTCGGCAAACGTTTGCCGACAGAGGCGGAGTGGGAGAAGGCGGCACGAGGGACGGATGGCCGTGTCTATCCGTGGGGGAACGATCCTCCGTCATCGCTCCATGCGAACTATGGGAAATATGGCACGAACGATTTAGAGGCATTGTCACCGGTAGGATCGTTGGAAAAAGGTAAAAGTTTTTATGGTGTGTACGATATGGCTGGGAACGTCTGGGAGTGGGTCAGCGATTGGTATGACACGGACTATTATACGAGCAGTCCGCCGCAGAATCCCGAAGGACTGCCGACGGGCGGGTTCAAAGTCATCCGTGGTGGAGCCTGGAACAGCAGCGCGAAAAATCTTCGATCATCGGATCGGTACTGGGATCCTCCGTCGTTCCGGAGCTTATACCTCCCTGGGTTTCGGTGTGTGAAAAGGCCGTAATCGCTGCTTGTCTTTACGCAGCCTATGAAAAATATGTCACGGACCAGCACGATGATCAGCGAGTGGGGCCCGTCGGGGAGGCTCATGTAAGGTGACAACATCTCACCGTATTCTTCTCTTCTCGATTGCTGCATCGATGTGCCTGGCACTCAGCCTGGCGATGAGCAGTGCTGCAGAGCCACAGATGAGAGGGGCATCAGATAAGAAGTCTTTCAACACGGTACCCTTCGTTCCAAACCCCTCAGACACACAACGGGGTGATCTCGAACGGATGGTTGATCAATGCGTACAGACGGTCGAGAGAGAAGTGCCGGGGGGTCATTTCAGTGCGAATGCAGCCGGAGGTATCGTGAAGACGATAGGCGGAGATCAAGAACGATTTACGTTTTGGAAGTGTATGTTGGAGAAAGGACAGTCGCTTGCTCCAATCAATAAATGAGGCGACGACCTCGCATGATTCATGACTGTTCATAGCCAAATGCACAGTCATCACGCGAGAGACGTGCGCAGGGCCTTCAGGCGGGGCAACTCCCCGCGTGAAGGTTTCGAGAGAGGTCGCTTCCTGGAGGGATTGTCCAGGGAGGTTGGCCCTCTTCGAGTCAAGAGTTATTCCCCACGGTGTATAGTTATTCTCTTTCGTCGAATACCCCGTAGATTGCTACGGGGATGAAGGCAGGAGAACCCTCCGTAGCCTTGGCGAAGGAGGGTTAGGCTTCAGAGAATTTTTCAAGATACCACGCAGCATCCGGCCTTCGCAGCCGAAGTGGCTGCTTCGGCGGAGTAGGCTGCTGCGGGGAGCTTCATTTCACCGGAATACTGATCACGATCGCCCCCATGACATCATTGATCTTGAAGTCCCGTTTGGGGCTGTCCGGATGAGAATTATGGCAACCGATGCATGCCTGGGTCACGGCAAGGTCTGGATAGACGGCCTGGAAGTAACGGGCCCCTCCTTCTTTCACAAAACCGGTATAGGGCTTGGTCTGATGAGTGAGAATGGTGCCCAGGCCTTCCTTCTCGAACTCACTTCGGGCGACATTCCGTTTGTTGATCGGCCAGAGGCTGATCAACCGATACTGTACGCCGATGCCTTTTCTTGCCATGACCCGGCCAGACTCCATCAGGAATTGAGCCGGGAGCGGCAGCGTATTCTTTTCCTCCCAGTTCTCCGAGGCCACGACTACCCCTTTGATCTGCATTCGTTCAACGACGTGCTTGGTGTACACCTCACGGTCCGCTTCAATCATCGCATACAGATAGTCCGCCACCGTTTCGACGGGCAAACTCACAGCTGGACCTTCCGCCGTCGCACTACTCGGCCAACCTAAGCCGGCGACGGCCAAGCAGAACATCAGAACGAGAACTCCAGATTGCCACTTGCCGGAGGATGTCATAGAGACCTCCTTGGTTACTTCGTGGACCGGTCGGCGTCATTCGCCGTGGTTCCATGAAGGAGTGAAGTGTGTTGCGGATCAGTTCGGTCGGCACCGGATTTTGAAACTACGGCGAGGAGAGTGGAAACAGTGATTAGCGCAGAGGGCTGAGTCAGCTGGTCCTTACGATCGCTGGAGTAGGGGAAGGAGGCGGCGTGGGAGGAAAATACCGAAGCCATGGCTCGGTTCTCCCTGTCAGTATGATGCAGCGTGACCACTGACTCATATGATGGCTCATCATACGCTTCGGTCTGCAGGGAGTCCAATTTTGCAATTTTAGTGCAGATTCGCGGTTGGAGAAACACGGTCTCGTCATGGGCACATCATGAAAATCCTCACGTGCCAGGAATCGTTCCAACAGCGTCGTGGAGATATGGGCCTTTTGAAACTCTGAGTCGTTGAGAATACGCCGATGTTCTTCCTGGCCCGCATTATTCATGAAGGTTCGTTGCGAAAGCGTGCAGACGTGACGCGAGACAGGCACTCGGAGGTGTGAAACGCTGAGGCATACTCGTACCGTATGTCGAAGCGCTGAACGGCGAGACTGCCTGTCGCAGCAGCGTATCCGCGCTTGCAGCAGAAGGATCATGAATAATGCGGGCTAAACCCAGTTTTCTATTCTAAGGCCTGGCACTCGCCGAAACTCTCTTGCATTGTTCGTGATAAGGCGGACTCCTAGGCTCAGTGCGTGGGCCGCGATCAATAAATCCATAGCACCGATGGGCGTTCCTTTCTGCTCAAGGTTCGCACGGAGTCGGCCATAGGCTGTTGCGGCATCTCGATCGAACGCGGCAACATCCAGCGGTGAGATAAATTGATCAAGGGCTATTCGGTTCTTTGTGGGATGCCGGCTCTTGCTTGCTCCATACTCGAGTTCAGCCACCGTCACGCTGGAAATGCCAATGTCATCGACCGGATGTGAGAGGAAACGTTCAAGCACAGAGGGTGGCTGGTGCTTGATGAGGTAGATGCAAATATTGGTATCCAACATCAGTTTCATGCGAACGACCGCTTGCGCTTTTGGATAGCCGGTTGCCGACGACCCTCCTCCATAAAGTCTGCCGTGAAATTCTTCAAGCTGTTCATGAACGGGGCCCACGATTGTTTCTTCGGTCGTATGACAAGGGTATTGCCGCGCCGCTGAATTTCAACTTCGTCGCCATCGAGTTGGAACTCGCGGGGAATGCGAACGGCTTGGCTGTTCCCACTCATGAAGAGCCGAGTCTTTTTTGAAGTCATGAGGTGTTCTCCCAGGATTTCTGTTTGTATATACGTGATGATATACATCCTGGTGAGGTGTGTCAACGGACAGTCACTAAATCGCTTCCAGGTTCAGCTCGCGAGAATGGCGAAAGAGGCGAATTCTTGCAATCGTACATGGAAGGGAGGGCCTCACGGTTATGACGTGTTCTGTTTCAGTGGAAAGAGGAGCAATGGAGGGATCGGTTAGCCGAGATTGTGGTCTATGCGGATGTCATCCGGCCATGGTCAGCCATACCTTAAAACAGGCTGGGAAGCCGAGGGATGTTTGCAGGACGTGATGTGAATTGTGTGCATGGTTTTGGGAAGAAAATATTCCCGACCCTTATTTTCCCCTCTCAAAGTCAGGCCTGACACCGTGTGCACGTAGATGTTAGATTTGAACGTTGTCCACCACTTCTCGCAAGGCACCTTTCTTCCAAACAATTCCCAAATCCGACTCGTCATTTATTCGCCCAGAGTAGACCCCGAGCAGTTCAGTTAGCGGTGTGGTCGCAAAAGTTCTCTCCTGCAGTAGCGGGGTCATACCGCCCGGTCGATGGGCGATGACTGGCGAACCTGACTGTCCAGGGCGACTGCGGCAATCAATAAGGAACTGTGGAAGTTGCTCATGATCTACCCCGGTCTCGGTGGCTATGAATCCGGTGGCCCAGATAGCAAATGCACCATGACTACGAAGCCCGAACGGAAAGCCCACAACACTTATTGTCTCGGCCGGTCCTAACTTAAGTTTGTGCGTTGGCTCTTCAAGTGAGTAGGGGTAGAATTCGACATCCTCAAAATTTACAAGAGGAAGGACGACGCAGTCCATCTTACTCGCCAATGTTGGATGTTCAGCCCATTTAGGAGCGTCACCATCAAGCAGGGCTTCAAGTCGCCACACCCATTCACCAATCCGCCCCTTGCGATTGTGGAGGATCGCGACCTCGTTCGGGAGGCCACCCGTAGTAGAAAGAGGCTTTCCCGTCGTGTTGTGACGCCCTGTCACCACATGACGATTGGTGACTAAGAGGGGTTTTGATTCCTTCTCGACTATGAATCCTGTAGCGGTAGAGAGAGTCTGGCCATTGAATCGTAGCTCTAAAAAGAGCGATTGCATGGAGGGAAGGGCGACTTTGATCGTCTCGATTCCGCCGCTCTGCATATACCTGCCCCTTATCCCCTAGCCGCACCTAAGCAAACTCTCCTGCAGCCTACCTTGGCAGCATAGCCAGGCAGCCTCAGCAATCTGTTGCGGAAAAGTCGACTGCAAAAAAAGCACGACGAGTCAGTTTATCTGGTTTGTGGATTTATTTTTTGTCTAATTGAACGAAACCAAACAAACCAGAAGCCCTGCGCTTAGCAGGCTGCGGGAAAACTCGGTTTATATACAAACGCCATGGAATCTTTTCGATGGCGCTGATGTCAAAATAGTCGCAGGATGCTCAAAAAGGCTGTCCAGCAAGGCCGCAACGAGCAAGGAGGTGAGGCGGACGCTTCGGTACGTTGAGCCTCTGAGCGCTGCGAGAACGATGCTGGCGGACTTTTTCAGCATCCTGTTAAAAGTTTCCAGCCTGCACCACATCCTCAATGCTATTAATGTCGAGCCAGTGGCCTGCTGTATAGAGCACCCGGATCGGATACTGCCGTTTCAACAGTTCTTGGATCAGTTGGGGAATGCCTGCTTTGCGGTTGGCTGGTTTGGCCAGCATTTCTACAATGATGTCGCTGATGAGTGTTACCGCGTTGGGCGAAACTTTGAGGAATCCCATCCAGACCCCGTGGATAGATTCTTTGGGGAGCGTGTCTCCCAATTGCTTGAGATAGATCTTGGCGTTAAAGGCTCTTCTTGAATTGGGAATGGTGCATTCGGTAAAGCCGCCGAGGCGGGCATAGCTGCTCTGCTCTTGCCAGTTACTATCGACAAAAATCACGCAGTCATCTGTTTCCTGGCAGAGAGACTGGGGAATGTACTTGTTGAACAGCACGTCGCCGTAGGAAACGACCGTGCTCTGTGGTGGTCCTTTCCGGGATCGAAGGGCTTTCAAGAGGGAATCCAGTTCGCCTGTGTCTGCAAAGTCGTCGTTATCGACATAGGCTAGGTTGGGCAGATTGACGGCTTCTTTCTTATATCCCCGAACCACGACAATATCTTTAATGCCCACGGCATTGTACGCATCGACGATGTGGGAGAGAATCGGTGCGCCCTGGATGTTGACCATCGTTTTGGGTTGCTGTTCGGTGAGTTCTCCCAGTTCTTTCCCCCGGGAGGCGGCCAGCACGATGGCACAGGTATCTTCGGCGCCTTTCGGTAGATAGCGGTCTTCAGCCTCTTGTAGTTCTGCGGCGTTTTGCAGGCGAAAAATTTCTGAAACCGGTGCAACTTTGTCTTCGATGGAGAGCAGCTGTTCATCCTCCTTGAGGGTCCGCGCGGTTTTCTGCATGGCAGCTACCGCAGTCCGGAGCATGTGATTGGCCCAGATGACAATTGAAATGCCGTGTTGGCGAAATACATCAGTGGGCGTGGCGTAGTATTTTGTCGGCACGATGACGACCGGGCAGCGATTGCCCCATTCCTGTTTGAACGCCAGGATTTCATCTGGTACCGACAGGGCACTGTGAATGAGGATGCCGTCCGCTCCTGCCTGATGATAGGCCTCGGCGCGTCGCAAGGCTTCCGCCAGTCCCCAGCCGCAGATAAAAGCTTCCACGCGGGCGATAATGGAAAAGTCCGGGTCAGACTGCGCATCTTTGCCGGCTTTGATCTTGCCGCAGAACTCCTGCATGTCTGCCATGGGTTGTGCGTTTCCCTTGATGAAACTATTTGTCTTGGGAAAGAGCTTGTCTTCGATGCAGACCGCGGCGATCTTGCGTTGCTCAAGTTTGCGGACGAGCCGCTGCATGTTGTTGAAGTTGCCGTAGCCTGTGTCGCCATCGAGAAGAATTGGAATCGTGGTGGCATCGGACATGAATTCCAGGGTTTCCAGGACTTGGGTCCAGCTGGCTTCGTTGTTGTCACGGACACCGAATTGTGCGGAAATGGAAAGGCCGCTGGCCCAGATACCTCGAAAGCCGGCTTCTTGAACAATTTTTGCGCTGAGGCCGTTATGGGCTTCACAGATGAATTCGAGCTGTTCAGACAAGAGTAGCTTCCTGAATTGACTCGATGGGGAGATGCCTGCGGTCGAACTCATGGATGTCCTTCCTTGTTCTGGCCGAAACGTTCGGAGGGGAGTGCCTCCCTATCGCGCTCGCCGGTTGTGAAGAATACCGGTTTCACCAGGAGAAATCACCTCGCAGGTTTGGGGCGTGAAATGCAGGATCGAGGAAATAGAATCGTGTAGCGGATGGCGTTCCCCAACTTCTGTGGATAACCCTGTGTATGACAGCCTCATCGATTGAGAAAAGGCCTCAATGGAGGGCCGTCTCAGCTGTTTGCCTGAAAAATGGGCATTGTGGTCTCTCAAATAGACCCCCCATATTTTGTGGCTTGACGGATAATTATTTCTTTTTCCCACAACCAATAGTCGTTTCTCTTTTTTGTGTAAATTTTTTAGTTGAACGGACTATCTAATTGTGGGGTGACTCGTAGAAGATTTCACTTATGCACAGCTTAAGAGGAATTGCTAGGGAATCAATCGGCAAAACCCACAAATTTAAGGTGTTTTCGCCACTTCGAGGTCTGCCAGGGAGGGAACCATGTCAGTCAAGAGAACCGTTCCACGGAAGCGGGGGCAAGGGCGAGTCGTTGGTCGTGCCAAGAAGGGATCCGTCAAGAAGCGAAGAGATTCTGGCCTGGGCCAACGACTGCAAGATCTGCGCGAACAAATTGATATCGTGTTGCCGGAGATGACTGC
>Ga0163150_10004691_pt1 | contig 18113 bp, 11 predicted proteins | sample OliLakLV19P2IB_FD_148628 | JGI IMG/M metagenome (GOLD analysis project Ga0163150, IMG submission 148628) | Freshwater microbial mat bacterial communities from Lake Vanda, McMurdo Dry Valleys, Antarctica - Oligotrophic Lake LV.19.P2.IB | ecosystem: Environmental > Aquatic > Freshwater > Lake >...
GTGCTCATGGGCGGGGGTGCTTATGGTCGTGGGTCACGCGGCGAGGGCCGCTTTCCCGGGAAAGCCACTGTGGCCCCGTTCTCTGCCACGCGCCATAGGCTGTTGCCCTACTTGAATGGGGCTTGAGAACGTCGAAACTCGACCGGCGTTTATCGAATGCTGCGGAACGCGATCGCCGATCATTGCCAAAAGAATCGGATCAAAAGGAGCGGAGTGTCAGTCGGTGGGAACGTTATTCGCCGACACGCGAGTGATGAGGGAAAATCACCTGTAGCTGTTGGCTTTTTGCTTTTCAGGGGGTTGAACCAGGGTCATCCCGCGCGCCAAAATCTGCGCAGGTTTTGGCAAGTGCTGCTCGGTCTCCCCCGAGGGGGAACGGCCCCTGGAGTGTAGTGTAGATGAACAGATCGAACCTCAATCACCACAGGTGAATTATGAAAACATCTCCCCGGACTCTCATTCAGACTTCAGTCGGAATCGTTGTGAGCGGCCTTTTTGCGGCCGCTGCGCTGGGCGGTCCCGGTCCGCAATACTGGAATCGTCCTGCCCCCGCGCCCGTCTCGAAACCCGATCCGGCGCCGAAGCCGGTAGCCCCGGCGGTCCGTGCCTGCACGGATTCTCGGGTGGTCTCTGTTACGAAAACCGAATCTATTTTGCCGAATGGTCGCGGCCCGTATCGCACGTTCGAAGTCGGCAAGAAACTCATCTGCACGTCCTGCGACACACCGAACGTCGTGATGAAGCCGTCAGGGCCCAACGGCCGCGGTGCGATGGCGCCGGTAACGATCAAGGGCACACACGATTGCGGCACAGGCTACGTTGTCGTCGCGAGCCTCGACTGAAAGCACTCACTCAATCATCCACCCGTTCCGCCACGGCCCGGTTTTTGGCGTCGCAGCCGGTTCTCAGCGCTCTCGCCCAACATCCCGCGTCATAACCGGAGGTAGGTCGCGAGGAGTAATGAACCACACTCGACATCCGCTGTCAGGGTTTAGGCCGATATGGACTAACGTGCGACGGACTCAGCGCCCGGGTGCCCCCCACTCGCGACTGAATCCAATGTATCGTTCTCAGCCATCCTTCCCACCGTCGGCGGCTCTCCCTCACGCGTTTCGAGTTGGGAATTTTCGCGCTGCGCCGCGACCGCCCGGATGGCGCACAGACGCATGCAGCACAACTGCAGCAAATGCGGTGAGGGTTCCGTGACATGCTGAGTCGCTATCGCGGTGGAAGTTAAAAAATAGGGCTCCGCGTCCCGTTCAAATCCAGTCGAGACCCGCGACTACGTCCAACACCTGGCGCCCAAGACCATGCCAGCAGCACTCTCAAAGATCGACGCACCGGCTCCGGCTCCGGCTTTCGGATGCATTTTGTTGTGGGTCGGCCTCGCGACCTTCGTAGGCGGGGGCTGTAAAGGCATTCCCACTCTGGGCGAACGTCACGCCCGGCAGGATCTGGCGACGGTCGAAACTAGTTACCGCCCGCAACGCGAGCGGCCGCCGTTGCCGACGCTACGTGCCGAAAGCGGGCTCGGCGAATTCTTGCAGTTCGCGCTGCTCAACCAGCCGCAAGTCGAGGCGGCGTATTACGATTGGGCGGCGTCCGTGCAGCGGATCACGGTGGAGCGATCATTGCCCGACCCGCGTCTGACTTTCTCGACGGATATCGCGAGCATGGTCATGTCGCTCATGCCGGGGCTGATGATGGATCTACCCGGCCCAGGTAAACGGGGCGCCGCGGCCAACGTTGCCACCGCGGAGAGCGAGGCGAAATATTTCGCCTTCGAGTCGAGCGCGCTGCGAGCAGCGTTCGGGTTCAAAAAAGCTTACTACGAACTCTATTTTATCGACGGCAAGATCCGCGTGAATCAGGAAACGCTCCGGTTGGTCGGGGAAGTCGAAACGCTCGCGCGCGCGCAAAACGAGGTCGGCAAGGTGACGTTGCAGGACGTGCTGCGGGCGCAGATCGAGCAGGAGCGACTCACCTCGGAGATCGCGAATCTCGAAGACTCCCGCAATCCGCTCCTCGCTCAATTCAAGGGGGCGCTCGGCTTGAAAGCGGATGATGCCGCGCCGCCGGTTCCGCGATCATTCGAATCTACTCCGCTCGACCTCACTTCCGAAAAATTGCTCGCCACGGCCCTCGCGCGGAATCCGCGTTTGCAGGCGATGGAGGCCGAGGTGCGGCGGGCAGACGCATCGCTGCGCCTGGCCTACAAGGCTCGTGTGCCGGATTTCAGTCTCGGCATCGACGCGGACGTAAAGGCATCGCCCATCATGGTACGCCCGCAAGTTGGCATCACGCTTCCGATCTGGCGCGACAAGACGGCGGCGCAGATCGCCGGGGCGCAGGCGGACAAACAGGCGGCGGAAGCGCGACTCTCCGCCGAAGAGATCGCGCTCGCCGTCGAGTTTGCGGAGAAGTCATTTCTCATCCGCGAGGCGAGCCGTGGGCTTGAACTGCTCACCGTCCGGCTCCTGCCGAAAGCGCGGCAATCGTTGGACGTGGCGCGCTCCGGATACGTCTCCGGTAAAATTGATTTTCTCAACCTGCTGGATGCCGAGCGGACGTTGTTGGATTTCGCGTTGTCCGAGATCGACGCCCACCTGCAGCGCGAACTCGCGCTGGCCGATTTGTCGCTCCTCGTGCTCGGCACGCCGCCGGCGAACGCACCCTTGCTGCCGCCCAACCCCGCTCCGGGAGCGGAAAGGAAACTATGAAGCTCAAACGTTTTCTCACCAAGCGAAATGTCCTCATCGCGCTGGGGGTGGTGGGCGTCGCCGTTCTTGGTATATTTCTCCCAAGCCCAAACGCGGCGCGCACGAACACCGCTTCCGGTCCCGACCACACCGGGCACGCGAACCCAGCCTCGGCGCCAGACGCGGCGGCTATGCCCGCGAACCCCGGGACGAGTGGAAAAACCGCGGCGCAAAAAATCACAGGCTACCGATCAACGATGATGCCGGGCGAAGTCAGCCGGACGCCACGGAAGGATAGCATGGGAATGGACATGGTGCCGATCTACGAATCCGCGGGCTCGATGCTGGAGCTGTCCGATCACGCGCGGGCCATGGCGAGCGTGGAGACCACGCCCGTCAAACGCCGCAAGATGACCCGGCAGATTCGCCTGGTCGGGAAGGTGCAATACAACGAGACCGCGCTCGCGAACATCACCACGCGCGTGGAGGGCTACATCGAGCGGCTGTTTGTCGACTATACCGGCATCGAGGTGAAAGCCGGCGATCATCTCGTGGAAATCTACAGCCCTGATCTGCTTGTCGCGCAGCAGGAACTCTTGATCGCGCTGGCTGGCCAGGGAAACGCCGGCCTCGTCGAATCGGCCAAACGGAAACTCCAGCTTTGGGGCCTGACGCAAGAGCAGGTGGATGCACTCGTGCGCGACAAGAAGATCAGCGACCGCATCACGCTCTTCTCTCCCATTCAGGGCACCGTCACCGAGAAGCTGGTTGTGCAGCAGGCGATGGTGAAACCGGGTGAAGTCCTCTACCGGCTCGCGAATCTCGAATCCGTCTGGGTCTATCTCGACATTTATGAATACGAGCTGCCGTGGGTGCAATACGGCCAGATGGTGGAGATCAAATCCGAGGCGATCCCAGGCGAGAAATTTTCCGGGCGGGTCTGGTTTATCAGTCCGGTGCTCAACGAAGAAACGCGCACGGTCAAAGTCCTGCTGAATATCAACAACGCCGAGCACAAGCTGAAGCCCGGCATGTATGTGAGCGCAGTGATTCTCGCCGAACTCCTGGCCAACGGCAAAGCCGCGCCGACGGGAGTCGCCGGCCAGTGGAGTTGTCCGATGCACCCGCTCGTGCTGAAACCGGCGGCCGGTCCGTGCCCCGTGTGTAAAATGGCGCTCGTTCAGATCCCGGGCGCACCGGCGAGCGCGGAGGCGGGAGAACGCGACCAACTTCCGTTGTCCGTGCCACTGACGGCCGTCCTCGACAGTGGCATCCGCAAGCTCGTCTATGTTGAGAAATCCAAGGGCCAGTTCATCGCGGTCGAGATCGAGACCGGTCCGCGCACGGACGATGCCTATCCGGTGCTCAGTGGATTGAGCGAAGGCGACCTGGTGGTGACACGCGGGAATTTTCTCCTCGATAGCCAGTTTCAAATCCGCGGCCTGCCGAGTCTGTTCTATAAAGAAGGCCAGGCGGCGGCCGCCGGTCATCAACATGGTGGCGCGACGCCGTCCCGCGCGCCCGCGACCAGCGCGACTCCCGCTGCTCCCGCTGCTCCCCCGGCCGTGCCGAAAGCAGCGACGGGCCACGATCAGCACAAGCAATTGGGAACTGCGGAAAAATGAACCCAAACGCCGGCCTTCGGGGCGACCGCAGTGCTCATCTCAAAGCCTCGGAAAATTCCTCGTTAGTGACCCTCGCCATCTTCAATGCGCTCCGAAGCGTGCCGGTTGCGACCTCCCGATGCATGGGGATGACGCATCCGATTTCACCGCCAGGGGTGACCTTCTTCATGACCACGTGGCTTCCCCGTTGGCGATCCACCGAGAATCCAAGCCGTTGCAAGGCTTTGACGGCTTCAATGCCCGACACCAACGGAAGCCCAGGCATGAGCCAGTTCGAACTTAGTCACCTTGGCGGCTCTCCGACGAGCGCTGGGAAAGGACTCCAGATAAAGTTCGGTGGCTTCCTTCAGGTTGAGCAACGCTTCCTCCTCGGTTTTCCCTTGCGAGGCGGTGCCGATTTCAGGGCACTCCGCCACCAGCAAATTCGTTTGCTCGTCGGGGTAAATGACGGCGGTGAGCGTGATCACGATTTTAGACTATTGCTCAGGGCGTTGGTCGCAAGCTGCAAGTCGGTCCCTATCGCGCGCGGACCATTCCTCCGCACCGCTTCCGACTCATGATCAACGCCCTCATCCGTTGGTGCCTCACGCATGCCTTCCTCGTCGTGCTCGGCATCGTTGCGATCGGTGCGGTGGGCTACTTCGCGATGGTCAACACGCCGGTCGATGCCATCCCGGACGTTGGCGAGAAGCAGGTCATCGTGTTCGCCGACTGGCCCGGACGTTCACCGCAGGACGTCGACAATCAGGTAACGTATCCGCTCACCACGAGCCTCACGGGCACGCCGGGGGTGAAGTCGATTCGGTCCATGTCCGGGTTCGGTTTCGCGATGGTCTTCGTCATCTTCAAGGACGACGTCGATTACTACTGGGCGCGGTCGCGCGTGCTGGAGCGGATCAATGTCGCGCAGCAACGTCTCCCTGCCGGCGTCACGCCAGTGCTGGGTCCCGACGCCACGGCTTTGGGTCAGGTGCTGTGGTATACCGTGGAAGCCGAGGGTTTCGACCTCGCCGAGCTTCGTTCCATTCAGGATTGGTATCTGCGTTATCAGCTCAACTCGGTTGAAGGCGTGAGCGAGGTCGCGAGCATCGGCGGCCATGTGAAGCAGTATCAGATCGATGTCCACCCGGACAAACTGCGCGCACATCGCGTGACATTGATGGATATTTACGAGGCGGTGCGGAACTCGAACATCGATGTCGGCGCCAAGGTGCTGGAGAAAAACGGCGTAGAGTTTTTTATCCGCGGCGTCGGCTTCATTAAGTCGGTCGAGGATTTGGAGAAAGTCGTGATTCGTCAGGAAAAAGGCACGCCGATCCAGGTGAAGCACGTCGCGACCGTCGCGCTCGGCCCGGAGTTTCGCCGGGGCGCGCTCGACAAAGGCGGCGTGGAGGCGGTCGGCGGCGTGGTGCTGATGCGCTACGGCGAGAATCCGCGCAACGTCGTCGCGCAGGTGAAAGAGAAGATCAAGCAGCTCGAGCTGGGGTTGCCGCAGAAGACCCTGTCCGATGGGCGAATCTCCAAGGTCAAAATCGTGCCGTTCTACGACCGCACGGAAATCGTCAACCAGACGGTCGACACACTGCGGGAGGCGTTGCTCGAAGAACTGTTGATGGCGAGCGCGGTGATTTTCATCTTTCTGCTGCATCTGCGCAGCACGCTTTCGGTCGTCGTCACGCTGCCGCTTTCCGTCGGACTCTGTTTCATCCTGATGTTTGGATTCGGCGTGGACGCGAACATCATGTCGCTTGCCGGACTCGCCATCGCCATCGGCGACGTCGGCGACATGGGAATCATCATGACGGAAAATATCTATCGTCACATCGCGACCGGCGACAAAGCGAAGAGCCATTTTCAGAAAGTCTTCGACGGCGCATCCGAAGTCGGCGGCGCCATCGTCACCGCGGTTTCGAACACGCTCGTTTCGTTCATCCCGGTCTTCTTCCTCACCGGGCAGGAGGGACTGATGTTTCGGCCGCTCGCCTTCACCAAGACTTTCGCCATCGGCGGCTCGGTCGTCCTCGCGCTGACCGTCGTGCCGCTCGTGTGTCTCTTTCTTTTCCGCCCCGTGACGTGGTCGAAGCGCACCGTTTGGATCATTGCCGGCGCAATTGGGCTCGCGTCGGTCTTCGCCACTCACGCGGTTTTCGTTTTAGCAATGTCCGGCGGGCATTACAGCGGCTGGCCGATGTCGGTGGTGGTAGGCGTGATTGTCGCGCTGGCGTTTGTGCGCATGACGCGCGAGCGGTTCCTGCCGCTTGAAGCGAACCCCGTCTCGCGCGGAATCGCGCGCGTTTACACGCCCGTGCTCCGCTGGATTCTGGCGCACAAAAAGACGTTTCTGATCGCGCCGGTGGCGATCCTCGTCACCGGGATGACCATTTGGCTGGGTATCGGCACGGTGCTCGCGCCGGTTGGCTGGGTCGTGAATCTGTTCGCCCGCGAGCAGGCCTCGCCAGAACTGAAGCGGGCGATGTCTCTAAAGGAGACCGACGACGTGACGCGTCCGCTCGTCGAATTCGATCAGGTGCGCTGGCTGACGGTGAAGCACACCGACGGGTCGTCGCACCGGCGCATCGAGTGGCGGCGGGCAGACCCGAAGGAGCGCGCCGCTGAGCTGGCGAGCGGCATCGCGGTTGTGGAGGAAAAGAAAATTCTCTCGGGCATCGGCCGTGAGTTCATGCCACCGCTCGACGAAGGCTCATTTCTCTACATGCCGTCGCTGCTCCCGCAGGGCGGCCTTGGTCCGGCCATCGAAGTAAACGCCAGGCAGGACCTGGCTATCGCCAGCGTGCCGGAAGTGCAATTGGTCGTCGGAAAATTCGGCCGCGCGGAGTCCGCCCTCGATCCCGCGCCCATCGGTATGATGGAGAGTATCATCACCCTCAAACCGGAGTCTGAATGGCGGCACCTGCCCGTGAAACGCTGGTTTTCCGGCTGGCCGGCCTGGGCGAAGACACCGCTCACGTGGCTCTGGCCGGAGCATCGCGCGATCACGAAGAATGAACTCCTCTCGGAGTTGCAGGAAAAGACGGCGATTCCCGGCGTGCTGCCGACTTTTCTCCAACCGATTCAGACGCGCCTCGTCATGCTGCAAACCGGCTTTCGGGCCATGATGGGCGTAAAGATATTCGGCAGCGACTTGAAGGAAATCGAGCGCATCGGCCTGGAGATCGAGCAGTTTCTCCAACAAGTGCCGGGCGCGACGGATGTCGTAGCCGATCGCATCGTCGGCAAACCGTATCTGGAATTCGAAATCGATCGCGATCGCATCGCCCGCTATGGCGTCAGTATCCGCGACGTGCAGGATGTCATCGAAATCGCCATCGGTGGCATGAACATTATGGAGTCCGTCGAGGGTCGTGAGCGCTACCCGATTCGGGTGCGCTACCTGCGGGAGTTTCGCGAAGACCTGCCCGAGTTGGAAAAGATTCTGGTGCCCAGTTCCACCGGTGCGCAAATCCCCCTCGCGCAAGTTCTCACCATCAAGAGCGTGCTTGGCCCGCAGGAAATAAAAGGCGAACGCGGCCTGCTCGTTGGCTACGTCACGATGAACACGCGCGACCGCGACGAGGTGAGCGTGGTCGAAGACGCCGAGGCGTTGCTCCAGGACGCCGTGCGCGACGGGCGGCTCAAACTGCCGGCCGGCTACTACTGGGAGTGGAGCGGCCAGTTCGAGAACCAGGTGCGCGCAACAAAACGCATGAGCATCCTCGTGCCGATCACCATGTTCATCATGTTCGTGATGCTCTACCTCGGCTTCAAGCGTTGGTGGATCGCGCCCATCATCTTCTTCAGCATCCTTGTGGCAGCGGCGGGCGGATTCATTATGCTGGCGCTCTGGGGCGTGAACCTTTCCGTCGCCGTGTGGGTCGGCTTCCTCGTCCTGTTTGGCGTGGTGGACGACGACGGTGTGATTATCTCGACCTATCTCGAAGGAATTTTCGACCAGGCGACCTTCAACTCGGTGCAGGATGTTCGCGAAGCGGTCGTGCAAGCGGGCTTGAAGCGGATTCGCCCCAGCTTGATGACAATTTCGACGACCATCTTCGGCCTCATGCCGATCTTCTGGGCGACGGGCCGCGGGTCCGACGTGATGCGCCCGATGGCGATTCCGAGTGTGGGTGGAATGGTCGTGAGCGTGCTCGTGACCATCTACATCGCGCCGTGCCTGTTCTGCGCCGTGGAAGAGTGGAAATGGAAACGGGCGCAACGCCTGGCGCCGGCGGGAGCAACGGAGTAATGAAACCCAAACGTCTCGTTATCGCCGATGAACGACGCATTCGGCAAGGCATCGCGCAGGTTGCTGGCGAAGCCGTAAGACATCTCGCCCGTCTTTTCTGGAAAAAGCTACGCTCAGAACAGTCGCTCAACCTTGTTGCCCGTGCGGTAGCGCACCGGTTTTGGTTTGGTGACTTTCTCCAACACCGCTTCCTCCACTAGGCGAGCTAGCCAAGCCTTCGCCTGCGGTTTCGTGACGACCAGCAAAGTCGCCACTTCTTCCTCCGTGCGAGCTTCGGCGAGTTCGCGTCGAAGAATCTCCCGCACCGTGTTCAATAACTCCATTTCGGGTGACGGCTTCGCGTCGGTTGCCGTTGGGTCAGGTTTTTCCGCCGCTGCTTCGATTGGCTTTGCAACGGGTGCGGCATCATAAACGGCCGGTTCCTCCCGCAGAGTAAACGGCAGCGTGTCTTGCTTTGGCTCCGCAGCGACGAACTCAGCCGCAGCGGCGAGCGCCACCCCCAGTTCATTGCCGCTTTGAGGATTTGGCCACGGTTTGCCTCCGCGACTCAGCAGGGCGGAGTTGCCCTTGCCTGCGTTGGCCCCATTGCGAACAAAGACCGGCACAAAGTGCCGGCGCTCGAGTTGCTCGATGGCTCCAGCCCATGTTCCGCCCTTTTCGAATTCCGAGGTCACCACCAAAGCCGCGTCCGCGAGGGCATAGATGAGTTTGTTGCGTTGCATGGCGTGCCCGACGTTGAAGCCCGCCGCCGGATCGTAAGGTGAGATGAGCACCAGTCGGCCTTCCATCAACGGCTCCCGATTGTCCCGCGCCAGCGCCGCACGCTCCAAGCTATCCGCCATCACTCCCGCCACATCGCCGCCCGCCATCAGAGCACCATGCATCGCCGCCCTGTCGATTCCCTTGGCTCCACCTGACACGATGTTGCGATGCGCCTCCGCGCTCAAACGCCCGACGTTTTCAGTGAAACCGACGAGTTCGTCATTCACATGGCGAGAGCCGACGACGGCCAGCCCGCCTTTATCGAGCAAAGAAATATCGCCGCACCCGTAAAGCAGCGGAGGCGCATCCTCCTTGAGCTTTGCTTTTAGCCGCCGCGGATACTTGGCGTCAGCGCGGCTGATCACCCAGATGGCCCGCGCGTGCCAGCGTTCCACGGCCTGACTGAGCAGGAACCCACGCCCAATCAGCGCATCCAGCCGCGCCCGGCCGAAAGGCTGCGCGCAAACTTCAATCAACTCCTGCGCATCTGGCGCGAGCAAGTCCGCAGGCTGTTTCTGCTTTTGGCGCAAAATGAGGGCGATCCGGTTGTATTCGCCTAAACTGAGCAGATCGCGTGAGGTTTCACCGCGCCCGGCAATCAGCGGAGCGGTCAGCAGCAGGATGGCCTGCGTGTTCGTTGTCAGTGGCTCGATCATTCGTCAGAGTTTGCGGTTGATGCCAGTGCCAGAGGATACACCGGACCACTGCCGTTGGAGGTTAAAAGATACGCGGCGACAGTCAGCGTCCATTTTGAATCCACCATGTTATCTACCAGCAGCACAGGGCCGGTCGGCATCTCATCGGCATTTGCCGCGAGCGAACCGTCAAGGTTCGCGGCCTGCTTGTGGCTATTGGCCATCGTCTTTTGAGCCGGTCTATTGTCTGTCTTTTCGAGGACCACATGAAATGGGAGTCCAAGTGCTTTAGCGAGGCGCATGGCGAACGACGGGACGAGCTTAGGATGCCGGAGCGATGGGACACACGTCACCCATTCTGGATGCGGTTGCGGTGCCCATTTCTGGATCAACTCAACGGATGCAGCGACAAGGTCATCGGAGAACTGTCCGTCATGCTTTCCCTTCCGCACCAGCGCTCCCCATCCGGCATCGCCCCACATGCAGAGCACCTTGCCGGGCTGCGCCTGATGCTCCGGCTTGATCTTCCCCTTTACCTGCATCTTCGGCAGCCCTCCTGCTGGCCACATCTTTCGCGGGTCTAAAGGCAGGCTGCTTCTGCGGAGGTAAGTGATGGCCTTCCTCACCAATATTTCGTCCACCGTCTTCGGCAGCGGTTTGAGTTTGGGCTGAGGTAACTGCTCGGGTCGCCATCCAGAGCCTTGATTAGAAACCCCATGTGTCCCTCTTCCAGTTGGACATACTCCTGCATCTGCTTCTGCTCGCCCCGTCGCAGTTCCGTGAGACGTTCGGCACGCTCCCAGAACGATGCGGAAAGTTCGGCCACCGTTAGCTTCCACTTGGTGCCTTCCTTCGCAATCGGTGCGGGCGATTCGAGCGACATAAGCAGCAGAGCCTTGTCGATCCGCCCCTTGCTCACGTTCACTTGGTCCATCAGTTCGTTCACGGTCAATCCGTCGTCTTCTGCCTCCAGCGCCTTCAAGATCGTCTCCACGTCTGCGGGCGACGGAAATGCGCTCTCAATGAAATAGTCGCCAATCTCCGTCTCCTCCTCGCCACTGAGCAGCACTCCGTGGGCTGCCGCCAGATTACGTCCGGCCCGGCCTACCTGCTGATAGTAATGCACGACCGATCCTGGCATCTGGAAATGGATTACAAAGGCCAGGTCCGGTTTGTCGAAACCCATCCCCAAAGCTGTCGTTGCGACCAGCACCTTCACCTCGTTTCTCAGCAGGGCATTCTCCAACTCCACACGATCCTTTGGGTCCGATTCTCCGCTGTAAGCCTTCGCATCCACCCCTTGCACTCGTAGCCATTTGGAGACGAGTTCCGAATCGCGGACCGTTAGCGTGTAAATGATTCCACTGCCCGGAACGGTCGGAATGTGCTGTGCCAACCATGCCAGCCTCTCCGCCTGACTCGGCATCTGAATGGTCTGCAAAAGCAGAGAAGGTCGGCTGAGGTCGCCCCGCGAAACTTCGAGATCGGGTCCAAGGACTTTCCCGAGGTCATCCATCACCCGATTGTTGGCGGTCGCAGTTGTCGCTAAAAGACGAAGGTTCTTCGGCAGCTTCCGAACGATATTCGTGATAAAGCGATAGTGAGGACGAAAATCATGGCCCCAATCCGAAATGCAGTGCGCCTCATCCACGACCAGCAGCGAAATCCGCTGGGCCGCTGGCGCCAGAACGCCGGTGCGGAAACGTTCGTTGCCCAGGCGTTCCGGGGAAATCAGCAGAATATCCACCGTGTCCTGTTTGATGGCCAACTCCACAGCCTCCCATTCCTCCGTATTGCCCGAGTGAATCGTGAACGCCCGCACTCCCATGCGCTTCGCAGCTTCAATTTGGTTCCGCATCAGCGACAAGAGCGGTGAGATCAGAATCGCCGGACCTTGGCCCTGTTCGCGAAGCAGCTTGGCCGCGATGAAATAGACGGAACTCTTGCCCCAACCTGTCTTCTGCACCACCAGCAGCCGACCACGCCCATCCACCACATGCCGAATCGAGTCCTCCTGCCCATCATGGAAGGTAGCGGCGGGATTCTGCGTGCCGAGGCGCAGGAGTTCGAGAGCGCGTGTGGAGTTGTAGGGCATGGCGATTCAGCTCTGGAGTTCCGCCACGCTCAACTCCCCGCTCCGCAGCTTCGGCAGTCCCGCCGTGGCGGGATCGCGCAGGGTGGCGAGGGTGAGGGAAGGCATGGCCGGGTTCAGCCGCCGGATGGCCCCGCGATTCTCCTCTCCCGCTGGGGAATCGAAGCGCAGAGGAGATAGCCAAAGGCAAAGGCCGGGTGAGGGATGCCCACGGCATTATCAGGGCGGCGTCTTCGACGATGGATTCGTTGAGGCTCATGCGGAACAGCGGTCAAGGAAGATACTTATCGTCGCGTTTATCGAAGGCCGGCCGGGTTCCTTCCAAAATGTCCACGATTCGACGGTTGATGATCGGCTCCTCAATCGACCCACTGGTGTAGGTCACCGCGTTTTCATGGTCCTTCTGCATGTCCGCGCAAATGATCTGCTCGGCATCGCAAACAACGGCGAGATTCGGATTGTGCGTTACCATCACAATCTGCCGACGCTTCTTGGCGTCCTTGATGCAAGGCACCAATGTTTTATAGACCGTCTGATTGTCCAAGTTCTCCTCGGGTTGATCGATGACAAGTGGGATGTCGTCCCGGTCGACGAGGAGATAGAAGATGAGAAGGAGATTTCCTCGCTCTCCCGGGGATAGCTGCTCCAAACCTTTCCCGTCCCATTGCAGATTGTAAATTGGCGACAGGAAGCCGAGGGAAAAAACGAAATTGTAAATCTCCTGCACGCTTACCCCCTGACGTAGCTGGTCCTTCACGAGAAGCTGCCTACCGTCCCGCTCTGTCATCTTGTTGAGGAGGGCTTTCGTGAATCGCAGCGATCCAAGTGGTGAGTCAAAGGTTGCGCTGTCGAGCAGACGCTTCATCTCCGCAGCACCTTCTTCGTCCCCCATGAACGGCCCAACCTTGCGGCGGTTGAGCCGTCCTAGAAAGGATTCAGCGAACCCGCTCTCCGCCATGGAAACATTGAACGTGAGCTGGAACTGTTCGTTGGCAGCCAAAGGGTGGTCCTTGAGAAAGGTCTGAACGGACCCATAATAGCTCTTGTAGTATTTTCGGAGCTTTTGCTTCTCGCCGAAGATTTCGAGGAGCTTTCTTTGCCGTTGCTTCATCAACCCCTTCAAATACGCAGGTAAATTGTCCAAATCGCTCAGCTGCTTCTCGAGTGATTTGATTGAGCCGATCACATCTTCGGCCCCGATAATCTTCGCCTTCGCTGCCTCCCACTCTTTCAGAACTTGGAGGTAAGCTTGGTAGGCCCTCTGTGGGGCGCTCAGCTTTGCCTGAAGTCCTTCAATCGCAGCTCCGACGGCCCTACGCCTAGACTCCGGTCCCCCTTCGGTTTCCGCTGACAGCTTTGCAGCAATGCCCACCCGTTCAGAGCCGAGTGCTGTGATAACGGCGTTGATCGGAGCGACATTGACCTTGAGGCTTACCAAGTCGCTTGCCGTTAAATTCAGTTCTTCGAAATCGGCCCTTGCCTCCGCAAGAAACGCTTCGAAGTGGCGCTCGAGGTTTTTTAGTTTTCCGACCAGCTTCTCCGCAGTGGAATACTTCTTCGCCGCCGCCAAATCGTTTACCCGAAGAATCGCGATTTCGGCCTCCAGCGCTTTCAGTTCACCTTGCTTCTTTTCCAGTTCTTCCGCCGCTTCTTTGGATTGTTGTTGAGCCGTTGGGTCAGCGTCGGGTTTTGCAACTTCTTGGGGGTGCGTGGCAACATGAGCGTCAAGCTCACGCTTTTTCTCGGCGAGTTGAGATTCTAATGCCTTCCGATGCTGCGGAAGTAAGCGCTCTTCGGCTGCGACGATGAGGGCATTGCACTCTTCAAGTTTCCCGACCAACTGCGCTATCGCTTGGTTGGTTTCCTCGCTCCTGTGAGCCAGCAACTCATCAAGGGACCCAAAACCGAGGCGTTCAACCTCGGGAACATGGGAAAAGATGACCTGTTGAAGTTCGTTGTAAAACCGTCCGCCCTTTCCGGCTCCGATCTCGTTGCAAATATCCTCAAGATAACTCTGCGGGATATACTTCACCTTTTCGACTGCATCTGAACTGGGGTTTACGTCGAGACTCGGAACAGAATCGACCGTCCCATCGGCCCAAGTAAGTGCGGCCTGAAACTGGCGAGATTTGTTGTTTTTCGGTCTCCGAAACTTTTCGGAGGTTAGAAAGCTAAACGACTGATGCCTCAGCGTGTTTCCGAGCAAGCCTAGGATGTCTGACAGAGCGCTCTTACCGCTTCCCTTCTTCCCGATAACCACCACCAATTCGACGTTGAGGGGAATTGAGCAGTCGAACCACTTTTCGCTGGTCGTTGCACCCTCAGTCTTCCTCACCTCGACTGACCTTGCTACTCGGGTAGCCCGTCGAGTTGCGCGCGCAACGCTGGGAGGAACATCCCCAAGAAACACCCTGTCTTCTGGTTCGTGGATAATCTGCCGCAGCCCTTGAAATGTCGGGTCTGCTTTAATCCAGCATGGCTCGGAGACGGGGTAGGAACGGATGTCGTGGTTATCCGAGAAAACGCAAACGGGCAGCCGAATGCCAATTCTAGGGAAGACGATCTTTTCGTAGTCTGACAAATCTGAAGCACGACCCACTTCGAGAACGTCCACGCTCTCATTCAAAAGGTCCGTCTTGAGCTGTTGCTTGTAGAGTTCCGAGTTCTTGATTCCTTCTATTGTGTTCGCCTTGAGTCCAGCGTGGACAGTGACGATTCCTCCGAGCTCGCGAATCAGTTTTGCGCTGTCTCGGAAGTCAACATATACACGGTCGTCGCCTTTGCGTTGAACGTCGGCGGGGGTGATTCCAAGCTTGGCAGACACTTTCGTCCAAGTGTCGGCAAGGTCGCAGTCCTCCGGGAAAATTCCAATCATGTGAACGAGCGAACTGCCACCAAGTTCCGTGCGAAGTTCAATGCCGGGAAATATTGTGATCCGACCGGCAGCGATCGTCTGCATGTCTTTTATTCGAGGGACCTCCATGACGTGGTGGTCGGTAACGGCAAAAGCTCCGACCTTCGCGTCGATCATTGTCTGCACAATCTGCGCGTTGGTTGCGGCCTTGAACTGGTAATCGAAGGAAGCCGGAGTGTGGAAGTGGAGGTCCCACTTTCTCCACTCTGAGCCGCGAGGATATTTTGGTGCAGGCATATTGTCTTAGTTTTGAAGTGCGTTGACGCTCAACTCCCCACTCAGCAGCTTCGGCCGACGCGTGTCGCGCAGGGTGGCGAGGGTGCGGGATTTTCCAAGCGCATAGGCCTCAGCTCTCGGAACCATTCGAAGGCCGCGGCTTCGACGATGGACTCGTTGAGGCTCATTGGGTAGCCCGATAGGCTTGTTTGGCGTGCGTGGGAGCGGTCGGGAATGCCAGTCGTAGCTTTCCTTCTTTGGTCAATGGCTTGAGGTGTTGCTGCCGTAAGGCATCCGAGTCTCGATTCACCAATTCAGCCAGGCAACTAAGGGCGAGATAGTGTCCCTTACAGAGAGTGAGAATTACCTGGCGCATTGCCTCCTGGGAAATCTTGCCCTTCTTTCTCGGCTCGGCCGCCGCTTTTTCCAAGGTGGCTCGGAACACCGATTTCAGGCGTGTGAGCGAGTCAATTACCGGGGCATCGAGTTGGTTGCTCACGAGGCAGCCATCCGTGTCTCTGTCCTCCGAGGAATCACCGGAGCTATCTGGCAAATATGCGGAGCTGCCCGGCAAATGTGCGGAGGTCCCGGTGGATTGTTCGGAGCCCGCCCCGAATACTTCTTCAGGCTTGGGTAGGGCCGCTCCCGGCAGACAATAAACCGCTCCTCGTCCCGAGTTATGCACCTCAAGGAAACCTTCACGAACCAAGTTCTGGAGCAGCCGTGAGGCATCGAAGGGGTGTAACCCGGTCATCTCGCGCACCCGTCCGTGCGTGATGACTTTTTCGGAAGCAGCCGCCGCGAGCGTCAGCCGTTCGTTTTGCCCCAAGGCATCGAACCCAGCCCCCAAAACTTTTCGCAGACTGGCGAGCAAATCTTTTGGCAACAGGTCGACCATCCGCAGTTCAAGCAGCGTCTGGTTGTAGGGTTCGATTCGTTCGTAGAGTGCCGGCGCCCGCCAATGCTGGCTCGCCCAGCCGCCGTAAATTTTCGGGATGCCAGACCCCGCTTGTTCACCCACGCCGACCAGCCGAAACATTTTGTGCAGCGTGCGATTTCGGCAATCGTGCTCCCCGCCGCGAATCGCCACGTCCGGCGGGATGCGCATCCCGCCCGGATTGCGGAAACCGAACATGTCGGGCCGCTTCACCACGAGCACCGACGCCCGGTCGGAATAGTCGGCGTGCACCAGCACGTTGGCCAGCGCCTCACGCAAGGCGACATGCACCGGCGTCTCGTCTTTCCGTTCTCCTTTCTCCAGCGCGAACGGCACCTTCAAATCGCCCGTGAGCTTGAGATAGACCTTGCGGTAGAAATCGTAGAGATTGCCCGACCATTTGCCGTCGAGCGTGAGCCGATCCACCCAGCGTTGCTCGATTTTCGCCTCTGGTCGCTCCTGATAATCGAGCAGGTAGTTCGGCAGCTCCTCCTGAATCGTGGTCATCCAGCCAAACATGAGCAGCCCCGCGAGCGTGAGACCACTTTCGCCGGTCTCGCGATCCTTTCGCCAGCCGCCGAGATGCCGGAGAAACTCCAGGTCCTCCAGCGCATTCCACGGATGCGCGGGTTCGCGGTTGGCGAAGACCTGCCGGTAGGCGCGGAAGGTCTCCATGCACAGATCGCTGAAACCATAACCGCGCAGGATGCGATCATCGCGGCTGTCCTCAATCTGCTCTGCGACCATCCGCCTGACCTCGTCGTCCGGGAGCGGGCGGTCGCCGTCGTTGAGCCGGCGGTAGGTGTGACCGGCAAACGGATTGGTCGTGAGATGAACCGGTCGCTGCTTGCGGGTCGCGCGGGGAATCTCGATGACGAGAATCGTGCGGCCTTCGAGCATGATCTCCCGCGCCTCCGCGTCGGTCAGTAAATTGGCGCTGACCTTCTGCCGGTTGTTGAGCGAGTCGAAAAGCTCTTTGCGCACCTTGGCGACATGGGGAATGCCCTCGATGATGAACTGCTGCTGTTTCTCGCGCACGCCGAGCACGACCACACCGCCTGCGGTGTTGGCGAAGGCGCTGTAGGTGGGCCAGAAATCTTCGGGCAACGCGCCCTGACCATCGCGACCGAGCGCGAGCTTGCACTCCAAGTCCACCGACTCGCGGAGCAATTCCAGATCGGCGATGGAGTGAATTTCGATCATGCGGATGCCCCTACGTTGGCGGAAGCCGCCGTCACGCTCAACTCCCCGCTCAGCAGCTTCGGCAGTCCCGCAGGCGCGGGATCGCCCAGGGTGGCGAGGGCGCGGGATTGATGCGGGTGATTATTCATTTGGGCACCGAGCCAGGCAATTTTGTTGGCATCACGTCTGGATACGGCCCGAGGAACCGCTCGCCGTTGAAGTGGATCATGTGGTCGGGGTCTTCGGCGATCCAGACTTCGGATTCCCACGCGATGTGCGAGACGAAGGTCTGCATGGTGCGGCGAGTCTCGAACGCGGTGACGAAGACGAGGCCCGCTTTGCAGCCGACGAAAAGGTCTTTGAGTTCTTTGCGGCGCTTGCCGTCCACGGGGCCGGCGCTGGTGACGGCTTCGATCAGCAGGAGCCAGTTTCGCTTGGTGTCGTGGACAATGACGTCGGGAATCTTGGCGGCGGAATTTAAGGTGACGCCGAGCGCGGTCAGTCCAGCGGTTTCGAGGTGGACGAACTTGTTCTCGGTGTCGCCGATGTAGAGCACCACGCCGCCGGGAGCGAAGGCGGGGCAAAATTGCTCGATGATTGCTTTGATGAGCGGGTTCTGGCCGCCGGGTGAAAGCGCGACCTGTGAGCCGTCTGGCAAAGTCACGGGCACACGAGCCAAGTCACGCTTGCGGGCGATCTCGTGTTTAAGCGTTTCGCGACTGGCGAGGTATTCCTTCAATGCGGCCGTCCATGCAGTCGTCCCTACTTTGCGAAGGAGGGCGAGGGCGGTTGGCTCGATCTGATATAC
>Ga0163150_10004692_pt1 | contig 18113 bp, 16 predicted proteins | sample OliLakLV19P2IB_FD_148628 | JGI IMG/M metagenome (GOLD analysis project Ga0163150, IMG submission 148628) | Freshwater microbial mat bacterial communities from Lake Vanda, McMurdo Dry Valleys, Antarctica - Oligotrophic Lake LV.19.P2.IB | ecosystem: Environmental > Aquatic > Freshwater > Lake >...
CGCCGGCGAGTAGCCGGCGCCGGAAACCGCGCCCGGGGCCGTTCGTGGCCGACCCTGCCCTAATTCGCACCACCCTCGGCATCGGGCGAACTTCCCAGGCCCATGAGGGGCTTTGCGCCTGCCCGGAGAGAAATCGGGCACTTTCGGTACCTGCTGTTACAGAAGTCCCCTCGTGAGCGGCGTTGCCGGCGGCTTCAGTCGGCGGGGCGGGCCGGCACTGTCAGCCGGTGGTCGGCGGTGAAGAGGCGCCGCTGCACGCCGAGGCCGACGATCGTCACCGTCGTGGCCACGCTGCCGAGCACCAGGTACATCACCGCGATCTGCACGCGCACTGCGTCGAGCGGGTCGACCCCGGCGAGGATGAGCCCGGTCATCGCGCCGGGCAGGAACACGAGTCCGACCGACTTCGTGGTTTCGATCTGCGGAATCAGCGCGGTCCGCAACGCCGCCCGCACGTAGGGCTGGGCGGCTTCGGCTGAGGGCAACCCGAGCGCGAGGCGCGCCTCGACTTCGTCGCGTTTGTCGCGCAACTCTTCGAGCACGCGCCGCGCCACCAGCACCGTCGCCGTCATGGCGTTGCCGACCATCATCCCCGCCAACGGGATCAGCGTCTGGGGCTCCAACGGGAACACGCTCAACCCGAACAGCACGCCGAGGGTGACGACTGCGGCCGCGCCGAATGCAACCAACGAGAGCATCATGACGCCCGGTACTTCAGGCGCGCGCCGCCGGACGGTGTCTGCCGCGAAGGCGACCATCGCGAACACCCACGCCCACGACCACGCGATGGTCCTGTCGAACACCGCTTCGAGGGCGAAACCGACGAGGAGGAGCTGCACTGCTGCTCGGGCCGACGCCCAGAGGATCGTACGTTCGAGCCGTAGGGAGCGAACCATCGAGAGTGCGACCGCGACTGCAACGAGGACGAGCGACGCGGCAAGTTCGGGCCATTCGATGTCACTCGGCATCGGATCCCTCCCGAAGGAACGCGCGCACGTCGGGCGGTGCATCCGTTTCGAGATCGGCGACGGCCGCGGCGTGCGCGATGCGGCCGGCGAGCACGACGAGCGCATGCTCGGCGATGCGGCGGGCCTGCGCGAAGTCGTGCGTGACCCAGAGCACACGTACGCCTCGTCCTGCGCACGTACGCGCCAACTCTTCCAGCGCGACCCGCGTGCCCGGGTCGACCGACGACGTCACCTCGTCCATCAGCAGCACTTCGGGTTCCGCGGCCAGCGAGCGGGCCAAGCACAGGCGCTGCGCTTCGCCGCCCGACAAGCGCATGGCGTCGCGGTCGAGGAACGACGCGTCGAGGCGGACTTCGGCGAGCAGGTCGGCAGCCTGATCGTCGGAGAGGTCGGGCGCCGCAACCCGCAGGTTGTCGCGACCGGTTCCCGCGAACGGCGTCGGCCGCTGGAACACCATACCGACCCGGCGCCGGAGCGAGAGCGGCTCGATCGTCGCCACGTCGACGCCACGGAACCGGACGACGCCCCGACTCACGGCTTCGAGACGGTTGCAACAGCGCAGGAGTGTCGACTTGCCCGAACCCGACGGCCCGACGATCGCGGTGACACCACAGTCGGGGATCGCGCCGACTGCTTCGTGCAACCGCCAGTGGCCGGCATCGTCACCGACAGAGACGTGCTCGAACGAGAACACGTCGGCGGTCACAGGGTGATTGTGTTACCTGATGGCGTCCTGAAGCCAGCGGACGCCCTTGTCGACACCCGACCGCGGCGCTTCCCGAACGGCGATGACAACCATGTCGGCGATGGTCGACGCGCGCAGGCGGTCGCGCCACGCCCCGTCGGCCTCGATGAACGCCCGGTTGATGCCGCAGAGCTTCTTGTACTCGCGAGCCGGGGCGCCGGCGGGGCCGCGGCGGCGGATCTCGGTGCACCGGAATGCGGGTTCCTCGCCGTCGATCGCTTCGACGACGTCGAGCAACGTGATCTCGGACGCGGGCCGGGCCAGGCGATACCCGCCGCGTGGGCCCTTCACGGTCTCGAGAATGCCCGTCCGGGCGAGAGCCTGGAGGTGCTTGGCGAGGTACGCAGCCGGGACGCCGTGGAACTCGGCCAGCTTCGCCGCAGGCATGGCCGAGTCGGGCGGCACGACCGCGAGGATCGTGCACGCATGCACACCCCATTCGACGCCGTCGGAGAGCCGCATATCACGGATAGTCTATATCCGAGATACCGCGCCTCGATACCATGCTCGGCCGAAGGGATGCGCAGCATGGTGACGGTCGACGAAGTAGAGCTGCTGCCCGACGCGGAGCAGCACAAGCTGTTGAGCGCGACGCTCGAGCGGGTGAACCGCGCCTCCAACCAGGCTCGCGCCGCCGCGCTGGGCGCCAACGTCTTCGAGGGTCCGGCGCTGCGCGAGGTCGTCAAGACCGAAGTCGAGCGGGCGAAGCTTCCCGAGCAACTGGTGCGACCGATCTTCGATCGGGTCGAGGCGTCACTGCGCCGCCGGGCCGGCAAGCAGCCGAAGTTCTCGACGTTCCAGTCGCTCACGATGCCGCCGTCGGCGTTCACGTGGAAGACGTCGGACCGGGTCACGATGCTCACGGCCGCGGGCCGGCGCACCATTGCGGTGCGGGTCGACATGAACCGGGGCGACCTGCGCCCGCCCCTCGCGGGCCGGCCCGCGAGCCTCGTGTTCCGCAACGGCGAGTTCGAGCTGTCGGCCGCCGACGTCGAGCGCGAGCCCGACGACTTCTAGGAGCTCTCGAGTCGCGATCCGGGCGGTTGCCGCACCGCGGTCGACTCGACGAGCAACGACTGGGCGGCACGCCCGATCGGCCACCGCGCTGCGGTGCAAGTGGACCGTCACCTCGGCGTTGATACCGGTGGCTTTCGTGAACCGCAGCGGGCTTCTGACCCAGCTTCCATCCAGTTGCCCGACGCGAGCCGCAGGTCCTGAGTGCTCCACATGCCGACGACTTCGCGCGGGCCGAAGTCGAACGGTGCGATCTCTTCCGGGAGAATGGGCGCGGCGACGCCATGGCCGCCCGCCGCACCCACCAACGGGATGCGTCGATAGCCCACACCACGTGTGGGCTATCGACGCATCCTTGGGTGTTCGCGGGTGAGGTACGTGAGGATGGCGGCGCTGGTTTCTTCGGGGCGTTCTTGTTGGGTCCAGTGGCCGCAGTTCTCGATGATGACGCGCTCGAGGTTGGGGACGCGTTCTTCCATGCCTTCACTCAGCGCCGGCGGGAGGACGGGGTCGTCGGCCGCGCAGATCATCAGGCACGGGACCTCGATCTTGTTCTCCGCGATCGACGCGGTGAGCTCCCAGTTGCGGTCGAGGTTTCGGTAGTACTCGATCGGTGGTGTGAGCGCGCCCGCGGGCCGGAACGCTTCCTTGTAGACCTCGAGCACGTCGTCGGGGAACGCATCCGCGTTCTTCACTGTCGCGTTGCGGAACATCATGTCGATGAAGTCGTCGGCGCCCCGCCCCCATGACAACACCCATTCGGCGACGTAGCGATCCTGGAAACCGATGATGTAGATCGGCGTGTCCGGAAAGATCATCCGCAACATCTGCACGGGTGGGATCGGCCCGCGCGGCAGGTCGGGGGTGTTCACACCGATAACCCCCGCGACGCGGTCGGGAAACTGACGCGCCATCGTCCACGCGAGGATGCCGCCCCAGTCGTGACCGGCGACCACGAACTGGTCGTGACCGAGCGCGTCGACCAGGCCCACCAGGGTGCCGTTGATGAACTCGCAGTCGTAGGCGACATCGGGTTTGTCGGAGCGCCCGTAGCCGGGCAGGTCGGGCGCAACGGTGTGGTAGCCCGCGGCGCCGAGCGCCTCTACCTGATGGCGCCACGAGTGCGCGAGTTCGGGAAAGCCGTGCAGCAGCAGCACCAAAGGACCGGCGGGCGGCCCGGCTTCCAGGACGTGAAGACGGATCCCGTTGGTGATCACGTATCGACTGCGCACGTGCGTGACCGTACCCTGGACCGATATGAGTACCACCACCCGTCACATGAGCGACGAAGACGCGCTCATGTGGAACATCGAGAAGGACCCGGTGCTGCGGTCGACGATCGTCGCCGTCGCCACGTTCGCGGAGACACCCGACTGGGAGCGGCTGCGCGATCGCGTCGACCGCGCGTCGCGCGTGATCCCCCGCTTCCGCGATCGCGTGCTCTCACCGCCGATGCGCATCGCGCCGCCGCGGTGGACGACCGAGCCGTCGTTCGATCTCGACTACCACCTGCGCCGGGTGCGGTCGCCCGCGCCGGGCGACGAACAGGCGTTGCTCGCCGTGCTGCGGCCCATCACCGCCGCCGCGTTCGACCGGGCCCGCCCGCTCTGGGAGTTCACCCTCATCGAGGGCCTCGAAGGCGGTCGCGCCGCCCTCGCGATGAAGGTGCACCACTCGGTCACCGACGGCGTCGGCGGCATGGCGCTGCTGACGGAGCTGGTCGACCTCGAACGCGACCCGGTGGCGAACCCCGACGCGGCGATGCCGGCCGTGCCCGCGCCCGAGTCGTTCACCACCACGGCCCTCGTACGCGACTCGTTCGCCCACAACCGCCGCCGCACGGTCGGAATCGTCAGCCGCGTCCCCGGCACGATGATCCGCGGCACCGGCACCGCGTTGCGCGACCCGATCGGCACCATGTCGGAGTTCGTCCGCACTGCCCGCTCGATCGCGCGCACACTGGCTCCCGCCACGGCGCCGCTCTCACCGATCATGCGCAACCGCGGCCTCGCGCGCGAGCTCGCGATGTTCGAAGTCTCGCTCGACGAGTTGCGCCGGGCGGCCAAGGTCGCAGAGGGCAGCGTGAACGACGCGTTCGTCGCCGCGGTCGTCGGTGGTCTGCGCCGGTATCACGAGCGCCACGGGACCGAACTCCACTCGCTGCGCATGACGATGCCGATCAACCTGCGCACGAGCGCCGACGAGAAGGGGGGCAATCGCTTCGCCCCGGCGCGCTTCCCCGTGCCCGCGGGCGCGGCGACTCCTGTCGCGCGCATGCAGAGCGTGCGCGGGCTGGTGAAGGACTGGCGGGCCGAACCCGCGCTCCAGATGACGAGCACACTCGCCGGGATACTCAACCGGTTGCCCACGGCTACGACGACCGCGCTCTTCGGCGGCATGTTGAAGTGCTGCGACTTCGTCGCCACGAACGTTCCCGGTGCGCCGATCCCCGTGTACAGCGCGGGCTCTCGCGTCGACGGGCTCTACGCGTTCGCCCCGACGGCGGGTGCCGCAGTCAACGTGTCGCTGATCTCGCACTGCGACACGTGCTGTATCGGTGTCGTCGTCGACACCACTGCTGTGCCCGACCCCGCCGCCCTCGTCGCGTGCCTGCGCGAGGGTTTTGACGAGGTTCTCGCACAGTCGTAGCCGGTATCGTGAGCAGCCACGCGCAGACCGGGGGGCCGGGCCGTGATTCGCGTTCGCCCAAAGAAATTCGCCTGGAGATACTGGAGATAGAGGACCGGAGGCCGTAGCGGAATGAACGTGAGCACCCCCGAGATCGTCATCCCGGCTGCGCTGCTCCCGAACGACGGGCGGTTCGGGTCGGGGCCGTCGAAGGTGCGCCACGACGCCGTGGCCGCACTCGCCGACGCCGCGCCGAAATACCTCGGTACCAGCCACCGGCACTCGACGGTCCGTTCGGTCGTCGGCCGCATGCGCACGGGCATGGCGTCGCTGTTCGGACTCCCCGACGGCTACGAGGTGCTGCTCGGCAACGGCGGTTCGACCCAGTTCTGGGATGCGGCCGCGTTCGGACTGATCGAACGGCGCAGCTCACACCTCGTGCTCGGCGAGTTCTCGTCGAAGTTCGCGGCGGTGACCCGCAATGCACCGCACCTCGAAGACCCCGAAGTCGTCGAGTCGGAACCCGGCGGCACGCCCGCCCGCCTCGACGTTGTCAACGGCGACGCGTACGCGTACCCACAGAACGAGACGTCGACGGGCGTGACGGTGCCGGTGCACCGGCCGCTCGGCGACGCCCTCGTCCTCGTCGATGCCCTCGTCCTCGTCGACGCGACGTCGGCCGCGGGCGGCATGGCGGTCGACCCGGCCGACTTCGACGCCTACTACTTCGCGCCACAGAAGTGCTTCGCGACCGACGCCGGTATCTGGATCGCGCTGTGTTCACCCGCGGCGATCGCCCGCATCGAGTCGATCCACGCGTCGGGCCGCTGGACGCCCCCGACCCTCGACCTCGCCATCGCGCTCGAGAACTCGCGACTCGACCAGACGTACAACACGCCCGCGCTCGCGACCCTCTTCCTGCTTGCGAATCAGGTCGACTGGATGCTCGCGCAGGGAGGCCTCTCCTGGGCAACCGGCCGCTGCAACACCTCCGCCGGCATCGTGTACGGCTGGGCCGCGACGCACGCACACGCGACGCCGTTCGTGAAAGACGCCGACTACCGCAGCCCGGTCACCGCGACGATCGACTTCGACGACACGGTCGACGCCGCCGCGCTCGCCGCGGTACTCCGTGCGAACGGCATCCTCGACGTCGAGCCGTACCGCAAGCTGGGCCGCAACCAGCTTCGTATCGCGCTCTTCCCCGCGATCGAACCCGAAGACGTGCGGGCGCTGACCGCGTCGATCGACTACGTGCTCGACGTGGTCGGCCCCGGCAAGTCCTGACGCACCGGGCAGCGCAACATCTCGGTGGCATCCGCCTCGTTCAGCGGAACCGAGAAGTATCCACCCTGCATGCGGTCGCAGCCGAGCGTGACCAGAGCCGCGACGTGTTCGATGCTTTCGACACCGTCGGCGGCGATGTCCAAACCCAGCGCGCGCGCGAGGTTGATCACCGCCGCGACGATCGTCGAGCCGTCGTGGTCGATACCGAGCTCGACGACAAACGCGTGATTGATCTTGATGGCGTCGACCGGTAACCGGCGGAGATAGCTGAGCGACGAATAGCCGGCGCCGAAGTCGTCGATGGCAATGCGCACTCCGAGCGCGCGCAGCTCTTCGAGCCGGGCGATGCTCGTCTGCGTGTCGTCCATGAGCACGCTCTCGGAAATCTCGAACGTCAGGTCGGCCGCCCGGGCTCCCGTCTTGCGCAACGCGGCGCGGGTGTCGTCGAGCAGCGACGGATGCGCAAGCTGCCGGGCCGAGATGTTGATCGAGATGCCCGGCGCGTCGTCACGGAAGGTGCGTTGCCACCGGGCGAGCTGTTCGCACGCGTCGTGGATGAGCCGCTTGCCGATCGCGACAACGAGGCCGGTTTCCTCGGCGATCGTCTGGAAATCGTGAGAGCGCTCGGAACCGTGCCGGTCGTCGTCCCAACGGCCGAGCACCTCGAACGCCGCCACTCGGCCCGACGACACGTCGATGATCGGCTGGAAATGCAGACGATGTTCGTCGTCTTCGATCGCCCGGCGCAGCGCGGTTTCGGTCTCGAGCCGGCGCGCGACCGCGGCGCGGAGTTCGTCGTCGAAGATCTCGTACCGGTTCCGGCCCCGGTCCTTGGCCCGGTACGCCGCGGTGTCCGCGTGGCGCAGCAGCGTCGCCGCGTCGACACCGGACTCGGCGACGGCGATGCCAATACTCGCGCCGACGAACACCTCGACGCCGCGTACGCGGAACGGTTGCTCGACGAGGTGCAGGATCCGTTGGGCGACCCGCACGACCTGGCGGGGGTCGGCAAGGTCGGTGCACATGACGACGAACTCGTCCCCGCCGAGCCGGGCCGCCATGTCCGACGCGCGCACTGCGCGCGACAGCCTCCCGGCGAACGACTGGAGCAACTCGTCGCCCGCGGCGTGCCCGAGCGTGTCGTTCACACGCTTGAAGTTGTCGACGTCGATGAACAACACCGCGACGTTGTCGCCTCGGCGCGTCGCGCCGGCCAGCGCTCGTTCGAGACTTTCGAGGAGTGTGTTGCGCTGTGGCAGCCCGGTGAGCGCGTCGTGCGTCGCCTCGTACGCGAGACGTGCTTCGAACTCGCGGCGTTGCGTGACGTCTTCGATCTGCCCGATGAGATAGGTGCGCTCGCGGTCGTCGTCGCGCACGAGCGACAAGCTGACCCGGCACCACGTCCCGTCTTCCCCCGACTCGCCCGGCACGCGGCGACCGAACCGGAGTTCCAGTTGCAGCCGATCGTCCTCGCCCGCGTCGAGCCGCGCGACGTTGGCCTCGTACTCACGGAGGTCGTCGGGGTGCAGCAGCTCGGGAAACGGCGCGCCGATCAGCTCCCACTCGCGGTAGCCGAGCAGTTCGCAGAACGCCGGGTTTACCCGTAGCAACTCACCCTCGCGGGACAGCATGACCATGCCGATGGGCGCGTGTTTCCACGCCTGTTCGAATCGTGTTTGCGCCTCGCGGAACTCGCGCTCGATGCGGCGCCGCTCCAGTGCGGACGACAACACCGGCGCGAACTGGTCGAGGAGCGACAGCGTGGCCGACTGCCACGCGCGTTCGCGGCCGATGAACTCGAGCGCGAGTTCCGCGACCAGACGACCATCGACGATCAGCGGCGCGAGCGCGCACGACCGGGTGTCCGCCGCGCCGATCGCAGCCGCGTCCGCCGCGAACTCGGGCCGCTCCGCGATGTTGATCACGGTCGTGCGGAGGTCGAGCAGGAGGTCGACGAGGCGCGGCACCAAGTCGAGCGGCACGTTCTGATAGTCGCCCGCGCGGCTCGTGCTCGGGTCACGGCACCACTCGTGGGTGAGTTCGGCGGCCAACCCGTTCTCGCGGACGTGGAACACCGCGGCACGATCGGCATCGGCGAGGTCGGCCAGTGCGGCGAGCGCGTCGACAACGCACGCATCGAGGTCGTGCCGGCCGCGGTCCATGAAGTCGCGTGCGATGACCGCGAGCGTCGACTCCGAGCTGACGTCGGTGAGGTGCAACACGACCCCACCGACACGCGGGTCTTCGACGCGGTTGAGAAACTGCCCGGCAAGGTGCCGCATCCGGCCGCCGGCATGCGCACGGAAGTGCACCGGCACCGCCCGGCCCGGGTGCAGGACGGCTTCGGCGAACGCGGTCTCCAGCACCGTCGTGTCGTCGGGGTGCACCGTGTCGAACAGGGCCGCCGCGCTCGGGCTCAGGTAGCGGGGCACCCCGTCGGCGTCGAGGACCGCGGTGAGCGACGGCGAGAGGGCGACGAGCGCGACGGGGTCCGGGTGCATCCCGACCAACTCCCGACGCCGCGAATCGCCCATCCCGGAAGTGATCGGCGTCTCGGGCGACCCGGTGAACCCCGTTGTCGGGGCACGGAGTCGAGCCGGTGTCCGAATTGCGCGAGGCTGCCCCACCATGTTGTTCCTGCACGAGCTCCACACCGTGGCCGGACGCCACGAGGAAGCCTTCGAGCGGACGTTCCGCGAGGGCTTCATGCCCGAGGTCGCCGAAGACGACGGGGCGCGGCTCCTCTACTTCCTGCGGATCGCCCACGGCACCGGCCGGGCGTACCACGTAGTCACGATCACCGCCCTGCGCGACGGGAACGCGTACGAGCGCCTGGCCGAACGGGTGCAGCGCGGCGACCTGCGGTCGTGGGCCGCCGACACCGACCGCATGCGCCACGAGGTGCGCGGGAAGGTGCTCCTCGCCGTCGAGTGGTCGCCACTCCGGGAGATCGACCTGGCGGCGGTGCCGACCGACGGGCGCGAACACGACCCCGTCCTCTACATGCAGGACAGCGCGTGGCCCTACGAAGGCATGCTCGACACGTACCTCGAGAAGGCACGCACCCACTACGCGCCGAGCCTCGAACAGCAGACCACGCGTTCGCTGCTCACACTGCTCGGCGTGTTCCAGACCGCGATCGGTTCACCCCGGCGGCGCGAAGTCGTGCTGTGGCAACGCGTCGACTACCCCGAGCGGCTGCCCGCGCTGTTCACCCACGAACTCCCCGCGCGCGTGAAGGAACCCGGCACGTGGATGCACGACGCGCTCGAAGTCCGCGACGACTGGCAGAGCCGGTTGTTGCGCAGCGCGAACTGGTCGCCGTTGGGTTAGCTGGCGGGGGCGGGTTCGTCCCAGGCGGTGCCGCCGGTGCGACCACCGAGTTCGGGACACTCACCGGCGAAGACGCCCCAGCTGCATTCGAAGCCGGGGACGACCCACGCGTGCATCATCCAGATGTTCGTGAGCTCGCGCTTGGTGCCGCCGATCTCGGTGCACTCTTCCTCGGTCATCTCCTCGCCGCCGATGACGACCTGGCCGGCTCCGAAGCAGAGCCCGCCGTTGGCGTTGTGCTGGTGCCAGTGGTCGTTCTTGCCGGCGAAACCTTCGGGCGGTTCCCCGCTCGGTTCGAGGACGAGGTAGCTGAGGCCGACGATCTTGGCGTCGGGCGTCGAACCGTCGTAGAGCAACTCCGAAGGCGCGGTCGGGTCGAACCCGGGCACGAGCGCGATATTCGTGTAGTGCGCACCGATGCACGGCACGTACACCGTCGACTTGTGGTAGCCGCCCGCTTCGGCGTCGGCGACGGTCGGGTACTTTTCGATGACGGTGCGGGCCTGGACCATCTGCTCCTGAAGCGCCTGCATTTCGTCGGCGGTGAGCGGCGTCTGCTTCACCATGCCGCGGCCGCCGTGCTCGCCGATCACTTCTTCGGATCCACCTTCACCGGTACCGACCTGACCGGGTGACGCGGGAGTCGGTGACGCGACCTCGCACGGCGAGTCGCCGGTCGCGGTGCCTTCGATGACGGGACCGTGCGCGTGCTCGCTGGTTTCACCAGTCGCGTCGGCCGCGGTGGCTTCGTCACCGTGGGCGTGCTCCGCCATCTCGTCGGTCGCGGCGGCATCGGCCTCCGCTGTGGCAACTTCTTCGGTCGCGGCCGCGTCGCCGTTCGGTTCACCCAACGCGGTGTTGCTCGCGGCTGCGGCCGTCGCCCCGAGCACGATGACTGCGGCGATCGGCGCACCGACCTGCATGATGCGGCGTCCGACCGTGACGCGTCCCTCGCCGCCGTAGAGGTGCGCACCGACGAGCAACGCAAACAACCCGAGCACAGCGACAGCCATGCCGCCGAAAAACAACGCGTGCGCGAAGCGGGAAAGGTCGAAGATCCCTTCCTTCGACGCGAGCGTCGGGTCGTCGGCCTGCTGGATCGCGTCGAGCACGATTCCGACCGAGAGTGCGGCGCCGCCGACGGCGACCATCCAGATTCCGACCTTGCGAACGTCCACTCGGTTCCCCCCATTGGAAACACCGCGCACGAAGGTGGTGTGCACGAGCAGTGCAATCTTACGAGTCGCGCACCCCTGCGCAACTGTCAGGTCACACAATTCCCCGCGCGACTCGCCAACGCGGAGGTACGCCGCCATTGGCGCAGCTCGTGGAGGTCGTTGCCGTCGGTGAGATACGCGAACGAGACGCCGGTTTCGGGGTCGGCCCACGCGATCTGACCGGCGGCGCCGTTGTGCCCGAACGCGCCGGCGGAAACGGTGTGACCCATCCCCCGCATATGGGACTTATTGTCAGATCCGGCGACGACCAGCCCCCGGGTGCGGTTGGCCGGCGTCCCCATGTAGTCGGGGAAGGTGTTGCGCACCGCCGTCTTGGCGTCGGCCAGGACCTCCGGCTTCCACAGCCCGGCCCGGTCGTGGAGCAGGGCCTGGTAGTAGCGGGTGAGGTCGCCGGCGGTCGACACTCCACCACCGCCGGGCACACCGACGGCGCGCACGGCGGGCGCGTTCATGTCGATCAGCGCCTGGGGTGTCACCTCGGTGAGCGGCAGTTCGGCGATACCGATGGCCGCCATCAACTCCTCGGCCGACGCGTGCTCGCCGGTGCTGACCAGGTCGTTGATGTCGTCCTGCTCCGCGGCGGGAACACCGACGCGCAGTTTCGTGAGTCCGAGCGGGTCGAGAATGCGCGTCTTGATGAACTCGCGGAAGTCCATGCCCGAGGCCCGTTCGATGAGTTCGGCGAGCACCCAGTGGGCCGACGTCGGGTGGTACTCGAAGCGCGTCCCCGGTTCCCAGTTCGTCCGCCACCGGTCGAAGCGGGCGAGGCGCCGTTCCCGGTCGTCCCAGTCGAGCGCGGCGAACGGCGCGCGGGGGAACCCCGACGTGTGCAGCATCACCTGCTCGACGGTGATCGCGTCCTTGCCGTTCGCCGCGAACTCGGGGATGTACGAGGCGACGGTGCGGTCGACGTCGATCGCGCCCTCGCCGATCAGGATCCACATCGCCCCGGCGACGACCGGCTTCGTCGCCGAGAAGATCGTGTAGCGCGAATCCGGGGCCGCGTCACCGAGCGTCGCCTCGAAGATCACCTCCCCGTCGAGGGCGAGCGCCATCTGACACGAAGGGACGTGCCCCTCGTCGATTTCGCGCTGGGCCCGGGCGAGCAGGTCGGTCAGGGCAGCATCGTTCAAGGTCGGCATGACGGGACGGTAACCCCAGGTCGTTGACCCGGGCCACCTTCGCCCGTACCCTCCGGAGAGCCGACGAGAGGGCCGGGGGATGCGCCGACGCGTGGGATGGCGACTTCTGGCCGTCGCGGGGTTCGCCGGGGCGGTGATGTTGCTGAGCGCTCCACCGGCCGACGCCAAGCTCGACGACCCGTGCTCGGCGTCCGGCGTCGTCGACGGTGAGACCTACGACCCGAAGGTCATGGACGAGGCCGAGGGTCTGCCCGCCAGTGGCGACGTTGCTTGGCAGGGCGCGGTCGACTCGCCGAGCGCACCCACCGAACGCGCGGTCGGCGGCGAGGTCGTCGTCGACCTGCCCGGCGGGATCGGATCCGTGACCGTCGGCAGTTGGGGCGACACGAGCGACGAGTACGCCAAGAACGGTACGTACGAATACGACGTGCCGAGCATCCTCGAAGGCATTCCCATCCCGGTGAGCGGATACCACGAAGAAGAGGGCATCCGCTGCGAGGGCTCGATCACCGTCACGATCGGCGAGAGCGGGATCGGCAGCCCGGCCGCCATTCCCGCGCTCGTCCTCACCGCACTCAGCGCAGTCGGTCTCGTCGTCGCGATTCGGGCAGGCGGATGATGCGCAAACGCGGCCGTCCCGTCCTCGGTGCCATCTCGGGCTTCTTCCTCGGCCTCCTGATCGGTGTCGACCTGTTGATATTCGGCGTCATCGCCCTCGACAGCATCCTGCTGCTCATCCTCCCCCTCGTCGGGTTGCTCATCGGGATCGCGGTGCCGCTCGCCCTGCGCAAGAAGGCGAACCGACCTCAGGAAACGACAACCCCGGCGCTCGACAGCTACGTTCCCCCTCCGCCGGTCGAACCGGCACCACCGGCTGATCCGGCGCCGGAGCCCGCACCGCCCGAGGAGCCCTCGACCTCGGAGTAGTGGGCGCGACGCCCAGGACGAAAGCGTCGCCATGGACTTCAACGACACTGCCGAACAAGCCGCTTGGCGCGAGGAGTACCGCGCCTGGCTCGAGGAGAACGCGCCGAAAGTCGCGGGCGAGGGCTCGGGCGAGTTCACGAGCGCCGACTACATCAAGCGCGCGAAGAAGTGGCAGGCGAAGAAGTACGACGCGGGCTTCGCCAAGATCACGTGGGAACCCGAGTTCGGCGGCCGCGGCGGCACCGGCATGCAGCAGGTGATCTTCGGCCAGGAAGAAGGCAAGCACCACGTGCCCGGCGACGCGTTCGTCATCGGTCTCGGCATGATCGCCCCGACGTTGCGCGCGTGCGGCACCGACGCACAGAAGGAGCGCTACCTCACCAAGCTGCTGCGCGGCGAAGAGATCTGGTGCCAGCTGTTCAGCGAACCGGGCGCGGGGTCCGACGTCGCGTCACTGTCGATGACAGCCGTGCGCGACGGCGACGAGTGGATCCTCAACGGGCAGAAGGTGTGGACCTCGGGTGCGCAGATCGCCGACTACGGCGAAGTCATCTGCCGCACCAACCCCGACGCCGAGAAGCACAAGGGCATCACCGCGTTCATCGTCGACATGAAGGCGCCCGGCGTGACGATCAAGCCGCTCAAGCAGATGAACGGCGGCGCCATGTTCAACGAGGTGTTCTTCGACGACGTCCGCGTGGCGCACGACCATGTGATCGGCGACGTCAACGAAGGTTGGACCGTCGCGATCACGACGCTGATGAACGAGCGGGTGGCCATTGGTTCGGGTGGCGGAGGTGGCGGGCGCGGCAGCGTGCACGACCTGATCGACCTCGCGCAACGACGCGGCGCCGCGGGCGATCCGATCCTCCGACAGGGTCTCGCCCGCCTCTACACGAAGAGCCGCATCTCGAAGTTCCTCGGCATGCGCACGCTCACGGCCGCGGCCCAGGGCAAGGTGCCGGGACCCGAAGGCTCGATCGGCAAGCTGTTCGGTGCGCGCATCTACACCGAGATGGGTGAGCTCGCGCTCGCCATCGTCGGCCCCGCCGGCGTCGCGGGCGGCGCGGGCGGCGACGACTTCCACTGGCACCAACCGCTTCTCGGCGCGCCCGCCGCCCACATCGCGGGCGGTTCCGACGAAGTCATGAAGAACATCATCGGCGAACGCGTCCTCGGCCTCCCCGGCGAGCCCCGCGTCGACAAAGGCATCGCCTGGAAAGAAGTCAGGCGCTAGTACGAGCTCGGAATCGTTCATTTACTAACTCACTACCTCTTAGGTAGGTAGTGAGTAAATGAACAGCGCCGCGCCGCTACCAAGTTGCGCGCACGCCCTCGAAGTGGCCGTTCCAGGTCGGGATCCGTTCGTCGAACGCCTTCCATCGCAACTTCGGAATGACGTCGAGCCGGCGCAACAACAAGGGCGCTCGCAGACGGGTATCGCGGCCGGCGCATCGAGCTTGTCGCCATCGATGAGAACGGCGACGGCGAGTACATCTCCCGGCTCGCCGTTCCACAGCGCGGCCGCGACCCGGTCCGCGCTGAGGCTCGGAGCCGCTACGTGGACGAACGCTTTCTTTGTCACGGGCACGAGTGCCTCGAATCCATTGCGTTCGGCGCGCACCCAGACAGTCGGGAGCGATCGGTCACCCGCCTTCACCTTGTGCGACTGTCCGTCCCAGGAGAACATGGGACCATCGTGCCAGTCAGGGCGTGAGCGCGTCGCCGACCTTTATCGTTCCGGGTTGGGTGACGAGGGCGCCGATGGCGAGGTTGCCGGCGCGGTCCCGGTGGATCGTGCGCAACACGCCGAGGTCACGTTCGATGCCGCCACTCCCGGGAATGGCCGGTTGCGGGCGGGTCACCATGACGCAGCGGTCGACCTGCTTCGTCACGTCAAGCGTCACGTTCCCGACCTGGATCTCCGTGCCCACGAGGTCGTCTTCGCCCGCGCCCGAGAGCAACACGTTGGCGCGGAACCGGCGGGCATCCCACGCCCCGATGGTGGCTTCGGACACGAGCGACACCCGCGTACGCGTGGAGTCGTGGAACGGGCCGGTCGGGCCCTCCCACGAGAACCAGTCGGCGGTGTCCTCGTGCTCGAAGTCGAGCTGCGTCTCGTACGTGCCCGCAACCGTGTTGTCGGCCTTCGCCAGCGACACCGGGCGGCCCAACCACGCCGAGAGCGCACTGTCGTCGGTCGCGACACTGCCGTCGGGCAACGTGATCTGCACCCCGTCGCCTACGAGCGCCGCGGCCGCCAACAGCAACCGGGGTTCGCGCCGAGCAGTCAGCACGAACCCCGTTGCGCGCTCGACAATGCCGAACTCGCGGTCACCCGCCAACCCGTCGGGTGTGACGTCGACCGTGTCGAGCCGCTCGCCCTGGAGTGACTTGACCGGGTACCGCCACAATCCGACGACCTGCATGGATGGAAGTTAGCTGGCGACCTCCGCCGCGACCGGCGTTTCCTCGACCGGCTTCGGCTTCGCGCCTTCGAGCGAGAGACCGTTGCCGTTGTTGAGGGAACGCATGAGCGTCGCCGCGAGCCCGTCGAGCGCACCGCCGCCGTTGCCACCGGTGACGAGCACCTCGGGCACGATCGTGATGCGACCCTCGGCCACCGCGTTCGCGACCGCAACGAGTGCCGTCGCCGCCTGACCGAGCGCACGCGTCTGCGCCTCGAAGCCTTCGGCCCGTGCGAGACCAAGGGCCTCGACCGCCTTGGCTTCGGCGAGACCAATGGCTTCGGTCTTCGACGCTTCGGCCTTACCGGTCAGCTCGACGTACGCAGCTTCACCACGGGCGTGCGCTTCGCGCGCCTGCGCTTCGTTGCTCGAGATGTCGATCGAGACCTGCGACTTGGCCAGTTCGGCCTGCATGTCGGCCGTACCCTTCGCCTTCGCCATTTCGATACGCGCGATCTCGGCCCGTTCCTGCTCGGCGTAGGTGACCTTTTCCTGGTTCGCGATTTCACGCGTGGTCAGCACCTCGACCAGCTCGGCCGGGAACTCGACGTCTTGGATGTAGACGCCGCGTGTCTCGACCTCGTAGGCCGCGAGGTACTCGGTGATCGCCTCGAAGGCACTGAGCTGCACCTGCTGGCGGGTCTCGATGAACCGCACCGCTTCCAAGCTCTGCAGCGTGTTCCGGAAGTGGTTGCCGACCGCCGACTGCAGCACCTCGTTCACGAGGTTCTGCATCGTGCCGACCATCGAGATGACCTTCGGTGCTCGCGTGTCGGGCACGTGGATCTGCACCTGGAGATCGATGCGGAACACGAATCCTTCCCTGCTCTTACCGTCGATCGGCGAGAGCTGCGAGTCGAGGTTGTGCGCCTGCGACACCGCCTGCGCCCAGTTGAGCGTGAGGATCGACGTCGGCACGATCTCCGCCGCGTACACACGCGGGTTGATCGGGTACTTGCCCGTGCGCAACGGCTCCTGCCAGATACCACGGTGTCCGGGCCGCACGATCGAACCGAACTTGAACTCCGTACCGGAAGTGTCGAGTGTCGGCTGACCGACGTACGCCTTGATGACCGCGACCTCACCCTGGTTGATGACGAGCATCGGCACCATTTCGACGCGCACGAGGAACGGGTTCAGCAAGTACGCGCCGTACAACAGCGGGTCATGCTGGAGGCCGATGCGACCACCGGCGTCCAGGAAGCCCTGGAAGTCCTGGTAGTTGTTGTGCAGGACGTTCTTGGAACCGAGCAGCTTCTCGATCAGTTCCGAGTTGTTGGCTTCCTCGTGCTCCATGCGCGCTTCGTCGGCAAAGCCACCGAGCCGGCTCGCGATGTCGCCCGACTCCTGCGGTTCGCCTTCGAGCACGGTGACGATGCCGATCATGTCCTGCGGACCGCGCGGCGCGATCACCATGACTTGGAGTTGTTCGGCCGCGAGCCCGAACGATTCGGGTCGCAGCACTCCGCCGGTCGCTTGCGCGCGCGAGGCGACATCGGACGACACCGACACGCCGTACACCTGGTGCGCGGTTACGACCATGAACGCGACGGGGTGGATCGGCATCAGCGTTCCCGGGGGAAGCACCGGCCGTTGCACACCCTTCTGACCCTCGCCGTGCCGGAACGCGTCAAGGTCGGAAAAGTTCGCGAACTCGGGCTTGTAGACCGCGCTCTTCGCACCGATCGGCAACGGCTTGCCGATCTGCGCGATGACGACACCGATCTCGCCCGCCGGCACCTGCACCCACGGGTACTTGCGCACCGCGAAGACCGGCCACAGCTTGAATCGCAGACCCGGCATGAGCATCTCGGCCTGGTAGCCGGCTTCGCCGTGGAACGCGATGGGGTCGTCGTCGACGAGCTTCTTCATCGAGACGCGCTTGGTAACCAACCCGACTTCGGTCGGGCCGATGGTGTTGATCGACAGCAGCGCTGCGAGCGCCGCGAACGCGGCGAACACAACGGCTGCGCCGATGATGACGATGGACACGCTGGCCTCCTGTGGCTGCCACCCGGCAGCCTCTTTGCGCGCTCACCACGTTGGTGAGCGGGCGTCCGGCCACGTCCGTTGCCGAAACGACCAACCTTTGCGGTCGGCCGTGTCCCGACGTCGATGAGACGATACGCCGAGAAAGCAGGGTTGTAAACGGAATTGTCGCTTTCGCGCCGCGGCATCGTCTCGAGGAACGCGGCGCCGCGCGCGTCGAAGGTCGTTTCCTCGGGGGGTGTTCTGTGCTTCTGCAATTCCTTGGCCATGCCGGACTCTCTTCGCAACGCCGCGTGTCGTGGATGTCGGCACAAGTAACCAACCCGGCTGGTGAAGTCGCGGCCGGTCGCCAGGGTGATGGGACACCTGTCCTC
>Ga0163150_10004693_pt1 | contig 18113 bp, 23 predicted proteins | sample OliLakLV19P2IB_FD_148628 | JGI IMG/M metagenome (GOLD analysis project Ga0163150, IMG submission 148628) | Freshwater microbial mat bacterial communities from Lake Vanda, McMurdo Dry Valleys, Antarctica - Oligotrophic Lake LV.19.P2.IB | ecosystem: Environmental > Aquatic > Freshwater > Lake >...
CTACCATCGACCTGTGCCTGGCCATCTTCCCGTGGGCTCGTTTTCGTGAACGAAAAGGCGCAGTGAAGATGCACACGCTGATCGATCTGCATGGCAACATCCCCGTGTTTATCTGCGTTACCGACGGCAAGGTGCATGACGTGAATATCCTCGATCAGATCGTGCCGGAAGCCGGAGCGTTCTATGTAATGGACCGTGGCTATCTCGACTTCGCGCGGCTGTACCGATTCACACAGGCTGCCGCATTCTTCGTGACCCGTACCAAAGAGAACGTCTTGTTGCAGCGCCGCTACTCGCACGCCGTCGATACTGCCAGCGATGTCAGGAGCGATCATACCGTCATCCTGACGGCCCCGGGGCCTCACTGAAACATTATCCGGCGGCGCTGCGCAGGGTCCGCTTCTTCGATGCCGAACACCAGCGCTTCCTCGTCTTCCTGACCAATAACTTTGAACTGCCCGCGCTGACCATTGCCAGCTTCTACAAGTCCCGCTGGCAGGTGGAACTGTTCTTCAAATGGATCAAGCAAGCAGCACTTGCGCATCAAGGCCTTCTTTGCACCAGCCAAAACGCCGTGAAAACCCAAATATGGATCGCCATCTCGATTTACGTGCTGGTCGCTATCGTCCGCAAGGAACTCAAACTGGCCCCCAGTCTCTACCAAATCCTACAGGTCGCCAGCGTCACCATTTTCGAGCGAACGCCCATTCTACAGGCCTTCCAGCAACATCATGCCGGAGACAAATCAGACTCATTTTCTAACCAACTGAGCCTGCTGGACTTATAGCCGGACACTACTGCCGTACACCATGAAGTCCATCATCATGGTGTGATTGGCGTTCTTGGCCCTGCAGAGTCCTGTTTCAACAATCGCGAATCCCGCCTGCATGAACATGACCAGGAAGCCGGCCACCAGCGTCCACACGAAATTGACCGCAATCTTGTTTTGTCCGACCTGGTTCACCAGATCGCCTGTGGTGAGGCCTTTCTTCGCATCCGACACAGCAATATCGGCGACGGTGCCCGTAAGTGCACCGTCAGGATCACCCTTGGCGCGAGCTTCGGCTTTGGGAGCTTCCACTGCTTTCAGGTCGGCGTCTGTCATGGCGACGGCCGCTGGTGGAGGAGTTGCGGCAGGAGCGACCGCAGGTGCCTGCGCGAACATCTGGAATGTACAAAGAACAAGGATGCCCAGAACGGAACGAAGTCGACTCATGGCTACTTCACTCCCTTCCAAATCGCATCTTTCAATTCAAATACGCCGGGTTTATCAGGCCCAATATTCCGAATACGCTGACAGCAATTCCGGCACAAACAATTACTAAACGCACGGTGCTGTCCGCAGAGATTCCGCTGGCGACCGCGATCCCAAAGCCCAGGAGTGTCACTACTAAGCCGATGACAACCATTAGTACCTCAATTCGATCCAGAAGGAAGATTTATTGGCGGGACTTGCAGGCGCGCACTTGCCGGCAGGACGGGGCAGGCTTAACAGGATGGCAAACCAGGCCACGGGACGGGCCGCATGTAGTCTGGCTTGTGACTAGTGTACGACTCTTGCCGTAGAATGCTTATTGTTTTTTCAAATGGAGTCTATTCGAATAAAATAAACGGAGAAGTGAGGCACCGTAAGATGCCTCATTCATGATGCTCTAGTACTTCGGAACGGAGGGATCCACTGTGTCGCTCCATGAGAGAATGCCGCCCTTCATGTTGCGAACTCTCCTGAAGCCGTTTTCCTTCAACAATGCGACGGCCTTCGCGCTGCGAACACCACTCTTACAGTGCATGACGAACTCGTCCGACGCATTCAGCTCGCTCAAGTGCTTCGGCAGGTCGCCGAGCGGGATCAGCTTCGCCTGCGGGATCTTCGCGATCTGATACTCGTGCGGTTCGCGCACGTCGATCAGCTTGAAGTTATCCCCGCGGTCGATCCGTTCCTTTACCTCGACAGCCGTCAGGTCTCCCTCAACAACCACTGGCTCCGCAGCTTCGCGAGGCACACCGCAGAACTGGTGATAGTCGATCAGTTCCTTGATAGTCGGGTTATCGCCGCAAACCGGGCATTCCGGGTTCCGCCGCAGACGCAGTTCGCGGAATCGCATCGCCAGCGCATCGTACAGGACCAGACGCCCGACCAGCGGCTCGCCGGTACCGAGAATCAGCTTAACTGCTTCGGTCGCCTGAATCACACCGATTAGCCCAGGCAGGATACCGAGCACTCCGCCTTCCGCGCAGCTCGGGACCAGACCAGGGGGTGGCGGCTCGGGATACAGGCAGCGATAACAGGGACCGCCCGGGTAAGAGAACACCGTAGCCTGACCCTCAAACCGGAAAATCGACCCGTATACATTCGGCTTGCCGAGCAGCACGCATGCATCGTTGGTCAGATAACGTGTAGGGAAATTATCCGTGCCGTCGATAATGATGTCGTACGGCCGCATGATATCGAGCGCATTTTCGCTCGTTATTGCGACATCATACTTGTCGATCTGCACATACGGATTAATATCGTGCATCGTGTCGGCGGCGGAATCGAGCTTCTTTCTGCCAACGTCCTTGGTACCGTGGATGATCTGCCGCTGCAGATTCGAAAAATCCACGACATCGAAGTCCACCAGGCCGATGCGTCCAATGCCCGCCGCAGCCAGGTACATGCCAAGCGGCGCACCCAGACCGCCGGTGCCGATCAGCAGCACGCTGGCATTCTTCAGCTTCAGCTGACCTTCCATGCCGACTTCCGGCATGATCAGGTGTCGGCTGTAGCGAAGAATCTCCTCTTTACTCAGTTCAGACAAGCGAACCTCCGGCGATGCTCGGCACGATGGTCAGGGTGTCGGTGGCGCCGACCTCGGTCTTGTCCTTGCTCAGGTAGCGAATATCTTCGTCATTCAGGTACACATTGACAAAGCTCCGCAGCTTGCCTTCATCGTTGAACAAATGCCGGCGCAAGTCCGGGTGTTCTGTGGTGAGCGCATTCAGCAGCTCGCCGACGGTTGCGCCGCCGACCTCCACAGTGTCCTTCTTGTCCGTGTACTGCCGCAGGGGGGTAGGAATCAGGATCTTCGCCATGTTCGTTCTATTCTCATCTGATGCGCGAGGGATTGCCTTACGATCCAGGGAACTGGACCGGCTCCGGTTCCGCGCGCGTCTGGTCCGGGTCGGGCAGAAAGCTGTTGGCGTGGTCGAACTTGCCGCCCTTGATGGACAGCACCACGAAAGAATACCAGGGGCACGAGTTCTCAAGGTCCGTCTTTGAGAAGTACGCGTCACAGTCTGGATGCGAGTGAAAGATGCCCACCAGGTCGAGCCCTCGCGACCGCGCCGCCTTGTCGGCCGCGATCAAATCCTCGGGACGAATCTCATAGCGAGCGCCCTGTTCGCCGGTGAAGGCGTTCTCAATGGCGACGGCTTCAGTCACAGTCTTGTCGACGCCGTCCACTTTGCCCAGCATCGCTCCGCAGCACTCATTCGGAAACGTGCGCTCCGCGTGCGCCACCATCAGATCCCAGGCTGCCTGCTCAATTCGAATCATCGTCGTCCCAGAAATGCTCGCTTAAGTATTTGTCTGCGCCGTCGCACAGCACCGTGACCACCATGCCGCCCTGCCCCTCCGCGTGAAGCTGCGTCGCCAGAGTGTGCGCCGCATGCAGGTTCGCGCCCGCCGAAATCCCGATCAGTATGCCCTCTTCCCGAGCCACGCGCCTCGTCATCCGATACGCGTCCTCGGTGTCGATCCAGAGGTTGTCGTCCGTCAGCCCGGGCTCGTAAATGCCGGGCACGATCGCGGTTGGCATGTGCTTGGTGCCCTCGATGCCATGGAACCCCGTGGCGGGCTGACCCGAGTAGCACTTCACGTGCGGAGCATCCTGCCGAAGCCGTCGCGTGATGCCCATACAAGTTCCGCTGGTCCCCAGCATCGCTACGAAGTGCGTCAGCCTGCCGGAGGTCTGCTCCAGAATCTCCACCGCGGTCGATTCGTAGTGCGCCCGCCAGTTCGCCGGATTGTTGTACTGGTCGGGGTAAAAGTATCGGTCCGGATCCTCTGCGTAAATCCTGCGGGTCTCCAGAATGGCACCGTCGGACCCGAGCTCGGCCGGTGTCAGCACTACCTCAGCGCCGTAGGCCTTCAGAATCCGCTTTCGCTCGGGAGAAGCGTTGCGCGGCAGACAGATCTTGATCCGATACCCAAGCGCCGCCCCGATCATCGCGTAGGCGATGCCCGTGTTCCCGCTCGTCGCATCAATGAGGGTTTTGTCTGGGGTGAGGTGTCCCAGCCGTTCGCCCTCGCGAATCATATTGAGTGCTGGCCGGTCTTTCACCGAACCACCAGGGTTTCGCGATTCGTCCTTGGCGTAGATCTCGACGCCGGGAGTGGTCGCGCTCAGCCGCGGCAGGTACACCAAAGGAGTGTTGCCAACCTGGTCGAGAACCGACGACATGCGAATCAATTTTGGATTATACCAATCCCTGCCAGGCTTAGGGTGATTGAAGCCCGGCCGCGGCAGCTACCGGCTGGGCGTCCTTCAGCACGGCTCGCCATTCGCCGTTTCGCCCACGGTCTTCCAGCGCGACCGTGGCATTTACCCGAGTCCCAGGACGCAGTTCGTCGAGCCGTTCCCGCCAGTCCCAGCCGGTCAGAATCAGCGTTCGGCCACCGTTCTGCCGGATCGCGATGTTGACCATCTTCTCGCCCCGAAGATTCGCCGCCTGCACCTCCACGTCCATGAGGGCAAACAGCGGAGCCGGGTTGCCGAAGCCGAACGGAGCCAGCCGCTCCACATCGCGGACGGCCGATTCGTTCAGTTCGGCCAGCGTCATCACAGCGTCGATCTCGCAGGTGGCACAGAAATCTTCGGGCCTCAGGATGCGCGAGGCGTACTCGCTGAGCCGGCGCCGGAACTCCGGAATGGCTTCGTTTCGTATCGTGAGGCCTGCTGCCTGCCGGTGCCCACCGAACTTCACGAACAGCTCGTGCATCGACTCCAGCGCTTCCAGCAGATGGAATGACCGCACGCTGCGCCCTGAGCCCACCGCCAGTCCCGTCGCCGCGTCCTCGCAAAGCACGAACACTGGCCGGTGATAACGCTCAACCACGCGGCTCGCGACAATGCCCACCACTCCCTTGTGCCAGTCGGGGTTCGAGAACACCAGCGCGCAATCGAAGTCGGTCACCGGTGTGCGCTCGCACTCCTCGTCGATACTCCGGAGAATTTCCGACTCGGTGTCGCGTCGATCCTGGTTCAGATCCTGTAGCTTACCCGCGATGTCAGCCGCCCGCTGCGGGTCGGTCGTAAGAAACAGCTCGATCACATTGCGCGCATCGTCCATGCGGCCCGCGGCGTTGATCCGGGGGGCAATTCGAAACGCCACCTGACCTGCGGCGGGGCGTTCGCCTGGCGCGAATCCGGCCACCTTCAGCAGCGCGCGCAACCCCGGGTTCCGCACATCGGTCAGCCCGTCGAGCCCTCGCCGCACGATCACCCGGTTCTCTCCGGTCAGCGGCACCACGTCCGCTACCGTCGCGATCGCCACCAGCTTAAGGAACGAATCCAGCAGCTTCGCCACGCGCTCTTCCGGCCATCCGAGCGCCCGCATGGTCGCCTGCACCAGCTTCAGCGTCACACCGGCGCCACACAAGTTCTTTTCCGGATACGTGCAGTCGGGCCGGTTGGGATTGACGACCGCGGCAGCGGGCGGGAGCTCGGCTTCGGGCAGATGGTGATCGGTGACGATGACGTCGATCCCTGCCTCACGGGCGTGCTCCACCACGGCTCGCGCACGAATCCCGGTGTCTACACTGACCACCAGCTTCACCCCGCGTTCGGCCGCCGCGTCGATCACTTCAGGCCGCATCCCGTAGCCCTCGACGAGCCGGTGCGGGATGTGGAAATCGACACAGGCGCCGGCCAGCGTCAGCGTGGTTTTCAGGACCACCACAGACACGGTGCCGTCGACATCGTAGTCGCCGTACAGCAGGATCGGTTCTTTGTCCCGAATCGCGCGAACCAGCCGCTCCACCGCGCGGTCCATGTCGCGCAGACCCATCGGGTCCAGCATGTGTTCGACGCGCGGGTTCAGGAAGCGATGCACGTCGGCGGCTTCACGGCAGCCCCGCGCGTAGAGCACACGCTCGGCCAGCGAGACTCGCGAAAGGGATTCAGGCAAAGGCGGTGGAAAGTTCCACTTCGCCGGGCGACGCGTCATTAGTTTTTGGAGTAGTAGCCGCCGAACGACTCGTCCTCTTCTTCGTCATCGTCAAGGTCCATTCCGAAGTCGAACTGCGACATCAGGTCGCTCAGTTCCGCGTACCAGTCGGCATGCATCTCGAACAGATAGAGCGTGTCCTGATAATCGAAAGACAATTCGAGAGCGCAGGTGAAGCCGTCATATTTCGACAGTTCGCGCAGCCGGGCTTCCAGCGTCCGGCGCTCGTCGAAATCCACCTCCGAGCCTTCCATTTCCTCAATCGCGCGGTCGATCACGGAAGCATCGAACGAGCGCTGGTGCAACACCACCAGCTTGACGTCGAGCTGTTTGGCGCAGTTGAGGAACTTCTTGTAATCGGGATGACTCTCGGTATCCCAGTCGACTGCTTTCGTATCATCGCTGCGGGCGAACCCATAGAACACAACGAATCCGGAGGACTTCAGGTATTCGTCGATTTCCGTGCGTACCGTATCGAGGTTTAGCTTCATGGCCGGGGTCTACCCCAACGGTATCACAGAGGTCTTCTTCGGCGATTTGCTCAACGTTTGCAGGGCTTGCACGTTCTTCCGGCCGTCGCCCTCGTTGTCCGCGGGCGTCTCCAGAATGAACGGCTTGCTCCGGAGTTTCGGGTGGCGCAGAATGCGCGCGAAGCCTTCGCTCCCGATCTGCCCTTCGCCGATGTTGGCGTGCCGGTCGAGATGCGACCCGCAGGCTCCCTTCGAGTCGTTGGCATGAAACACGCGCACGTTGTCGATGCCGAGGACGTCCTGCGCAGCCTTCACCGTGTCATGCAGCCCCGCTTCGGATCCGACATCATAGTTGCCCGACGCAAAGCAGTGACACGTGTCGAGGCAATAGCCGATCGCAATATCCATGCGCTCCGAAGCGAATCGTTGAATCGCGGCCAGTTCTTCGAACCGGCTGCCAATCTGACCGCTGGTGCCGACCGTGTTCTCCAGCAGGATGTGCAGGTGCTTGCTCTTCAGTCCATTCGACGCTTCTTCGAGGCCCCCAATCACGTTGATCAGCCCCTGTTCCAGCGACTGTCCCTTGCAGTTGCCGGGATGCATCACCAGATACTCGGCGCCGATCGTGAGAGCGCGCTCAATCTCACCGCGGAAAGCCGAGATTGACTGCGCGCGGATGCCTGGCTCGCACGATGCGAGGTTGATTAAATAGCTGTCGTGAATGACCAGTGGGGTGATGTCGAGCTGTTCGCGCGTGGCCTGAAGCCGCTTCACATCGGCTGGATCCAGCACGCTGGGCTTCCACTGCCGGGGGCTCGAGGAAAATATCTGGAAAGTGTTGCCGCCGAGTTCGTGAGCCTTCAGGGCCGCCTTTTCAAGCGACCCTGAAATGGAGGTGTGGATTCCGATCCGCAAACCGCCAGCTTACTTCACTTCAATCGTGATGCTGGCCGAATACAGTTTCGGCTGCGTTGTGAGCCAGCCTTCCACGGTGTACTTACCCGGCGCAAGCTGCCCCACGGGGAAGCTCATCACCCAGGTCTTTTCGCCTGGGCCAACCGGCACCGCACCGCGATAAATCATCGGGAACAGCTTATCCGCCGACCAGAAGTAGACCGATTTGCCGCCTTCATCCCTCAGCCGCATGTCGGTTGACTGGCCGCTGGGGAACGTGAGGGTAATCTGTTCGCTCGCGCGCAGCGTCACCCTTGCCGTTGCTTCTGCCGTCTGCCCGGCTTTGTAAACCGGAGCGTCGGTGGCGAGAGTGAAGGCGTTATTCTTCACATCGACCGCCGTGTTCCCCGTGCGCAGGTACACCACGTCATGCGTTACCGGACCGGCGATGCTGGTCGATTCGTACTGCACAAGTCCAACGTATGGGACAAAGTACTGCACCGTAGTCCCGGCATCGGCACAATTGGTTCGATAACGAATTTGCAGCGCGTTGTTAAATTCGCCGATTTCTGTTTTAATCGTGGCATTTCGGCTCTCCACGGTCGCAGAGGTGGAGCACGTGTCGAACGTGGTTTGCACGGTCTGCTTTTCGGCTGCGCCCAGCGGCAGCCAGACGCTCTCTTTCTTCGTGTCAGCGTCCCAGGACAGCAGGGAGCCGTCTTCAATCTGGCGCACCAGCAGGTCCCTGTCGAAGAACTGCAGCTTGTAATACTGCCGTCCTTCGACTTCAACCGCTTCGCCCACGTTGACAGCACCGGGCCTGTTAATGCGGCCCTGCGTAACGCGGTACATCCAGGAATTCCCCGTCTGCAACGGGAAATAATCCGGCGGCGCGGCACTGCAAATGGCCGCGGCCAAAGAGAGGAGGCAAGTGAGTTTAAGTGTAGTAATTCTTTTTCCACGCATGATTTCGTAACCTCTCGAGCACGTTTCCATCCAGAGGTCCGAGTTCGGAAACGCCGCAGTTGGATTCCACGCTCGAAACACGCCGCATGCCCGGAATCACGGTAGTTACCGCGGGATGCGAAATGCAGAAGCGCAGTGCGATTTCCGCCAGCGAGCCAGGTACATCCCGCAGATCCGCTTTCAGCGCGTCCACATGCTTGACAACCTCTTTGGGACGGTTGCCCTTGAAATAGAACGCGCGAAATGGGTCCTCAAACTTCGAGTCCGCGGTAATAGTACCGGTGAGAGCACCTTCGTCCAGCGGCACACGCGCCAGTACACCGACGCCATGCTGCTGCGTTGCCGGAAACAGGTTCGCTCCTGGCGACGGATCGAAAATGTTGTAAATCACCTGCACGCTGTCAATCAGACCACTGGCCACGATCTCCAGCGCCGAATCGGGCTGATGATCGTTGATCGAGATGCCGCAGTATCGAATCTTGCCAGCCTTACGCAGATCTTCGAAAGCGCGTTTCCATTCGTCGCGCGCTATCCAGCCGGGATCCCACACATGCAGTTGCTGGAGATCGATGGTCTCCACATCCAGGTTCTTCAGGCTCGTCTCCGTGCACGAAACGATGTACTCGTACGGGAAAACGTCCATAATGTTCGATCCCGGCGCTGCAGGCCAGATCAGATTCTTCGGCGGCACCTTTGTCGCAAGGAAGACCCTGTGCGGTGTGCTTTTGACGACACTGCCTACCACTCGTTCACTGTGCCCCTCACCGTAGGCCAGCGCCGTGTCGATGAAATTCAGTCCCAGCTCAAACGACCGCCGCAATGCGCGGATGGACTGATCGTCGGAGTCCACCTGCCATTGCTTGCCGCCGATCCCCCAGGCGCCATAGCCGATCTCGCTGATCTCGATTCCTGTCCTGCCCAGCTTTCGATAACGCATCGCTTCCTATGTTATGAGACGCGGCAGGCAACCACCACGCTTCGGGAAGAGTCACACTGGTAAGAGACCCGTAATGTTCCGCGCCGCCATCGTCCTCCTGTTGTGCGCGGCCGCGCTTTCCGCCGCGGCCGCCCGGCTCTATATGAAAGACGGCAGCTACCACAGCGTCCGTGAATACCAGAAGCTTGCCGACCGCATCCGCTACTTCAGTTCGGAGCGGGGTGAGTGGGAAGAAATTCCGCTGGAGCTCGTCGACTTGAAGAAGACCGAGGCCGAGGTGTCCGCCCGCGACGCGGAGCGCAAAGAAGACGCCAAAGCTCAGGATCTGGAGGAGAAGGCCGAACGGGCACACAAGCGTGAGATCGAGGCGATTCCCTGGGAAGCGGGCGTGTTCCAGATCAAGGCCGAGAAGGCCATCGTGCTGCAGAACGCTGAGATCAAGGTGGCGGACAACAAGCGCAGGTCGATCCTGAAGGCCATCAGTCCGATTCCGATTTTCTCCGGAAAGTCGACGGTGGAGGTCGACGGCGTGGAGGCTGCGTATAAGGTGCCGCCGGGTCAGCCCGAGTTCTACCTGCGCATGGCCAACGACGTGCGCTTCGAGATCATCCGTGTTCGAGCCGGGAAGAAGAACGTGCGGATCGTGCAGGACTGGGACATCATCCCTGTCAGCAAGGAGCTGATCGAGACCACCGACGTGATCGAGACCTTTAAACAACAGCTTGCGGACGGGCTGTACAAAGTCTGGCCGATCAAGCCGCTGGAACCGGGTCAGTACGCGGTCGCCGAATGGGTGGAAGGCAAGGGCGACATCCAGGTTTGGGACTTCACTGTGGCACGTTGACGTACCTCATAGGGGTGGGCGTGATATGCCCCTCAACGATTCCCCGGAGTATCTCCGAAGCGTCGTTTGGTTTTCGGCAGCCGAACGGACTCTCCGGAGCGGGCATTGCTCGCAACTGTTCCCTGGATTTCACTACATAAAGCTTGGTGCAGCCATGGTCGGCGTACGCCCAGACGTTCGGGGGCGCTGCCTTGATCGGCGGTGCCATCAGCTCCTGCTGATAATACGTTCCACAAAGATCTCCGGCTCGGGGTCGTACCACTCAGGGTGATTGGCGTAAAGCCAGCGGGCAAAATCGGAGCGAGCCATGTAGTTCTCCGGCTGGCTCGGATAGAAGATCGGCCACGTTCGATACTGAAGGCCGGCGAAGACGAGGAAAAGACCGGCGATCCCGACTGTAATCTGCACGGGGCGATGTTTCAGGCTCGCTGCCGCTGCTACCCCGGCGACCGTCATTGCCGTCATCAGGTAAAGTCCGTAGCGCTGAATGAACACGGTCCCGCCACTGTTCCAGGCCTGCTGCATGCAGATGATGAGCGGCTCAATCAGGATGAAAGCCAGTGCTCCGGCTGCAACTCGGGCCAGACTGCGGTCCCGGCCGACGGCGAGCACCACAGCCACAAAGACGCAAAAAACAATGCCCTGAGGCCACGCCTGCAGAATTCCGATATCCGGATCGAAAAGCAGGGACATGGCTCGATGAACGGAGAACATGTCGGAGCGGAATCCGTCCGACAGCACCGGCATGCTGGGATGGCCCACGCGTGACATGTAGTACAGCGGCTGCAGAGCCTGCACAGCGACAATGGCTGCAATCAGCCACTTCGGTTCCTCACGCGGCAGCCTGCTGTGAAACAGGACCCACGCGCCGAAACACACCAGCGCGGGAACAGCCAGGGTGGTCTGCTGCAGCGAGGCCAGGCTGATCCAGAGCGTCGCTTCCAGCAGTCGTCCCTTCCAGAGGGCCACAAACCCGAGTAGAAGCATGCTGCACACGTAGAACTCGCTGTGCGCTTTGTTGGACCAGAACAGGAGTGGCGAGCTGGCGAGAACAACGAGGATACCGGCACTGAACCACGGGCCGGCACGCCGGCAGATCCACCACAACCCAAACAGGGAGAGAGCCCAGTGAAAGAGCGGCCAGGCGTGCAACGGAGTGAGACCCAGGATGCGCGCCAGTGGCACAAAGGGCGAGACCAGAAGCGGCAGAACCCAGAAGTGGATTGACTCCACGGTCCCCTTCACCTCGGTCCAGCCAACGGGCCCGTGCGGGTCACCTGGCAAGAGGGACAGAATGCAGGAGCGCACTGCGGATTCGGGATGAAAGGGTCGGAAGTCCTCTCCCCACAACACCGCGCTACAGGCGTACTCGCGTCCGTCACCGATCAGATAAACGCGGGAGCGCAGCAATAGCGGAAGAAACAGCGCGGAAACAGAGATAAGCAGGAGGGTTAACAGAAGCCAGGCAGGGACTTTGACGGGAAACGACGAAGGCCGCTCCGGAGAGGAGCGGCCTGTTTGCGAAATGGATTTCTTGTTGGACCTAGATGACATCCACGCCCATGGAACGGCAGGCACCCTTGACCTGGCGAACCGCGGCGGCGACATCGAAGCAATTCAGATCCGGCATCTTCAGCTTCGCGATCTCTTCGATCTGCTTTTCTGAGATCTTGCCAACCTTGACCTTGTTCGGTTCCGCCGAGCCCTTGGCAAGGCTGACAGCGCGCTTCACCAGAATCGCCACCGGCGGAGTCTTGGTGATGAAGGTGAATGAACGGTCCGAGTAGATCGTGATCACCACCGGGATGATCAGACCTTCGTTGTCCTTGCCGGCCGTCTTCGCGTTGAAGGCCTTGCAGAACTCCATGATGTTGACGCCCTGCGGACCGAGTGCCGTACCGACCGGAGGGGCCGGGGTAGCTTTACCCGCGGGAATTTGCAGCTTAACGTTGCCAGTTACTTTCTTTGCCATCTTTGTTTCCCTCCGCGGGGTCTCACCGCGGTCACTTTAAACTTAAGTCTTTTCCACCTGAAGGAAGTCGAGTTCCACGGGCGTCGCACGGCCAAAAATGGTGACCAGGACGCGGAGCGTGTTGCGATCCGGATTGACTTCGTCCACCTTGCCGGTGAAGTTGCTGAACGGACCGTCGATGATGCGGACAGTTTCGTTCTTTTCGAACGTGAGCTTGGGCCGGGGCTTGTCGGCCGTTGCCGACTGGCGGTACAGAATGCCGTTTACTTCGTCGGCGGTCAGTGGAACCGGATCAGAACCGCCGCCCACAAATCCTGTGACACGCGGCGTGTCCTTGATGAAATGCCGCATGTTATCGCTCATCAGCAGCTGCACAATGACATATCCCGGATACACAAGGCGTTTGCTGATTACTTTCTTACCAGCGCGCATCTCCGCCACTTCTTCTTCAGGAATCAGGATCTCGCCGATCTGATCGCGGAAGCCGAAGGCCTCAGCACGCGTGTTCAGAGATTCGCGGACCTTCTTTTCAAAACCCGAATAGGTGTGGATGATGTACCAGCTCATCCCGCTTTCGGAGATGGCGGGTGCGTTGCCGTCGTACGGAGCCGGTTCCGGTTCCGGCTCTGCGACGGGCTCAGGCTCAGCGGCTTCGGTGGCTACAGCGACTTCTTCCGGGGTATCGTCGTTGGCGGTCAGTTCCAGTTGCTCAGGAACCGGCTGTTCGCCTTCGCCAGAGTCAACAGCCTGATCGTCAGCCAGTTCGGTTGGCGCTTCTTCGTCGGGAATTTCGGGTTCTGGCATGAGTGGACCTATTTCGAGAACGCGTCGAACAACTTGCTGACGCCACGGCCCACCAGCAGATCGACGATCTGGAAATACACGGCAAAGGCGAAAACAGCACTGATGACTACGAGTGTCGTGGCCCGGACCTGCCTGGCCGACGGCCAGGTGACACGCTTCATCTCCGACTGGAGATCTTCGAAATAGCTCTTTACCTGCTCGGGCCAGCGCCCGGCGGTCTGCACTAAATTGTTCGCTTCCATCGTGACCACGCTTTTGCCTGCGCAGCGGCAATAAACAACCCCGAAAAAAGACCAAAACGCGCCTGCGCTTGCGCGTCCGGATTCCAAGCTTTTCAGCGGGGTCAATGAAGAATGGCAGGGGCGGAGGGATTCGAACCCCCACTCACGGTTTTGGAGACCGCCGTTCTACCGTTGAAACTACGCCCCTGAACTTCCGGCTACTTAGCTATTCTACTTGATCTCGCGGTGCGCCTGGTGTTTCCGGCAGCGGGGGCAGAACTTTTTGAACTCAAGACGCGCTGTGGTGGTCTTTTTGTTCTTGGTGTTCGTGTAGTTCCGCTCTTTGCATTCCTGGCACTGGAACGTGATGATTTCTCGCGACATACGCTTTCTCGATTCCTGCTTTTCAGACTGCAAGACGCGGCCCGGTATACTCTACCGGACCGCGACCATTACCAATTTGCTTCCGCTGGCGACCGGCCGCGTAAGCGGTACCCGGGCGGAACAGCGGCCCTGCAAGGCCTTACTCGAGGATTTCCGACACCGTGCCGGCGCCGACCGTACGGCCGCCTTCACGAATCGCAAACCGCAGACCCTTGTCCATGGCGATTGGCGTGATCAGCTCGATTTCCAGCTGCACGTTGTCACCAGGCATAACCATTTCCGAACCCGCGGGCAGCTTCGCAACGCCCGTCACGTCCGTCGTACGGAAGTAGAACTGCGGACGATACCCGTTGAAGAACGGAGTGTGACGTCCACCCTCGTCTTTCGACAGCACGTAAACTTCGCCCTTGAACCTCTTGTGCGGCTTGATCGAGCCCGGCTTGGCCAGAACCTGACCGCGCTCCACGTCGTTCTTGTCGATGCCGCGGACCAGCAGACCGCAGTTGTCACCGGCCCGGCCTTCGTCCAGCAGCTTCTTGAACATTTCCACGCCCGTCACAACCGTCTTGCGCGTGTCGCGGAATCCGACGATCTCGACTTCTTCGCCAACCTTGATGATGCCCTGCTCAATACGGCCAGTCACGACCGTGCCGCGGCCCTGAATCGAGAAGATGTCTTCGATCGGCATGATGAACGGCTTGTCCATCGCACGAACCGGCATCGGGACGTAGCTGTCGACCGCTGCCATCAGTTCGTCGATCGTCTTTTCCCACTCCGGCTCGCCGTTCAACGCGCCCAGCGCACTGACTTTGATCACCGGAATGTCGTCGCCCGGGAACTGATACTTGGTCAGCAGTTCGCGCAACTCGAGCTCCACCAGCTCCAGCAGCTCGGCGTCGTCCACCATGTCGACCTTGTTCAGGGCAACCACGATGTACGGAACACCCACCTGACGGGCCAGCAGGATGTGCTCGCGAGTCTGGGGCATCGGGCCGTCGGTGGCCGCGCACACCAGGATCGCGCCGTCCATCTGCGCCGCACCCGTGATCATGTTCTTGATGTAATCGGCGTGGCCGGGGCAGTCGACGTGCGCATAGTGCCGGTTCGCCGTCTCGTATTCCACGTGCGCCGCGGCGATCGTGATACCACGAGCCTTTTCTTCCGGTGCGTTGTCGATCGAATCGAACGAACGGAACTTGTTCTTCGGATTGTGCTTCGACAGCACTTTCGTGATCGCGGCCGTCAGCGTCGTCTTGCCGTGGTCAATGTGACCGATGGTTCCAATGTTGACGTGCGGCTTACTGCGGTCAAATTTTTCTTTCGCCATGGGAAGTCTCCAGTCTCCGGCTGCTTACCTTGTTACCTTGCCCTGCGCCTTGCTGATGATCTCTTCAGACACCGACTTCGGCACTTCTTCGTACTGCCCGAAGTGCATCGTGAACGCGCCGCGACCCTGCGTGCGCGACCGAAGATCGGTGGCATAGCCGAACATCTCACTCAGCGGAACCATTGCCTTGACGATGATCGTGCTGCCGAGCATTTCGTTGCCCTCGAGGCGCCCGCGGCGCGAGATCAGATCGCCATTCACGTTGCCCAGGTACTCGTCAGGGACAACGACTTCAATTTTCATCACCGGCTCCAGCAGAACCGGCTTGGCCTTGCGGAAGGCTTCCTTGGCGCAGATCGCCGAGCAGATCTTGAACGCCATTTCGCTGGAATCGACGTCATGGTAGCCGCCATCGATGACTGCCACCTGAATGTTCGACAGCGGGAAGCCGGCGAGCACGCCGCTTTCGAGCGACTCGGCCACACCCTTTTCCACCGCCGAGATGAATTCCCTGGGAATCGAGCCGCCGCTGATTTCGTTCAGGAACTCGAACGGCTTGTCAGCAATCGGCTGAACCCGCAGCCTGACCTTGGCGTACTGACCTGAGCCACCGGTCTGCTTCTTGTGGGTGTACTCGTACTCGGCCGTATTGCGAATCGTCTCGCGGTAGGCTACCTGCGGCTTGCCGACATTGGCCTCCACATGAAACTCGCGCTTCATGCGCTCGACGATGATTTCGAGGTGCAACTCACCCATCCCAGCCAGAATCGTCTGGCCCGTTTCGGGGTCGCTCGACACTCGCAGAGTCGGATCTTCGTTGACCAGCTTGTTGATGGCAACGCCCAGCTTTTCCTGGTCCACTTTGGTCTTCGGCTCGATGGCGAGCTGGATAACCGGTTCCGGGAAGTCGATATTCTCAAGCGCGATCGGATGATCGTCATCGCAAATCGTGTCGCCCGTGCCAGCCGTCTTTAAACCAACCGCGGCGCAGATGTCGCCAGCGAGGATCTCATTGATCTCTTCGCGCTTGTTGGCGTGCATTTTGACCAGACGGCCGATGCGCTCCCGCTTGTTCTTGGTCGCGTTCAGCACTGTGTCGCCCGAGGCGAGGCGGCCCGAGTAGACGCGAACGAAGCACAACTGTCCGACAAACGGATCGGTCATGATCTTGAAGACCAGACCAGACAGCGGCGCGGTGTCTTCCGGAACACGAACCAGACTGATCGAAGGATCGGAAGGATCGACACCGGTAATCGGCGGAACTTCAAGCGGCGAGGGGAGGTAGTCTACTACTGCGTCCAGCATGTTCTGAACACCCTTGTTCTTGAACGCGCTGCCGCAGACAACCGGGAAGATTTTCTGCGCGATGGTCGCCTTGCGAATACCAGCCTTCAGCTCCGCTTCGCTGATCGCATCGCCATTAATGTACTTCTCAAACAGAATGTCGTCGGACTCGGCGGCAGCTTCCACCAGCTTCTCGCGATATTCCTTCGCCAGTTCCAGCAGATCCTCGGGAATCTCAACGTCGTCGAACTGGGCGCCGAGCGTTTCGTCGCGCCAGATGCGCGCCTTCATCGTCACCAGATCGACCACACCGTGATGCTTGTCTTCGGCACCGACGGGAATCTGAATCGGCACCGGACGCGCCTTCAGCCGTTCCACAATCGTTTCCACCGAGCGAAAAAAGTCGGCTCCTACGCGGTCCATCTTGTTGATGAAGCAAATGCGCGGCACCCGATACTTGTCCGCCTGCCGCCACACAGTTTCCGACTGGGGCTGCACACCGGCCACCGCATCGAACACAGCAACCGCTCCGTCGAGCACGCGAAGACTGCGCTCCACCTCAGCGGTGAAGTCCACGTGGCCGGGGGTGTCGATGATGTTGATGTTGATATCGTTCCACTGGCAGGTTGTCGCTGCCGAAGTGATCGTGATACCGCGTTCCTGCTCCTGCTCCATCCAGTCCATGGTGGCTGTGCCTTCATGGACTTCACCGATCTTGTGGGTCTTGCCGGTGTAGTAGAGGATGCGCTCGGTCGTGGTGGTCTTACCGGCATCAATGTGGGCCATGATGCCGATGTTTCGCATTTTCTGTAGTGGAACGGTGCGTGCCATTTTGTAAATCGTTATCGCTTACCAGCGGTAATGGGCAAAGGCCTTGTTAGCCTCAGCCATACGGTGAACGTCGTCCTTCTTCTTAATCGCTCCGCCGCGCATGTTGGCGGCATCGAGCAACTCACTGGCCAGCTTTTCGGCCATGCCCTTTTCTGCGCGACCGCGGGCCTGACCAATGATCCAGCGCAGCGCCAGACTCGTGCGGCGATTCTGCGGAACCTCGATCGGCACCTGGTAGTTAGCGCCGCCAACACGCCGGCTCTTTACCTCGAGCAGCGGCTTGGCATTCTCAACAGCCTTTTTGAAGACCTTGAGGGGCTCGTCACCGGCCCGCTCCCCAAGCTTCTCCATCGCGGCGTAGAAAATGTTCTGGGCGATGGTCTTCTTTCCCGCCCACATCATCGAGTTCACGAACTTCTCGGCGAGCGTCGAGTTGTACACCGGATCTGCCGGAATTTCGCGAACTTCAGCTCTTCTTCTGCGAGACATGCTTTCCGATTCCTCTGATGATTACTTCTTGCCCGGTTTGCCGGACTTGCCTGCTGCCGCTGCCGCACCCGCCTTCGGACGCTTGGCACCGTACTTGGAACGGCTCTGCTTGCGGTTGGCCACACCCGCCGTATCGAGCGTGCCGCGAATCACGTGGTACCGAACGCCAGGAAGATCCTTCACACGGCCGCCGCGGATCAGCACAATGCTGTGTTCCTGCAGGTTGTGGCCGACGCCAGGAATATAGGTGGTGACTTCGATGCCGTTGGTCAGCCGCACACGCGCCACTTTCCGGAGCGCGGAGTTTGGCTTCTTCGGGGTGGTGGTGTAAACGCGGGTACAAACGCCACGCTTCTGCGGGCAGGACTGAAGGGCGGGGCTGGCCGTCTTCCAACGGGTCGGCTTGCGGCCCTTGCGCACGAGCTGATTAAACGTGGGCAAGCGAAATTCCTCTCTTCGTACCAAGTCGGGCACGATCCTGAC
>Ga0163150_10004694_pt1 | contig 18109 bp, 14 predicted proteins | sample OliLakLV19P2IB_FD_148628 | JGI IMG/M metagenome (GOLD analysis project Ga0163150, IMG submission 148628) | Freshwater microbial mat bacterial communities from Lake Vanda, McMurdo Dry Valleys, Antarctica - Oligotrophic Lake LV.19.P2.IB | ecosystem: Environmental > Aquatic > Freshwater > Lake >...
CGGTAGGGTGTGCCGTCGGCGCTTGCCCCCCCCGCGCCCCCCGGAGCCTCGTCCTGTGCCGCAGCGTCTGATCCAGGGCATCCATGAGTTCCGGCGCGAGGACTTCGGCCAGCACGAGGCCTTGTTCCGTGATCTGGCCGAGCGCGGTCAGCGACCGCTGGCGTTGTTCATCGCCTGCAGCGACAGCCGGGTGATGCCGGCGATGCTCACGCGCGCCAAGCCCGGCGACCTGTTCATGGTGCGCAATGTCGGCAATCTCGTGCCGGCGCCCGACGGGGTCGTGAGCCCGGGCTCGACGGCGGCGGCCATCGAGTTCGCGGTTCAGGTGCTGGGCGTGAAAGACGTCGTTGTCTGCGGCCACTCCGGCTGCGGCGCCATGCAGGCGCTGCTGGACGGGGTGCCGTCCCAGGCCACGATGGGCCACCTGGCCCGGTGGCTCGAGGTTGCGGCGCCCGTGCGCGAGGTGCTCGAGCGCCACTACGGACACCTCACGGAAGCTGCCGCGCGCGTGAACGCCGCGGCCGAGGAGAACGTGCTACACGGTCTGGCCACGCTGCAGCGCTACTCCGCGGTAGCCGAACGTTTGGCGCAGGGGCGGCTCAGGCTCCACGCGTGGTTCCTGAAGATCGAGAGCGCGGAGCTGTTCGGCTTCGACCCCGCCCAGCGCCAGTTCGTGCCCCTGGCCGGCGGGCACGGGGCCACGGCCATCTTCGGGCTGGGGAGCGGCTCGCCTGCTGGGGACTGAGGGGCGGCGTCGAGCGCCGGTGGCCGCGCTGTCCCTTCGCGGGGGTACGGTGGCGCCCCCTCGGGAGAGGGCGCCATGAGCGACGCCACCATCCGCTGTCCGCGCTGCGGCACCCCGATCGAGATCGAAGCCGCCGTGGCCCAGGGGCTGCGTGAGGAGATCCGCGCCGAGACCTTGGCGTCCTTCCAGGGCAAGGAGAGGGAACTCGCCTTGGGCGAGGCGCGGCTGGCAGCGCAGGCGAAGTCCGCCGAACAGCACATCGCTGCCGAGGTCGAGCGTCGGGGGCGAGAGGCGTGCGTCCAGGCCGAGGCGGCGGCGCGTGGCAAGGTCAGCGACGAGCACCGGGCGCTGTGCGCCCGCGCTGCGCAGGCCGAGGAGGAGGCGCGCAAGGCCAAACAGACCGAGCTGGCCCTGCTGACCGAACGCGACACCGTCCAGCGCCAGAAGGCCGACATCCCCCTCACGGTCGCGCGCCTGCTGCAGGAGGAGCGCGGGCGGTTGGGCGAGGAGGCGCAGAAGGCGGCCTACGAGGCCTACGAGCTCAAGTTCAAGGAGCGCGACGAGAAGGAAGCCGGGCTACGCCGGACCATCGGCGAGCTGCAGCGCAAGGTCGACCAGGGCTCGATGCAGATCCAGGGGGAGGTGCTCGAGACTTCGCTGGAGGAGCTGTTGCGGCGCGAGTTTCCCGGTGACCGCTTCGAGCCCGTGCCCAAGGGCATCCGGGGCGCTGACCTGGTGCATCACGTGCGGGGGGCTGGGGGGGCGGACGCCGGCGTCATCCTCTGGGAGTCCAAACACACGAAGGCCTGGGCGGGCGACTGGTTGGCCAAGCTGCGCGACGACCAACGCGCCATCAAGGCCGAGGTGGCTGCGCTGGTGAGCCAGGTGTTGCCCGCCGGAGCCGGCCCGATGAGCCTCGTCGAAGGCGTCTGGGTGGCGGGCTACGCGTGCGCCACCGGGCTGGCGCACCTCTTGCGCAAGGCTCTGCTTGATGTGGCCGCCTCGCGCCGCAGCGAGGAGGGGCGCCAGGAGAAGATGGGCGACCTCTACGCCTACCTGACGGGACCCCAGTTCAAGGGCCGGGTGGAGGGGCTGCTCGAGCCCTTCATCGCGATGCGCCAGGAGCTCGACGCCGAGAAGCGCGCGTTGGAGAAGATCTGGGCGCGGCGCGAGAAGCAGATCCAACGGGCGCTCTCCAACGTGAGCGGGCTGCATGGCGACATGGAGGGCATCGTGGGCCGGGCCCTGCCCGAGATCCGACAGCTCGAGCTGCCCGCGCCCGCCGATGACGTCCCCTGCGGTTAGCCGGTAGCATCCTGGCGATGAAGAAGCCCAAGCCGGCCCTGGTGCGCGCCCTCGTCGAGCGCTATCGCGTGGACAAGCCCGGAGCCTTCCGGCTCCGCGACGTCGATTGTGCCGACACGGCCGGCGTCACCAAGGGGCGCCGCGCCGAGCAGTTGCTGGCCTGGGGCGTCGAGCAGATCGGCGACCTGCAGGAGCGGCTCTACGCCCAGAACCGCTGGTCGGTGCTGCTCGTCTTCCAGGCCATGGACGCCGCCGGGAAGGACAGCACGATCAAGCACGTCATGTCGGGCATCAACCCGATGGGCTGCCAGGTGTGGAGCTTCAAGCGCCCAAGTGAGGAAGAGCTCGACCACGACTGGCTCTGGCGCGGGCTGGTGCGCCTGCCCGAGCGCGGCCGGATCGGCATCCACAATCGGTCCTGGTACGAGGAAGTGCTGGTCGTGCGCGTGCATCCCGAGATCCTGGAGGGGCAGAAGCTGCCGCCTGCGCTTGTCACCAAGAAGGTCTGGGAAGAACGCTACGAGAGCATCAACGAGGCGGAGCGTCACCTCGCCCGTAACGGGACGTTGATCCTGAAGTTCTTCTTGCACGTGTCGAAGGACGAGCAGCGCGAGCGACTCCTCGCGCGCCTGGACGACAAGTCCAAGCAGTGGAAGTTCGAGGCGAACGATGTGAAGGAGCGTGATCACTGGGACGACTACATGTCGGCCTACGAGGACGCGATCCGCGCCACCAGCAAGCCCGGGGCGCGCTGGCACGTCATCCCCGCCGATCACAAGTGGTTCATGAGGCTCGTCGTGGCGGCCACGGTAGTGGAGGCGCTCGAAGAGCTCTCCCTCAAGTACCCCGAGGTGAGCGCGGAGCAGGCCAAGGAGTTCGCCGAGAGCCGAGCGCTGTTGGTGGGCAAGGGCAAGGGCAACGGCAAGGCCAAGCGCAAGGGCAAGGCGAAGGACGAATCCAAGCCTGAAGCCCCAGCAGGCGCCTAGCGCGTCGGACGGAGGTCCCATGCGGCACGCGCATCCGTTCACCTGGGCCGCGACGCTGCTGTTGGCGTTCGGGGGGTCGGGGGGGAAGGCTCAGGCCGAGGAGTTCGTCCCGGCCGATCAGGCCGAGGTCGAGGAGGCGCTGACGCAGGCGGGCGCCAACCGACCCGAGCTGGAGAAGGTGCTGGCGCGGTTCTCTACGGGCAAGGACCCGCTGCGCCTGGAGTCCGCGCGCTTCCTGATCGCGAACATGCCGGGCAAGGGCTACGTCATCACGGTGCTCAAGGACGAGAAGGGCGTCGTCATCCCCTACGACCCGCTCGCCTACCCCGACTACGAGCAGTCGCTCAAGGCCTACGAGGCCCTCGAGAAGCAGCACGGCAAGATCGACTTCGCCCGCGACCGGCTGCTGAAGGACGTGGAGACGCTCAAGGCCGACTTCCTGATCGAGCACATCGAGGGGGCCTACGCCGTGTGGGGGCAGACTCCCGAGGCGCGCAGCGTGTCCTTCGCTACCTTCCGCGAGCACATCCTGCCCTACCGCGGGAGCGAGGAGCCGGCTGAGTCATGGATGAAGGCTTGGCGCTCGCGCCTGGGCAACCCGCCCGAGGGCATGGTGCACTTCGACGATCCCGACGAGGTTTGGCGCTACGTGAACAAGAAGGTGGCAGCGAGCCTCAGCTTCAACGAGCGCTACTACCTGCACCCCACCGACCAGGGCTACAAGGAGATGTCGCGCACCAAGCAGGGCCGCTGCGGGGACATCACCAACATGACCACCTACGCCGCCCGTGCGCTCGGGCTGGCAACCGCTGCCGACTACACGCCGGCCTGGGGTCACCGCGACAACAACCACGCCTGGAACGTGCTGCTCGACGGCCGAGGCGTCGGCGCCGACCCCGCCCAGGCGCACGCGGCGAAGGTCTATCGCAAGACCTTCTCCATCCAGCGCGACAACCTCGCGTTTCAGCTCCCCGCGGGACGCGAGGCGCCCAACCGCTTCCTCGCCAGCAAGTCCTACGCCGACGTGACCGAGCAGTACGCGCCCACCAGCGACGTCCGCGTCGTGCTCGGCCCCGCGCTCGTGGGCGAGGAGCGCTTCGCCTACCTGTGCGTCTTCAACGGCGGCGAGTGGACCGCGATCCACTGGGCGGCATTGGGCACCACTCTCGACGGCGTGCCCGCCTCCTTCTCGAACATGGGGCGGGGCTTGCGAGGCATGCTCTACCTCCCGGCTGTGCACGACGGCAAGGCCCTCAAAGGCTCCGCCGCGCCGCTGATCTTGCACAAGGATGGGCGGACGGAACCGCTCCCTGGCACCGGCGCTCCCACGAGCGTGCTCGTCAACGCCGTGAGCCCGCCGCAGAAGAGCCCCGACACGCACGTGGAGACCCCCACGATGCACCTCGAGGCAGGCGTGACCTACGTGCTCCAGCGCTGGACGCCCGCCGGCTGGGAGACCCTGAAAGAGGTCGTCGCCGGCAAGGAGCCGCTCACCTTCGAAGCTCTTGCCTCCGACGGCCTCTACTGGATGGTCGCCAAGGAGTCGCGCCGCCTCGAGCGCCCCTTCACGATCGAGGGCGGCCGCCAGCGCTGGTGGTGACGCCGGCGCGGCCCCAATGAGCGAATCGTGCCCCCGCGCCCCCTGACCTTCCGAGCCTCCGACGGCAGCGCGCTGTCGTACATGCTGCACCTGCCGCCGGAGCACGGCACGGTTCACAAGCGCTGGCCCCTGGTGCTGTTCCTGCATGGTGCCGGGGAGCGCGGTGACGACCCCGCGCGCGTGCTCAGGCACGGCTTGCCCAAGAACCTGCTCGCGATGCCCGACTACCCAGCCATCGTGCTCTCTCCCCATTGCCCCGGCCAGAGCACCTGGCTCGATCATGTGCTTGCGCTGCTCGAGCTGCTCGCGGAGGCCGAGTCCGGGCTGCATGGCGATGCGGACCGTGTACACGTCACGGGCATGTCGATGGGGGGGATGGGGGCCTGGATGTTGGGGGCCTTGGCGCCAGAGCGCTTCGCTTCGGTGGTGCCGGTCTGCGCCCTCGTGCCGCCCTTCGATGGCTTCTTCGACCTGCTGGAGGGGCTCTCATCCCGACGCGTGTGGGCGTTCCACGGCGTGGAGGATCCCGTCGTGCCCGTGGCCCACACGCTGGCCGTGGTGGATGCGCTCAAGCGCCTGGGAGGGCGCCCGCGTCTGACGTTGTATCCCGACGTGGGCCATCGTTCTTGGGCGCCCGCCTACGCAGACCCCGAGCTGCTCCGCTGGTTCCTCGCCTGATGTGGTTGGCAAGCACCCCAGCGGTGCGCTAGAGTTTCGTGCCATGGCCACCCCTGCTCCCTCCCCTTCGAGCGTTCCCAGCGGCGTCACCATCACGGTGAAGCCCAACGGTCCCTTCCTCGTCCAGGGGGGGGCCAGGGTCTGCGACACCGCGGGCGTGGTCATCAGAGAGGGGGCGGTGCTGGCCCTCTGCCGCTGCGGTCAGTCGGCCTCCAAGCCTTTCTGCGACGCCACGCACGGTCGTGTGGGCTGGCGCAGCTAGGGGTTCGCTCGTCCTCTCGCGCGTCCCGGTGGTCCCCGCACCCCCGGGGGCGCACCGGAACTTCACGTCATGCGCCTCCTGAGCGGCGTTAAGCCGACCCACCGCCCGCACGTGGGCAACTACTTCGGCGCCATGCGGCAGTTCGTTGCGTTGCAAGACCGCGGCCCCGGCTTCTTCTTCGTGGCCGACCTGCACGCCTTGAACCAGGTGCACGATGCGGCCCTGCTGCGCGAGTACACGCTCGGCGTGGCGCTCGATTACCTAGCGCTGGGCCTTGACCCCGAGCGCTCCACCCTCTTCGTGCAGTCGCACGTGCCTGAGGTGAGCGAGCTCGACTGGATCCTGGGCACGGTCACGCCCATGGGCCTGCTGCAGCGGGCGCACGCCTACAAGGACGCGCTCGCCAAGGAGCAGGAGGTCGGCTTCGGCCTCTTCGCCTACCCGGTCTTGATGGCGGCCGACATCCTGCTCTACCGCGCCGACACCGTGCCCGTGGGCAAGGACCAGGTGCAGCACGTCGAGATCACGCGCGATATCGCCGTGAAGTTCAACACCCGCTACTGCAAGGACTTCGACCCCCAGACCGGCCAGGGGGGCGTGCTCTCGTTGCCGGCGGCGCTGGTGCAGGCGGAGGTGGCCGTTGTGCCCGGCACGGACGGCCGCAAGATGTCGAAGTCCTACGGCAACACGATCCCGCTCTTCGACCCCGACAAGGACGTCAAGAAGGCCATCATGGGCGTGGTGACCAGCTCGACGACCGTCGAGGCGCCCAAGGACCCGACCACCTGCAACGTCTTCGCGCTGTTGAAGCTGTTCCTCGAGCCCGCCGAGCAGGCGACCCTGGCCGAGCGCTACCGCCGCGGCGGCGAGGGCTTCGGCGTCTACAAGGCGCTGCTGCTCGAGCGCTTCCACGCGCACCTCGATCCGGCCCGCAAACGCCGTGAAGAGCTGGCCAAGAACCTCGATCACGTCCACGCGATCTTGACGCGCGGCGCCGCCAAGGCCCGCGCCGTGGCGGGCGAGGTGCTCAGCGCCGTTCAGAAGGCCTGCGGCGTAGGTCGGTAAGACTGGGGGGCGGGGGGGGGCAGGTGCCGGGCGCTCCCGGCAGACCTTGCCAGGTCCTGAATGAACGTTCATTCTGCGGCCCATGTCCACCACCCTCGCCGCCTCGGCGGTCCCTGACCTCTTCGTCGGCTTGCCCAGCAAGCAGGCCAGCCTGCTGCGCGCCGCCCTCGACCTCTTCGTGGAGCGCGGCTTCGGGGCCACCAGCGTCCCGGCCGTGGCGCTGCGGGCGGGCATGGCCACCGGCACCGTCTACCTCCACTTCCGCAGCAAGGAAGAGCTCGTCAACACGCTGCTGGCACAGGTACGCGGGCACGCCGCGGCCCGGTTGGTGGCCGAGGTGGATCTTGAGGCGCCTCTGCGCGCTCAGTTCGACGCCATCTGGGGCGTGTTCGCCAGCCAGCTTCTGGCCCACCCCGATGCCGTCGCCTTCTGCGACCTCCACCACCACGCGGCCTACCTGACCCCCGCGGCGCAGGAGGCGTGGGAGCCCGCACGTCGGCTGCTCGAAGCGCACGTGCGGCAGGGACGGCGCTCGCGGGTCTATCGCGACCTGCCTCCGGGCGCATTGCGCGCGCTGATGGCCGGGGCGCTGCTCGGCCTCTCGAAGATGGCGCGGGTGGGCGAGGTCAAGCCCACGCACGAGCTGCTGCTGCGGGTGGGCGAGGCGGTGTGGGCCGGGTTGCAGCGACCGCGCGCCGTACGGCGCGCTGGCGAGGGGGTGCGATGAGCCGGGGAACGCTTGGATGGGGAGTGCTGCTGGTCGGCCTTGGCGCCCTCGGGGCCGTGGGCTGGTGGGTCTTTGCGCACGAGAGCGCTGCGCCGGTCGCGCCCCCCCGGCCCCCCTTCGTCGTCCCCTGCACGTTGTCCACGGTGGAGCGCGGGACCCTGGAGCTCTCGGTCACCCTCACGGGATCGGTGCGCTCGCTGCAGCGCGCGCGCGTGGGCTTCGACGTGGCCGGGCGTCTGGCGGAGATCCATGTGCGCGAGGGCGATCGCGTGGAGCGCGGCATCGAGCTGGCCAGGCTCGATCCGCGCGAGCGCGATACCCGGCACGCGGTGGTCGTCGCGGCACGTGACCGCGCCAAGAAAGAGCTGACCCTGCTCGAGGCCGGCACGCGCACGGAGGAGCTTGAACGCTTGCGGGCCCAGGCTGCCGCCTCCGAGGCCGACGCGCGCTGGACCGCGGGCGAAGAAGCGCGTCTGGCGCCGCTCGTCCAAGGCGGCGGGGTGACGCGCTCCACGCACGAGTCGATGATCGCCCAGAAGAACGCCGCTGCCGCACGGCACGAGGCCTCGAAGGCGGCCCTGCGCCTGGCCCAGGCCGGCACGCGCAGCGAGGAGCTCGACGTGCAGCGCGCGCGCGTGACGGAGGCCGAGGCCGAGGTCCTGCGCACGCAGGCGGAGGTGGACCGCACGCATCTGCTGGCGCCTTTCGCCGGCCAGGTCGTGCGGCGCCTGCTGGCTCCGGGAGACGCGGTGCAGCCGGGCGCGCCCGTGCTCGAGCTGGTGGACGTGAGCGCGCTCGAGGTGGATCTCGACGTGCCCGCGCGGCACGCCGCGCGCCTGGCCGACACGGCGCAGGTGACGCTCACCGTGGACGAGTTTCCCGCCTTCTCCCTGACCACGACCCTCTCCGCCGTGCTGGAGGAGAGCGGCGGGCGCAGCGGCAGCCGGCGCGCGCTGGTGCGTCTCGAGGCCGGCGCCGATCCCGCGCACGTGCTCAAGCCCGGCACGTTCGTCCGCGCACGCGCCACCCTGACGGCGCTGGCGGCGGTGCTGATCGTGCCGGCCGACTCCGTGCGCCGAACGGTGGCTGGCTGGGTGGTGGTGAAGGCGGTTCCCCCGACGGAGGCCGGGCCGCCCTTGCCCACCGCCGCCTTCGTGCCGGTGCGGCTGCTGGAGCAGAGCGCGGGCCGAGCCGCCATCGAGCCCTTGATGGACGAGCTCAAGGCGGGCGACCGCGTGCTGGTGGTGGGAGCCGACATGGCGTTCCCGGGCGCGCCGCTGTTGGAGCGCCGCGAGGCCCCGCCGGCTGGACCTGCGGGCGGCCCAGCGGGCGGCAGTCCCGGTGGCAAGGACGCCGGCGCGCCCAAGGGAGCGGTGCGGTGAACCCGATCGCCGCCGTCGTCGCACGCCCCTACCTCGTGGCGGTGGCCGTGCTGGTGAGCGTGCTCTTCAGCGTGCTCTCCATCCAGCGCATCCCCGTCCAGCTCAAGCCGACGGTGGACGTCCCGCGCGTGACGGTGAAGACCGGCTTCCGTGGCGCCGGCGCGGTCGAGGTCGAGGAGCAGATCACGCGCGAGCTCGAGGACGCGCTGCAGCGCGTCGAGGGGCTGCGCAAGCTGACCAGCACCTCCACGGACGGACAGAGCGAGATCATCCTCGAGTTCCCCTACGGCAGCGACCTGCAGGCCGCCGTGGTGGACGTCATCAACAAGCTCACGCGCGTGCCGCGCCTGCCCGAGGAGGCCGACGAGCCGGCGGTGGAGATCACCTCCGAGCCCGGCCCCAACGCCGTGATGTGGATCGCGCTCAAGTCCGGCTACGAGCCCGCGCGCGTGCGGCGCGTGCTCGAGGACGAGATCCGTCCGCGGCTGGAACGCGTGCGCGGCGTCTCTGGCCTCTTCATCGCCGGAGGCGCCGAGCGCGAGATCCAGGTGCGCGCGGACCCAGAGCGCATGGTGGGGCGCGGCGTCTCGTTTCGCGACCTGGCGCGGGTGCTGCGGAGCGGAAACCTGAACATCCGTGGTGGGACGGTCGAGACGGCCGAGCGCGAGCTCATCGTGCGCACCGTCGGGCGCGCCGTGGACGCCGAGCAGCTCGAGTCGTTGCTTGTGCGTGACGACGTCGACGGCGGGCAAGTGCGCCTGGGCGACGTGGCCCGCGTCGTGGACACGACGCGCGAGACCACCGACTACGTCTCGATCAACGGCAAGCCCGGCATCTCCATCGGCATCCAGCGGCGCACCGGCGCCAACGTCGTGGATCTGATCCAGGGCGTGGACGCGGCGGCGGAAGAGCTCAACCGCTCGTTCCTGCAGCGCGGGCTGGGCATCGAGCTCGTGCCGGTCTACCGCGAGACCACCTACATCAAAGCCGCGATCTCCTTCGTCCTAGACAACCTCTGGGTGGGCTCGCTGCTCTCGATCGTGGTGCTCTTCCTGTTCCTACGAAGCCCGCGCAGCATCCTGTTCATCGCCATCTCGATCCCGACCTCGCTCGTGGTCGTGTTCCCGGTCCTGCTGGTGCTGGGGCGCAGCCTCAACGTGATCAGCCTGGCCGGCATCGCCTTCGCCAGCGGCATCGTGGTGGACAACTCCATCTCCGTGCTCGAGAACATCGTCCGCCACGTCGAGATGGGCAAGGACCGCCTGCGCGCCGCGATCGACGGCGGCAAGGAGATCTGGGGCGGCGTGCTGGCCTCGACGCTCACCACGGTGTGCGTCTTCGCTCCCGTCGTGGTGGGCGTGGACGAGGCCAGCCAGACGTTCACCGACCTCGCCCTGGCGATCTCCATCTCCACCCTGATCTCGCTCGTGATCGCGCTCACGGTGGTACCGGTCCTGTGCGCCCTCTTCGGCCCCAAGCCCACCAAGGCCTACGATCCGAACGCCGCCATCGAGGACGAGGATCCCGGCCGTCTGGGCCGCATGTACGCGCGGCTGCTGGACGGTCTGCTCACGCCCCGCCCGGGCGGCGTCGTGCGGCGCCTGGGCTTCGTCGCACTCACCCTGGCCGCCTGCCTGGCCACGATCCCCTTCCTGCCGGAGCCCGAGTACCTGCCCACGGGCAACCGCAACCTGATCATCTTCTTCGCCAGCCCCGTGGCTGGGACGAACCCCCTGGCCGCGGCGCGCAACATGCAGCCGCTGGAGGACTTCATCCTCGCCCAGCCGGAGACCGACCGCGTGTTCGTGGTGAACCGTCCGGGCTTCAACGGCGGCGGCTGCACCATCAAGAAGGGCAGCGACGGCGCCAAGAGCCTGGCGGCCTTCCACCAGCGGTTGCTCGAGTTCATCAGGGCCAATCCGCTGGCGGGGTTCATCTACGTGGTGCCCGTGCGCTCCAGCCTGTTCAACGACCCCGGCAAGCAGTTCGATGTCGAGCTCTCCGGGCCCGACTTCGGCGTGCTCGAGCGCGGCGCCCAGGATCTGCAGGGGCGCCTGATGCGCGTGCGGGGCGTGTTGTCCGTGCGCAGCAGCCTGGTGACCGGAAGGCCCGAGTTGCATGTCGAGGTGGACCGCCTGAAGGCCCAGGACCTGGGCCTGACCGTCGAGGACGTGGGCGGCGTAGTCGAGACGGCCGTGGCCGGCCGCCGCCACACGTTGCTCATCGACGGCGGTCGCGACGTGGACGTCAACTTGGTTGTGGCGCCCGAACGTCTGACCTCGGAGTCCGATCTCCTGTCGCTGCCGTTCGTGGCACCGGACGGCTCGCCCGTCACCCTGAGCCAGGTGGCGCAGGTGACGCGCCGCGGCGGCCCGCTCTCGGTGCGCCGCCTTGAGCGCCAGCGCAACGTGCTGCTCACCGTGAACATCGCCACCGACGCGCCCCTGAGCCGCGTGATGGCAGACGTCGAACGCGACGTGTTCCCGCCTGTGGGCACGACCCTCGGGCCGGCCTACACGCTGGGGTTGGGCGGCTCGGCCGACAAGCTGAGGACCACGCTGAAGTCGCTCTCGCAGGGCTTCCTGATCTCGATCCTGCTCGTCTACCTGCTGCTGGTGGCCCTCTTCCGCTCGTGGATCTCACCCTTCGTGATCCTGGTCACGGTGCCGCTGGCCGTGGCCGGCGGCGTGCTCGGCATCTCGCTCGTCTCGCACGTGACCGACGGCCTGGTGGGATTCGACGTCATCGCCATGCTGGGCTTCATCATCCTGGCGGGCAACGTGGTCACGAACGCCATCCTGATCGTGCACCAGACGAACAACCTGAAGGACGCCGGCCTCGCCCCGCGCCTGGCCCTGCGCACCGCCTCTGCGACGCGCCTGAGGCCGATCCTCATGGGGGTGATCACCACCGTGACGGGCGTGCTGCCGCTGGCCATCGGAGGGGGCGCGGGGGCCGAGCTCTACCAGGGCCTGGGCGCCATCACGGTGGGCGGGCTCACCTTCTCGACGATCTTCACCCTCTTCCTGGTGCCCGTGCTGCTGACCCTCGGCTACGACGCCCGGAAGGTGTAACGTCAAGCGTCTCCCATGCGCTACGAGAGTATCGACCCTGCGACGGGCATCACCCTAGCGTCCTATCCGACGGCCACCGCCGCCGAGATCGAGGCCGCGATCGCGGACGCCTGGCGCGCGTTCGAGACCGCGCGTCTCCACGGGCCCGAGACCCGCGCGCCCCTCCTGCGGCGCCTCGCCGAGCTCTTCGAGCGCGACGCGGAGAGGCTGGCGCGCACGGCCGCTGAGGAGATGGGCAAGCCCCACGCGCAGGGCGAGACCGAGGCCTTGAAGTGCGCGCTCGGCTGCCGCTGGATGGCCGAGAACGGGCCCGCGCTGCTGGCCCCGCAACGGCGCGAGGGCGACGGGCGCGAGGCCCCTGTGCGCGAGATCCCTGTACGCGAGATCTCAGTGCGCTTCGACCCCCTGGGCCCCCTGCTGGCGTTGATGCCCTGGAACTTCCCCTTCTGGCAGGTGCTGCGCTTTGCGGCGCCCGCCCTGCTGGCGGGGAACACGGTGCTCTTGAAGCATGCCCCCAGCACGCCGGCGTGCGCGCTGGCGCTCGAACGTCTCGTGCGCGAGGCGGGCTTCGAGCCGGGCGCCTTCACGAGCCTGTTCCTGAGCAACGCGCAGGCCGCCGAGGTGCTGGCCGACCCGCGCGTGCGCGGCGTGACGCTCACGGGCAGCACGCGCGCGGGCCGCGAGGTGGCCGCCGCCGCGGGCCGCGCGCTCAAGCCCGTGGTGCTCGAGCTGGGCGGCAGCGACCCGTTCGTGGTCTTCGCCGACGCGCCGCTCGAGGCCACGGTCAGCGCGGCCGTGGAGGCCCGCTGCCAGAACGCGGGGCAGTCGTGCATCGCCGCCAAACGCATCCTTGTCGAGCGTTCGATCGTTGCTCCGTTCACGCGGGCGTTCGTGGCCGCGATGCAGGCGCGGCGCGTGGGCCCGCCCGGCGACCCGGCGACGCAGGTCGGGCCGCTGGCACGGCTGGATCTGCGCGACACGCTCGCCAGGCAGGTGGCCGCGTCGCTCGCGCTGGGCGCGCGCGCGTTGACCGGGGGTTCGGTGCCCCCCGGCCCGGGCGCCTACTACCCGCCCACGGTGCTGGTGGACGTGCCTCCGGGTGCTCCCGCCGCCACCGAGGAGCTCTTCGGCCCCGTGGCGGTGCTGTCCTCGTTCGAGGGCGAGGAGCAAGCCGTGGCGCTGGCCAACGCCACGCCCTACGGCTTGGGGGCGAGCGTCTGGACCGCGGACCTGGATCGTGCGCGGCGGCTTGCGGTGCGCATCGAAGCCGGCAGCGTGTTCGTGAACGGCGTCGTCAAGAGCGACCCGCGCCTGCCCTTCGGCGGCGTGAAGGACTCGGGCTTCGGCCGCGAGCTGGGGCCGGAGGGCCTGCGCGCCTTCACGAACGTCAAGACCGTCTGGATGCAGTAGGCAACGCCCGGAGCCAGGCTGGAGCCTGGCGTTCCCAGGGCGGCCAAGAAGCCAGAGACCGAACCGCGCCAAGCGGTAAGTCTGGAAGACCCCCACGGCACGCTTTCGTAGAAGGGAGCGCCAGGCTCCAGCCTGGCTCTGCCGCGTTCGTCGCCGGCTCTCCCCATCACCTCTGGCCTCTTGGGTTGCCCTGGGAGCGCCAGGCTCCAGCCTGGCTCTTCGTCGCCGAGGTCAGGAGCCGGCCTCGCGTTCCAAGATCGGTGGCCGAAGGCCCTGCGGTAGGGTGGACAGATGGACGCCTCGCGCAAAGGCACCTGGCTCGTCGGTCTGACCCTGCTGGCGGCGCTGGCTGTCGGCCTGTGGGCCATCGGGCCGGAGCGCCTCAAGCAGTTCTTCGCCGCGCTCCACGACGTCAAGGGGCTGGTGGCCTGGGGCGGCTACACGGTCCTCGCCCTCATCGTCTTCGCCGAGACGGGGCTGCTGGTGGGCTTCTTCCTGCCGGGCGACTCGCTGCTCGTGAGCGCCGGGGTCTTCGCCAAGCTGGGGCTGCTCGACATCTTCTGGCTGAACGCCCTCTTGATCCCGGTGGCCATCGCGGGCGACGCCGTCAACTACACGATCGGCCGCCGCACCGGGCCGCTCATCTTCCGCCGCGAGGACGGCATCCTGTTCAAGCGGGCCCACGTGGAACGTGCCCAGCGCTTCTACGAACGCCACGGCGGCAAGACCGTCATCCTGGCGCGCTTCCTTCCGATCCTGCGCACCTTCGCGCCCTACGCCGCCGGCATGGCGGGCATGCCCTACCGACGCTTCGCGCTCTTCAACGTCGTGGGCGCCTTCAGCTGGGTCATGAGCATGACCCTGATCGGCTACGGGCTCGCCACCGTGATGCCCGACGTCGAGAAGAACATCCTCTGGGTGATGCTGATCGTGATCGCGCTCTCGTTCATCCCCGGCGTCATCGAGGTGCTGCGCGCGCGGCGTCGCGCGCGGGCCGAGGCGTCACGCGGCGTCGCCGAAGCCGACTGACGAGGCCCCCCAAGCGCGAGCCGGGCTCGACACTGCCAGGATCAGAGCCGGCTGGTTGCGCTAGGCGACGCCCGGAGCCAGGCTGGAGCCTGGCGCTCCCAGGGGCCCCTCCTGTGAGCCCGACTAGTGCGAGGCCGCCGGCTTCTGGCATGGAGAGGCCGGACCACGACTGCACGACTCCCGTAGAGAGGGGTGCCGGGCCTCTGGCCTGGGAGCGCCAGGCTCCAGCCTGGCTCTGAGATGCCGAGCCGGAGTTCGTGACCTGCCCCTGCGGCCTGTGTCGCTCAGCAGCGCCGTCGCGGCCTCTCCCGCTTGCGCTCCTGGGCGGCCGGTGACTCGAAGCCCTTCGACGTCGCGTGCGCCCAGTACTTCTTGAGGTACTCCGTCGCGTCGGGTGTCTCGCAGGCGGTGTCGCCGTGATCGACCTCGACCTTGCCGATGCGCTTGGCGGCCGCGAGCGCGGCCTGGCGCAGGGCGGGGCTGCGGCCGCCGATGTTGATGACGGCCATGTTCATCAGCTCGCGCTCGGCGTTCGACGCCGCGTGGATGGTGCGCTCGATCTCGGCGAGGCGCTTCTCGAAGTAGGCGTCCGGGGCGGTCTCGTCACGCTGGGCGAGCTGGCTGAGCAGCACCCAGCCGGCGCCGTGCAGCCGGGCGTTCTTCGACGCGAGCCACTCGGCGGCCTTCGCCGCACCGTGCGGCGTCTCGGCGGCGAGCATGGCCGCGTAGGCGCCGCACATCCGCGAGGGGGACATGTCGCGTGCCCAGCGGTCGAGGTCGGCCGGCTTCATCCGGGCGGGGTCCACGATCTTCACCGCGAGGTTCTGTGCGTCGAAGTTGCCCGTGTCCCAAAGCCCGAGCGCCAGCTCGTGATCGACGTCGATGCGCTTGGTCAGCTCCTTGAGCGTGGCGAAGCTGACGCCGAACATCGGCTCCGCGGCGCCGTGCCGGGTGTAGGTCTTGCGCGCCTGGGCCGTGCCGGCCTTCTCCAGCGCGCGCAGCGCCTCGGCCAGCGTCATGCGCGGCGGCGGCGCCTTCGCGGGCTTTCGGGGAGCGGACTTCTTGGTCGCGGTCTTGGGTGCGCTCGTCGGTGTCCTCATGGGAGACCAGCCTAACGAGTGGGCGCGGCCGCATCAACCGCAGGCGAACGTACGGGCGAGGTCCCGGGCCTGGACGCGCAGCTCGGGAACGGCCGTGGATTCCCACAGGCTCCCCGTGCGCAGGCCACCCAGGGCCCACATGCGACCCGCGCCGGCACCGGTCGCATTCACCACGCTGCCGTCGGGTCCCGTGAGCAGGCCGAGACCGAGCGGATCGGGCGTGATCCAGCCCTCGCTCACCAGCGACCGCACCAGGGGATCGGTGCAACGCGCGAGGTCTAGCGAGGCTCCGGTTGCGTTGATCACGCGGCCGACCTCGAGACTCTGCTGCTCCGAGGAGCCGCGAGGCTGCCAACGGACGCGCGTCCCCGTCGGCGTCGGCTCGACGCTGCGCACGCGACCGGCCACGAGGCGAAAGGCGCCGTCGGCCCACAGGGTGGCGAGCACGTCTTCCACGGCCGGGGCCATGCGATGGCGGTGGGTGTCCCAGAAGGGGCGCAGATGACGCAGGAAGCGCACGCGGTCGCGCGCGCCGAGCGAGGCCCACAGGCGCGGCGTGATGGGCCGCAGCGCCGCGATCACGTCGCGCCAGTCGCCGCCCGTCGCCAGGCGGGCGTGCGCCTCCGAGCGCGCCAGGCGCAGCAGCCGACGCAGGTCTCCCGCGGCAGCCAGGAAGGGCGCGGGATCGTAGCCTCCGCCGTAGGAGCCGGAGGCGGACCGCTGGCGCTGCGGTTGGAGGCCGCGGCGTGAGAGCGCCCACACCCGCCCTCGGTGCCGGAGGCGACGCAGGGAGAGCAGCACGTCCACGGACGTCAGCCCGGTGCCGAGCACCAGGACTTCATCCGAAGGTTGGATCCCCTCGAGGGCGCCCGGAAGCCAAGCGTCGCGCGCGTAGCGAGCCGCGTCGAGCCGCTCGCCGCCGCACGCCGCGAGCGGGTCCGCCGGCGCGAGGTTCCCCAGCGCCAGCACGACGTGATCGCCCTCCAGGGTCCCGCCGCTGGCCAGGCTCAGGGCCAGGCCGCGGCCCCGCTGGGCAAGACCGACCGCCTCGTCGCTCACGCGCGCGAGGCGTGCTCCGGCGGGTGCCGAGGACGCCGCCTGCTCCAGACGCGCGCTGAGATAGCGCCCGTACTCCCGGCGCGGGAGGAAGGTGTCGGCGTCCGATCCCAGACCCTGCTCCTGCGTCCAGACGAGCAGGTCCTGGGGGTCGTCGGGCAGGGCGCTCATGCGCGCCACCGGCACGTTGAGCACGTGCTCGCGCGCCTCTGTGCCGTAGGCCAGCCCCCGGCCGAAGGCCGCCCGACGGTCCAGGAGCGTCAGCTCGACGGGCACCCCGGCCCGCAGCAGATGGATCGCCGTCAGGGTGCCGCTGGCGCCGGCCCCGACGATGAGCACCCGCAGACCCGCACGCGAGGCGCCGGTCAAGCGCGCCCCCTCCAGGGCTTGTTCTCGGTCAACGCGTCGCTGAGCTCGACGTAGATGCGGCGCGCGGCGTCGGTGAAGGCGTCGTCGTCCTCCAGGTGGGGCTGGAGCGCCGCCGCGATGCGCTCGCTCAAGCTGCCGCGCTCGATGATGCCTTCGACCAGGGGCAGGTAGGCCGCCTCGTCGGCGCGCACGTGCCGGCGCGCGCGCTCGAGCAGGTCGGTGAGCACCTCGCGCACGTCGCACAGGCCCTGGGCGTCGCGCTTGGCCTTGGGGGCGAGATGCGGCGCGTGGACGCGTGCTCGCGTGCCCTGGGCGATGGTGGCGTGGAAGTCCGCCACCATCAGGGGGTGCGGGGGCAGCACGAGGCGGCCCTTCAAGACTTGCAGGGTCAGGTCCTTCAAGGCCCAGCGCGTGAGCACGGCCAGGGCCACATCCATCTTCACGCATTCCTGCATGTCGAGGCAGCGCACCTCGAGCGAGGAGCGCCAGAACTTCACGACCACGGCGCGGGCGTTCAAGAACTCGCCGCAGATGGGGCCCGAGCCGGGCAGCTTGCGGGCCGCCGCGAGCATGGGCTTCAAGATCGTCTTCCTGTAGTCCGAGAGGCTGCCGATGTACTCGGGCACCATCGAGCCGGTGGACTCTGGCAGCCGGTCCTGGTGGTGCAGCACGTGCCGCATGCGGTTGCACACCGCCGGCTGCAGCTCGCCGTCGTGCATCGGGCTGCTGGCCGCCAGCGCCGGCAGGTAGGGCACGAGCAGGGCCGAGGCGTTGAGCATCGCCGCGGCCTCCTCGGGCGTGCCCAGCGGCAGGTTCACGTGGCAGGCCTGCAGGTTGGCCCAACCATGGGTCTTGACGTCGAAGAGCCGGGCATAGGTGGCGTAGATGCGCGCGCAGGAGCGCGTCCACAGCCGCACCTTCTTGGGGTTGAACCACGGGTGCATGCCCGTGGGCAGCAACCGCGCCGTGAAGTGGTCGCTCAAGAGAGCCGAGACCCGGCGCACCCCTTCGGCCAGCCAGACCTCCGACTGCGCCAGGCTCTTCGTGGGTGCGGGCGTCTTGATCTCCAGCACGTGGTCCACGATCTCGTTGCTGAACTCGACCGCGCCCAGCGTGGCGTCCGACACGGGGTGCCCGGCCAGGGCCGCCAGCACGGGCTCCACCACCGAGACGGCGTTCAAGTCGCGGTCCACCGTGACGTACTCGAGCTCGAGCCCGCAGACGTCGAAGGCCCGGTACATGCCCGTGGCGCTGTGCTTGGCCGGCCGGCCGATGGGACGGCGCAAGGCGTCGAGGATCGGCTCCTTCTTGGTCCGGGGGG